>Ga0209267_1000226_pt1 | contig 41395 bp, 35 predicted proteins | sample GraSoiAngelo_137_FD_185894 | JGI IMG/M metagenome (GOLD analysis project Ga0209267, IMG submission 185894) | Grasslands soil microbial communities from the Angelo Coastal Reserve, California, USA - 14_0929_09_30cm (SPAdes) (version 2) | ecosystem: Environmental > Terrestrial > Soil > Grasslands ... | reverse complement strand
TGCCGACGTAGCCTGCCGCTCCAGTGACCAGAATATTCACGGGTTCGTTCTCCTCGACTAGGACGCGCCTAAGGCCGAATGGTGTTCAGGATTAGAGGATACATCACCGCGGTGGATGCAGCAGAGCCGCAACCGGGGGACTCCCCAAGAGCTACGCCTGCGACAAGCGGCGCTGGAAGGTAAGAAGAATCAAGTCGGCGCGCCGGCGGACGCCGAATTTATTCAGTAAGTTCGAAACATGAAATTTCACGGTCCGTTCCGCGATGTTCAGCTTGCTGGCGATCTCTTTGTTGGAAAGATTTTCCAGCAGCGAATCGAGGACTTCCTGTTCGCGGCGGCTGAGGTTCGTGACGGAATCGGTCTTCAGCCGGCGGCCCTGGCCGGTGAGAATGGAATCTACGAATCCGGAGAGAAGTTGCCGCGGAACCCAGAATCCTCCGCTGGCAACGAGCGGGAGCGCGCGAATCAATTGCTCGCGGGCTTCCACGTAGGTCAAAAGCCCCTTGACTCCAAGGCGCAAAAGAGAAAAACAGTTCGCTTCATTGTGCTGCTCCCCGACGACGATGAGGCGGGCTTCGGGATAGCGTTCCATAAGATTGGCCAGAAGCGCACCGGTAGCGGGTTTGGCGGCGTGGGCGTCGATGACGTAGACCTGGGCGCGGGGCGGCTCCACCGTTCGCAGGTCGGGCGCCAGCGTGGATTCAAGCTGCTTGGAGAATACCTTGAATGGTGCTTTCGCCAGAATGCGTTCGAACTCGCTCAGCACCAAGGGGTGGGGCGAGAGGATGCAAACGGCAAGTTTAGAAGAAGCACGTTTGGTAGTCACTGTTTGCCAGGGTATTGAAAACTGGCCAAAGGGGCAAGTCCCTTTGACGGACCTGTCCTCGAATTGCTACTGACCGCTACGATGCATGTCCCCGGGGCACTTCCTTCAATAGGATAGCGACTATACGCCCTGCCGTATGGCCGTCCCAGAGTGGAGGAATGCGGCCGGCTTTGCCCTGGCCTGCTAGCCTATCACGGGCGGCGACAGGATGGCGCTGCATCTCCTGCATGAGCGGGGCGATTCTTGGGAGCTTCGGGCGGGTCCCGGCGATATTCAGAATTTCAGGCCTTGGCTCATGCATTGTTTCTGGTGACGTGGAATCGGACACTTCAGTGCCGCCAATTCGCCATTCGCGCGAAAAAAGCACTACTTCAATGCCTGAGATAGGTATCCACCGCAAAACCTGGGTAAAATAGAGGTGTCCGGAAACGCCAGATTTCTTCGGTACTTGCACCATTTCGTCCGGCGAACCGGTAAGGAGCAGCACCTTCCAGCGGATGCGCAACCTGAACGAATCGGCCAAAGCCTTGCGTGAGCTGCTTGCGCACAGGATCCTCGTGCTCGACGGCGCGATGGGGACAATGTTGCAGCAGCGGAACCTGACGGCGACGGATTTCGGTGGCGCCGCGCTGGAAGGCTGCAATGAAAATCTGGTTCGAACCAGGCCGGACGTGGTGCTGGACATTCACCGGAAATATCTTGAGGCGGGAGCGGACCTCATCGAGACAGATACTTTCGGCGGAGCGCCGCTCGTGCTGGGGGAGTACGGCCTGGCCGCAGACGCGCACGAACTGAACAAAAGAGCGGCAGAATTGGCGCGGCAGGCGGCCGATGAGCTCAGCACGCCGCAAAAGCCACGGTATGTCGCAGGCTCCATGGGTCCGACAACGAAAGCGATTACGGTTACCGGCGGCGTCACGTTTGAGCAATTGCGTGAGGCTTATTACGTCCAAGCCAAAGGATTGGTCGAAGGCGGAGTCGACGTGTTGCTGGTGGAAACCTGCCAGGACACTCGGAACATCAAAGCGGCGACCCTGGCTATTCGGCAGCTCTCCGAGACGATTGGCGCCGAGGTGCCGTTCATCATTTCGGTGACCATCGAGCCGATGGGCACAATGCTGGCGGGCCAGACGGTGGAGGCGATGTGGGCTTCGCTGCGCCATGCGCATCCGCTGGCCTTCGGAATGAATTGCGCGACTGGGCCGGAGTTCATGACAGACCACATTCGAACGCTGAGCCAACTGACGCTAGAGTTTGTCTCGTGCTACCCAAATGCGGGCTTGCCGGATGAAGAAGGCAAGTATTTGGAGACACCGACGTCGCTAGCGGCTCAACTTGAGAAATTCGTGGATCATGGCTGGCTGAATATCGTGGGCGGATGCTGCGGAACAACGGAAAAGCATATCCGCGCGCTCGCCCAGATGGTGGAGGGGAAAAAACCCCGGCAGCGCCCCGCTGAAGCGCACCGTGCAGTGTACTCCGGAATCGAAACTATCGAAGCCGAGGAAAGCACGCGGCCGTTGCTGGTAGGCGAAAGGACAAACGTCATCGGGTCGCGACTGTTCAAGAACCTGGTGGCGGAAGAAAAGTGGGAAGAGGCAAGCGAGATTGCGCGGCGGCAGGTGCGCGGCGGCGCGCATATCGTGGACGTATGCCTGCAAAGCACGGAGCGCGACGAGAAAAAAGACATACCGCCGTTTTACGAAAAGCTGATTCGCAAGGTGAAGACACCGGTGATGATCGATACCACTGACCCCACGGCGATCGAACTTGCGCTGACCTATTGCCAGGGCAAGGCGATCATCAACTCGATCAACCTGGAAGACCGCGAAGAAAAGTTTGAACGCGTTGTACCGATTGCGCGCAGATTCGGCGCGGCCGTGGTGGCCGGGTGCATTGATGAAGATCCGCTGCAAGCACAGGCGTTCACGCGCGAACGAAAACTGGCGATTGCGCAGCGTTCTTACAAGTTGCTGACGGAAAAATATGGCCTCGAGCCGGAAGACATCATATTCGATCCATTGGTATTTCCCTGCGCGACCGGCGATAAAAACTATATCGGCGGAGCAGTGGAAACCATCGAAGGTATCCGGCTGATCAAACAGGCCTTGCCGAATGTGCGCACGATTCTGGGCATCTCAAACGTTTCGTTCGGATTGCCGGCAGGCGCGAGGGAGGTAGTGAACTCGGTTTTCCTCTATTACTGCACGAAGGCCGGGTTGGATCTGGCCATAGTGAATGCGGAGAAACTCGAGCGGTTCGCTTCGATCCCTACTCAGGAGAGAGAGCTCGCCGAGAATCTGCTGTTTTCGCACCCGCCGAAAGCCGGGCTTGCAGATCAAGCCGCCCTGCTCGGAACTGTTCCGGCGGACTGGCGCGAACAGAACGAGGAACAGCGCGCGGCAGTCAATCAATTTCATATCGCGGCAATTACCGAGCATTTTCGCACTGCAAAAAAGAAAGAGAAGGCGCGTGCGGCGGACCTCCCACTGGACGAGCGCCTGGCAAATTACATCATTGAGGGCACGCGCGATGGGCTGATCGACGACCTTGAAAAGAAGCGGGCCGAAGGAGCCCCGCCGTTAGACATTGTGAATGGGCCGCTGATGACGGGGATGGCGGAAGTCGGCCGGCTGTTTAACGCCAATGAATTGATTGTCGCCGAAGTATTACAGTCGGCCGAAGCGATGAAGGCGGCCGTCAGCCACCTCGAGCAGTTCATGGAAAAAGCCGACACTGCCAAACGCGGCAAGGTGGTGCTGGCAACTGTTAAGGGTGATGTCCACGACATCGGGAAAAACCTCGTCGAAATCATTTTGAAGAACAACGGCTATGAGGTGGTGAACCTTGGGATCAAGGTGCCGCCCGAAGAGCTAATCAAGGCGTATCAAGAGCACAAGCCAGACGCGATTGGATTGTCCGGGCTATTGGTGAAAAGCGCGCTGCAGATGGTGATAACGGCGAGCGATCTGAAGGATGCCGGGATCCAAGTACCTTTGCTTGTGGGGGGAGCGGCACTCTCCGCGAAATTCACGCAAACGAAGATTGCACCCAGCTACGGTAAGGCAGTGTGCTACGCGAAAGATGCCATGACTGGCCTGCGTTTGATGAATGAGTTGATGAATCCGACGACGCGGGAAAACGTTGTGCGTGCGCACACGGCATCGGGGAACGGGTATGCCGTAAGCATAACGATAAGTGCGGCAGAAATTCCAAAAGTGACTCGCTCGCCGCGCGTTCGAACCGACCTACCGATTCCCCGCGTGGCGTCGGTCGAACGTAAAGTGCGGCTGGTCCCCGATCTGCGCGACATCTGGAGTTACATCAATCCCTTCATGCTCTATGGACGACATATGGGTTTCCGCGGCGATTTTGAAAAGCGCCTCGCGGAACGAGATTCGAAAGCCGTCGAACTCTTCGAAAACATGGAGGAGGTAAAAAAAGAGGCGGCGGAATTCATGAAGATCCGGGCGGTTTGGCAATTCTTCGAAACCGAGGCGGAGGGAGAGTTACTTCACCTGTTTGTGGGTGGAACGCAGGAGCCGGTGCACACGTTCCGGTTTGCCAGGCAGCGGCAGGGCGATTATCTGTGCTTGAGCGATTATGTCTTGCCGCAGCAGAATGGCCGGCGCGATCACCTGGCCATGTTCGTTGTGACGGCGGGAGAAGGAGTGCGCGAGCGCTCGGAAAAAGCGAAGAATGAAGGGTACTATTTCAAATCGCATGGCTTGCAAGCGCTCGCGATTGAGACGGCCGAAGCGTGCGCGGAGTGGCTGCACCGGAGGATTCGCGAAGACTGGGGATTCCCTGATCCGCCGGAGAGGACCATGGCGCAGCGCTTTACTTCACGCTATCGCGGGAAACGCTACAGCTTTGGTTATCCGGCGTGTCCCAATCTGGAGGATCAAGCGGGGATCTGGAAACTGCTGAGACCTGAAGAAATTGGCGTTCAGCTGACGGAAGGTTTTATGATGGATCCGGAAGCGAGCGTCAGCGCAGTCGTCTTTCACCACCCGGATTGCACGTATTTCTCTCTGGGGGAGGCCACAGAATCCTAGCGTGTATTGCTCAACCTGGCTAAGTTTGGGCTAAGTTAAGTTATTGATTTCGTTGGGCGGAAATTGGGTTGTGCAGCAGCGTCTAGCCCAGGATAACAGGTGCCGAGCCAGGAGAAGCCTAATTTCCGTTGACCCCGTTAAAGGCCCGGGGAGGCTCCCTGCCCGCTACACCTGCTTGTGAAGACGACCTACGAAGGGGACACCCCGTACAGGAACATTACCTGTACTTAAATTGGCCCCCCAGACGGTATTTTCAAGCCCCACGCACGGGTATTCTACGCTACGGGTAGACTCTGGAGCTGCCTGGGGCATGAGACTTGGATCGCCTGATCAGCGATTGGGCCAGCGTAGTTTTCCTCGGAAACCAGGTCTTCGTGTGCGGCCAGCGCTCTTGCTCACGGGAATGCTCGCCTCGATGGCTTGGTCCTGGGGTTGTACCGGTGCTGTCAGCGGAAATTCACCCCCCCCGCCGCTCCCGCAAACGTACGACATCTCCGGGACGATCAGTCCGGCTGTGGGCGGAAATGGTGCGAGGCTCACGCTAAGTGGAGCAGCTAGCGCTACGACAACGGCGGATAGCTCCGGCTCTTACACCTTCACTGGATTGGCAAACGGGACTTACGCGATTATTCCCAGCCACAGCGGTTACACGTTTAGTCCGACCAGCCAATCTGCAACGGTCAGCGGCGCCAACGTCACCGCAATAAATTTCACGGACACTCCGCAAAGCGCCACGTATTCCATTTCCGGGACGATCAGTCCAGCTGCGGGTGGTAGTGGAGCCACGGTGATCTTGAGCGGGGCCGCCGGGGCGACGACGCTTACGAACGCGTCAGGCAGCTACAGCTTCTCTGCTTTGACAAACGGGACATATACCGTAACTCCCAGCAATACCGGATATATGTTTTCTCCTGCCAGCACGAATGTGACGATAAACGCCGGAAATGTTCCCGGTGTGAATTTCACCGCGACGGTGCAGTCAGCGCATTCCGTAGCGCTGTCTTGGATCGCCAGCACTTCGACAGTGGCTGGATACAACGTGTATCGCAGCACCGTGAGTGGCACTCAATACGCCAAGGTGAATTCTTCGTTGGTGGTGGGCAGCCTGGCTTATACCGATACGACCGTGCTTGGTGGTATTGTCTATTACTACGTGACGACGGCGGTGGACGCCAGCGGTAACGAGAGCGTTCATTCCAACGAAGTGTCTGCCAACATCCCATAGCCGCGCGCAGAACAACCTAGCGAGTGATTTCCTCCTGCTTCTCTGCCGGATCAGCTTTCCCTCGAAAAAAGGCCGAGAAGGGCCGCCTGCGGGTCGCATAGCCCCAGACAAAACATTGCGCCAGCACTGCGCCAAAGGCGTCAATCGCTGCATCGCGCGGTGTCGCTTCCCGTAGCGGAACGAATGACTGGTGCCATTCGTCGAGCGCCGCATACAAGACCGCGATCACCAGGGTCGTAAAAGCCCAGTTGAATTTCCAACCAGACCTTCCTGCACGGATCCCGCGAAACACCGTAATACTGAAGATCCCAAACTCCGTCACGTGGGCCGTCTTGCGGATGCCGAAGTGGATGAGACGCAACATTCCGCGTGTGGCTCGCGGGAAGAGCCAGCGTAAGACTGGGAGGATGACGCTGACGGTCCGCTCAGCGGCAAAGGATTGTGTTGACAAGACCGAAATCAGGAGGGCGGCAAGAATTGCAGGAAACCAATAGCTCAATTGCGCTGTTCCGTGGGGTTGCTCAGACATAGCTCACCGGAGATCGCCCATCTCCCGCAATTCTTTTAGGTAGGCACTCAAGGCGTCACGCCAAGGCCTCATTCTCAGGCCCAGGGTGTTCAGGCTCGCAGGCGAGAGGACCGAGTAAGGTGGGCGTCTTGCAGGACGGCGCGCCTCTGCAGTAGTGATCGGCGATACGCGAACGGAATCGCGGCCTGCCTGGCGCAAAGTTTCCTGGGCGAATTCAAACCAGGAGCAGGAGCCTTCATTTGTTACATGCAAGGTTCCTCGCGCGTCCATGCGGACAAGATCGCGAATCATCCTGGCCAGGTCGCGTGTGAAGGTGGGAGATCCCAGCTGATCGGCGACAACTGTGAGTTCTGAACGTGTCTCGCAGGCACGAAGAATTTTCTCTGGAAAACAGGCACGAGCGGCGCCAAAAAGCCAGGAAGTGCGTGCGATGCACCACTCTGAATGGTGTTCGCGGATCGCTTTTTCACCTGCCGCCTTGGATTGCCCATATACGTTGAGCGGTGCGATCGGATCCCCGGGTTCGTATGGCCGAGCGGAAGTTCCGTCGAAAAGATAGTCCGTACTCACGAAAAATAAGCGCGAGCCAACCTCTTTCACGGCACGAGCCACATTCTCGGTACCACGGGCATTCACCGCGAAGGCGTTTTCCGGATGGCCCTCGCTCCCATCGACGTCGGTATACGCTGCCGTCAGCACGGTCCAGTCAGGTCGCGTACGAGCAAGTAAACTATGCACTTGTTCGGGGACCCGGATGTCGGCATCTCGCGAACTGGCAGGGATGAGCTCGTCAGTCGTCCATTCCTTCAGCAAGTCGGTACCGAGCATGCCCCGCGCACCGATGATCAAGACACGCATTGGGCTTATTTGTGCTGCGTTTCCCAGTCGTAGGCAATGTTGGGGTCGTTGTAAGGCAGTCGGAGTTCATCCGCTGGGTTGTAGTGGCGGTCGGTCATATAAAGAAGTTGAATCGGTTCAACTCCTAAGGCTTTGTATCCATGGCCGATGCCGGGCGGAATTAGAATTTCCCAGGGGCGGAATCGTCCGACATAGATCGTGTTGATTAAGCCAAACGTCTTCGAATGACGCCGCAAGTCGTAGAGAAAAACTTGCACCATCCCGGTAACGGGAGCCCACAGATCGGTTTGCTCCGAATGGTAGTGGATCGCCTTAATCGTGTTGGGATAAGTGAGCGTCAGGGAAATCTGAATCTTTCGTGTGTTGTCCGGCACCATATCGCTGGCGAGCCCTCGGCCAAGCCGCGCAATTTCGGTGAAAAAACCCCGGTCATCGGGATAGATCTGGAGCGGCTCGATTCTGACACCGTCAATGAGGTCAGTCGAGTCCAGCTTGGCAATAATTTTGCCCATGGATTTCTCGGTTCGTTTGAGAATTGCCAACTCAATTCCGTTCCGTGTACCGAGGGAGACAATTTCTTCATCGCTTCTCTGCGTTGCGGACACTTCGGCCATCATTTTCATGCCTCTCCTCGATTAAATCAGAGATTCTCCTCGCACGCACTGAGAAATGCACCTACGAGCCCGCGGTTTGGCTCAGTGCCCGGCGCGCCTCGTTGGCAAGTGGCGATTTCGGGTCGAGGCTAATCGTTTTCTCGAACTCTGTGCGAGCTCTGCCCAAATCGTTGAGTCTTTGATAAGTCAAACCGAGGTGATAGTGGTAAGTCAAGTTCCCTGGGGCTTTCTTGACGGCATCTTCGAAGAAGGGCACGGCGACCGAGTAGGCTCCGTTATGGTAATACGCCCAGCCAAGCGTATCTGCGGAATTCGGCAGGTTTGGCAGGCCGCGCCGAGCGGTCTGAGCGAGTGTAAGAGCTACATTCACGCTTTCCTTGTGCTCGATCATGATGTAGGCCAAGTTGTTCGCTGCCAGCGCGTCTTCGGGTTGGATCGCCAACGCCTTCTGGTAGAGGGTCTGGGCTTGCTGCCAATCGCCCTGGCTCTCATGGAGCCTGCCCAAAGCGACATAGAGCCGGACCTCATGGGGCGCAACTCCTATGGCTCGTTGATAGTTTGCAATCGACCGATCAAACTTTCCAAGCGATGATTCTATTTCTGCCAGCAGGACAAGCGCACTGACGTTTTGTCCGTCCATTTCCACGGTCCGTTCCAGGGAGTGTTCGGCTTCTTCCGGCTGCTTGTTTTGAAGCAGTGCTTTTCCCTGCAATAAGTAGAGAGCCGCCTGTTGGGAATTGGAGTCGAGTTGCTCTTGAATCAGCCGCAAAGCCTGGGCAGGCTTCTTGTTGAGGAGATCCAGGTCCACCAGTCCCTCGAGAGCCGCTAAGGAATGGGGATATCGAGCAAGACCTTGGCGGTACATTTTTTCCGCCTCGTCCAGGCGTTTTTGTGCCACACGCAGCTGGCCTAGCTTGACGTATCCAAGCGCACTGTTTGGCGCGATCACGAGCAGTTGATTCAAATCCGCTTCCGCAGCCGCGGCATCGCCTTGATTCATTCTAGCCGTTGCATGGAACAGATAGCCCTCTGCGGCGCGCGGCGCGATTGTCTTGAGTTGATCAGCGATGGACTCGAGCTCTCTCCAGTCTCCGTGTTGCAAAGCATTCACGCCGAGTGCCTTCCACGCCTCAGAAAAGTTGGGACGCAATCGTACCGCTTCGCGCCACTCGCTTTTAGCCTGCTGAGTGCTGCCCTTCTGCTGGAATGCGGAGCCGAGTTGGTAATGCCCCATGGCGTCTTCGGGGGCGTACTTGAGAGCTTGTTCTAACGATGGAATGCTCTCATCCACTTTCTTCTGCTGGAGCTGGATCTGCCCTTTCAGGATCAGCGCCTCGGCATCCTGCGGTGTTTTCTTTAGAATCGCGTCATTGAGCGGGTTGGCTTCGTCGATCCTGCTATTCGAGATCAGCAGCTGAATGTAAGTCTTTCTTACGGTCAGATCATTCTGATGTGCCGCAGAGAGGGCGCCGAATTCCGCGAGGGCTTTGGCATTTTCTCCACGCCTCAGATAATAATCACCGAGCATACGGTACGCCGCTGGATCGTCACTCAATTGTTGTTTGGCGTCCGTCAGAACTTTTTCCGCAAGCGAGTCTTGCCCTTGAGCGAGATAGAGACCCGCGAGCCCCATGCGTGGCGCGGTGGACTTGGGCGTGAGGCTAGTCGCCGCCTGAAATTCTTTCTCTGCGTCGGCCCACCGTCCCTGCCGCTCGTAGAGATTCGCTAGAGCTAACAGCGGAGTGATCGATCCAGGATCGAGGGATTGTGCTTTCTTGAGACTGGCCTCTGCGTCGTCAAAGGCGCTGGTTCTCGCCTGGATCAGACCCAAATTAATAAGACTTGCGGAACGATCCGGGGCCATTTCTGTGGCTGTTCTTGCTTCCTCGAGAGCGTCCTCCAGATTCCCCAATGCGGCATCCGCGTCAGACAAGAGTATTTGTGCGTCCGCGTGTTTTGGGTTTCCCTGAAGGATGAGAATAGCGCGATCTTTGGCTTCCTGAGATTTACCACCAACGAGCAAGAGTTGACCCAGGTCTAGATGGGCGGGCCAGTTTTGCGGCTGGAGATCAACGGTGCGGGAGAGCTCCTGGAAGGCCGCCGCCCAACTGCTCTGCCTGAGGAGGCACTGGGCGCGTTTGTAGTGCGCCTCGACGAACCGCGGGTCGATCTGCAAGGCACGGCTGTAAGAGATGTTGGCCTCGGCGTACTTACCTTTCTCGAAATAGAGGTCGCCCTGCTGCAGGAACTTCAGTTTGCGCACATGGGGATCAAGCGAGCAGCCAGCCACAAGGGCGGCCAGGAGCAGGAAAAACGCATAAGACCACAGCAAACTGGCCTTGCGCCTGATAGGCACTGATCTACAAGAATGCATTGATGACACCTCGTTCCGCCAGTACGGGTGCAATTTTAAGCCCTGAGAAGGAGCGCATGGATTGAAGTCTCGGGGCTTATGTAACTCGATCATTACAAAGGCTTTTCATTCCTCCACCGGAGGCATCCAAGTAAGTTCGGGCCGGCACAGAGTCAATCTCTTGGGCGATGCGCCTCGGTCAAGGAGAATTATGCGGATAATTTGGGTACAATAGTTCCACTTCGTGGGCTTGAAGGAAGAGACAAACTTGCCCGTAAGGAAAACTGCCCATGATGCCTTCCATAAGTGTATGATAGAAAACAACTTAATTACGACATAGGCGGAGCGAAGGGCTGTGCTAGCTGGCATAACCCGTGCTTCCCAAATCTTGGTGCAGGAGCGTCGAGTATTGCAGTGGGCGATCTTCAGGATTGCCGGGTCCGGGGACAAAGCTGCTGCGGGGATCTAGGCAAAGTTAGGAAGAGGTCATCATGGTCCGGAATGGCGAGATTGGCTTGGCAGAGGCGAAACGCACCTTGCGTCGCTACTGGTGGATTCTCCCGCTTTCCACGCTCTTTCTAGGCGGACTGGGCCTGGTGGCCACCTTTGTCCTTCCCAAGCGATATACATCGCAAACCATGGTGCTGGTTGAGCAGCCTACGGTTGGCCCAGATTACGTGAAGCCGGTCGTGACCGAAGACCTGAATCACCGTCTTGCGTCCATGAAAGAGCAGATCCTCAGCCGCACACGACTGCAGCCCATCATTGAGAAATTCGGCCTGTACGCCGAGGTCCGAAGCCGGGTTCACATAGAAGATCTTGTCGAACGGTTGCGGATCGCGGTGGAAATCAAGCCACTGGAGCCGACGCCTGGCACGCAGAGCCGGCAACTACCGGGTTTCTACGTAAGCGTGACCTTCGATAACCCGCAAATTGCGCAACAAATATGTACCGAAATCACCTCGATGTTCCTGGAGCAGAACGCGCGCGAGCGCAAGCAACAGGCAAATGAAACCACCAGCTTTCTAAGTAAACAACTCGAGGAGGCCAAGAAGAACTTAGATGACCAAGATGCGAAACTGGCCCAGTTCAAGCAACAATATCTGGGGTCTCTGCCGGAACAAGAGCAAAGCAACCTAAGTATTTTGACGGGGATGAACGCCCAGCTAGAGGCCAATACTCAGGCGCTGAGTCGCGCGCACCAAGATAAAGCGTTTAATGAATCCCTGATGGGCCAGCAAGAAGCGACCTGGAAGGCATCACAGACCGGGCAAAACCCTGAGACCACGGAACAGCAGTTGGGCACTTTGCAAGAGCAGCTTACCAGTTTGCAGGCGCGCTACACTTCCGAGCATCCAGATGTCGTCAAGCTGAGAGGACAGATTGAAGAACTGAAAAAACGGATGGCAGGAGGGCCGAAGAATAATCCATCCGCGAATGGTTCGACGCAAGCTTCAACGGCGGAACCTCCACAGATTCAGCAACTCCGAGCAAAACTACGGCAGGACGATATGAACATCGCAGATTTGACCGAGCGACAAGGTCAAATCCAAGATGGAATTCGCCAGTTACAAGGCCGCGTTCAGGCTAGTCCCATGGTCGAGCAGCAGTTGAAAGAATTGACCCGCAGCTACCAGACGGCGCAGGACTTCTACAACGATCTCCTGAAGAAGCGGCAGAACGCAGGCGTAGCCGGCGATCTCGAGAGCCAGCAGCAGAGCGAGCAGTTCCGGGTGTACGATCCACCGAGCCTACCGGATCGACCCTCGTTTCCGAAGAAAGTCTATTTTGCTGGTGGAGGTTTGAGCGGCGGACTCGCTCTCGGGCTAGCGCTTCTCTACTTGATCGCCATCGGTGACAAGTCCATGCATACTGAACGCGATGTCGAACTTGCGCTCAAACTTCCCGTGCTTGCGTTGGTGCCGGTTCTCGAAGCGCTGTCTCGAGGAAAGAGCGAGGCGCCGAAGAAGCAACCAAGCTTGGGCGCAGTCGGGACGCGTGTTTGATCGTTAACGGTTGAGTGGATAGAAGAAAGGTAAAAGATGAGTCGGATACATGATGCGTTAAAGAAGGCTGCGGAGGAAAAGGCGTCGCAATCACCGGCAAGCCCAGCGCAGACTTTTGTCGATGTGAGGGAAGGAATTAGCCGCTTTGCCCAAGCGAGGAATGAAGTGGGCACAGCTCCGAAAAACGGGAGTGGCAACGCTGTTAAGCAGCCTTGCGTCCGATTCGAACAGCTCTTGAAGCGGTGCGCCCATCCGAAATGGACACTGGATCCCGCCAGGAGCGTGTTCGGAGGCCCCGACAGCAAGAAATTCGGGGCCGAGCCTTTTCGAACTCTCCGATCGCGGCTGTCTCAGATTGCTGGTACACACGTGTTGAAGCGCATCGTTATTACCAGCAGCGTTCCCGCAGAGGGCAAGACGTTTGTGGCTGCAAATCTCGCACAGTCTATTATCCGCCAGCCTGACCGTCGCGTTCTTCTGATTGACGCTGACCTCCGAGCGTCGCGACTTCACGTAGCCCTAGGGGCGCCTTCCACGCCCGGCTTGACTGACTATCTCCGCGGGGAAGTTGATGAGTATGCGATTATTCAAAGCGGCCCGGATGAGAACCTGTGCTTCATTCCGGGAGGCAACGACGTATCAAATCCAAGTGAACTTCTACCCAGCGACAGGATGCGACACCTGTTGGACGTCGTCACACCAATGTTTGACTTTGTGATCCTGGATTCTCCGCCGGCTACTCCAGTGCATGATCCGATCGTGTTGGCGGATTTGTGCGACGGGGTGCTGTTCGTCGTGAGGGCGGGAGTTACGGATTTCGAGGTAGCGGAGAGGGCCGTGGCCGAGTTCCGAGAGAAAAACCTATTGGGAGTAGTACTAAACGGAGCCGAACAGGGGGCCGCTTACGGGGAGTATTATAACCACTACACGGGCCGCTAACCCCCTGCGGTTGGGCTGTGGACTTGTTTCCGTGATGCTGTTCGAGACTCCTATGATAGCCACTGGCGACAACTCCACAGCGTCAGTTCCTTGGTTCAGAAGATGCGGCCAATTCCTTCTTTCCCGCCAGGGCCGGTGATTCTCCGCGCTGCAACAGTAAGAAAACCGGCAGCAACAAGAGTAAGCCCAGCAGGAAGAACAAAATTCCACCATCACGGTGAAGTGTCCCAAACAGAAAGCTCGGATCTACGTACATCGCTAACAGAGTCAGGGTAACGATGCGCACGCCGTTTTTCAGAATCATCATGAAGAATGCGCACGTCAAGAAGAACAACTTCTTCCAGAGAGAGTGCAAGCCGTAATGTACAGCCGGTAGCGCCAGAATGAAAAGTGCTATGGTGGAGCGGATTCCGCTGCATTCTCTTGCCACTTCGATGTTAACGCGAGCCAGGTGGAAGACCAGCCCCTCTCTCAGAACGGGAACTCCGGTCAAGTTAAAGAGAACTTCGGTGATTTCTGCGGAACCAGTCTGCAACAAGGAGATGATGCGTTCCAGTAGGAAATTTGGCACCGGCACCATGAGAAACAGAAAAAGAAAAGAGAAGTAGGCCGATTTTACGGCAGCCATCCCGAAGGAAAAAGCAAATCCCGCTATCCAAAGCAAAATGACCGCCAGGACATTGCCTGTCAGCCGGAGATCGGGAGTCATTATGTCTCCGGCCAGGCGCACACTGATGGCGATGATGACAGACAAGAAAAGGAAAATGGCGCCACCCGCTTGGAAGGAAAGATTGTTGAAAACAGTGCGGCGTTCGATGAATAGCAGGCCAGCCGTGAGGAAGGGAATCAGGATGAGGTGGGAGGCATTTTCATTCGTGAGCGATAAGCGAACGAGAGCAATCAGAGGTTTGGCGAAGAGCAGCGAACTAACCATAATCCAAAAGCTAAACAACAGCCAGCGCTTTAAAACATTGTTCCGCTTGTCATCCAATGCATTTGACTCCGTTACGTTTGCCACAGCTTTACATTTCTTTTATACAGAGTCAGGAGACAGCGCATGGCAGGCTGGCTGCTTTTGGTTCGCTCCCTTGCTTACTGGCTGAATGTCTCTGCCCGTCGCGTGTAGTGCCGCTCATAGTAATTCCGATATTCGCCCGTTCGTGCGTGCTCGAGCCACTCGTTGTTGGCCTGGTACCACTCAATCGTTCGGCGAATTCCGTCCTCGAAACTCACCTCTGGCCGCCAACCTAGTTCCCTTTGAATTTTGGAGCAATCCAGGGCATAGCGTCGATCGTGACCGGGTCGGTCTTGCACGGAACGCATCAATGAATCCGGCTTTCCTAGGTGATGCAGGATGGTTCTTACGATCTTCAGGTTAGGTTGGGGCATACCGGCCGAAACGTTGTAGACGGAACCCGACTTGGCCTTTTCGAGGGCCAGCGCGATGGCGCGACAATAGTCTTCCACGAAGAGCCAGTCGCGTTCCTGCAGCCCATCGCCATAGATAGGTAGCGGCTTGTCTTCCCGCGCATTGGCGATCATTAACGGAACAAGTTTCTCGGGAAACTGAAAGGGGCCATAGTTGTTGGTGCAACGCAAGACGATGGCCGAAATGCCGAAGGTGTTCGCATAAGCGGAAACAAGATGATCCGCCGAAGCCTTGCTAGCAGCGTAGGGGCTGCGCGGATCAAGCGTTGCTTCTTCATTGAAACTGACGTCTGCAGGCGCGCTTCCGTACACTTCGTCTGTGCTTATGTGCACAAATCGTGGAAGATGGAATTTCCGGGCAGCCTCAAGCAGGCAATGAGTCCCCAGGACGTTTGTTCGCAGAAAGGGAGAGGCGTCTTCTATGCTGCGATCCACGTGTGTCTCCGCCGCGAAATTCACTAAGGCATCTATGCCCTTCGTAAAGACGTCATTCACAATTCGCGAGTCAACGATGTCGCCACATACGAGCGAATACCGATGATCGCTGGCAATGTCGGCAAGGCTCTCCGGATTGCCCGCGTACGTCAGCTTGTCGAAATTCACGATCTCCACATCACGCTGGGACCTTAGCAGGTGCCGAATGAAATTCGACCCGATAAAGCCCGCACCACCGGTTACAAGAATCTTCACGCCGTCTCTCCTATTTGTTCCACGCGGTCGCTCACGTCCATAATCGATGCCCCGTTCTATTCGCCGTCACGTCCATGTCGCGGCGGAGCCCCACGACCTGGGATTTTGTTTGCTCCGGATTGTGCCACCATGTTGGTGGCACGAAGCAACGATTCAAAGGTGCCGGCATCCGTCCACCAACCTTCGAGGTCGCTGTGGCTGAGGGTACCCTCCCCAAGATACATATTGTTCACGTCGGTGATCTCCAGTTCATTACGCCAGCTGGGCTTGGTTTTTCCTATCTTTTCGAACACGCTTTGATCGTAAAAGTAGATGCCGGTAACGGCATACTTTGATTTCGGCTTCTTGGGTTTTTCCTCGATGCCAAGAATTTGTCCGCTTGCGATCTCAGGGCAACCGAATCTTTCAGGGTCGGGAACTTCTTTCAAGATAATGTGGGCGCCGCGCTCCTGCTTCTCAAAAGCCTGTTTGGAGGCAATGATGTTGTTTTCGATGATGTTGTCGCCAAGGACAACGCAGATCTTTTCCCCTTCGACAAAGGGTTCGGCGAGACGTAGGGCATCGGCGATGCCGCCCTCGCCTTCCTGATACGTGTAGTGAATGCGATGGAGATCAAAATCCTTGCCGTTGGAGAGCAGTCGCAGGAAATCGCCAGAATTCTGACCCCCGGTGACAATGATAATGTCTTTAATGCCCGCGTCCACGAGGGTTTGGATCGGATAGAATACCATCGGTCGGTCATACACTGGCAGGAGATGCTTGTTAGTTACTCGTGTGAGCGGATAAAGCCGCGAGCCTTTTCCACCCGCCAAGACCACACCTTTCATGGAATCCTTTCTCCTTACTTGAAAATCAAAGCCACGCTTGTTACAGACTAACACAGCCATTTCATGGGCTCGGCACCGCTTTCCTGTGGGCAACGCAGACCCGCCTTCGTTCGCTTCAGCTGGCAAAACCAAAAGACGCCCAAGCCGGCCGGCTAAGGTCTGAAAGCAAACTGAAAAGAAATCCGTGACAGCATTTGTCAGCCGATAAGGGGAGCCGATCATCTACGTGCACTCGTGCGACCAAGCTGAAAGTAGCCATTCTCGCGCGTCAAAAACAGCGCAGTTAAGGTGGCACAGTAAAGAGAGCGGCGGCGCGCTCCTTGCATCGGCGCAGAATTCAACTGTCCCTACGCGAGTCTTATGGAGGCCGAGAATCGATAACACCGGAGTTGACTCTTCCGGTCCCCCGTGATCGTCTCAAATCGGATCATCTGGCTGTGGGGTGATACGCCTTGTGCTGCGGATGCGTTTGGGACATGTAAGTTACTGTAAACAAATATATTACAGTCCCTCAAGGCGCCTGCCCTGCTGGAACTAGTTTGGAACATTGTGGTAGCCCCTTTCTCCCCTGCCGAACTTCTGAGACTTCCTCAGATCAGTCCACCCGGAAGGGAGCATGAGTTCGCAATAACTACCGCATTATCAGTAGCTTAAAATAGGTTCGCATCACTCCCTTGGACCATTTCTCGACTCAGTTATGGCAAGGGAATTGCGCTACCTATAGGAAGGAAGGGTCGCAGTTGTATGTGAGTGTAATGGCGGTAGCTTGTCCGCACACACCAGGTGATGGCAACCTGCAACCCTCGAGGATGAACTAAGTTGAGAGATGCGCTTCTCCCGATTCCAACTTTTGACTCGCAACTACCTTGGTTTGCGTTGCAGGTTAACTCCCGCAAGGAGAATTGGATATTCGCCCATCTTGTAGGGCAGGGCTATGAATGCTTCCTTCCGAAATACAAATCGGTTCGGCAGTGGTCCGATAGAAGGAAGGAGATCGAATCGCCGCTCTTTCCCGGATACCTTTTCTGCCGATTTAATCCCTTGGAGCGCCTACCCATTCTGAAGACTCCGGGAGTAATGGAGATCGTGGGCTGCAATCGAAAGCCAATAGCGATCGACGAACAAGAGATTCAAGCAATTCAAAGAATGATGGAATCCAGTCTCGTCAGACAGCCCTGGCCATATCTCGAGGTCGGACAACAGGTCCGAATCCAGTCGGGCGCGCTTCGTGGATTGGTGGGTATCCTGGTCGCATTGAAAGGCAATTACCGACTCGTGCTCTCCGTGACGCTTCTCAAGAGATCCGTTGCTTGTGGAGATAGATGCGGCTGCAGTTCAGGCGTGGAGAGCTAGCCCCACTGTGAGATCACCTGAAAGCGTGGCGCCGCGGCCTCTCTGTTTGGGAGTTGTCGCGTCTTGACCGGTAGAAGCCCTATGAGAGTCTGCAGTCACTGACTGGTCTAGAAGCAAGCTGACGGCAAGCGCGGGAAAAAACCTGATTGCCGCAACCAAATCATGGACGGCATGACTGCCATCGGCTGAGCAAGTTTCGAAAAGACCGGGAACAACGCTGGACGTAACGAGCGAGGGAGCAAAGGCCATCCAAACTAACGGAACAGGTTGGAAGGAGACCACTGCTTGTTGCGCAACGTCGCGCGCAGTCCATCTGGTTTCCCCGATAGACGACCCGCGATGGGATGAGTACCTTAAACGGAGTTCGGGGGCATCTTTGTTCCATTGCGCGGCATGGCTCGAGGCCCTGCGGCAGACCTACGGGTATGAGCCGGTGGTCTATACGACTGCTTCCCCGGGTGAGCGACTGGAAAACGGCGTTGTTTGTTGCCGAGTACAGAGTCGGCTGACAGGCCGCCGCTTAGTGTCACTTCCCTTTTCTGACCATTGCCAACCATTGGCGGACGATGCCGAGGACCTAGCTGCTTTACTAACTGCACTTGAAGATGAACTCTGCACTAAAGGATGGCGCTATTTTGAGGTGCGACCGCTCATTCCGCTCGGACTGCACGGTTCTGGTTGGCACACCGCAGCAGTCTATCTGCACCACCAGATTGACCTTCAGCCCGATCTCGCGCAGCTTTTCAGCAATTTGCACAGAGATTCAGTGCAAAGAAAGATTCGCAGAGCGGAGCGGGAAGGGCTTACATATTTGGCCGGGGCGACCGAATCGTTGCTCGATTCGTTTTATGGACTGATGGTTAAAACCCGGCGACGACATGGCGTGCCGCCCCAGCCGAAGAAATGGTTCCAGTCTCTGATGGACTGTTTTGGGGACGCGCTGCAGATTCGGATTGCTCTGCAAGGAACGAAGCCGATAGCGGCGATGCTCACGATCCGGTACAAAAACACGCTGGTGTATAAGTACGGTGGCTCGGACGTGTCATACAACAGGCTTGGCGGAATGCACTTGTTGTATTGGAACTCGATACAGGATGCAAAGAGGTGGGGATTACGTTTTTTTGATTTGGGCCGCACAGATGTGCAGCAGGCAGGTCTGGTTATCTTCAAGAAACGCTGGGGCGCCGTCGAATCGGCAATCTCCTATTCCAGATATACGAATTCTGCAGGCTGGGCGCACAGTTTTGAGTTGGCAAGACCGAACTGGAAAACCAAAACGGCCCAGTTTGTCTTTTCACATTCACCCGACAGACTTCTTGCAATTTTGGGTAACCTTTTGTACCGACATTTTGGCTGAGGATTCTCCTGCCCCAGGCGGACCAAACCAAGATCAGGATCTCCAAACAGTCAACCCGGCCAGCTAAGCAACTTGCTTCCCCAAAAAAGCTCACCTCTGCTTTACAACCTGGCCGAACCCAGCTCTTTTGCCTTTAATGACACGAACGTCCCGGCGAGGTGTCCGGGAATAGCTTTACAGCACTAGAGAATAGATTTTCCCATCCGGAGGGCAAAGCATGATAACCGTTACCCAGCTCGGTCACAGCGAGCGGCGGCGGCAAGATAAGATGTTCATTCTTAATCAGATAGCGCCGTTCTTGGGGAAGCACGATAGCTCTTGGTTCCTTCGGGCTGGTCAACGAATTGCACTTACACACGATGGATGATGATTTCAAGATTATAGATAGCCTCCGGAGAACTGTGGATCCTTCCAAGATTCCCGCTACCGTCCCACAGGACACTTACCGCAGGAACCGACCGGCTGAAAGAGAAAATGGCGACAGACACCCATAACGCACAATTGCTCATGGAGCTTCCTCCGGCTCGGCAAGCCAATCCAAAACAAGCGAAGGAGCGGCCAGTTCTGAAAGCATCAGATTTGATGCAGGACATTTTGCCGGAAGACCTTTTCCTTGGGATTCTTTCCCTCGAACGAAAGCGAGCTGAGCGTTCCAACAGAAGGTTTTTGTTGCTCCTTCTGGAGGTGGGCGACAATGCGGAGAGTGGTCGGTATCCGGAGATCGTGAAGGGCCTGATCAAAGCTGCGAATGAAGCGCGCCGTGAGACTGATCCAGCGGGATGGTACGAACAAGACAGCACCTTGGGAATTATCTTCACGGAGCTGGGACTTCAGGATGATTCTGAGGTCACCAAGAAGCTGCTCGCCAAGGTCAATCAGCTGCTTGCCGTTCATTTGAGCCCAGATGACCTGCGGCGCGTACGTGTCGCCGCCCACATTTTTTCGGATGAGTCAAGCGATGACGATTCCGGCATCTCGGCGAATCCCACGCTTTATCCTGACATCCAGCAATTGCATGAGACGAAAAAGGTATCTTTCATGCTGAAGAGAGCGATTGATATCTTTGGTAGTCTTTTGGCGTTGATCGTTCTCTCGCCAGTATTTCTTGCCATTGCTCTACTCATAAAACTAACTTCGAAAGGGCCCGTGCTTTTCAGGCAGGGGCGTCTTGGGCAGTTCGGGAAGGCGTTCGATTGTTTGAAATTCCGGTCCATGTATGCGAATAACGATCCCAAGATTCACGAAGCCTTCATGAAAGAGATGATCGGCGGCAATGCCCGAAAGAACGGGGAAGGCAAGCCCGTTTACAAAATGAAGGACGACCCGCGGATCACCAGCATCGGCAAATTCATTCGTCGAACGAGTTTGGACGAATTTCCTCAATTCATCAACGTATTGAAAGGCGAGATGTCCCTTGTGGGACCGCGGCCTCCGCTCGCCTATGAGTACAGGGAATACGACGTGTGGCATCGCAGGAGAGTTCTCGAAATCAAGCCGGGAATTACAGGTCTTTGGCAGGTGCACGGCCGCAGTCGCGTAAGTTTCGACGAAATGGTGCGGCTCGATCTTCGGTACGCCCGCCGGTGGTCTCTCGGACTGGATCTCCAGATTTTGCTGAAGACCCCGGCCGCCGTGGTTTCCGGTGATGGAGCCTATTAGCCTTCTCGACCTCAATCATGTTTGATGGGGAGTCATTGAGAGCAACGGCCCGGTGAGACTATTCCCCGGCCCACGTTGTAGGACGTGCACAAGAGTGTTTGCTTGCGATCTCGGAGTGCGAATCCTGATCGGTCAATCTATTATTGTTCGTGGGATGCTCTGTCAAGGGAGCAGGTTTTATTCTGTATGCTAGTAAACAAAATGCCTCCGACTAGCGCCAAACCGCTGATCTCGGTCGTGATCGTGGTGTGGAACGCAAAGGAATACATCGCGACGTGCCTGAGATCTCTGGAAGAAGTCTGTACGGACTCACGCCTTGAGACCATCGTCGTCGACAATGCATCCTCCGACGGCGCCCCCGATTTGATCGCACGAGAATTTCCCTGGGTAAAACTGATTCGCAACCCTGATAACTACGGGTTCGCCAAGGCCAACAACATGGGGATTCGGGAGAGCGTCGGGGATTACATTTGCCTAGTGAATTCGGACGTAAAATTCACCAGCAATTGTTTCGAACCCATGCTTCGATACATGCAGGATCATGCCGATATCGGACTTCTCGGTCCCATATCCAAGACTGGAGACGGAATAGCGGCGCGATCCACCATGCGGCTACCGACAATCCGGAACTCTTTCATTCGCGCTTTGGGGCTCGACGTGGCCTTCGGCAGGTTGCAGATTTTAAGAAGCCAACTGATGACGGATTTCGACCACACTACCACTCGTGATGTCGAAGTCTTGAATGGCTGGTTCTGGATGGTTCCGCGCAAAGCTCTCGAAAGAGTGGGATTGCTCGACGAGCGGTTCTTTATCTATGGAGAAGATGTCGATTGGTGTCTGCGCTTTCATGAAGCTGGAATGCGAATCGTCTTCTTTGCGGGAGCTGAGGCCATTCACTATGGCGGGGCTAGTTCCGCGGCGGCACCGAAGCGCTTTTCGATTGAAATGCTCCGTGCCACCTGGCAGTACTTTTGTAAGCATCACACCCTAATGCAAAGAGTGGGCCTGTTCATCACCGGAGTGTTGAACGTTGGAATCCGAGCAGCAGGCTACGGGCTTGGTTCCATTTTTACAAGGGATCGAAAAGCAGAGAGGGTTCAGAAATTCCAGCGCAGTACCGCTTGTCTGATCTGGTTGTTACAGAATTCTGTTCTTCTCCGTGGTGATTTTCAAGAGAGCCGATCCGTTGAGAAGCAAAACGGTCAAAATAATCCAGCGAGTGTGGAGCCCATGGCGCTCCGAAACTTCCTCAAGAACGGGATCGCACTCTGTAAGCGCTGCCTGAAGCTGCTCGTGAGCTTGAGTTATTACTGCGGACAGTGGTTGCGGCGCCGCTGGCAACAAATGAAAGGCAAAAAGGTGCCGGGAACCTGCGTGGTCCTCTACTATCACTCGGTTGGCCCCGGGGAGCGGGCGAATTTTGCTAGGCAAATGACCATGCTCTCACACCTTGCCAAGCCGACTAGAGCCGACCGAACGGGCCAGTTTGAGAATGGCGTCCATCACGCGGCGGTTTCGTTCCATGATGCATTCGAAAGCGTCTGTGATAATGCGCTCCCGGAAATGGCTGAGCGCGGAATTCCCTCGACTCTGTTCGTGCCGTCAGGCTATGTTGGTCGTCACCCCGGTTGGGACATGGAAGTTGGACATCGTGATTGCCAGGAAGTAGTGATCGGAGTTGACCGCTTGAGGTCTCTAAACACCGAGTTGGTGTCTATCGGTTCTCACACGGTCACCCACCCAGACATGACATCCTTAAGCGAGGAAGCGGCCACGGCCGAACTCCGGAAGTCTCGAATTGACCTCGAGGCAATCTTAGGTCGCCCCGTAGCGCTGTTTGCGTTTCCGTATGGGCGTCACAATGAATCGCTCGTGCGATGGTGCAAGGAAGCTGGATATCAGCGGGTCTTCACCATCCAGCCCAAGCTGGCTTTCTCCGAAGCAGGCGAATTTGTGACCGGTTCCTGCGCGGTTTCCCCGACGGACTGGCCTCTGGAATTCAAGCTTAAATTGTTGGGGGCCTACCAGTGGCTTTATCAGCTGCAAAAAGGTCGACGGAATAATGGTTCCTCATCGCACTGAGGAGTTTCCGAAACATCGGAACCTCATCGCGAAAGAAATTGGACCGATCAAGAGATGGACCGAATCTCCTATGTGCCACTTGCTTTTTCCTGGAAGTGCCGCAAACAAAGCGCTGACTCGCGCAACCTGAGCCTGCCCGAAGCAGGAAAAAGGCCGTTCCGCAGATGAGTCCAGTGCGTGCATTTGTCCCAGACGACATTCCACAGGCCGCAGATTTGAACTGGAACGTCTTACGTCGCGGTAAGGGGCCTGCTCCGGCAGCACTCCGCTCCTACTTTGAAAGGCTGTATTTTCACAACCCCTGGGTTGACGAATCGCTTCCTTCTCTCGTTTTCGAAGATGCCACACAAAAAATAGTTGGGTTCCTCGGCGTCATTCCGCGACCAATGTCGGTGCGAGGAGAACCGCTGCGGGCTGCTTTCGGAAGCAATCTTGTCGTCCACCCCGACAGCCGTTCCACTCTTGCGGGTTTGCACCTAGTCAAGACATATCTTGCAGGTAAGCAAGACATATCTCTGAGCGATTCAGCAAACGAGCTGACTGCAAAGGTTCAGAAGGGATTGGGTGCCGTTACGCTCTTGCTCGATAGCATCCACTGGTCACGCCCCCTTCGGCCGTCGCTTTACGCTCTTGACGCAATATGCCGCTTAAGCAAGAACAAACTCACGGCGGCTCTGAAGTCCCTTGCTAAACCGTTTGGAATGCTTGCTGACAATGTCGTCACGAAGATCTCTTCGAGTCCTTTCCATCAGGATGTTCCTCGGCTCAAAGGCGAAAATCTACGTGTCGACACGTTGCTTAAGTGTTATTCCGATTTTTCAAGTAGGTACGCGTTGCGCCCCGAATACGATCTCGGCTCGCTGAAATGGCTTCTCGATTTTATGGATCAAATGAAGGCTTATGGTGAGGTCCAGCGGACCCTTCTGCGAAATGACAGAAATGAGATCGTTGGTTGGTACATATACTACTTGAAGCGGGGAGGTGTGGGAGAAGTCGTGCAAATTGGCGGTGCGAAGCCGTTCACCGCAGATATTCTGCGTCATCTTTTTTTTGATGCCTGGAAGCAGGGAGCAATCGGACTGCACGGACGGCTCGAGGCGCGATGGGTTGAAGAACTGTCCAGCACGGGTTGCTTTTTTTACCGTAGGGGCGGCTGGATGCAAGCCCACTCCCGCAGACCAGAATTACTCAGGCTCATCCAAGACGGCGACGCTTTCCTAACTCGACTTGACGGGGAGTGGTGCCTTACCAGTAATTAGCAGGCGCAATGCTAATAAATCACTTCGTGAGAGCCTTATGGCCAAAAGATGCGGCAAACCACCGCGACACTGACTTTCTGGATTTCTTGCTGGTGTGCGGGTTGCGCATCATTCAAGGGTCGGGCTTCAGAGCGAACTTTTCTCTTGGACCTGCCCTATGCACTATTGTCTGTTTGACTGTGACGAGTTAATCAGAATCGGCGAGAGAGATTGCCTTACGGCATAGAGTGGTGGATATTGGAGGAGTAACTAGGCAGTGTGTGCCAGGAGACTCGATGAGTAACGAAAAGAATCTGGAAGCGACCATCAAGGTAATCATGGCACGAATTTTCGAAGTTCGTCCGGAGGAGATCACGGACAAAACTCGCCGCCGAGAGCTGGAACGCTGGGATTCACTAAGTCATCTAACGCTGTTAGTTGCTTTGCAAGAGGAATTTCATATCGAAATCCCTCAGGATCAGGCCCTGGAAATGGAAACCCTGGAAGATATCAAACGTGCGGTATCATGTTCTGATAGAATCGCTTCTCCGAACTAGGCACATCTGATTCAACCTGAGAATCGAGCGTTTCACGATAGAAGTCGTGAAGTTTCACTCCCAGCATGGTTCTGTTCTAGTGATTTCCCGAGCGTGCCCTTAAGCGTCATATACACCAGAGAGGCTTCTTGATGAGCGTATTCAAATCCATCTTCCCTGATCACCGGGAGTTTCTCGCCTCGCTTGAAATGACTGCAGAAACTGGCTCTCCTTCTCCTATCCATCTGGCACATTCTACCGATAGGGTTCCCCTGTGCATCAAGAAAACTCCAAGATACGCTGGATCCGAATGCAGTAACCTATCATGATTTCCGTTATTGTTCCCGCTCATAACGAACACTCCGTAATCTCACGGACGCTGAAGACCATGACGGCTAGAGCTATTCCGGGCGAGTTGGATGTAATCGTTGTTTGCAATGGATGTACTGACGATACTGCGGCTGTCGCCGGAAGCTTTGGGCCACCCGTTCGAGTCATCGAGACCGGGCTTGCCGGTAAGACTTTGGCCCTAAATCTCGGCGACAAGGCAGCGACTTTTTTTCCGCGCATTTACGCTGATGCCGACGTACATATAACAATAGAGACTATGAGAACTTTGGCCAATCGACTGGAAACCGGCGATGTCCTGGCGGTTGCGCCTATCGCAAACATCGACCTGAAAGATTGTTCCTGGCTGGTTCGAGCCTACTACGAGATCCGATCCCTTCTGCCCTCGGGTCGCGAAGGGATCGGCGGCTCTGGCGTGTATGCTTTATCGGAGGCCGGGCGCGGCAGGTTTCGCGAATTCCCAAAACTTACCGCAGACGACGGCTACGTTAGAATTCAGTTTAAGCCTGAGGAGCGGGAGACCTTGACCTCCGCTAGTTCCACGGTGTTTGCTCCTCGCACGGTTTGGGATTTGATTACAACAAAGACTAGATCCCATTACGGCAGCCTTGAACTGGCCAGTCGATTTCCTGATCTTTGGAAAAACAAGGGCGATAACAATGACACTGCCCTCGTAGAACTGTTCAGACGCCCCCTGTTATGGCATAAGTTATCGGTCTACTGCATTGTTACAATCATTGCCAAACGTCGAGCAAGAATTCGCATGCGTACTGGCAACACGACCTGGTTGCGCGATGAAACCTCACGCGTTGCGGCGGAGTGAACTCTGGTTCAGTCATAGGTCGTACTCATGATCGCATCTCTAACTGCTGTTTCTCTAGGACTCCTCGGATCGGCGGCCTACTTTTCGCCCGTCGTATGGCGGCGTAGGCGTATGAACGCAGCCCGGATGGAAGTGACCCGAGATCGTATCCTTGCTCTGACCTTTGATGACGGGCCGAGCGGGACACTGACTGCTCGACTCCTGGATTTGCTCCTAGAGTATGAGGCTCCTGCCACCTTTTTTGTGCTGGGGCGAAACGCTGGGCGATTCCCGCACATCGTCGATCGGGCAGTCCGGGAAGGTCACGACATTGGCTGTCATTCTGATCAGCACCTGAACGCATGGAGAACGCTGCCGTGGCGTGCCGTGAGCGACATTGATGCCGGCTACGAAACGCTCTCTCCTTGGGTTCCTCCTGATGGGATGTTTCGACCTCCCTACGGCAAGATGACACTTCTCACTTACATGGCAATTCGGCGCCGGGATGCTCCTGTCTGGTGGTGGACGATTGATTCCGGAGACACTGAACAGCAGCTGCCAAGTACAAATCAAGTCTTGGATGCGGTACGGCGCCAGAACGGTGGGGTCGTCTTGCTGCACGATCTGGAGCGTTCCCAGGAACGAGATGAATTCGTTTTCGCAACGACGGCCGCTCTATTGGAACTCGCAAAGCAGGAGTCTCTGAAGATCACACCGCTGAGCAAACTATGTCGCTAGCCGCGTCACCAAATCGAAAGAAGATTCTAGCGGTTGCCTCGGGAGGTGGCCACTGGGTTCAGCTGCTGCGTCTCGCTCCGGCCTTTGTCGATTTCGATGTTACTTTTGTGGGCGTTAGTCAGGCGTATCGTTCCGACGTGTCTGACCACAAGTTCTATTCCGTCACGGATGCCACTCGGTGGGACAAGATCGGATTACTCAAGGCAGCTGTTCGGCTGGTCTGGATCAATTGGAAGGTAAGACCGGACGTTGTCATCTCCACCGGCGCAGCTCCCGGCTACCTCGCCATCCGCTTGGGACGACTGTTCGGAGCGCGAACAATTTGGCTCGATAGCATCGCCAATGTCGATTGTTTGTCGATGTCTGGAGAGCTTGTTGGCCCTCACGCTGACCTTTGGCTCACGCAGTGGCCCCATCTGGAAAGGGCGGAAGGCCCGTACTATCGAGGTGCTGTTCTGTGATTTTCGTTACCGTCGGTTCGTCGATGGCGTTTGACCGTCTCGTCCGTGCCGTGGATGAATGGGCCGGATTTCACGGTAGGACTGACGTTTTTGCTCAAATTGGCCAATCTGACTATCAGCCGAAACACATAAAGGCTGCCCGATTCATGGATCCGCCCGAGTTTCGCGAACTGGTTCGCTCCGCAAACCTGATTGTGGCTCACGCCGGCATGGGTTCGATCATCACTGCCCTCGAACTCGGCAAGCCCATTGTCGTGATGCCCCGCCGCGAACATCTTGGAGAAACTCGCAGTGACCATCAGGTGGCGACAGCCAAGCACTTTGAACAGCAGCCCAATATTACTGTCGCCTATGACGAAACGGAACTTCCTGCGAAGATCGACCGGGCCGAAACGCTGCCGTTGGCTAATCAGGGCCTGCCCGGTGCCTCTCCACGCCTCATATCCACTGTCCGGGAGTTCATCGAACACTCAAGCGCGTCCCGCTGAAGGTGGAATGTTGCAGCTGCGGCCCGGGGTTGCATGTCACGTGGACTTCTAAGTAGGGCCGCGGATTCATCTGCCGGCGCAGCGTGCGGGGGAGTTTGCACGGTTGAGTCCCAAGCCACTGCAGCAAAAAAGTCTTGTTAACTGAAAGAAATCATATGCGCCTCGGAGTCTTTTCTAATCAGAACCTGAATCCATGGGTGAATTGGACGACGCTGGGCCCGCCATTACTTAAGCCCCTAGCCGCACACGACGGTGCACGTCTCATTGCCCCTCCGCCTCTTCAGTGGCGAAATCGTCGTGAATTATGGCAAGTTCTGCAGGACGTGAACTCTACCGATACGCTTTTCTGGATGCAAGGAGCTGTTAGACCAGAAGTACCAATCCATATAGCTTCTCTCCTGCGCGGGCGTGTTCGACGCTCTGCATTTGTGGTTGATGCGTGGAGATACCTCGTTGCTAAGATCGGTACGCTCGCGGTTTTGCAGAATCTGAACCCATGCTTCGTCCCTTTTAGAGAGGGATACATAGATCTGAAAAACCGGTTTCCAAAAGGGCGATTTGAGTGGTTGCCCTTTGGCGTCGATACGGGTGTCTTTGATTCCGTACCAGGTGAGCGGCCTATTTTCGCTTACTGGATGGGACGTCGTTACGAGCCTCTGCATCAAGCCATGATTCGTTATTGCTCAGAGCGTGGTCTGACATACCGATATACGTTGCGCTCTGGAGAATTTTCTGACCCCTCCGAGCTTGGAAAGGTGGTTGGAAGCTCTCAGTATTTCCTCGTGGCTCCTCCTGATTATACTGATCCTGCTCGCACCGGTGGGTATAGCCCCTTCGTAATGCGCTACTTGGAAGGGCTTTCTGCGGGAGCGCGGCCTTTGGGACTTCTACCAAAAAGTGGCGAGTACGACATGTTGTTGCCGAGAGACGCGATGCTTGTGGTGGCACCAGACGGCTCCGACCTTGCCGCCAAATTAGATGCTGACCGCGCCAGGGCGGAGGTCCGTTTGGCCGTAGAGCGTGCGCGAATCTTTGTCAGAGAACACCATTCCTGGGAAAGGCGCGCCGAACAGATCTTTGACCGCTTGAATACAGGAAAGGCGACGTGCTTTAGCGACAAATGATTGCCCCGGCCTTGGAGTACCCATTGGGAACGGTGAATCGTTTCTGGGGCAACACTGTCGCAGACGGAAACGCTGTCAGATCGCCTAATCAATTGACTGTTGCTGTAAGCCCTGATGGAGGGGCAACGGACGAAGTGCCTGAGCCATACTCATAGGCCCCATTGGTCCAGGCGGTTGTTCCTGTCGGACGTGGCACGGGAGGGCGGTTCGGCCAGGACACGGTATGGTTTGAAGCGTCGTACGCTACCCCCAAAGTGGTGTCGCTTAGGCACGCTCTTCCCGCCGCTGCATTAATCGCCGATACTGCTGCGCAAAGGGCCGACTTGTTCTGACCAGTGCCCACCTTCGCCGCCGCTGTCGCATCCATGGGGGCAAATGGATACGTCTCGGAAATGTTCAGATTGCCAGTTCCGTTACCCGAGCCGATGGGCGCGCAAATCTGCGTGGCTCCGAAGTTGCTCTGCGCTCCCCTCCCTGTATGGCAGTCAATACTGAATGTGGGTGAGGGAAAACTGACCGACCCTGTGAAAGTATAGTTTCCGTAGGAGGTCGAATTGTTGTTATTGGTAATGCAGAAATTATCCAGGAAGGTCCCGACGGAGTTGTATCCGAGGTTGTAGCATTGGGATCCTGGGGTTGAGGTCGCGTCGTAAGTATCCACCGTGTTGTTGAAAACATAATACACGTTTGCCGCTTGACCACTTTTGGCGGCGCTTGGTGTAATTCCCGATGGTTGGCCGAGGGTGACGATGTTGTTGAAGATGTACGCGGTCACACCGTTTGTCTCAAAAAGTAATCCTTCCGCCTGCGTTCCGGCATCCTTGCAGTCAATGTAGTTGTCGTAGACGAGGAACGTTCCACCTGATGTCGTTAAACCTGCCGCGAAACTGTGAAAGCAGTTCGAGTGCACGCCGTTGTTCCCTAACGTCCCTGTTTGGTGGACGATGTAATTGTCGTGGAAAACCGAGACCTGATTGCTCGGAGCCTGCTGGAAGTACATGTTATTTAGATAGGCGTAGTAATTGTTGTAGGTGATGGCCGCATCGCTCGCTGCACAGCAATCCTTGGTCGTGTCGCTCCCGTCAAAAATCGAATCATGGATGCTGCTCTGCGTTCCTGCCGCCGCCTGCATTCCCACGCCAATGAGATATTGATAATTTCCTGGGTCGGAGAACGAACCAGTTGGGTGTGACCAACCGTGGACATGGAGGTTCTTCGCTTCCCAGTTTGTCACGCCATTGAAGCTGTGTGTTGCAAGGTAGGCGCAAGCATATTGCGTAGACGGACCGCAATTCCCGCTCCAGTAGAGACCCGTAAACTCGATGCTATCAATGATAAAGTAGTTCGTATTGTGGGTTACATCGGTCAGCATTGCCCGTGAGTTTGAATCGTAGCCCGTAGAGCCGCCACCGCTAAAAATGGGCCGCACCCACGATGTTCCTGTGTGCCAGGTGGGGTCTACGCCAATGTAAGTCGGATTGGAGGCCGTGCCACCCCAAGGCACGTTGGCAGGCCAAGCGTGATAATCAACAGTCACACCACCCTTGAAAATCCAGCCTTCTCCTGCGGAAGGGGTGTGCGCAAGAGGCGTTCCAGTTGCATTGGCAAATCCGGGAGCGTGTTGCCAGGGAGCACTGTCCGTGGTGCCGTTGTTTGCATCACTGCCGCCAGCGTAGTCGATGAAGTAGCACTTCGTCACTCCGGCAGGAACGTTGGAAGGGCAAGTGCCCTGCGCCATTAGACTGTCTGTGACAAAAAAGAGGAAAACAGATCCTATTAGAAAAAGGATTAACCTGCGCATCGCCAAAGAAAGCGCTCCCTCCGCGATCGGCACCCTAACCCACGCGCCATTTGTATCCCTAGAATAAATCGTAGGTGGCTTTTCCTCCTACTGGATAGAAGGGCAAAGAGGTACAGTGTGTTGAATTGTACCGAAGGACAGTGTCCGTGCCGAGTCACCTTATCTATCTCTATTTAGGAACACTAAGGGTCTGCGCAAGAATAACTTCACAGTCTTGAGTCAACGTGTAGTTCCGCCCAGGCAGAGTCTTGTGGCCAGTGAGCATGACTTGTTTCAAGTCTCTTTCGGATATGGCTGAGCGACGCCTAAGACCTGGCCCAGGGATTGGTTAATGAGCTACCGAAAACAGTTGACATCCCGCTTCTACTCGAACGCAAGGTAAAATACTGATGCGTCCTTACAAGATTGCGCCCTTCTTTGACAGGAATCATCGAGTGTGAGGGTCGAAAATGAATGACGTGAGCGGCCCGGAAAACCTCCGCTACGGAGGAACAGTGGCGGCTGCGCACCCCGCTTATATTCTGGCAATGCTTTTGGCCGGTTTGTTAATTCTCTTTCTCCGTCGAGAGAAGGCCGTCTATCCCCTAATCATCTTTGGGATGATCATCCCCTTTGGGCAAGCCATCATTATTTTTGGCGCCCATTTTCAGATGATCCGCTTTCTCATTCTCTTCGGTTGGACAAGCATGCTCTGGAGTAAGTTTCGGAAGATGCGCGGAGAGGATAAGTCGCACGGACTGCATCCCATCGATAAAGCATTTATTGCCTTGATCGCTGTGACTCTGATCACCGCGATTATCCTCACTCCTAAATGGCCCGCGGCTCTCAATGCGCTTGGAGAAGCCTACACCGCCATAGGAATCTACTTTCTGCTTCGGTACCTGGTGCGGGACGAGGAGGGTATCCTCCGGAGTGTTAAAGCGTTGGTCCTGGTCTCGGTTGTCGCAGCCATTGTCATGATTTTGGAGCAAACCAACCATATCAATTTTTTTGGCTATTTAGGCGGTGAATTGCTACATCCTGCGATTCGAGAGGGTCGCATCCGCTCCCAGGCCTTTTTTGGCCACTCCATCATTGCAGGCTGTTACGGAGCCACTCTATTGCCCTTGTGTGTTTGGCTCTGGTCGAAGGGACGAACCTCCAAGGCGTACATTCTGGTCGGGGTGGTCACTTCTCTGATCATGATTCTCACTTCCGCCTCGAGTACTCCAATTATGGCTATGGGGGGCGCCATCCTGGCTTTTGGATTCTGGCCTCTGCGGCGGCAGATGCGCTGGGTGCGCTGGGGGTTTGTCGCGACGTTGATCCTTCTCCACCTGGTTATGCATGGCCCAGTATGGTCTCTGATTGAGCATATCGATCTTGTTGGCGGCAACTCCGGCTATCATCGGTACCAGCTCATCGATCAGTGCATTCGCCACTTTTCGGACTGGTGGCTGCTTGGAACACTGGCAAACGGCTCGTGGGGCTGGGACATGTGGGACACAGCCAACGTGTTCGTCGGTACCGCCGAAGCATCGGGCCTCTTGGCCCTGATACTTTTTATGGCTCTCTTTAGCCGGGCGTTTCGCGCGATCGGAAATGCGCGGGCCACCTTTGAGGCGGATAGGGCGAAACAATTTGAACTCTGGACCATTGGGTGCGTGGTGTTTACTCAACTCATGATCTTTGCCGGCGTGGACTATTTTGATCAAACGAGGATCGTGTGGTTTCTCATTCTGTGCATCGTCATCGCGATGACGGGTGAGTACGGCCTGGCGCGGGTTAGCCTTAGTCAACCCGAGTCCACAAGCGTAAAACCAGCGATATTGCGACCCGCGACCGTTCCAGAAGGCTCCGGGCTAAGTCGCTTTGGTCTTCGAAGGTCTGAAAAAAATCGCTGATTTCAACAGGAGAAGTCTCCCTACGCTGAGGATTGTGATTTATGAGTCTTTCAATACCAGAAATACGGCAATTGGCAGACGTTTCGAATCCAAGTTCGTTTTCGAACCGCATGCGCTTCCGGCGATTCCAATTATTTGAATCTCTAATTGCGACGTTGCCGCGTCCGCTGCGCATCCTGGACGTTGGGGGTACAAATCTGTTTTGGGAAAACCGGGGTTGGGTGAATCGAGATGACATCCAAATCGTTACTCTCAATCTGCAGGCCGAACCAAAGTCTTTCTCCAACATCGAATCTGTTATTGGTGATGCAACGGATCTGAGCCAATTTGCCGATGCTAGCTTTGATATAGTCTTCAGCAACTCCGTAATCGAACACCTCTTTACGCTTGAGAATCAGCGACGGATGGCAGCGGAGGTACAACGAGTGGGGAAAGCCATCTGGGTGCAAACACCGAATTTTTGGTTTCCTATAGAACCTCACTTTCTTGTGCCAGGGTGGCAATGGCTGCCGACGGAGGTGCGTGTGAGGCTGATTCGCAGGTGGCGCTGCGGCCATCGCGGACCGTGTACGGAGCCTGTGCGGGCCAGACAGCTCGTTACAGAAGTTCGGCTGATGACAAGGGCGGAGCTGCGCCAAGCATTTCCAGGCGCAGACTTGGTGCCGGAACGCTTCCTGGGGCTCGCTAAATCATGGGTCGTCATATATGGATTTCCTCTAGATCTCCAAGGTCGGCCTAAACTGAATCTCCACAACCTCGGCAATAGGTAAGCTAGCCCCGCTTACTGTGGTAGAAACGTAGAGGAATCGAAAACTGAAAGTGTGGTTGGCTTCTCATTTGGAAACATGGGTTAAGACAGAAGGTAAGAGCCGGGGTTTCTCACCTATACTATCCTTCTGATTTGCTTGCGAAAGTAATCCTCTAGACCTATATGCCCTCTGAGATACAAGAACATGCGTCGAGCACTCCCCCGGGAGAAGTGCCTGCTGCTGCACAGACGCCGGAACCATCTCTCGCTGTTATGATCGGCACGAACACCGTCTTTGGTGTAATTGCTCGCCTGGCCCAAGCCGGAACTCGCCTTATTACGGTGCCCATTGTGATTACTCATCTGGGCCTTGGCGGTTACGGGATCTGGGCGATTATCATGACGGCCGCGGCCTACATGCGGTTTGGAAGCATCGGTGTAAAGTCGGCGTTTCAGAAGTACGTGGCAGAAGCCACGGGCAACGGGAATTATGAGCGCGCGAATCAACTCCTGAGTACGGGTACGGCCGTGTTGCTTGTGATTTCCTGCTTGGGTCTGGTGCCGATTTCGTTGTGGTCGCGGCAACTGGCGCGGGCTGCCGGAGTGCCGCCCCAGTTTTTGGAATCGGCCGCGCACGCCATCTCCATGCTGGCTGTAATCATGCTGCTCTCCAATTTTGGAGCGGCGTTTGAAGCCATCGTCATGGGGGGGCACCGAATTGATCTTGCCCGGAAATTTGTGACTCTCTTTACGATTGCAGAGGCTGTGGCCATCATCTTTGTCCTGCATTTTGGCTTCGGTCTGTTCGCCATGGCCACCGTTATGGGCGTCTCGGAAATCGGATTTGTCGCTTGTTGTTACGTGGCCTCCAAGAAGGTGGTGCCAAAGATTCATGTTGGCAGGAAGTACGTCAGTAAGACGGTTTTGCATGAACTATTTCGCTATGCAGGGAGCTACCAACTCGTGAACGTAATGGAGGTAGTGTACGCGGCGATTATTCCCGTCGCGATGCTTCGCGTATTTGGGGATGAAGTCGCGGGCGTGTACGCGCTCGCGAGCCGACTGCAAGGGGCCGCACAGATGCTCCCCGAAGCCTTACTTCTGCCGATTTTGTCTGGAGGCGCGAAGGTATTCAGCGCTGGTTCTACCGACGAGATGCAGCGACTCATCAAGAAATCGTTCAAGGTAACTCTTGGTTTAACACTCTTTCCGCTCGCCTTTCTTTCTATTTTTGGCAGGTCCATTGTGTACGCTTGGACCGGTCAGTCTCCCCACGCCCTGCAGGAAACTCTGTGGCTGCTCTGCATAACTGGACTCTTCTATTCTTTTGCACATCTCAGTTTGGTGCTCTACCGAACCTCTGGACATGCACTGTATGACAATGTTCGACAGGCCCTGGGAATCCTGGTTCTCCTTACCGTCGCCGTATTTGCTTCTACGGTGGGATATCTCGGCCTTCTGTCCGGCCTTGCCTTCTCGGAATTAATCGGAATGGTGTTCATGATTATTGCGATAGGGAAGACGTACCCTGGTTTCCGCGTGCGGTCTATGCTGCCGGATATTGGCAAACTAATCTCCGCGACTATTGCCGCGCTGGCGGTCGGGTTGGCTCTCAGCATGGTGCCACTACCAGCCATGGATAATCAGAGAATCATGGCACTTGTCCGAATGACGATTGCCATCGTGGGATGTGTGCTCGCGGCGGGACCGGCATTGTGGTTCACGAAGTCTTTGACCAGGAAAGAAGGGCAGGCGCTTCTGCAAGTTTTTGTTCCACGCAACTTTCGTGCGCCGAATCCGTAGTGGCGGGCAATCCGGCTAAGCTGACAAAGTCTTATCTCCCTGAGAGTGGGAACTGGAGCAAACCCCGTGAGTGAGCATGAAACTGTGAAGGGCAGTGAAGTCTGGATATCGGGCAACGCACAAAGGGAACCCGCGAAGACAGCACTCCAGTGCCCTCTTTGCGAAGGGAATGAGATATCAGAGTTCTCGAGTGCTCCCGACCGATTTCACCTCAGGACGCAGAGATACAGACTCACGCGTTGTAATCACTGTACTTGCGTCTGGCTGGTCAGCCCCCCGCTGCCCGGGGAAATGTCCCATCACTATAGCGGGGATTATCACAACGCGATCGTCAAGGCGGGTGAAACCTCTGCCGCAGCACGGTGGGAGCAACAACGCGCCATGATTTCAAGATTCAAGAAGGGTGGAAATATCCTTGATATCGGTTGCAGCTCCGGTGGGTTTCTCAGCACTTTAAACGCTGCCAACTGGAGGCTTCATGGAATCGAGATTGCCCCCGAGACGGCTGAAAAGGCCAGGCTTGCCACGGGTGCTGAGGTTTTTACAGGTGAGGCCACCGAAGCGCCCTTCTTACCCGATAGCTTTGATGTCATCACTTGTTTTGATGTCCTGGAGCATGTCTATGATCCACGGCAGTTCCTGAGCAAAGTTCAGGAATGGCTCAGGCCTGGTGGCATTTATTACGTGATGCTTCCCAACATCGATTCATGGGAGTCGCATATGTTCGGTTCCTATTGGTACGGATTGGAGTTGCCAAGACATCTATTCCATTTCTCGCCCAAATCCCTCGGGTATGTCATGAATTCCCTCGGTTTTTGTGAATTGAGTCTTCTGACTCCGCGCACCTGTTATGTGGAGCGCAGTGTTAATTATCTGGGTGCGGGAATCGCTAGCAAATTTGGATTCGAACCCACGTCACAAGCGCAAGCGAAGGAAAGAAGCATTGCCTGGAGAGCCATTCGCAAAGTTGTGCGTCTGTCCTTCATCTTCCCGTTCAGCCAGGTGGCGTCCTGGGCGGGCGCAGGCGGAAGTATGGAAGCAGTTTTCGCCAAATCCACAGAGACTCGCTCGGTCGGGGGAGCAGTCTAGAATGCCGTACTTGAACACTTCAGAAGGCTGTTCTGAATCATACTGAGAATCATGAGAGAAAGCGTGATCTTCAAGCCCCGCATGTTAATGTGTGCCTGTTCGCGGGAAGGGCCGTCCAGTGGTTTCTCGGGCTGACTCATGAGCACCGCGCACAGCAGAGAGGGTTTTTGATGAGCGCTCTTCCAGTAGCCCCGTTCGTTGATCTAAGTTCTTTCCTCTCCCACCTTGAACGCACTGGGCGTTTGCACCGAGTCTCCAAACTCGTTGATAAAGATTGGGAAATTGCCTGCCTGGCTCGCTGGGCCATGGAATCCACACCGGAAAAGGATTCCTACGCTCTCCTGTTTGAGAATGTGAAGAATCAGTCCGTGCCTGTGGCCGTCAACCTGTTTTCCACCCCCGAGATGTACGGAGCGGCGCTCGGCGTTCATTCGGACGAGTTGCTTATGGCTTGGGCCAAGGCCCTGGATCGACCGTACAAGCCCGTTGAGGTTGCCAATGGTCCGGTATTCGATGTCATCGGCACTGACTCGCAGCTCAGCCTTCTGAAGCTCCCCGCTCCCATTTGGACTCCTGGCCGTGACGGCGGACCATATCTCAGTGCCGCGAGTGTGATCACCAAAGACCCGGATACTGGTATCCAGAATATGGGCATCTACCGGATGCAAATCCATGACCAGAACCATGTCGGCCTCTCCTTCGGCAGTAAATTGCAGCACGGTGCCATCCATTATTCGAAATACTCTAAACGTCAGCTGCCCATGCCGGTGGCGGCGGTGATCGGCGCTCCACCGGTTATCAGTTTTGCCGCGGCTGCCAAGACTGCTTACGGTGTCGACGAAATGGAGATCGCGGGAGGTCTCGCCGGTTCTGCTTTGCAGGTGGTGCGCGGAAAAACCGTGGATTTAGCCATCCCTGCCCAGGCCGAGTGTGTAATCGAAGGTTTTGTGCGCTGCGACGCGCTGCGAATGGAAGGTCCGTTCGGGGAAGTCTTGGGTTACCTGAACCAATCTTCTCCGGCACCCGTCGTTGATGTCACCGCCATCTATCACCGAGCGGCCCCTATACACCATGGGTATGTGCAACAGATGCCTCCCTCGGATGGCCACCTGGTCATGGAGATGGGATTCCTCGGGCCACTCTGGTTTTACCTCACCCGCAAGCTCGGGCTGAAGGGTGTTCGCAATCTCGCCATCGCGCGTGGTAGCGCCAGTTTGGCAATTCTTGTTGCTCAGATCGAAAAAGCGCATGTGTCGGAGAGTGCCCGCATCGGTCGCGCGCTGGCTAAGTTCAATTTGGGGCAGAAATTCATCTACCTGGTAGACGAAGACATTGACATTCGAGATCAAGAAACCCTCAACTGGGCGTTGAGCTCGCGCGTAGACCCCGAGCGCGATATTGAATTCATCAAGGACTTTCCCACATTTCAGTACGACCCCTCCACTCTCGCGCGTGCAGCCAAGGACGGCAGAGAGCTCGGCGCTCCCCCGTATCCTTCATCTGTGGCCATCGTCAACGCGACCGTAAAGTGTGCCGTGCCGGAGATCTCGCTGCCCGGGCGCTCAGTGATGTTCAAGGCATTGGAGAATTGGGGTGAAACAGGGCTCCCACCCATCACTCCGCGAAAGCGTCTGGATCGATTGCTCCATACTCATTCAGACCCTGTTCCTGCCTCAGACCAGAACTTTGATTCGCACCAGGGTTGAGACCGAATTAGGCCAGGAGCTCCCCTCTAAGATCCTGCCGACATGCTCCGTAACTTATTGACAATTAATAGGTTACAGAACACTCTCGACATCGTTCCTCATACTAAGGCAGCGAAATTGCTCTCCCTGCGGCTTATTCCGGGATGCAGAGAGAATTATAAAGATTGGCGCAGGCGATAAAAACACTGAAAATATCTGGTAGGGGAGCTCCTTGATGGTCAAATTGTTCACGGCGCCCGAAACAGCGGCACAGCTGCAGATCGAACTCGACACGCTGTATCGCTACGCGCGCAGCGGAGACTTGCGGGGTGTAAAGGTCGGGAAAGTGTGGCGTTTCACCGCGGATGACATTCGGGACTTCATCAGTGCCCGGGGACACCATCCACCAACCGAGGATCACGCTCCTCGCCTGCTACAGGACGCCCTCCGCAATGCCGCCAAGGAGTCCGGGGACCAGACTAAGTTCATCTGTGGTACTGAACGTCTGTCTTATGCCGAAATTGATCGTTATTCGGATGGCCTTGCCAATCGGTTGGTCGCGCGTCATGTCCGCTCGGGCGATCGTATAATCCTCGGCCTGCCCAATTCAGCCGCGTTCGTTATTGCCTGTTTCGCAATATGGAAAGCTCGGGCTGTCGTAGTCGCGCTTGATCCCGCCATGCGCTCCACAAATCTGCAGCATATTTTGGAGAGAGCGGAGCCGACGGCGCTAATTGCGGAGCCGAGTTTTGTGGAAAGGGTTCAGGAAATGCCGGGGGTTCTCCGTTTCTTCCGCGTTTTTTTCTTGAAAGACCCTTCTGCAGCTCTACCGGAAACTGCCCAGATCGCCGTGGAGTCCTTGCAAACGGCAATTGCCGGCGATCTCGAAACGGGAGCACTGCCGGCCGGTGCACGGCCGGATGACTTGGCAACCATCACCTTCACCAGCGGCTCGACCGGCGTGCCGAAAGGTGTCATGCACACGCACGAGAGTACGCTGGCGTGCGCATCGTTTACGCTCAATTTCCTGGAGTTGTCGAAGACCGACGTCATGGTGGTGCCCCTTCCTTTGCATCATATTCTTGCCTTTCGTCGGTTTCTTACCTGCTTTTTGGCACAATCGACCGCGCTGATTGCGCCCGACATTTTTGTGGCTTTGAGCCAATTCCCAGTGTTGCGTCCCACCGGCTTGGTCTTGGTTCCAGCGGCTTGCAATATGATCATCGACACTTTCGCTTCCTTTTTCCGTCACAACGGTAACTCCCTGCGCTATGTCGAAATCGGTTCTGAACCCATGTCTCCAGAAAGGCTGAGCGCCTTGCAAGCCATCTTGCCCAACACACAGATCCACTTGACCTATGGACTTACAGAGGGGCGCGTTGGATACCTCAAGCGCGGCCCCCGCGGTGTCTTTAACCGCCTCGCGGGTTCAAATGATGGCTTGCAAGTACAAGTCGTGGATGGTCAGGGCCAGCCGGTTGCCCCCGGTGAGACCGGCGAAATCCTGCTCCGAGGGTCCGGACTTTTGAAGGGCTACTTGGGTGATTCTCAAGAGGCGCTCACCAGTATAAGGAACAATGGATTCCGAACAGGTGACATGGGAATGATGGAAGCCAACGGTGACATCCAATTGATGGGTCGCATGGATGACATCCTTAAGGTTGGCGGCCACAAAATCAATCCGCGCGAAGTGGAGGCGGTCCTGCAGCGGCACCCGAACGTGGCAGAAGCGGTTCTTGTAGGACTTGCGGACCCACGAAAAATCATGGAGGTAAAACTCCATGCGTTTGTAGTCCCCAGAAAAGACGCCGTCCCCACTGCCGCAGAGCTGGTGGCCCATTGCCGGCTCCATTTGGAACCCTACAAAGTGCCTGCAAGTATCCAGTTTCGCGCCTCATTCCCGAAAACGACGCTTGGTAAGATCCAGCGCCACTTGGTGACCCAAGAAGCACAGGGGGCCGCGGTGGAAGAGGGTGATCCTTCTCAGGGCCCAAACAATCCAGTTGGTGCCTGACTGGCTGTGTGCCCTCCAATGATGGGAAGCCAAGCTCAAGGCTGTCGCGCGCAAAACTCGGTGACGGCTTGACCGAACTTCTCTCCACAAAACACGATGGCGCGTCAAACCTAGGCGTCATGCATGGTTTTTCCTGACTTGCTCCGATCCTCTCTGAGTAAGAACGCTGTCACACGACCTTTGCCAAAGTTTCCAAAGGATTGGCCTTGGCCCCTCCGATCGAACTCCAGCGACTTTGCGGTTGAAACCCTCGGCACTCATCGTGTTCCAGAGGGCATGGAACGATACCGATTGGATTCCGAAGCTAGCGAACTTCCCTCTAGCGGGGACAACCAAGGGCGACAGTATATTGGGGCGCCGCTCCGCGCGAGAACACACTTCGTATGCTTATAGGCTTGGGGCGATTCTAGGACTTACCGTGGGCTTCCGCGATCGCGTGAGAATATTCAATCGAGTGATTTCCCGAGCCATTGAGAAATTTGTCCAGCAGGCACGTGAAATGCAACCGCTCAGGCTCAGTGAGATGAGGCATTGCGGCAAGATGCTGGCGGAGCAAGGCTTCGCGTTTATGCTCGGGCACGGCTCGCAGTTGGGCGTACGCCGCACACGCCGCCACACCAGCCTGCCAGCGCATGAAGCCCTCGATCTGCTCTTCGATCAGAGCGGTGGCGCGTGGAATCTCCTCTTCGCGCGCTCTCTTGTTTTGTTCAACAACCTCAGTGAGGTTATCGATATCGGAAAGATGGACTTGCGGGAGCGATTTTACAGCGGGATCCACGTTTCGTGGCACCCCCAAGTCCATGATCACTATTGGTCGGTTCCCCCGGACAGTCATAGCTGCTTCGAGATGCGTGCGCGTGAGAATTGGTTCCGGACTACTGACCGAAGTCACGATGAGGTCGGGCCAGTCCAGCACCTCAGGAAGCTTTTCCCAGGGCAAGACCTCGCCCCCATAGCGCGCCACGAGTGTTCTGGCATTTTCAGTCGTGCGATTCAAAATCCGCAGTTGCGGAACGCCCCGGGCACACAGGTGTTTCACTACCTGTTCGCTCGTCGCACCCGCCCCCACAATCATGATCCGCTGATTCTCCAAGCCTGACAAAAGGACCTCTGCCTGTTTCACGCCCGCAAACGCCACGGACATCGGCCTCGAACCGATCTGCGTTTCCGTCCGAATGCGCTTGCCAACTTCCAGCGCCGACTGGAACAGTCGATTCAGGACACGACCGGTCGACCCGTAATCCATTGCCACACGATACGCTTCCCGAACTTGGCCGAGGATTTCCGACTCCCCCAACAGCAAGGAATCCAGCCCGGCTGCCACGCGATAAAGGTGACGAACGAGATCGCGGTCACTGTGGCGGTAGACGGCTGAGCCCATCTCGGCAGGCGCCAACCGGTGGTAAGAAGCGACGAACATCTCCATCGCCTGGAGGATGTCGCCGGAGCGCTCTCGCGCCACGCCGTAAACCTCCGTGCGATTGCAAGTCGAGAGGATCACAGCTTCCTTGAGGACGCCGCGGGCACGCAGTTGGTCGGTGGCTTCGCAAGCCTGCTCAACGCGAAACGCAATTCGTTCGCGCAGTGCGAGGCCCGCGGTGCGGTGGCTAATTCCTATGACGGCGAGTTCCATGTTGATAGCTAGTGCGCAGCCTTTCGCCCTTGGTGTGTTTCACGGTGTCACTGCGGGCAAACCCTGTTTCACGATTGCACATCTCGGGGACGTGAACCTTCTCTGCGATGGTCCAGCAATACACCAGCTGGCGGGACAGCCGCGAGGGCGTCTACTTCAGCTCATTCGCCACTTCCTTTGCAAAATAGGTGATGATGATG
>Ga0209267_1000222_pt1 | contig 42152 bp, 38 predicted proteins | sample GraSoiAngelo_137_FD_185894 | JGI IMG/M metagenome (GOLD analysis project Ga0209267, IMG submission 185894) | Grasslands soil microbial communities from the Angelo Coastal Reserve, California, USA - 14_0929_09_30cm (SPAdes) (version 2) | ecosystem: Environmental > Terrestrial > Soil > Grasslands ... | reverse complement strand
TTCTCGATGCCGACCCAGTGTCCGTTCAGTTGATCCATGGCGGCATACAAGTCGTCCTCGTCGAAGTCTTCGGTGGCCTGATCCAGGCCACAGGCCGCGGCCAGCAGGGTGCCGCGAGCGTGATCGAGCAAGGCCAGTTTGGCGCTGGGAAACAGAATACGACCCAGGGTCATGGCCTTAAGCAGACCGGCCATCCGAGCATCCGCAACGAAGTCAAAGATCGTGCTCAAACCAAACTCCTCCCAGGCCTGGTGCAGGACCATCAGCCCGCCGAAATTCCAGGCTGCGGCCAGTTGGAGCGACTCTGCGGCCACAAAGCTGCGCCCCTGGAGGGACTGGCTGATGAGCTCGCGGGTCTCGGGGGGCAGGGCCGTGATGTTGCAGATCGTGCGGGAGCGAGGGCCCTGTGGGGTACGAAAGGACTCGCGAACCAGATAGGTGAGGTAGGTGGTATTGCCGCGCTTGCACTTGGTGGCCTGGACAAACATACGTGCTACATTAAAGCAAATAAATCCAGTAATGCAAGACAAATCTGAACTAATTACTTGCTACATTTCAGGCGGAAAACCTTTCTCTGTAAGGGTTTCCCATATTTTAAAGGGAAGTCAGGCTAGTGTTTTTGATGTCGCGCCAATAAGTACAACGGCTACACAGCTTCCGAGCTTGCTGGTGAATTCGTTAAAAATCTAAGCGCACGCCGAGCTGAATCACACGCGGATCGTTCCCTTGCGTGGTGATGACGCCAAAAGTCTGCGGACTCTGCAAACTGACCGCAGGATCCAGAAAGTTCACATGGTTAAAGAGGTTAAAGAATTCCGCGCCAAAGGTGACTGAGTTGTGTTCGGTCACTGCAGTCTTCTTTCTTACGCCCAGGGCCACGTCCCAAGGCTTGAATCCGCGCAGCGTGCCCCCGCGCGACGTTCTATCTACGCTCACCTGAATTGGGCGAAACAGGCTGCACACTGCTTGTGGATCCGCGAATATATTCAGGCCACTGCCGGTTCCACTAGCGCTGGAGCCGCAGCCACTGGCCGGAGCGACATGATGAATGCCGCTCTCGGTGCGTCCTGAACCGATACGAACCGCTTCGGAAGCTGCGCCCAGACTCGTTTGGCCGAATTCCTGCCCGGAGCCGTCCAACACTCGAAGTGGAAGCCCACTGGCCACGCTAACGATAGGAGAAACGTCCCACCCGCCGATCACACGGTTAAGCCATCCTGTTTGGGCGTGCAGCGGCAGCTCCCATGTGCCGAACACGGTGAGGACGAACTTGCGATCGAACAGCGATGTCCCGTAGTCGTAGTCCGGATTGTAGCTGTTTGTGAATGCCTGGTCGGTGTCCTGATTGACGCCGGTATTATCAAGACTGTGAGCGTAGGTTGCGTTGGCATCCAGCGTAAGACCCTTGTATGCGCGGATGCGATAAGAGGCGAAGCCCGCGTGGTAATTGGAGAGAGCGAGACTAGACCAAAAGAACAAACCACCGCTGATCTGCGTGGCTGCGGCGGTAGCAGGTCCCAACCTGAATGCCGACTGGATGCCCTGAAAGACGTCGCGCACGCGTTGGTTGGCGATTTGTGAGGCAAAATTAGAGGCCACGCCGGCGCTGCAACTGGGAAAGCCCGAGCAGAATTTGCTGTTTACTGCCAAGGAAGCCTCAAAGAAAGCCTGTGCCGCTACCGGAGACGAAGTCTGGCTCTTAGTCAAGTTGGGGTCCGCGGCCAGAGCGTCGAACGCCCGCGCAAACGATTGCCCGCCCGCCGTCATAAAGAGTGGAACCTGGTTAAGATCGATGCCCTGATAGATGTTGCGCGCAGTGTGCCCGACGTAGCCGATTTCAATGCGGCTCTTTCCCGGCAACTCGCGTTGAATCGTGAAGTCCCACTGGTTGTGTGAACCCGGCGTCCACTGCGGGTCCTGCACAAACGAGTTCGGGACGACAGCAATGGTTGCGTTCGACACCAGAGTGTTGCCTGGTATGATCGGCGGCGTAAGGGTGGCGGCAATGGTCGGAAGCGGGATGGTGCTGCCGTCAATTCCAATGCGAAATGCTGTGCTTGGGGTTGTGCCACTGCTGCCGCGACAATCGCTGGCGGTGGCGGCATTCAGCCCGGGGCCCTGACACAACAGCGGTTGTCCAATGCCCACGCTCTGTAGCGTATCAATGACCGCTTGCACACCATTCAGGCGATCAAAAAAGCGCCAGTAGCCGCCCCGCAGCACGGTCTTGCCGTCGCCGAAAATCCTGCCCAAAATGCCGGAGGTAAATTTGGGCTGCCAAGCCAGCGCCGCACGCGGCTCAAAATTGTCGGTAACAAGCGACCATGGATAATCGCGGCCCATGTTGCGGAAAGGAGTGAATCCGACTACCGGATTAAAGATCTGTCCGGCAAGAGCGGCTTGGCTGCGCTGATTCAAATATGTGCGCGGCAACAGGGCCCTGCCATCGGCCGCCGAAACCGTCATGATCAGTTTGCCATTATCGGCAGGCAGCGAGGGCACGCTCGCGGCCCAAGCCAATCCACCCGTGAGCGTGAGCGTAGGCCGCACTCGCCAGGTATCCTGGGCATAAAGTGTGGCCGGCTTGTATGTAACGGTGTTGCTCAAATCGGTGCCTTGTGGCAGCAGCCCAAGATTGGCGTCGCGTGCGCGCAGAATGGTGACGCCATCCACCATGCCCAGCACCTCCGCATACAAGCCGTTCCAAGTGGAATTCTGGCTGCTCGGCAAACAATTCGTGGTGACGGAGGCCGAGCACGCAGGCGGTCGGGCCGAACTGGGAAAACTGATCCCGCCCAGGCTGGTGTTACCGATGAAGTACTGCAACGTCTTCTGCGAGTTCTGCTGGCCGTCATCGCGCACAAAATCAGCCCAAGTGTGATTCAACGAGCCACCCAGACGGATAATGTGGCCCCCGCGCACCCACGTGACGTCGTCGCGCACCGACAGGCCATGTGAGTTCCAGCGACGGGTACGTGCCCCCTGGGTGTCAATGTTCACTGGAACCAGAGCATTGACGGTATCGCCTCCGGGCACCAGAGCGGCGGGCGTTCCCGAAACCTGCGGAAACGGCGGCAGCGAATTCCACTGCCACCAATCGCGCAGCCAGCTGACGTGCACATCGTTGGTGAAGGCGGGAGTCGGGCTGGCGGTCAGTCCCGTCACCAGGAAGCGCGGCTGCCGCGGTATGTCAGAGAGGATCTTTGGTGTTCCAAGCACGTCGCCGCTGACAAGTCCTCCAATATCAGCCTGCCGAAGAATTCCGGCCGCTTCCGTGTAGTGGCGATAGCTGGCGGTCCAGTGAAACCGAGAACCGAAGTCGTGGTCCGCCCGGATCAACCCAAAGTTATCGTTGTGCGGCATCTTCCCGAATCCCGAGAAGCCTATGGTATTGAGGCCGTCGCCCTGGGAAATGTCATTGCCTGCGGGCTCCAGCGCCCACAGCTTGCTTATCGGTGGTGCCATCCCCAATCCGCGAGGATCGAAAGAACCGGTGCCCGCAGAGTTACACGCAGCGTTGGGTGCACCAGGCACCATGGAGTAACCCACCGTGTTTCCCGCGGCATCCTTGAAACGGAGGATGCCCTGCTTTAGGCAGGCAGTAGGCACGATGCGTGTCAGGAAAACCGCCTCATTGCGGCGGCGACCTTCGTAATTGACGAAAAAGTAGCTCTTCCATTGATTGGGGAGCACGTGTCCGCCGAGGCTGCCGCCAAAGCGGTTATTCACCACATTTGGCTTCGGACGGCCCAGTCGGTTTGCGTCCCACCGATTGGCGTTCAGCACTGAACCGTTGTAGCTGTAATAGAGCGAGCCGTGGTAGTGGTCGCCACCGCGACGGGTCACCATAATGACTTGCGCGCCACCTCCCAGGCTAAGGCTCTGGCTGCCGCTCGGATTATTGGTCTCGACGTTGAATTCCTGGATGCTTTCTACTGGCGTGGGAATGGCGCCTTCAGGCCCGCCATTGAATGCCTTGTAATAGTCGGAGTTCCCTGAAACTGGATTCGTGATCTCGCCGCCATCCAGCAGGAATGAATTCTGGTCGCTGCGCGCTCCGGCTACTTGTCCGCCGAAACGGCTAGATTGAGAGCTGAACTGTTGCGGCGTAGACAGCGGTTGCAGTAACAATAAGCTAGTGGTATTGCGCTCCAACGTTGGCAGCGCAACGATTTCATTCCCTCCGATCGTGTTGCCGACGGTCGCGTCCATGGTTTGCAGCTCGGCTCCGGGCGTAGACCGGACTTCAACCACCTCCGTCGCGTTCCCCACCTTCAGCTCTACATTGATGTTGGCTGTTTTTCCCACCTGAACCGTCACGGACGGCACAACCGTCTGCGCGAAACCGTGCGCCGAAACAGTAAGCGAATAAGTGCCCGGCGCGATTTGCGCAAGCGCGTATTGCCCAGCGGAGTCAGTTGTGGTCGTACGTACCGCGCCGGTCGCAGTGTCACGCAATTCGACTTTCGCCTGCGGCACGAGGGCTCCGGTGGGATCGGTGACCTGCCCGATGAGCTGACCGGTCGTCGTCGTTTGCGCCAAAGTGAAATGGGAGGAGCTAAAGATCACCGATAGAACCGCAATGGAAAGAACCAAGCCCCGGATGCGCGTCCTTTGATTAGAAGCCTTCATAAAGCCCTCCTTACGCCGGCAGGCGATGAAGTCGGCCAGTAATATACACCCGGCGTGCTGAAGGTTCTCTGGCGGATTGTTACGGGAACCGATTGTACCGGCAATCGCGCCGTATCCGGTCGGAGTGAACGATGAGATCCCGCGAAACGCGCTGTAATTGCGAAACACCGAATGATTTCTTTGGAAGTATTGCCGAGGTCGACCGGATACCGCAGCGAGCCCGAGTCCTTCGGAATCACGCAGCCATTGGTGTTTGATATAAGGATGGACAGTGCGGTTGTCATCGAAACGACTGGAGATTGGCGACTGGTCTTGACAGCGTATGCGGCGTACGCCCTTCCAGTGAGTTATGCGTGCGATGGTTGTTGAAGTAGGTCCTGAACTCGAGCAGCTTGTTTTCGAGGTCTGCCGTCGTCCAGAACAACATGTGATCCAAGTATTCCCGCTGCAGCGTGCCGTTCAGCCTTTCCACGAATGGATGGCACAGGGGGACGTAGGGGATGGTCTTGATTTCTGTCACCTCTAGTATCCGCAGATTGGCTTGCCATCGGTGGAACCGATAGAGCGGATCATTGTCAGAGCTGAGGTACTTCGGCATCCAGTATTGGCCTCGAATGGCGCGGTTGAACATCCGACACAGCGCGGCACCATCGACCGTTCCCGCATGTACGCCGAACCCAATGATCCGGCGTGTGTATTGATCCATGATGACCAGGACCCCGGGGGTCCGCAAGGTGGCCGACTCGCACCGGAACAGATCCATGCTCCAGAGACTGTCTTTCATGTGGCCCAGGAAAGTCAGCCAGGAGGGACCACCAGAGTCCTGTCCCGGCCGGTAGCGCTGAGCGAGAATCCTGCGAACCACGTCTTTGTCGATTTGGATGTGGAACGCCAAGGCGATCTGTTGAGCGATTCGCGGACAGCCCCAGTTGGGATTCCGTTGCTTCATCTCGACTACCGCACGGATGAGTTGTGTACTCGGTCCTTTCGGGCCGGGCTTGCAACGGCGATTCGGGGAGAACAGCTCGCGGTACTTTTGCTTGCTCAAGGCTTTGTCAAGGCCAAGCAGTGTCGAAGGCTTCAGAACGATTGCGGAACGGAGCAGACGAGTGGGACGTACCAAGAGCGCCATCAAGCCGGCGAGGATGCGGTCCGAGGTACATAAATTCGGCGATCGTTGCCGGGATCGCTTCACGATCAAGAGTTGGTGCTCCCTGTGGCCGCCCTTGACTGCGGCTTCGCTGAGGGAAATTGTCCAACTATCAGAGGTCTTAGCAAACAGCCACCTTCTCGCGCGTTTTAAGAAAATTTCTTGTGGGTCCTACTGGACATGGTAGCGGATCTACGAATCGCGAAATCGACTATGCTGCCCGGCACCTATGCGAGGACCTCAACCACATGCAGCCCGTAACCTTGGAACTGCAACTCAAGAGCCGAAATGTGCCGCCTGCTCTTGAATCAGAAAACGGCCCGGCCGAAAACCCACAAGAAATTATTTTGGATTCTCCCTCGTGTAAGCGCTTATTTTTGTGGGACCTATGAAGACACCCTTTTCAGCGTGGCTGTTTGCTAAGACCTCTGACTATGAGAGGCTGCGCCTCTCTAGGCGCAACACAGCAGTGGCGCACCTAGAAACATGGACTTGACACCATATGGATAAGATGTCATACTGTGCCCGGTGAAATGGGCTGTTGAGATGGCCGACGAATTCAAACCAGAATTCGACGCGCTCGACCAGGATGTCCGCAGAGAGATTCTCGCGTTGGCCCGCGTGCTACAGGAGTTTGGGCCGCAGCTAGGGCGGCCCCGTGTTGACACACTCAACGGCTCCCGCCACGCCAACATGAAGGAATTGCGATTCAGCGCGGCAGATGGCGAATGGCGAGTGGCTTTCGCTTTTGATCCCAGGCGCAAGGCGATTCTACTCGTGGCGGGAGACAAATCCGGCGGGAGCGAAAAGCGCTTCTACCGCGAACTAATGCGGAAGGCCGACGAGCGTTTTGACGCCCATCTTGCCCGGATCGAAAGGGGGACGTAACCATGCCCGTAAACGTGAATGAAATAATTCGGAAACTGAGCCCAGCCGAGCGCAGGAAGGTAGAGGACCGCGCGGCTGAAATAATCGCAGAGGAAATGAGCTTGCGTGACCTCCGAAAGGCCCGCAGGCTCACGCAGGCCCGCGTCGCTAAGAGGCTCGGAATTACCCAGGACAGTGTGTCACGACTCGAAAAACGCAGCGATCTGCTGCTCTCGACGCTACGAAAAACGGTCAAAGCGATGGGCGGCGACGTGCGTATTGTTGCTGAATTCCCGGATCGTGCGCCGGTCGTGGTGTCTGAACTATCCGAGGACGAACCGCCCCGCAAATCGTCTCGGAGACATGCGCACGCTCAGCCTTAAGATTCCCTTCGCTCTCGCCACCGTCAAGGGCAGGCCCGCTTGCGCGGCTCCCTTTGGCCGCTGTGGTCCGCAAAAACTCCGTCAGACTTCAAAATCAACAAGTTATAGTGAGTCTGCGTAACATTGTCGGTCCGAGAATAAGGGGAATACTCAAGGAGTGGGGCTCATTACAACAAGGGTCGCACGCACTCCAGCCTGGGGCCAGGCATGCCTGAACCCACAGGAGGCATTCCGGTGCTGGAAACTTCAGGTCACTGAACTCCGGGCGGTCACCGAGTGGCAGGGAGCTGTGTCCTGGGCGGTCTGCATCACGAATATCGACTGGAGGAAATAGCTGCATGAGGAGCGGGCGAAAACCCAGAACGACGAGGTTTTTGCGGAACACCAGGCTGTCAAGCAAATGTGTCAAGTTGCAATCGTACAAAACACCAAGGGGGGTCTGGCGCGCTACCCCAAGGAATTCGGTCCAACTTCGGTCCAATTCAAGAGGGTGATTGGGCGACCTTTTCGGCTGTAAGCGACACCAGATGCAGCACTTATTTGATTTTTACTGCCTTCTTAACAGCCGAGTGAACAATTTAATCAAATCTTGCCGGAGTTTGCGCTAATCGAGGGAAACCAGCAAGTCGTGATGAAACGGAGCGAGTCGTTTTCTCCTTCTCTTTTTATTTTTTGTTCGCAATTCGCTGCGATTTGCCGCGATTCGTATGACATTTTTACGACAGCGCGGACTTGACTCGTGGAGTTGCAGCAACCATTGTTGAGGGCCACAGGTCAGGTTGCTATACTCTGGACGATGCCGCATGCTGAATGACAGTCCTAAAGAGGGAATTCTATGAGCGTCTCGCTGACTCCAGAGCTGGAACGGTTTCTAAACGAGCAAGTCCGAAGCGGCCGATACTCTTCCAAAGAGGAAGCCGTGGGCAAAGCCGTAGAGCTGCTCAAGGAGATGGAAGAGGCCGAGGGCCGGCTCGAAACACTGCTGCAAGAAGCCGAAGACAGCGGTCCGGCGACCGAGATGACGGCGCAGGATTGGGCGGACATCGAAAACGAAGGCTTAAAGAGGCTCCGGTCCGGCAAGTCCGCCTGATTCCATGGCTCGCGTGATCAAGCGCGTTGCCGCAAAACGAGATCTGACGGACCATTTCGTATTTCTGGGAGACAATGCCAGCGTGGACGTGGCGCGCCGTTTTCTTCACGCCTGCTTTTCGTTCTCTTCTTGCAGCGTGCGGAGCTCACGCCAGCGGGGGTACCGGTCTACTTTGGCGGGATCGAGCAAATCCGGGTGCGCCTACTTTAAGTCTTGCCTATCCGCAAACCGTGCACAATCCGTCTAGCAACCGGAAGACAGATACCGGACTTTGCCGTGAAACTACAACGACGAATGTGACGGGCTCGCGTTTCATCGGGGAACATTGATAGCGCTATTGCCTCACGGCGCTCGTTGCTGCGAGCGCAAGCAGTGGGAGACATCATCATTTCAGAGGTTGGCTCGAAAGTTTGTCAACCCAAACTGGCTCCTCGGGTTCCGGTTCGATCGGCTTCCCCCGCGCGAGTCCCCAACGATGAATCCAGGAGAGCCCCTTGCGGCCGACGTATGTGTCTGGCGTACGGTAGCATTTGTCGTTCATAGCCTGCTCCAAGCTGACGAAGGTGTACCCTCGTTCTCTGAGCCAGAGAGATCCACTGGAAACGCCTTTATCCACAGGCGACAGCACCTTTCTCTCTTTTATCCCTTCTCCCTCTACGATCCTGTAAATTGCATCGGACGCGGTGTTCTGAAATGTCTCGGTCTTTCCGTTCGGCCGTCGGATTTCTGCCGATTCCATTTTGGTGGCCGTGCCAAGTCCGAAATGTTGGCGAAACTCGTTCTGCGACAAATAGCTGCCGCCGGCTCGAACCTCGCTGAACTGACGGACGCCCGGTGCAAGAACGGTTACGCGGGCACCGATTGCGGCGCGATGGCTCTTAGTCCCCGATGAGTCTAAGCAGCACGCGCATCAGCCGGTTTCAATTTGAGACACAGCGGCCTCGTAGGAATTCTGGACACATGGTCGGGCAACCCGACTTGATCGGCTCAGGCTGATGGCACGGGCTCCATACACATCGCTGCGTGCCAGAAAATACTTGACAAACTCTGGCGTGGAACCTAAAAGGAAACCCGATCCAGCAAAATCTCGCGGAGGACCTGCTCCATGACGCAGCCACGCGCGTTTTCGAAAGTGCGATCACTAGCCTGTCTCGCCTTGTTGCTGCTTTTCGTTTCCGGCAGCGGTGCGCAGCAAGGAACCAGCGGCTCGATCGAGGGAACCATCACCGACCAGCAGGGCGGGGCAATCGCCAATGCCAAGTTGACGGCAGTCAACGCAGCGACTGGGCTAACGCTGCAAGCCTCGAGCGACGATAACGGGTTGTTTCATTTTCTTGCGGTTCCGGTGGGGACTTACCTGGTCACTGTGGAACACAGCGGCTTTGCCAAGTACTCCGCCGACGTCACCGTCGATGTCGCGGCGCGCATCAACTTGCCGGTGCAAATGGCCGTCGGTTCACAGGCCGAAGCTGTTACCGTATCGGCCGCACCGCCGGTTCTTGAGACCACGCGTTCCTCTGTTCAATCGGTTGTGAATGACCTCGCCGTAGCCGACCTGCCGACGCTCGGCCGCAATTTCATCAATTTCACGCTCCTCACGCCTGGCGTAACCACAGATGTTCGTACCGGCGACATCAGCTTTGCCGGGCAGCGCGGCACACTCAACTCGCTCATCGTAGATGGTTCAGACAACAACAACACGTTCTTCGCGCAAACGCTGGGACGAACTGGCTCCGGTCGCGGTCCTTATCAATTTAGCCAGGACTCCGTGCAGGAATTCCAGGTGAACTCCAACAGCTATTCAGCCGAGTATGGAAACGCCGCCGGAGCCGTGATTAACGTCGTCACTAAATCAGGAACAAACGATTTCCATGGTACGGCCTTTGAGTTCTACCGCGATCGCTCGATGAATGCCTTTGATCCGATCGCTAAAGCCCTGAACAGACCCAAGCAGCCCTACCACTTCAACCAGTTTGGCGGCGATATCGGGGGCCCGATTAAAAAAGACAGGCTGTTTTTCTTCTTTGATTATGACGGCCAGCGCAACACCCTGCAGAATCTCGTTTTTGTGCCCCCAGCCTGCACTGGTGCGCTCGACGCCAACCAGGCCGCTGCCTGCAATTACCTGCTCGCGCTCGCCGCTTCTTGGCTTCAGACTTTCAATCAGGACGTCTATCTAGGCAAAGCCGACTGGCACATCTCCTCCAAAGAGCTTTTGTCGGTGCGCGTTAATAGCCAACGCTTTAATGGCGCTAACCTGGAATTCAGCGGACCGACGGTTTCGAACGAGCATACTGGCGCCTCGAACGTGATCACCGACACGATCTCCGGCCAGCTTACCTCGACTCTTTCACAGCGCTTCGTCAACGAGTTCCGCGGGGCTTACGTGCGCGACAATGAGCCCGGGCAGGCCAACAGCATCAATCCCGAAGCGTTCGTCCGCCAGGGCGGCAATACTCAGCTGACCATTGGCCGGAATTCTTTCAGTCCGCGCTTCACCAACATTAAACGCGGCCAGTTCGCTGATATCCTGGCCTGGGTCAGCGGCCGCCACACCATCAAGTTCGGCGGCTCAGTAATGTTGGACCGCATCGCCAATTTCTTTCCCGGCAATCTCTCGGGCACCTACACATTCAACAGCCTGGAAGGTTTCGGGTGCAGCCTGAATGCGGGAGGTTCGTCTTGTTTTACGGGCCCCGACGCCGCCGACACATTTACCCAGGCCTTCGCAGGCACCGGCACCTCCGGCCCAACTACCAATCCTAAGCTCAACGAATTCTCCGCGTTCGTTCAGGACGAGTGGCGCGTCACGTCGAATTTCACTCTAAACCCAGGCTTGCGTTATGACCGTGAGGGGCTAGCCCAGCCTGACGTGCTCAACCCAACTGCGCAGGCGGCCGGGATTCTCACCAACCGGATTAATGGGGATAACGATAACTTCGGCCCGCGACTGGGCTTTGCCTGGAACCCCACTCAGTTCAACCACCGCGCCGTCGTTCGCGGTGGTTTTGGGGTCTATTTCGGACGCACGCCGTCCATTCTGGTAGGCACGGCACACTCAAACAACGGCCTGCAGATTAAGACTCTCACGTTCGTCGGCGCTGCTATACCGGCCAATTATCCGAATACCGTGTGCGGCAGCCCCAGCGCCAACCCGAGTTGCGCCGCTCCAGCGCCCGGGCCCGGCATACCGACACCGCCGCCGCCAACGATTTTTGTGTTCAACCCCAATTACGTCCAGCCTTACACCGAACAGGGCAACTTAGGCCTTGAGTGGCAGGTCAGTAAGGATTCAAGCGTCACGGTATCGTACCTCGGCGTTCGCGGTGTGCACCTCCAGCGCACCCGAGACATCAATCTGGCCGGCGAAATTCCCACGACCATCCGCATTGCCGGCAGCACGACGCCGCTTACTTTCGAGCGATTTCCCAGCCCCGTCGGCGGGGCATGTCCTGCAGGCCTTTTCATCATCCCCTCGAGCACGACCTGCCGCCCGAATGGTAATTTTCAGCGGATTGAAGAGGTCGAGAGCAATGGCAATTCGCTCTATCACGGACTGATTTTGCAGTTCAACAAACGTTTCGCGAAGAACTACCAACTGCTGGCGAGCTATACCTATGGCAAGGTGATTGACGACAGGCCGGACGGAACCTCCGTGGTGCCCTTCAACTCCACGGACGACCCCAAAATGGTGGAAGATCCTCTCAATGTTCGCGCCGACCGCGGCCCAGGCGTGACCGACCAGCGTCATCGCTTTGTTTTGAGCGGTGTTTGGACATTGAATTATGCGCAACGCTCGCGAGCTGCGGAGCGCCTAATCCTGGGCGGGTGGGAACTGAGCGGAATTTTGACCGCGCAGTCCGGCCAGCCCTACTCCGCGCTGGTGAGTTCTGACCTGAACAATGATTCAAACCGTTTCACCGATCGCGTGCCGGGCGTCGGGCGCGACACTCTTTACTTGCCGCGGACCGTTTCACTCGATCCTCGCGTGACCAAGAATATTCAGCTTCGTGAGCGCCTCAAGCTGCAGTTGATAGGCGAGGCCTTTAACATTTTCAATCACACGAACATCAATGGCGTCAACGCCACACAATTCATCCTCTCATCCAGCGCTGCGGCCTGCGGTATCGCTGGCACGCCTTGTCTGCTGCCAAACACTTCCGGCACATCAGCGTTCCAGTTCCCAACCTCTGACGTCACGCCGCGTATCGTCCAGTTAGCGGCCAAGTTTTTGTTCTAAATTATTCCCAACGACCTCACCAACAATCTCTTGCCTCTGGCGATGACCAAGCAAACCAACAACACCACAGGCGTGGATATCTGGGCAATAACGAACCAGATCTGTGCCTACGGGAGCTCTCCGCAGGGTCGAACCACAAGCATCGGCGTATTCTTCCGTGCGTCTTTGCCGAATCTGTCGCCTCCTCAGGGGATGAATTGCACGATCGCCGGATACGTCGTGCAACCGTAGATCGTAACTGCCGGCGAATTTCCCTGGAACGGCCACCACGCTGCTCTGCGCCTTTGTCTTCCCGGTCCTGAGGCGCGGGCTGGCGCACGGAGCAGCCAGGTTGCCTGCTGTTTTGGCGGCTCACTCCACGACGTTTTTCAGCCTAGTCGCTCCTATTTTGCCTTGGGGACAAGCTCCGCATCGACACCGATATGCCCGCTTGAGAGCTTAAACTTTTTCTTCCAGACAATGAATCCACTCTTCTCGATTGCGATCCGGTGATCTCCCGGTCTTAGGAGAATCGTTGAAGGAGTACGGCCGAAGAAATGTTCATCGATGTAGAGGTCTGCTCCAGTTGGAGTAGAGGAAACGTCGATCAAAGCACCCTCCGTGGTACCCATGGAAGACGCAGAATCATCGGCCTTCAGTATAAGTGTTGGAGTACTGGCAATCGCTCCCGGTGCTTGTGTAGGTGGCGCTTTCGGTTCAGCCTGATTTGGCGTTTTGCCGGCTTCCCCTAGGCAATCCGCTCTGGCTTGTTTCAAATCCCCGGATGTGTAATGTGACTCTAGGACAATGACTTTGGCGCCCCGGTCCTGCAAATTGCGCACATCGTCATCGGTCATTCTGCCATGGGAAGGGAATCCTTCAGGTAGTTTGCCTTCAATATATCGAAACTGTTTTCCGCGTATGCCGAAGGAGTACAAGTCGCTCGTAACCTGATCGACGCGTCCCATACGCTTCAAGATCACGCAACTTGCTTAAGACGCGTGACCAGCATCAGCCTGCGGAATTGCGGCTTCGGATTGGGCGTGGGACTTCGTGGCCAGCAGAAATACAGTAAACGCTGTCCTGACCATAAGACGCTTCATAGTGCCTCTCTTTGAGGGCGAGGTTTTTGCGCCGGACTCCTAGATCTGGAATCCAAGATGAGGCTCGCAGGCTGAGTGGAAAGAGCCGAAGAGGTTCTGTGCAACACCTTATCCGCCAAACCTAGAAGCTGTCAACGCCGATAATGTCGTGTGTGTGAATGATGCACTGGCGAATCGACCGGCAATCCGTAATAAGTCTTACCCCATAGGTGACGCGATGCGGTAGCTCGCTGGAGGAGCAGGAGGAGAAGTCATCCAGTCGATATACAAAAGCTAGTCGTCGCAGCCATGTTCTTCGTGCTGTTCTCATTGGTCTACGTGTCAATGGCAAGCGCATGGCTTCTAAGCGCCATGACCACGAAGATACTGAAAGCGATTGAATTAGCATCCAAATCCTAGCGGGAACAATCGCATGACTCCCGACCGTGCCGCGAGAAGCCGTCGCCTTTCAAGCGACGGAGTGATCACCAAAAATTTCCTCAACCCCAAAGAAATCCACAGGTTGAGCCCGAAAGTTATGTGGATCTCCCGGTGCCTCCCTGCTGTAGAATCCGACCTGACTTGGGAAAGCCCGACCAGAGCGAGATGCCTGACATACGAAAACACCAACCGCCAAGCAGGCCTCATTCGATCGCGGCTGGAACGAAGCCTGGCGCTGTGCAGCAGTGGGCCGTATGGGCAGAAGAAGTGGAGCGGTTGCTTGAGCAGGGAAAATCCAAGCCTGCGGTTGAGCTGGCGAAGGTAGCCCACAAGCACACGGCCTCTGCGGCCTCGGAAGCCCTCTTGGTGAAGGCCTATGCTGCGAGGATCCGTGCACTCGTCCAGGCCGGCCTAAATGAAGAAGCCAAAGCCCTGCTTGCGCTCGTGGGGCAACGGTATTCCCGGTTCAAGGAAGCACTCGCGGGAATCGGGTTCATTCTTCATGCGGGCACCTCGCTCGATGATTTCCTGCGGCCCTTCGCGGACCCGGATCTCCCACAGGACAGGCGCGCCGAGATCGAGACGGTGATCCGACGCGAGCTGACCGATCTGGGGCCTCTAGCGCAATCTGCGGTGCTGCCGGCCACCCATCCGCTTCGCTTGGCTGCGACCAAACTCGAGCAAGCCTTCCGGGCAGTCACCACTGGGCCGGTGTCGGATGACGCCCTCTCCCTTACAGAAATCTCTCACCAGAGTCCCCTTGCTCCGTGGAAGTCGCTGGTGCGCGCCATCGCCAGTTTCTACCGCGGTGACGATCGTGCGTGCGAACGGTGGCTCGAACAGGTTGCAGCCGATTCGGCTCCCGCGCGCCTCGTGCCTGCCTTGAGCGTCATGCTCGCAAAGCCGAGCAAGCAACCGCTCAAACCGGCCGCAATCAGGCTGACAACACAAATCGTCGGAGAAGCATCTTCGGTTCGCGCATCGCTCGAGGCGCTTGACCGCGCCTTCGTCGGCGGGAAACCGAAACGCATCGCGCGTCATATCGAGAAGGCCGTGGCGGCTGTAAAGACGAGCTGCCCGGACCTCGTCGAGAGACTGAAACAACACATTGCCGTTCGGGCTTATGTGTCGGATCGCCGCGCCTTGGCGGCGATTCCGGATGGCTATCGGAAAGACGCACACTTTTGGCACCTCCTGGCGCGACTGACCGAACTTTTGGAGCGGGATTTCACCCTTGAGGCGTGCAGTCTCTGGGAGCAATTTCGCAAACACGCCGTTGCGCAAGGTTTATTTGCTGAGGACGGACCGGAGATCGCGGCCCTCTACCTGCACATGGCGGAAATTCTCGAACAGTCGTCGCCGGAGGAGTTGGCTCGCGAGCGCCCTGCCTTCGAGGACCGATTCCCTGGTTATCTTAAGTATTACTCCGACCAACCGGCGGACATTCGGCGAGCTGGGGCACGGCAGGATCCGGAGGCTTGCTATTTCCTCTACCCCGAGTTGCTTTACGCGCGCGCCTGCGCCATCGACCCCGATCCGGAGATCTTTCGTCAGTGGCTCCATTGGGCGCGGCGAAGCGAGGATTGGCACGTGTCCGACCGGGCCGCCCAGAGTTGGCGGCGAGCGCTCCCTAAAGACGGTCGGCCGCTCTTGCACCTGATGGAGTCGGCGGAGAAACGGGGCGCGCTCAAGAAGGCGCTTGGCTATCTGGAGGAAGCGGAGGCCCTCGATCGGCTCAATCCTGAGGTTCGACGGGCGCGCTTGCGTTTGCTGACCGCCAACGCCGTGCGTCATTTGAGCCAGAACAAGGTGCACCTCGTCGAGCTGGACGCGGCTGCCCTGGAAGCCTTGCCGCAGGCCGGGGAGGTCAATCGTCCTGCCTTTCCGGCGGCACTACGCTGGGCCTCCGGAGTGCTCCACAACAACCGGCAGGAAGCCTTGCACTATTCCGCCCAGGTGGCAGCATTACTTGAAAGCCGAGCCGCAGCGACGGTGACGCTCGCGAACCTCGCCGACATGGCTGGATTCCGGTCGGCGGCCAACGGCTTTCTCGGCAGTGACATCTCGGGAGAGAAGATCGCCGAGGCGGTGGCGCGCGCCTGCGCCCTTGGCGAGGACCTTGGACTGAAGTTTGTAGTTCCTTCGGAGTGGGACGAGAAAATTCTCGATGAACTTCGGGAGAGGCGCCTGGAGGTGGGCACCCGGCAGCTTTGTCTGTTGGCCGAGGCCGCCCTGCGTGCCGGTCGTCGGGAATTGGCGTTCGCCGCCTGTGGAGCAGGATTAGCGAAGGGTGGGCCAACCGAGGCGCGGTTCTTGCTGTTGCGTGGGCAGGCCCTGCCTGAGTGGGAATTCTCTCGGCGCGACGAGTGCTTTATAGCCGCCGCCGAACTGGCGCGCCGCCAACGGGATATGGACCTGGCGGAGGAGGCCGTAGAGCTCCTGCGGACTTACAGCCGCCAAGGTTCCACCTTCCTCAGATGGGCCGCTCACCGCGAGCCACGTTCCTTTTCGATGAGCAGCGAGGAAGTGCAGAAAATTCTGGAGCGGGAAAGGAAAGCGAGCAAGTTGCCCGTTCTCAGCCCTGACAAGCCCGCTCCGGACTATGGTTCTGGCCGCTGGAACGAAGAAATCGAAGAAGAGAATGAAGAAGAGAATGAAGAAGAGGAAGACGATTCCTTCGCTGCTATGAACTTCAAGGAGCTGACCCAATTTCTATTTGAACTCGCAAAGCGAATTGTTGGGCCGCGCGATCCGGATGGCACACCGGGGAAGAGACACCGTCCGTCATCGCGAGGACCGCGGAGTCTGTTTTGAGCCGAGAACGGCGAGGCACGCTCGCTCCAGGGGATGACCCGCGCGAAATCCTGGAGTTGGAGCCGAACGCGACTGATGAAGATATCCGTGCGGCCTATCTGCAGAAGGTCAAAGAACACCCTCCGGAGCGCTCTCCTGAGGCGTTCGAACGCATTCGCGACGCTTACGAGCTCTTGCGCGATCCGCGCCGACGGGCCCTCTGCTTCTTGCTCTCGGTCGATGCCATGGGGCCCCTAGTTTCGCTTGTGGCCGACCGAGTGGGGAAGAGGCAATTTGTAGGACCCGGCCCGTGGCTGGACGTGTTGCGCGAAAAATGAACGAACATGCGTCGAGATCGCAAACAAATTTTGCTGAGCTTCGAGGCTTGGCTCGATAGGGTGCTAGCCGAAGAAGAGCCTCCCGAAGGGCTCCCGAGCGAGATCCTCGCTCGGCTGTCGACGGAGTCTCCTCATTCGACCGAGGGCTCGTGCGACCTTTACTCCATGTGGTCGCAGATGACCGCATTAGTCCAAGAGGTGAAGCTGCAAGGCCGCAGCTTCAAGCAATTGAGCGATGCCGTCGCTCCGGTGGCAGATCTGGCGCCGCGGCTGGTCGAAATGGAACGTGAGGCTCAAACCAAGGCCCGGCGCGAAGTCCTCGAGATGTTTCTGGACCTTCGCGATCGAATGGTCCGGGGACTGGAGACGGCGCGCAAAAGCCTCGTTCGTCTTGAGGGGTTGTCGCCACGGGGGTGGAGACGCAAGATGCTGGACTGGGAAAGCCTCCGCGAGACTGCGCGGGAAACGGCCGTCGCACTTGAAAAGGGCTATGCGCTGAGTCTGGATCGTCTCGACGAGGTTCTCCACCAGTTGGAGGTAACCGAGATCCCTTGTCAGGGGCGACCGTTCGACCCCAGGTATATGCAGGCAGTGGACTTGGAGGAGACTAACCAAGTTCCCGAAGGCACGGTGGTGGAGGTCTATCGCGTTGGCTACGAATGGAAGGGTCAGACCTTTCGTCTGGCCCAAGTCAAGGTCTCCCGGTCCGCGGCTGGCCCGGCCGCCGGGGAGCAAGAGTCCGGCAACGCAAGCCGCGAACACGATGCTCGACGCCCGGCTCGGTTGATGTGAGTGATCTTAGCAGACTTGCTTTTCTGACTTCTAATGCAAGGAGGCCGCGGCTCGGGTGGCCATGTTTTGAGGCACGGCTAGCCGACGCGCAGGAAACCGATGATTGACTTCGTCGTAGGCATCGATTTGGGAACCACAAACTCGGAGATCGCGGCGTATGTTGGCGATCGTGTGCGGATCCTCGGGAGCGGAACAAAAATGCTCCCCTCCTGCGTGGGGTTCTCGCCAACCGGGGAACTTTTGGTAGGGCAAGCGGCGCGCAACCAGCAAATCCTCTATCCAGAGCGCACCGTGCGCAGCGTCAAGCGCCGGATGGGAATGCAGGAAGCCGTGCCCCTTGGCGATAAGACTTTTACGCCGCAGGAGATTTCCGCCTTGATCCTGCGCGAACTGGTTCAGTGGGCTCGCAGTGAACTCGGCCAGCCAGTTGAGAAGGCGGTGATCACCGTGCCCGCGTATTTCTCCGACGCCCAGCGCACGGCCACCCGCGAGGCGGGAATGTTGGCGGGCTTGGAGGTGGTTCGCATCCTCAATGAGCCGACCGCGGCAAGCTTGGCTTACGGCTTCGGCGACGCTTCGCGTCACACCGCGATGATCTACGACCTGGGCGGCGGCACGTTTGATGTGTCCGTTGTTATTGTGGAAGGCGAAGTAACAGAAGTTCTCGCAAGCCACGGCAACAATCACCTGGGCGGAGATGACTTCGACGACTTGTTGCTCGAGCGTCTGGAACAGGAATTCGAACGGCTGTATGGCATTGATCTGCGTCACGGCCATGCGGCCGCCCACGCCCGGTTGTGGTGGGCGGCGGAAGAGGCCAAAAAGAAGCTCAGCTTCGAGCCTTATGTGAGCGTGCGCGAAGAAAACCTGGTGATCCAAAACGGCAAGGCTCTGCACCTGGATCTCGAGCTCTCCCGCACCGAGTACGAGGAAATGATCTTGCGCCTGGTAGAATCCACGCTCGATAGCGTTTCGAAAACCCTCGCCGACGCCGGCAAGGGCGCTTCGGACCTCGATGCGATTTTGCTTGTGGGCGGCTCGACCCGCACGCCGCTGATCTCACGGCTGCTCCGGGAGCGCTCCGGCCTCGAGCCCCGCCAGGACGTGCATCCGGACCTGTGCGTCGCGCTGGGTGCCGGGGTGCTGGCCTCCCGCCTCGCCGGTCACGAAGTGGAGCGAGTGCTAGTGGATGTATCGCCCTATTCTTTCGGTCCTTCCTACCTGGGAGACCGGGGCGGTGTCCTCTATCCGCATTGCTACCGTCCGATCATTCATCGCAACACGCCGTTGCCTATTACGCGCACGGAGTCCTATTGGACAGCGGCACCCTATCAGAAGGTAGTGCAGCTCGAGATCTATCAGGGAGAGGATGAAGACGCACTGAAAAACATCCTGGTAGGCGATTTCCGCGTCGAAGGTCTGCAGCCCACCGAAGAACCCAATGAAGTGCTTTGCCGGATGAGCCTGGATGTTGATGGCATCCTGCACGTCACAGCCACCGAAAAGCAGACCGGGAAATCTAAACATATCACCGTCGCCAATGCCCTCCAGACCAAGACCGCAGGCGAAATCGAAGCGGCGCGGCAGCGCTTGAAAATGCTATATTCCCGGCGTGCCCAAAGCTTCGATGACTCCTTCGAGACACGCGAGGGCGAAGTCGCTTCGGCTCCCGACCTACGGGCTGAGGTTGAAGGCGAATCTGTGGCGAGCGCGTCCGCACCGAGCGAGATTCTCTTGCGCCGGCCCGGTATGGAAGCCGTGAGTGATGCCAGAAGACTGATCGAACGGTCTCGCCGCCTGCTCGAAAAGATGCATCCCGATGACAAGGAGGAAGCGATCGGCTTGCATGAGAGCATCGAAACGGCCATCGATGCCGGAGATCCGGCGACGCTGGAAAAAGCGATAAAGGACCTGGGGGAGCTTCTCTTTTTTGTGGAGGGTCAGTGACCGAAGCCCTCACGCCACGGTGCTGCCCCGTTTGCCAGGCGCGTTTTCGAGGCCAAAGCATCTGCTCGCGTTGCGGCGCGGACCTGAAGCCGGTGATGTTTCTCATCGCCGTGGCTTACCGATGTCGCGCCGCCGCGCGGCAAGCCCTGCTCGCCGGAAAGTTCAAGCAGGCCGAAACCCTGGCCTCCCAAGCGCAAGCTGCCTGTTCGACACCCCTCGGAAGCGACTTGCTGCTTCTCAGCCGGTGGCTGGTTTCGCTCGGCTCCGAGCGCCATCAGCGCTCGCGCCGCAGGGTCAAGGAGCACCGGCCTGTCCGCCAGGGCTCCGCGAACCTGGTCAAGCTTCATCGTCAGATACTGCGCGCCGTCGACAGGCTGGAAAGTACCCTGCGGCGGCTGCCGGCTCCGTCGCCAAGGAAAAAGAGGAGCAGGAGGATGGCGGGACGCATCAAAGCGCGATCAAGAGTTTGACGATGTTGAGGGGCGCACCGCGCCGATTCTGCGACTGCCGCTAGTAAGCAAAACCAACGCGCGGCGCCACATCGCCATATTGGGTGGACTTCCCTCCCGTTCGCGACGTGCCGTTCACCCCCGCGTAGACCAGGGTGGCGCGCATTCTGGATATATCGAGGCTGTTCCGGCGTCCCCCGGTTGGCTGCTGAGCGCCTCGCCGGGGGCAGCCCGGAGGTCTTTTCATCCAATGTCGTTAGGCACAAATCCCATGGCACGGACTACACCGCGGGCGATTTCCCTCAAAGTGCTTTCGCTGAGCCTCCTGAGAGCGCCTCTGGATGGCTGAAGAGTCTGCTTCCGAATCGTCGAAATGGTTTCTGCTTGGAGGTCGCAGGCCTCGGCAAGCCCGGTTTCACCGGGTTGTAATCGGATGTGTGTCGGCGACTCTCTCAGCGTCGTGGAAAGGGGCACGGCCAGCACGGTCTCCGCCCTAGGGTGCTGGTTTCTAGCGTCCATGGAAACAATCACAACCGGACGAGGATTTTTTTCTGGGGGATCTGAGGGAAACTTGACAAACCAGATTTCGCCCCGCTTAGGCTGCGGCAGCGGCGTCGCTTGACTCGGCATTGTGGTTATGGCTCGGCTCTAGCCAGCTCGCTCTCCGCAAACTCACCCCAGGCGGCCTCTTCGCGCCGTTCTTGTTCCGAGAGCGAATCATAATAGGCTAGTATTTGAGCGTTGAGTCGCGCCGCCTCAGAAGTCTGTCTTGAGACTGCGATGATCTGTTCCACGCATGCGCTGACCGATGACGCTTTTGCCTTCGCGCAGCTTTTCAAGAACCTGACCGTTCCCCTTTCGAGGGACAGCGTAAGGCGCTCCTTACGTCCAGCTTTCTGGCGTGCCTGGGCCATGTTCGACTCCGTATGAGGAATCTCATACTCTCTCATACGATCATCATACTATATTTACCAGGCATTGCAATACTCATGCACACTCATACTCCTCTGCCGGCCGACCCAACAGTAGTCCAGAACATGCCTCTTCCACTGCACTCCGCCCTCTTCGCTCGTACCAATAGACTCCGAGCGGCTCGTTGGCGCCCGGATCACGGTCGTGCGCATAGTAGCGTTTGCCCGTGATCAATTCACGCCGTCCATCGCCATTCAAATGCGCCAAGGTCACAGCGTCTGCCTGCGACCAGCTATTATCAATCAAACGCTTCGTCCACACGCCATTCCCCCGGGCATCCTTTTTCTGCATACCAGAAGATGGCGTGGTCGTGAGCCAGGCTAGCGATCAAATCGGGCAACCCACTAAAATTCCCGCCCGCGCGTGTTCATCTGCCGAGATCCATGTGCCAGTCAGACGCGGATAAGAATCAGGCGAAGGAAAGATTCAGGTGATGTCCTGAATCAAAATTAGGGATTGGCTTGGATTGGCGCGAAGCCAAGCTTGTGTCATTTGGATTAGGCGTTCGTCGAACTACTGTCCCGTAAGACTTCACCACTTCCTGGAGCTTGCTTATGCGCCTACAGAGGACAAATACGCTCTTTCCACACACCGCAGCCAGGACCGGCAGACTCGCTTTTTTCGTCGCAGCCGCTCTGTGTCTTTGTGGGTCCATCAAGGCGTCAGCGCAGGAGGCTCGTGCGAAGCTCGGTGGCCGGGTTACCGACCCGCAGGGCTACGTCGTCCCAAACGCAATCGTGACCGTGACCTCCAACGACACGGGCGTAAGGTACCAGACGCAGACCAATACCCAAGGGAACTGGATCGTTGAATTCTTACTGCCGGGTCCTTACCGCTTCACCGTGAAGGCGCCTGGGTTCAGAACCGCCCAGCGCGGCGGCGTCACGCTGCAAACGGCAGACGACAAAGAGATTGATGTCCAACTCGAAGTCGGCGCCGCGACAGAGAGTGTCGAAGTCAGTTCGGGAACGCCACTCATTGATACCACCTCTGCCACATCCGGCACGGTCATCACTTCCGAGGAATTGAATGAACTGCCGACAAGTTCGCACGTGGTCACGCTGTTCGCGACACTGTCTCCCGGTCTGGTCGCCCAATACCAGAACAACAACGTGGCGCACTTGTGGTCGTTTAACGCGGCGTCACAGTTCGAGGCGAACGGTGGCCGCAATAACATCTATTCCAATAACTACCTCCTGGACGGCATGCCCGATACGAAGTCCGGGGGCGACATCGCGTTCATCCCGTCCATGGATTCCGTGCAGGAGTTTCGTATCCTGACCAACGCTTACGACGCTTCCATCGAACGCCAAGCTGGATCCACGATCAACATACAGACCAAAACCGGCGGCAAGGATTACCACGGCAATCTCTACGAATACAATCAAAACAACCTGCTAAACGCCAACTATTTCCAGAATAATCTCGCGGGCGCCCCCAAGCCCGCGGTACATTTCAACGAGTTCGGAGGCACATTCGGCGGGCCCGTGTGGATTCCCAAGGTTTATCGCGGAAAGGAGCAAACGTTTTTCTTTGTCGCGTATGAGGATACGCACAACATAGACCCACGCGGTGGGATACGATCCGTGCTCACCGCGCTCGAGCGGCAGGGGGACTTCAGCCAATCGTTCGCCCTCATCGGGGGGCAGAAATTCTACACTCATCTTTTTAACCCCTTCGATGTGGATTCGAACGGCAACCGCCAGCCGTTTAAATGCGACTCGGCGGGCAATCCTATTGTGCCCGACCCCGCCACACATAAACAGGTAGGCGGCGTGGATTGCTGGATTTCGGGAGTGCAGGGTAGCAAGATTCCCCCTCAACTGTTCGATCCGATTGCTCAGAATATTCTCAAGTACGTTCCGCTCCCGAATACGGCCAGCCTCCCCAACGGCAACGCGGTGAACAACTATGTCTCTCCTGCCACGCGCCATGACACCTTCCCGGTACTTTCCGTGCGCGTGGATCAAGCGTGGAATAATTCGAACCATAGCTTCTTCGCCGTGCGCTGGGCCCACCTGCACGAGTTCCTGGACGACCATTTCCAAGATATCGCCACCGGCAGTTTTATGGAGCGCATTATTGGAGCCGTGGGCCTCGATCACTCCTGGCTTCTTTCCAACACCAAGGCCCTCGACCTGCGCTTTGCCGTTAACCACTACGGAAATCCAAATCACGACCAGGGCGCGGGCTTCGACCCAACGCAACTCGGTCTCCCGCAGAGCTATGCGGCGCAATTGGTCAAACCTTCTTTCCCTCGGATTACGGGTTTTGCAGGTGATTTCGGGACGTCGCAAGCGGACGGCTATACCAACAATACCTATTACACGTGGGCCGGTAACTTCACTCAGTTGCACGGGAACCACACGTTTCACTATGGCGCCGAATACTGGATTCTCCAGGAAGCTGATGGCAACATCGGGGTCCAGGGCGACTTTGATTTCAGCAACGTTTGGACGAGGAACAGCGCTACGTCGGGCGCGGGAAATGGTGTCGGCTCCGCATTCGCTTCCTTCTTGCTGGGTCTCCCTTCGGGCGGCAACGTGCCGGTGAATGCCACAGGGTTCTATTCGCAGCGTTTCACTGGGCTATACATTCAAGACGATTGGCGTGCCACCAAAACGCTGACTTTGAATTTTGGTCTTCGCTGGGATGTTGAGCAGCCGGTCACCGAACGGTATAACCGCCTGACCGCTGATTTTGACTTCAACGCTACCAATCCAATCAGCTCGGCTGCCCAGGCAGCCTACGCGAACATCTTGGGGTCCCCGCCTTCCTGCGCAAGTGGTGTTCCGGCAGCCGAGTGCGCCATGGTCTTTCAAACCCTGGGTTCGCTGCTCCCCGCGAGTGCCTTCCGGGTTCCTGGCGTGCAACTCTTCGCCGGAGTTAACGGGCAACCTCGCGCGTTCTCAAACACCGATTGGCACGAATGGGGGCCGCGGGTTGGCTTTGCCTATCGCATCGGAAAGAACACGGTCATTCGAGGAGGATTCGGCCGGTTTACGCAGGCGACTTATGAAAAGGGCGGCCAGAACGGCTTTGGTCAGACGACCACTCTGGTGTCGTCGGCGAACAACAATTTCACGCCATGCGATACGCTGGCCAATCCCTTCAACCCAAGCTGCCCAGGGGGTTCGGGGCCAGCTGGCGTCCTCCAGCCGACCGGGTCATCGCTGGGAGCGCTCACCAATCTCGGGCAGGGTGTGGACTTCAATAACCTAAACCCGAACCGGCCGTATTCGCTCGAATACAGTCTGCACCTCCAGCACCAGTTGAAAACATGGTTGTTTGAGGTCGGCTACTCGCACAACAAGACCTACGGCATCTATGAAGGACGCGTACAGGATTACTATCCTTTCCCTCTTTGGCAGCAGTTGCGAGCGCCACTATTTGACCCCAATGGGCGGCCCTATGACACCCAGCCCTGGGATGTGCAAATCCCCAATCCGTTCAATCAACTGGTCTGCCCGAACGGTGCGAAGTGTATCACGGGGTCCATCGGCCGCACCTCCACCACCAATTTCGGCCGCTTTGTCTTTGGGGATCCTCTGCTTGGTGCCGTGACTGAAAACGACAACCCATTGGGTAAGAATCAGTATGATGCCTTGCTCACAAAAGTGGAGCACCGCTTTAGCAAGGGCTTCAGCGTTCTCAGTTCCTTCACCTGGTCTAAACTGTTTGAAGACACAGCTTTTTACCCGGACAACACCGGTACCAATCCTAACCTGGCCGTCGAGCACAAACTCGGCGGCGAAGATCGTCCTTTTGTATATAGCGTGGCGTCCGTGTGGGCATTGCCGTTTGGCCGCGGCAGGAAGTTGGGAGCATCAGTGCCAAGGCTCCTCGACGCCCTAGTCGGGGGCTGGGAGCTGACCGGACAATACCAAATTCAATCCGGCATTCCCGTCGTGTTCGGCACCAACTCGTTCTTCAGTGGGGTGGATCCGGCCCTTCCCGGAGGCGGCACGCTGAATAAGTGGTTTGACACATCACAATTCTTCCCTTTCCCTTCCAAGAACACAGATATCTCCGCCTATCCCGCCTGGACTGGCATCCAGAACCTGCCGGGTTACAGTTACCAGCCCACGGCCACGGATAAGCAGAACGGCCTCCGCAACGGTGTCTACCAGGATTTCAACAATTTTGTTCGGACCTATCCCACTCGTTTCAGCAATGTCCGCTCAAGCCGGGTGAACGAGGCAAATATTGGAGTCCACAAGAACTTCAAGCCCACGGAGCGTATGACCCTCCAACTGCGGATGGACGCTTTCAACGCCTTCAATCATCCGCGGTTCAACGTGCCGGACACCAACCCTGGATCCGCGACATTTGGAGTTGTGGGGGCATCTCAGGTGAATCAACCGCGAGCAATTGAACTGGCGGCTCGACTGGCCTTCTAGGACAACCGCCGTGTGGCGTTTCCAACTCCAGTTCGCGAACTCGCCCTTCAAGGTCACGCGGTTTTCGTTGCTTGTGTTGCCCGACAGGTGACTCGCCGGATGGTGCTTCATAGAAGCTGGTGCATATCCACAGGCTGCACTAAGGCCAAAATTTTCCTCGACGGATTGCTCCCCGATCACAGCTTGCTAGGGCCGTTTCGGGAACTTTATGGCGCATTTCACCGGAATAGCATAAGGGGAGCGACTTAGCTTGCGCCGCGCTTAGGTGGCGTTGCTTTTGTCCCCCAGTTTGCGTCCTTATTACTGATTAGAGACAATTCGGACCATTAAATGTCCCATCAAACAAAACACATAATGCCGCTGAGCTTCTCGTTGCTGATCGCTGGAACCAACGGAGCGCAAGCGGTAAATCCCCAATCACAAGAACAAGATGCACAGCCGCCGCCCTCGGCCGGGCGCAGGCAAGGACAGGGACCCGGCGACCAGCGCGGCCGTCCTTTGTTTGGAAAAATCACGGCAATCAACGCCAACTCGCTGGAATTGGCTGTGCTAGCTTAGCCAATACCCAAGGGAACTGGATCGTTGAATTCTTACTGCCGGGTCCTTACCGCTTCACCGTGAAGGCGCCTGGGTTCAGAACCGCCCAGCGCGGCGGCGTCACGCTGCAAACGGCAGACGACAAAGAGATTGATGTCCAACTCGAAGTCGGCGCCGCGACAGAGAGTGTCGAAGTCAGTTCGGGAACGCCACTCATTGATACCACCTCTGCCACATCCGGCACGGTCATCACTTCCGAGGAATTGAATGAACTGCCGACAAGTTCGCACGTGGTCACGCTGTTCGCGACACTGTCTCCCGGTCTGGTCGCCCAATACCAGAACAACAACGTGGCGCACTTGTGGTCGTTTAACGCGGCGTCACAGTTCGAGGCGAACGGTGGCCGCAATAACATCTATTCCATTTCATGATGATGCTTGATGCCCAGAAGGGCCGCATCACCGCTTACGACGTAATCGGCGTTCGCAGCGAGTGCCGCGAGGAAATTGTCATGGCATCGTCGGGATCGCGGCAAATGGGTTTCGAGAAGGAAACCGGCTCGACCATCTCCGAGTGAAGCTCGAGCGACTTGAACGGGGGACACTTCCAGAAAACACCCAAAATGAAAACATCAATATCGAGGATTGCCTTCATCTTCACTTCTCGCGGCGCCTGACTCCAGCAATCTCCGTTTTCAACTCCGCCTTCTTGACGCCAGCTTTTTCGCTTCCGCACGAGCTTGGCTGAGAAGCCCGCGGAATCGTCGATCTTAGGCGGTGTAATTGCCTTGAGGTTTACGCATCGCCTTCGCCGATGACGACAAATTGGTCGCCCTCGTTGAGCCCCAGAGCATTGCGGATCTCTTCGGGAATAACCACCAGTCGCCCTGACGAAAGCTTCGTCGCATGGTGTTTTGAGCAGCTCTTGCGCCGCTTTCAACGCACCAGTCTCGACATCCGCGATCTTCTGCGTCATAGAATTCTGATGGAGCGAGCGCCAGTTAAAATATAATGTGCTATATGTTATCGACAACCCCGAGTGGCAGAGGTGAACTGCTCATACAGCAAGGCGAGCTCGCTGGTCGCAGCTATCGGTTTGAAGCCATCGTTTGCCAGAACCCCACTTGCCAGTGCGACCGCGTTACCCTCAAGTGCTTCACTGAGACGCCCGAGGCGAGACCCGGTGTCCCCATCTCCGTGTGCCTGGAGATGGATCTTGAACGACAGGAGATTGCCAATTTAGAGGAACTAAAGGCCAATCCCACTGCATGGGGTCTGGCGAACGCGGTTGCGGCCGAAAGTGGCCAAGAAGAATGGAATCAGCTCAGACGCATCTACTGGGAACTCAAACAGTATTGGACCGAACACTCGGACCTGGAGCAGGTCGAGGTCTCCTTTCCACCTGAGGTTCTGGCTGGCACCATGGTCGCATATTTCGACATTTTCCCGTTTGCCAGGCGGCTTGAGTTTACTCATGAGCAGGAAACTTGGGTTATCGACGACCAATACTGCTGCAATCCGAAATGCCCGTGCCAGGAAGCCGTTCTCTCGTTTATTCGCCCTCCCCAGGGAGCGGAGCGGGGTCCCCTCCGGCCGACTCTGTCGATCTCTTACCGATATCGAGACGGCAAAGTCAGTCGGCTCGATGCAGAAAAGAACGCTCGGTATTCCGAACAAGGTTTGTTGGAATTGTTGAAAAAAGCCCGTGCCGACTTAGATTCGCTGTTGGCCAAGCGGCAGTCACTGCTGAGGCGGTTGTGTGGCCGCGGCTTGAAAACGCAGACAATTCAGTCGCCTACGCCCAAAATCGGTCGCAACGACCCCTGCCCTTGCGGCAGTGGCAAGAAGTGGAAAAGATGCTGCGGAGCCTGATATGACGTGCGCACAGGGCTGCCTACCCGGTTTGGGCGCGGATCGCGCGCGGAAACAGCCGACAAGGGGTGCAACGGATCGATCAGAATTGAGGAACACCCGGTAGCCGGTCGGTTGTCACCAGAAAAGTTCTAAAATCGTCTGCCAGGGCCGACCATTTACCCTACTCCATTCAAGCATTTACGGCCATTTCCAAAACGCGTGCGGATTCAAGTTTCGGTCCATTCGGTCCAATTAAGCACTTTTCGGACAAAAACTGCTTCGCCGCAGCCGCTGATTTTGGACGGAAGCTCGAAACCCAATCCCCTTTTCTGCCGCTTCTTTGCGGAACGTTTCCTTGGGTCACAGCGTTTGATGGGAGCGATATCTGGATAGCGAACATCTCGGACGGCACCGTCAGTAAGCTGAGGCCAAGCGACGGTGCTACCTTGGGTGTGTTCCCCGCTGGTCCAATTCCTATTGGTTTGGCATTTGACGGGCAAAACATCTGGGTGGCAAACCAAGGTGGAGCAAACACCGTCACCAAGTTGCGCGCTTGCGATGGCGAAGCCCGGCTCTCCGCATTGCGCTGAATCGCCGCGTCTCGCCGTGTTATCCTCGCAAACCGTGCTTGAGCATCTAAGCTGGTTGAAAACGCTCAATGGCTTTTTCAAGGCAGTTGTTGATCGGGTCGCCCTCGCAATCACCCGGCGCAAGCCCAAACTTCATGTTCATCCTGTGGTCGGGAATGAAGTTTGGTGTCGAGCATATCAGGGCGCGACTGAATTCATGCAAGTTGTTTGTTGGGCCGACGTAACCCATGACGATCCAAAGAACAATCTCGCCAAGACTTCCACGAGCAGGTGCGCGACATGGGAATAGAGGCGGTGCTGTCCTAACCCCACGAGCTAGTCGAGGAACTCGCCCTCCTTCAACCGGGCCGGTACGTATTGTTCCGTAACATAGCTGATGTCTTTGCTGATCAGGGCTTCGACTTCGAGCTTGAAGCCGTTCTTCAACATCAGCTCGATTTCCTTTTGCCAGGGCTTTTTGTTCACGAACCAGGTATACTGCGCGATCTGCCGGGCCCGCTTGATGTCTTGCTCGTTCAATTTGATTTGCACGCTGGGGCTTAGTTGGCAGCGGCCATAATCCAGACTGCGCAATCCCAGGAAACGCGCATCGGGGATAGCCATGCGGCGCGATTCGTAGGCAAGATTGATCGATCCCTGTTTGATCACGCTGTAGATGTAATACCCCCAGGGGTCGTTATCCAGCAGGCAATACACCGGCAGTTTCAACTCGTGATGCAGACGGTGGAGCATACGACGAACGCCGCGGGGCGGTTGACCTCCGCCATGTGTAAGGATGCAGTTGTGTTTGCGCCAGAATTTATCCTCGTTGAATCGCCGCCAAACTGTGTCTTTCTCGACATGCAGGATGAATTTTGCAGTGTTCTTTTTGAACTGCACGATGTCCTGTTCGACGATCGACGGGATGCTGTAGCCGCCAGAGCCCATGCGGGAACAGTCGATCGTGTCGCCACTATCTACCAGTGTGATCGGGCCAACCATCGCCCCCGCGTTTTTGGCGTACAGGTGAAGCTCTTCGCGCATCGAATCGAGTGAAACCTCGATGTCTTCAATGACGGGATCGCATTCATTCTGCGTATCGAACGTCTCTTCGCTAGTCCCTTCAATGGTGTGCTTCAGCAGGTAGAACAAACCTCGGATGCTGGTTGTCTTTCCTTGATCGATCAGTTGCTTGCATCCGGAAGCGACAAGCAATGTCTGCATATAGCTGCGGGCTTGAGCCAGATTGAATAATTCGCGCCGGTTGGTCCCGCTGCCCATCTCAATAATGCGCTTCGATTGATTGAACCGAACATTCGATAATGATCGTGACGGGATATCCACGTACGGCTCCCGCCCACGTCCCGCGGACTGGACGACGGTATCTGCAAGATCGCGAATCGAACCGAGAGTTTTCCTATCTTTCGTCGAGCGATTCGGTTTGTCTAAAGTCGATGTCGTTTTCTTAGCCATAACTTTACGCAGTTGGTTCAGACGATGCCGTTTCGCCGGGAGTTTCTTCCGGGTTGACGATCAGCACATTCTCGCCAAACTCCTCGGCAGCGTTTTCACGCTGTTTCCCATCGTCCTTCAGTTGCGTCTCCGCAGCGGCCGTCTTACGTTTCGCGACATAAACCAGCCGGCCATACAGATCCTTTCTCGGGCGATCGCCAAAATCCTTGATTGTGGCGACGGCGTGTGCCACCTCACCAAGATAGCGCAGGAAAATCTCACGACGTTCACCTTCCTGACGTACGCGTTTACGCCGATTGAGGTAAATCGCCAGTTTTCTTCCCACGGCCTGAAGGCCGAGCCGCAACTCCTTCATGATTTCGGGATACGACGCGATGGCTTCTTTCGATTCACTGGTAAACGGCACCCATACGCTGGCGACATGCACCATAACGGTGACCGGACCGACCGGCAATTGACCGCGGGATTGAGCCAAACCGTAAGCCCGCCAGTTGGTCCCGATGACCGACTGCGTGATGGCACAAGCCGCCGGCTGAAACTGAAGTGGAACGCGGTTCGCGTAGCGCAGCACCTGCATCGACTGGTTTTCGCTCAGGTTAACATTTCTCATTGCGGCGAAAAGTTGATCGATTTCCTCCTTCTTTAGCTTGGAAGGCGATTGACGAGTTCCCATCTTCGCCTGCGACAGGATCTTGTCGGCACCGATCGCGCCCACTCCATCGAACGTCGTCAGTAAGAATTGCTTCAGCGACCGGGCATCACTCTCGCTGAGCAGGTCGGTCAATGCGTCCAGCGTGACCTTCTGGGTTGAACTGGTACCACCATAGGCAAGTCCAACCTCGATGAGAAACGGGTTTCCGCGATACACGGCGGGCGGACGCGTCGCAGCACAGAAAAATTCGCCGGGCAGCTGATGATGAAGGCCTTTGAGAATCAGCGATTCCCCGATCGGCGAGATGCAGTCGGTCCCGGGAGCGCTGATTTTGGTTTCTTGAATCGCTTTGTAAAGTGAGTCAGCTTCCTGGCGTCCAATCTTCTTGGGATTGCCGCGAGTGCCGATCTTTGCAGTTTCGCAGATTTTCTGTGCGACCCCGGAGCTGACACGGGAAAACGAGGTCGTCAGAAACTGCGCCATAGACGGCGCCGAGGTGTCCTTCAACATGGTGACCAGCTGCCCGAGTTCGATGCCATATGGGTGTGGCTTGATCTCTACGGGTTCAGGCGGAAGCTGGGTTGTGGAGCGCGAATACGTAGTCTCGCCGCTATCGGGATCGACATAGTGAATCGTCACCTGTGGATTGGCGATGGCCGTCTGTTCTAGATATTCGTCCACACTGCCGCGTCCGCGTTGGTAACGTCCTTCGAGCTCGATCGTGACACGCGTGCCGCTGCGCACTACATGATGATGATGGGGCTGTTGATCCGAAATGGGGTAGTGCGATACCCATTCGATATCATGATCAGTAATATACTTCTGGCCTTTTTCACCGGCGGGAATATCTTCGCCGTCTCCTTTACCGTTGATGATTTCCGGCATGTTCCGCCGCGTGTCGATTTGGATTTCGAAGTAATGCGCTGGCTTCTTTGGCGAAGTCATGGAAACGATCTTTACCGGTTTGCCCGTAGTCAGCATCCCGTACATGCCCGCAGCGCTGATGCCGATTCCCTGTTGTCCTCGACTCATTCGCAGTCTATGAAATTTCGAACCATAGAGCAGTTTTCCAAAGATTAGCGGGATCTGTTTTTTGACAATGCCCGGCCCATTGTCTTGGACACCGATTTTGTACCGATTGGGACCCGCAGCTTCGATATGAACCCAGGTCTCGGGAACAATGCCCGCTTCCTCGCAAGCGTCGAGTGAATTGTCGACAGCCTCTTTAACCGCCGTCAGGAGAGCCTTTCTCGGATTATCGAAGCCAAGCAGGTGCCTGTTCTTCGCGAAAAATTCGCTGACGGATATGTCTCGCTGTTTTGCCGCCATCGACTCGGCCGTGACGGCGCGGCGCTTTGGCTGTTCACCTGTTTCGTTGACGTTCGGCATATTTGTGTGTTCTTCCATTTTGCCGGATTTAATTTGGTACTCGTGACGGACAGATCATGACCAGATGTCGGAACCCGCCCTCAAAGCACGCGCGCAAAACACCGAAGACGAGCCGGCAGTTTTCATAGTCCGCAGGGCTTATCGCTGGGTCAGACACCCCTGGTACCTGGTCGCAATCGTGCTGTTCTGATCGTGCGTTGATTTTACGTCAGACCGGGCCGAGACCCGCCAGTGCGCCAGACGGAGTTTCGTTAGGGACAATAGCGGTGGCCGATGCCAAAACGCAGGAGCCCCTCGAATCGAGCATCATTGTGGAGCCTGTGGCGATAGTGTCACAGATGACTTTCTCTATTCCGCTTTACTTGCTCTCGTAGCTCGGCCGATAACGCACCGATCTTCCCAGTTCAGCAGGCCGCCCTTTTTCTGCCACTCATTTTCCTGGTCACTGCTTCAGGCTAATTCCTGCGTCCGGCAGCTTCGCGGCTTCTGCTTTCTCGGTTCCTCCCTGTGAACCGTTTCGGGCCCCTCCCAGAATGCAGCCGCTCGCTTTTGGAAGCAGAAGCCCTCACTTTGGGTGCCCCAGAAAAATGGGGCAGAAAAGGAGACATTTTCATGTCCTACTTATATGTTAAGTGGAATAGCTTCGCGCTGAGCTTTGCCCGCCGACGTTTCCGACATTAGAGCATGGTTTGTCTTGCGCTGGCCACCCCCGTAGCGAAGACCTGCGACACCGGAGGCGGCGCGCTTAGGTCGTAGCGGAGGGAGTGGCCAGCGACGGATTACGGGGCGAATCTCGTCCGAGCGGGTACCCTTGCGAATGCCGCCGTCTGCTACATTTGCATTACTTCCGAGTTGCCCTTGACTCTGGCAACAATCGCCTGGCGTAATGCAGAAGATAATGTCCTCCATGCACGCGACCTTTGGTTTTAAATTCCCTTTGCACGAACCGGCGACGCTGAGAGCAGGGTTGGAGGTTCGTTTCTTGGTCGTCATCTCCACCATGGAACAGAATTATCACTAACCGGAGGTTTAGGTAATTCGTCCAACGCTACCAGGACGACTCGAGATGCGCCTCAAATCGACTGTTTTTATATTCTGGCTGTGGTTGTCTGCAATAGCCGCGCGCTGCCAGGCGCCGGCCACTTTACAACTCATACGCGATGTTCGAGTCTTTGACGGCGAGCACGTGTTCGAACATCGCAGCGTGCTATTAGAGGACGGTAAAATCAGCAGGATCGGTGGGTCGGAATTGAAGGTCACGAACGCCGAAGTAGTCGATGGGCGTGGCCGCACCCTTTTACCAGGACTCATCGATGCGCATGTCCACCTTCCTAATCCAGTAGAAAAGGCATCTCGTCAAGCGCTCGTACTCGGTGTCACCACCCAACTCGACATGTTCAACGGCGGGTATCGGCTAAAGTTGATCAAGAAGTTTGAATCGGAAGATCGCCCGGATATTGCGGATATGCGGACCGCGGGAACGGGAGCAACTGTCCCGGGCGGGCATCCCACCCAAATGGGCGGTGGACCGATACCTACAATCACAGCGCCCGACCAGGCACAAAGTTTCGTGGACGCCAGGATTGCCGAAGGCTCCGACTACATCAAAATCATTCACGACGATGGCAGCACCTGGTCATGGACGACCCAACGCGTTCCCATGCTGGACAATGCCACGATGCGGGTGCTTGTAGAGGCAGCGCATAAGCGGGGAAAGTTGGCGGTTGTTCATGTTCTCTCAGAGCAGCAGGCGCGCGACGCCATTTCGGCGGGAGCCGATGGATTGGCGCATATGTTCGTGGGCGAAAGCGTGGGCCCCGATTTCGGCCGATTTGTCAGCGACCATCATGCCTTCGTGATTCCCACCCTCGTGACCCTCTATCCGGATTGTGGCAAATCAGAAGGCCCAGCTACCCTTGCGGATCCGAATCTGCGTCCCTACATCGGTGAGGGCTGGCGGCAGTCGATGGAAATGGCAAAGCGGAATCTGCAATTAAACCATCTCTGCAACGGGACCGACGTAGGCATACGGCAGTTGGTCCAGGCTCATGTTCCTTTGTTGACGGGAACCGATGCTCCGGTTCCGGGCACAACTTATGGAGCCTCCGTGCACGTGGAACTTGCGCTTCTGGTGCGCGACGGTCTAACGCCGGTTCAAGCGCTTGCTGCGGCGACATCCGTCCCCGCGCAGGCTTTTCATCTTTCCGATCGCGGATGGATTCGTCCCGGCATGCGCGCCGATTTGGTTCTCGTAGAGGGGGATCCGACGACGAATATTCTTGCGACGCGCAACATCGTCGCCGTGTGGAAACGTGGGATTCGCGCACAGCGTTAGGGACGCATGGGGCTCGGCCCGGCCTCTCGGCCGTTTTTTGTACCATGTTCGATTCCGTCTTTGCGCCAAATTTCCGCCAAATCCCCTGACTGTTCGCCTGCCACCATGAATTCTCAGGTCTTTTCCTCATGAATTTTGGGGTCTTCTCCTCTTGACAACCAGTAGAAGAAGCGTATGTTCCTCCTGGTAGCCAAGGGGAATAAGGTTTTATGCCAGACAAGCCGAGTGATCTCGTCCAGGGCACGCTCGATATGCTCATCCTAAAAACGTTGGCGCTGGAGCCTATGCATGGATATGGGATTTCCGTGCGAATCGAACAGATGAGCAAGGGGGTTTTCCGCCTGAATGCGGGCTCGTTATTTCTCGCCATTCAACGACTAGAGAGGGACGGGCTAATCGATGGCGAATGGAAAGCCACCGAGAATAGCAGGCGCGCAAAGTATTACGCCCTAACGGACCAGGGACGGAAGAGGCTCAGCAGCGAAACACGAGAATGGGGAAGACAAGTGGCGGCGATCGCCAGAATCTTAGAGGCGTCGTAAAGGAGGAACCATGTCCTTGCTGCGAAGCATAGCTAGCGGGCTTCGATCGCTGTTCCGAAAGGAACGCGTCGAAGGGGACTTGGACGAAGAGCTGCGCGGCTTCCTCGATATGGCAGCCCAAGAAAAAATGAAGGAGGGTATGAGCAGCAAGGATGCGCTGCGTGCCGTGCGCCTGGAGCGCGGGAGCCTCGAAGTCACGAAGGAAGTTGTCCGCTCTGCCGGCTGGGAATCAGTTATGGAGACCTATTGGCAGGATTTACGCTTTGGACTACGGGTGCTGACGAAGAATCCCGGCTTCACGACGGTGGCCGTCTTGACGTTGGCACTCGGCATTGGGGCCAATGCTGCCATTTTTAACACGGCAAACGCCGCCCTGTGGCGGACGCTGCCGGTGGCTGATCCGCAGAGCCTCGTGCGCTTGGTAGCTGTCAGGCAAGACCATCGTGAAAGCAACTCTCTGCCTGTGGGCGTAGCCGAAGAACTGCGTCGTAGCGGCATTTTTTCCGATGTGATCACCAGGACGGATGACGGATTATCCTTTTCGTACAACGGCAGCGGCGCGGAGCGCGTGGTGGGCGAAGTTGTTTCACCGAACTTTTTTGCTTTCTTGGGAATTCGGCCCGCGCTCGGCCAAGGGTTTTCAGTTGGGGTACAGAAAGGTCAGTGGGCGCCTGAAGTCGTCCTCTCGTACCGCTTTTGGCAACGACGGTTTGGCAGTGATCCGCATGTCCTCGGGCACAGTATCCGGCTGAACAATTATCCCTTTACGATCGTTGGGGTTTCGCCGCAGGATTTTTACAGTTTGGTCGTGGGGTTTGACCCGGAACTGCGTGTGCCACAGATGCCCCCCGGACAGAGCCTCAGCCAAAGTGAACTGCTCAGCTCGCGTTACGCCGAAATCATGGCACGGCTCAACCCGGGCATCGGAATCGTACAGGCGGAAGCTGCCGCGGACGCGGCGTGTCAGCAGTTCTTGCGCGACGACCAGCTCAATCGGCATGAGGTGAATCCGACACGTCACATCCACGTGATGTCAGGCGGCAGAGGGTGGCAGGGAGACTTGGCGAAATATCGCACTTCGCTGTTGGTTCTAGTCGGCCTCGCCGGCGTCGTCTTACTGGTCACCTCTTTTAACCTTACAAGTATGCTCCTTGCACGTGCGACTACCAGGCGACGCGAGCTGGCCGTTCGCGCCGCCATCGGCGCAGGTAGAAGCCGACTTGTTCGGCAAATGTTTACGGAGAGTGCGCTTTTGGCGATGGCCGCAGGAGCCGTCGGTCTTGCCATCATGTCCTCGACAGGGAACACGATTCTGGGTTTTCTTCCCCAAGGACACATAAATCTGGTTCTGGATCTCAGTCCTGACCTGCGAACTCTGTGGTTCACGGCGGGTCTGACCGTACTCGCGGGCGTGGTCATCGGTCTCGTTCCCGCCCTTCAGTCCACGGGAAACAACCTGACTCTAGGACTCAAGAGTGATTCTGCCGCCTCCACCGGCGATTCTAGGGGAGCAATCTTTCGCCAAGCCTTGACCATCGGTCAAGTCGCGCTGTCGCTGTCGCTTCTGGCGACAGCCGGGCTCTTCGAGCGGTCCCTGGCGAACCTTCGGGCGGCTGATCCATTTCCTCAGCCGGATCGGGTACTGCTCTTCCGAATGAAGCCGCAGAAAGAGTTGTACGATGATCAGCGGATTCGGATCCTCACCGCTGAGGTAGTCCGGCGCATGTCGACGCTTCCCGGAGTCAAGTTCGCAGCTCTTGCGGAAGAGGGGCCGTACGGGAGCCGTGGCGCCATGCGCGCCACCGTCCGTGCGTCTGACGGCCGAACTGTCGATGTCGATATGGACATCGTCAGCCCAGGCCTTTTCGCCACCCTTGGAATCCCATTGCTCAATGGGCGCGACTTTTCTGTACGGGACGACGAAGGCTCAAAGCCGGTCGTGGTTGTCGACGAACTTTTGGCCCAGCGGCTTTTTGGGAGTGACGACCCCATTGGCAAGATGGTTGAAGCGCCTCTACACGGGAACGATGTCGCATTTGAAATCATTGGAGTAGTCCGCGCCACCCGCTATTACGATCTCCATCAAACCCCGCCCTCTATGTTTTTTTATAACCTTCAACAAGCGGGGCCGTATATGCCGACGCTTCACGTTCGAGTGGGTTCCGCAAATCCCGAATTTGTGGCTTCAGAAGTTCGCCGCGAGTTCGGTGTTATCGATAGAGATGTGCCTATGTTTGATGTTAGGACTCTGCGAGACCGCGCACTCGACACGCTCGCGCAGCAGCGGCTGGTGAGCGATCTGGCTGCTACATTTGGAGCCTTGGCCCTAACTCTGGTAGCCGTTGGCCTTTACGGCCTCATGGCTTTCTCAGTTGCGCAGCGTACGCGTGAAATCGGTATCCGCGTGGCTCTTGGCGCAGAGCGCAAGCAGATCATGAGTCTCGTTGCTTGGCAGGGAATGAGGATTGTATTCATTGGCGTCGCACTCGGTCTGCCTGCCTCATTCCTCTTAACTAACCTGATGGCAGGCATGCTCTATAACGTTCACCCGGACGACCCGCTTTCATTTGCGACCGTGACGTTCATTCTCGGTATGGTAACTCTGCTCGCGTGCTACATCCCGGCGCGGCGTGCAACGTGTGTCGATCCGCTGGTGGCCCTGCGTTACGAATAGGAAGCAACTCATGTCCTTGTTGCGGAACATCACAAGCGGGCTTCGATCATTGTTCCGAAAGGAAAGTGTGCAACGGGAGTTGGACGAAGAGCTGCGCGGCTTCCTCGATATGGCAGCTGAAGAAAAGCTGAAGGAGGGCATGAACCACAAGGATGCGCTTCGCGCCGTGCGCCTGGAGCGAGGAAACCTCGAAGTTACAAAAGAAGTCGTCCGCGCTGCCGGCTGGGCTCTTTCCATGCTGCGTTCCTGCTCGGAATACTCTGCCTGCTTGCGCTCCCAGAATTCCTCCGTGATTTTGCCATCGAGTTTGTGCTCGTAAAGTTGGTCCGTGCGTGTGCGCAGTGCAGCGATTCGTTTTGGAGAGCCACGAGCTGCTCCTGCCGCTTTCGCTCAGCGCAATTCAAATCAGCTTGCAGCGAATTCACAATTGTGCGGGCAATCGTCTCCGGCACGTATATGTGCTTAAGCAATTCGCCCATTCGTTCTGACACGTCCTGCTCGCGCATATATGGCAGCGAACACTTGCCGCGTCCATGGGAGCAGCGGTAGTAAACATACTGCCTTTCTGCAATTCCGTGGTGACCGTGCAGCCATCGTGCCAAGGCGTCCTGGATGGCCAAAGCAAACAGCGCCAGACTCCGCCGGAGCCTCCAAACCCATCAGATTCAAGTCGAGATAGGAGCAGGACCCTCCGGGTTAACTCACTGTCATCGATCATCTGAAAACGTAGTTTTCTGAAGTCCTGCCGGATCACGGCATTTGAATTGCTTATCACTTCAGAGATAAGGACCAGCATCATCCCTCCACACATCATCCGCGTCTTCGCGTATCTTCGTGTGTGCGGTGGAGTTTGTCGACTGAGTTGACTCCGCTCTCACTCATCAGGCGCTCTGGCCGGTTTTCCCTCCGGCCTCGGTTGGCGGGGCAGTTAGGGGATGTTGGCCGGCTCCAAAAAATACGTTTTTACATGATCGCTAACACTCACCCACGTCCTTGACATCCTCCCGCCCCAAAGGGCGAGGATTCCTGCGGAGCTCCGCTGGTTTTGCGAAGTCTCTTCGGCGGGTTCCTGCTTCATTGAGGGGCCTTACAGCAGCCACCCTCCACAGGCGTCACATCGGGCCTATCCAGCCCTAGGTCTTTGGATGAAGAGGATTTTAGGATGACGGATTCAGAAAAGCAGGACGGAGGGCCTTATATCCCCAGCCTAAAACGCCGAGGCTTTACGGCCCCGCTTCGGTAAGACGTAATCGTTCCAGTATTCTCTGTGTGGCGCTCGTAGTCGTCGAAACCTGCTGTGGCGGGGAACGTACGCCGGAAATACGCCAGCCAATCGGCAAAGTCCGGATGGACCGCAATGTATGGCGTCGTGAAAACATGCCCCGGGATTGGCGGTGGGAGTAGACGGACGTACCAGTTCAGGTTCTTCCTGCGGCGATAACCGGCCGGAACGATGGCTCGGTAAACGGCGGTGGTGACGAGATCCTCAACCTCAAGGATGCTCACGTCCCCTTCTCTGCCGGGGTGGATGGCTCAAGGCACTCAAGGCAGGCTCGGAGGCCCACGAACAAAGGACTCGAATTCTAAGTCGATATGTAGTAGTATGAGAGTTATTCCGGACTATAAAAGGATCGCCCGACGATGGCTCTAAAAACTAAGCAAATTAGAAAACAGCCGCAAGCCGAACGGGCTACGCGCAAGTCAAAGTTTCAGGCTGATTTGGCTCCTGCCGAAGACCGCATGGTTCGCGGTTTAAAGCAAGAGTTGCAGCTTACCAGCAACTCGGATTTTCTTTCTGACGCCCTAGCATTGTTCCGTTGGGCAGTATGGGAAAGAAAGCGCGGCCATCGCATTTTTAGTGAAACTGAAACGGGCGCGCGCAAGGAATTGGTGCTGCCGCGGCTCGAACGCGTCGCGCCAGAGATCATGCTCCCGCGCGTGGAAATTTCCTGGACGCCGCGCGAACTGGAGAGCCTTGCCGATCTCGCATCGCGAGAACCCGCCCATCCTACGGAAACCCTCATCCGGGCAATGAGAGGCTGAGTGGCGGTTCTCATCCGTCGTCTCGAAGAACACGACGAAGTCGAGCCTTTCGACTGTGGCGACGAGCCGCTCAACAATTATCTGAAGCGCCATGCCTGGGCGAATCAGCAGAAAAGCTCCATCGGTGTGACTTATGTGGCGGTCGACGAAAGGGCTCTGCTCATCGTGATTGGATATTTCACTATCGCGACGGCAAGTGTGCCACGGGACGCCTTCCCAAAGAAATATGTGTGCGGCCTTCCGCCATACGAATTGCCTCTGATTTTGCTGGCGCGACTCGCGGTAGACCGCCGATTTTCGGGCAAAGGCCTCGGACACGCGCTCATTTCCGAAGTCTTCAAGATCGCACTTCGAGTCGCCGATGATGTAGGATGCCGCTGCATCATTACGGACGCATACCGAGACCGGGTCGATTGGTATGCGCGGTATGGTTTCGTCGCCCTGGAGGGTGCCGCCGAGAGTGGTCCTCAACGGATGTTTCTCGACATAAGAACGATTCGTATGGCGCTCAAGGGTACGCAGTAGTCGTCTTGTGCTGACGCCGAATGAGGTCCGCTTTGGTGGGCATTTCTTGCCCTATGATGTGGGGAACTTTGAGTTCTCCAGCCAGTTGGGCTTGCGCGAGTCCGATCAAGAACAGGGTATCTACAACTTGAATCAGAATGTTCTAAACGCCGGTCCCACTCCGGCAGAACAGGCTCTGATCGAGGGCTGGTATGCCAATCAACCCGGTCCGAGCAAGGTGCTGGACAAGACGTATATCGATCCGAGCTGGCCAACTCAGAACAGCGTGGCGTACAACTTCTATCAAGACGCAGGACATCTCGGCTCAGCCGCTTTTGTTCGGCTAGGCGCCAAGCTATATCTTGACATATTATGCGTAGGTGACATGTTATAGCTTGTCGCTGTCAGAAATATAGACAAGTTATAGCTTGACTATTTGTACCAGTGCTGCCAAGCTATAGCTTGGCAGGATACCTATGAAACCTGAATTTCGACAGTTACGACTCTCCCAATTGGACCGAAACCTCGAACTCGCGCGGAGCCTCCCTCCTCGTCCCTCCGGCGGATGGATCGCCTCTGTGCGCGAGGCCCTCGGCCTTAGCCAACGCCAGGTCGGCAAGAAAATGCGGGCATCGGGACAGGCCATCCAACAGTTCGAAAAGGCCGAAGCCGAGGACCGCATCACGCTCCGTGCCATTCGGCGAGTTGCCGGAACCATGGGCTGCGACCTGGTCTACGTACTTGTACCGAAGTCTGGCTCGTTCGCGGAACTGGCGGAACAACCCACTCGCGAGCGAGCCACGCGTGATGTGAAAAGCGTCATTCATACAATGGCGCTCGAAAACCAGAAACCCGAAAACGCCAACCAACTGATCGAGGATGAGGCTCAGCGGCGCCTGAACCGCCGCAAGACACGATGAACTTCATCCTCAATCAAAAATACTCCGAGGGGAATACTCCGATCCGACCGGAAGAGGCGGAACAGCTGATTCCCCGCATAAGCACCATGGGCGAGTTGAATGAATACGAAGCCCTGAACATCGTGACAGCCCGAGCCTGGGCGTTCGACGACCGAACGATGAAGTCCATGGACCCGCTCGAAGAACCTTACATCCGGGAACTGCATCACCGCATGTTCGACAACGTTTGGAAATGGGCAGGTACCTATCGTAAGACGGAGCGGAACATCGGTTGCGATCCGCAAGAGATCGTGCAACGGATTCCCCAGTGTCTGGACAACACACGATATTGGCTTGAAAACAAAACGTTCTCGAACGATGAAGCGTTGCTTCGTTTTCACCATCAGTTGACGAAAATTCATCCGTTCGCAAATGGAAACGGCCGCCACGCGCGAATGATCGCCGACGTCGTCGCCGTAAAGTATGGCCAGGCCGAATTCACCTGGGGCGCCGGAAAAGACCTTGTCGCCGAAGGGGATGTGCGAACGAGGTATCTCGCCGCGTTGCGCGCACTCGACGCGGATGAAAACGATGTAAACCTGCTGCTCGACTTCGCGCGCTCTTAGCAGAAATCCAGCAGACAGCGCGCCGACTCACTTGAGCGAGTCGGCTCCAATCCAGCCTCACCTCGACCCGAATCAGCCACAACAACCGACCTTTACTTGCCGACTTGACGTCCGTCGCGACGGTTCCCTAGACCGTCGTAGCAAAAAAGTGCAGCCTGAATCGTTCCGTCAGACTAGCCCTCATTGCGTGACATTCCGGCGACAGGACCCACAGCAAACGATCCAGATTCAGGCGAATAAAGTTAAGCGCTTTCGGCTTTCAACCGAAGGGTTCGGTGAAGTTGGCACCCGCATGCGAATGCCGGCAATGGTTTACAGGACGCTTGTAGCCTTCGGCGAACTGCTAAACCTTTCGGGTAAGAACCGAACGGTCTGCTATATAGGTGCGCATAAATAATTCGACATACTCCGAAAAATGAGCAATGATGGGCAATATGCGCCCAACATTCGCGAACGGAAATAAGGCCACCATCTCCAAGCTGCTGGAAGTTCGACGCCAAG
>Ga0209267_1000221_pt1 | contig 42279 bp, 30 predicted proteins | sample GraSoiAngelo_137_FD_185894 | JGI IMG/M metagenome (GOLD analysis project Ga0209267, IMG submission 185894) | Grasslands soil microbial communities from the Angelo Coastal Reserve, California, USA - 14_0929_09_30cm (SPAdes) (version 2) | ecosystem: Environmental > Terrestrial > Soil > Grasslands ... | reverse complement strand
GGTTTCGGACCCGAACGCGAGGCTGAGTTTCGGAATCAGTTGACGCTCGCCCGCCATGAAATCGGCGACGACAAAGTATGGAATTCCACGCTGCCGGCCGCTCTTCAGGCGGCGGGGCTCTTCTGCGACCTCCAGCGCCAAAAAGCCCAGATCTTCAGCAAAGGGGTGGTGTCGCAGCCGATTCGAGACAGCGTTAATTCTCGCTTCGTCGAGCGCGAGCGCAACCTGATCTCGCAATACAAGAATTCTGCGGGCCTCCTCACCCAGCGCGTTCAGACAGTGCAACGCTTCGCACCCTTCCGAGCCACGGTCATGCAGTATCAGTGGAACGAAGCCACCGCAAGAGTTTGTCCGGATTACACTCTCCCATGATCTCCGCCTCACGCTCTGGAGCCGTCACCGTTCTTTCGCGACCCACTCTTGCGTCGTTCTTCCTGCTGGCCCTTCTTGGCGTGCCGCCACATGCCCGGGCTCTCTCCCCGCAATCCTCCGGCGCGCCGTCGGCAGAGCAGCAGCCGGCTCAGAATCCTACAAAGAAGAATTCCGCAAGCACCGCATCCGATTCGGCCGCTTCGAAAACGAATTCTCCCAAGGCGCATCGAGTCTTTACCAACGACGATCTCTCCCCGGGCTCCGATATTCCCATTGCTCCGGGCGCGCGCCGCCGTCTCAAGCAGCTCAATCGATGCGACCGTGCCTGCTTCAACGACGTGAAGAAACAAGCCATAAGTTTCGGTTACATCACTGCTTTTCCCCGGTCCACGCGTGAAGAGATGGACGACCGGCTCGCCAATGACATACAGGAGCTTCAAAACGATCTCAAGTGGCAGAATCTTCTTCTCGGATTGATTTCTGCGCACGTCGGTTATTGCGCCACAAGGCAGAAGAGTCCGCCACTGGACAACTCCCCGTCTCACACTCCCACGCGTGCCGAGATCCTCGAAGAAGAAGCGCGCGCGAGCCAGCCTCGCCAGGCTCCCACCAGCAACTACGGCGCGGCCGGATCGGCCGTTATGTCCTACCGCTTCAGTAGCAGACCCGATCCCCTCAAAGCTTCGCTGATGGTCCATCAATATATGGACGAGGTGCACCGAGACTGCCCCCTCTCGCAATCAACCGCGGACACTGACGATGATCAAGATCCGTGATCGCCGGGCCGGCACAGCCGTTTCGGCAGCAAAATGCAAAATGGCTCAAGCATGAAACCCACCGAGGTTCTCCTCCTTTCCGGCCTGCTACTTGCGCTTTGTCTAACCAGTCTGTTCGCGTTATGGCGCCGCGCCAATCGAATGCAGTCCGAAGTAGACGGCGCTCCTCGCATCCGGTGGACCTACACTCCGGGCTCCAGCCCCCTTTCCGGAATCGCTCTCGCTCCCAATGGCACCATCCATTTCGCTGCCGCTGACGGTATTTATGCACTGTCGCCCGAAGGCCGATTGCTGTGGAAATCACCGCTGCCATCAGGTCCCGTCGTGGCCGCCCCGACACTCGCGCCCAGCGGCACGCTCTATGCCGCGAGCCAGTCCGGCATGCTCTTTGCTCTCGACGCTTCCGGAAACCTGATTTGGCAATCCGTCAGCACGCAGCACAAATTTCTCACCCCGCCAGCCCTGGAGGACGATGACGCGCTCTACGTCGCCGACGACTACACCGATTTGTTTGCGTTTGCGCCGAGGCTGGGCCCCAACCTCAATTGGAAACAAATGAGCTACAGTCCCACAGGTTCAAAAGAAGACATCTTGCTCGGCCGCAATCCGTACGGGGATGGCTGGTGGAGATCCTCTCCCGTTATCGGCGGGGACGACGTGATCTATCTCGCCCATCAGGAGTGGCTCTACCGGCTCAATCGGCGCGGCGACGTTATTTGGTTCATCCAATTACCGGTTGGGCAGCTCGATTTTCTCGCTATCAGTGCAGACGGAACGATCTACATCGAAGGCCACAATCCGGTGTGGTTGTTCGCCATTGGCCGCGACGGCAAGCAGCGCTGGGTGGTGCGGCCCTCCAACGTCCTAAGAGGTTCTCCGGTAGTTGACAATGCCGGCGTCATTTATTTTTGCGATTCCGATTTCGTCAAGGCCATTCTGCCGGATAGCCAAAGTCACTGGTATCTTCGGTCCGACTGCAACTCCGGTCCGGCCCTCGCCGCCGATGGCACGCTCTATCTAGGAACGAACGGCCCGGAGGAGAAACAGGGCCCTCGCAAATCTTTTCTCACTGGCTTCACTCCCGATGGCCATCTCAAATGGAAGATCGAAATCCACGGAATGGTTCGCGACGCTCCCGCCATAGCTTCCGATGGAACCATCTTCTTCACTACCGATAAGGGCTACGCCTACGCCATATCTGACGCCGGATCTCCTCCTATGGACTCGCCCTGGCCGCGTTTCCAACACGACGCACAGAATTCCGGCCGGGTCCAGGTTTATCGGTAGAATTCATTCATCGCGTGCAGGAGTCCGAGTTCCACATTATGAACCGGAGCTTTCGCCAGTTCGTTCTCGATTACCAGTATCCGGAAGAGGTCGCTGCTTGGGACCAGGAAATCAAACTGAGCTCCTGGAGGGCCGTGCTCAGTCCTTGTAGCAGGTGTAGTGCTGGGAGTATGGATGGTTTATTCCCAGCAACAGGTCGTTCATCTGGCCCTCGGATATGTCGGCGTTCTCGGCGCGCCGCCACTGTGGGCAGTCTTGTCAGCGCCCTCAGAAACCGCGGCTCGCGTCCCGGGACAGACGCCGCAAAGACGGCCTGAGTCCGACCGTTTTGTCGACGCCTGGCCGCCCATTGCGGGGCCTGCCACACCACAAGCGACTAGGACTTCGCCGCGTCCAAAAAAACTCGACATCCTCTGGACCATCTAGATATTCCCAATAGCCAATCCTTCACCTGCTCCGGCATCCGCTGCTTCAGCCAATCATCTCCGTCCTCGTGACCTCGCGCGGCTGATCCAGCAGCGTATCCACCCGTTCGAGGAATCGCACGGTATGCGGCAATCCCGAGTGCTCCTGGAATGCCGCTGCATCCACTCACCGCGAATGAATAAAAAAGAGCCGCCGGTCCCGCATCGAGCGGAAGATGTGAAAACTCAAGCAGCCGACCTCCTCCCTGGATAGCCCTGTCACCTTGCGCAACACCTCCTCCACCATACTCTCCTCCCCTTCACGCGCATGCAGCCGCACAAACACATATTGTTCCACGCTCCCTCCATCTCCCTCGGCGAAACGCTCGCACCGCGGCGATCTTCGCCTCCCCGGCGGCAAAACGCGACAGCCAATTTGCCTCCAGTTGTCCTTCCTTCTGCTCTTGGTAGGCTGGTGTTCAGACCAGCTCGTAGACGCTCCGGTCGTGGCCGCTCGAACTGTTTGTCATGAAGGTTTCTTCTGGGAGTCAGCTTCCGGAATGGGGGGCTCCGAGCATTGGTGAGTCGGACTCGGGATCTGCGGCTGAGCCTGAATCCCAGGCCGTATCGGTGTCTTCGTCACGGCAAGCGCCTAAGGTGTGCGCACGGGTCCCCCGAGGCGGTCGGAATAGGCTCCCACCTTTCCCACCTCTGTTCGCAGGTAAATACCAGTGTTTAGTTATGGTTAGTGAGGATCCCGAAAGGGCGCGGCTTCTGATGCGGGCGAGGGCTAGCGCATCGTTGGTCCCGGTTTTCGGCTCCGTTCTAGTACATCGGTACTTCTTAAAATTGAATCGATTTTGTATCCGGAGTCCTATTGTTCCCTGGGTCTCACCCGGATACACTTTTCCTTCGATCAGGAGGCTTCTTTGACTGGTTCTGAACGCCGCACTACCCAGCGCTTTTCCATGCGGCTGCCGCTCACCGTCCGTTGGACCACGGGAGCCGCAGTGGGTGAGACTAGCACCGAGTCACGGGACGTCAGCTCCCGCGGCGTCTACTTCTTCCTTTCCAAGGATGTCAGGGAAGGCTCGCCCGTTGAGATTCTTCTGACCCTTCCGAACGAGATCACTCTGGCCGGACCTGTACGGGTCCGCTGCCTCGGCCGCGTGCAGCGCACCGAGCCTCGCGAAGAAGGCGCAATTGGCGTGGTTGCCGCCATTGAGCGCTACGAATTCCTTCGCGGCGACGAAGATAAGTAGAGAGTTCCGGGAAGGGAAGTCCCGCGCTTCCTGGTTCACGGCCGCCCAAGATTTTGCGGCGGCAAAAAATCCGCAGGCCGAACTTGCAGCGCTTTCACGGCCCTGCGCTCATAAAAGTTCTTGAACACCTTTCTGCCTCTGCGGCAGGGGGAATTCTTGACGAGTTTCTTGCTCGCTCACTGCGGAGGCGGGCAGGATAAGCCGGGGTGCCTTGGCCCCTCAGCGAAGCTACCCCGGCACTGTTTTCTTGTAGCCATTCGAATCTGGTATTTTTCCACTCCCCCTCGTTCGTAGATGATTCGCTACTCGCTGTGTCCCCGTCTTCGAATCCGCTCACGTCGCTGGTCTTCCCATCCGGCCCCCGTTACCTCTGCGCCGCCTGTACTTGCGGGCAGGCGATTTCTTCGGCGCGGATAGGAGAGGATAAAGGTAGCCCAGCGGAGAGCGAACTATAACGGGGAATTCGCACCATACCCGGAAGAATTCGAAAGCAAAGAACTCGAAAAGGTTGCCAGGCGCGATCGCGCGCCCGGTTTGAGCCGTGGGAGTGCGCTAGCATGGGTGAGAGCGGGCAAAGAAAGTTGGGGGGGAATGTTAGAATGGGCCTGGAAATAGACGCAGTCAAAGAAATTGAAGAACTGAAGAACGAAATCGCAACTGAGCGTCCCGCCGGAGGAGACGTTTTGAGCGGAAGCGATTCCATCGGAATCTCGCTCCTCGATCTTGCCGAGATTCTGGATCAGCACAAAATGTGGGTGGAATCGGGCGGAGAATCGGGCGTCAAGGCCGATCTGTGCGGTGTGAATTTAACCAAAGCGGACCTGACCGGTGTGAATTTGCAGGGCGCGCATCTGCACCGAATGAACCTTGCGGGCGCGGATCTTTCGATGGCCAATTTGCGCGGGGCCAGCCTAGTCCGCTCGAATCTACAGAATGCAAACCTGCTGGGCACGGAACTGCGCGGCGCAAATCTGATGGGTGCCAATCTGTATGGTGCGGAAGGTCTCTGGCTTGGCCGGCTGGGGGGGACGAATCTGTTCGATGCAGTGCTCCCCGAATCGATTTCCGCGGTTAACAGTTCGAAGGCGATCAATGATGCGACGAAAGTCGCGCGCTGGTTTTATTTCCTCACCGTGGGAGCGAGCCTTCTCTGCTGTCTGCTGATCGCGTTCACCACCGACGTGCGCTTGCTGCTGAATTCGTCGGCGCTGCCCTTCCTGCGACTGGGCAATGTGCTTCCCATGACGGGGCTTTATCTCGGTGGCCCGTTGGTTCTTCTGGCGCTCTCCCTGCGATTTCATTTTCTGCTGCTGAGGTTGTGGGGAAGCATGGCCGCGCTCCCCACCGTTTTCCCGGATGGGCAAACGCTGGAGAAAGATGGCCCGTGGTATCTGATGGGGCTGGTGCGCAGACACTTTCGGTGGCAAGGGGAATCGCGTTCCGCGATGATCGCGTTCGAAACAGTGCTTTCGACGGTGTTGGCGTATTGGATTGTTCCATCGACGCTGTTCCTCTACTGGTTTCGGTATCTGCCGCGGCAGGATTTCCGGGGGACGCTACTGCATGTGTTGCTGATGACTCTCTCGGTGGCAAGCGCGACGTGTCTGCCTTTTGTCGTGTCGCGAGTGCTGCGACCGGGTGACATCCGTATGCCCAAGTCGAAAAACATCCTACGAATGATTCTGGGAACCACGCGCGTGGCGCTGACGACGGGCTGCATCCTTTTTCTCTTTTCTCTTGGCGTGAACCGGGGGTTGCCTTTCGACAGGAGCACGGCCACGGAAGAATCACCGGGCGATGTGAGACGTTGGGCGGCGATGGTGTTTCAGTCGGTAGGCTACCGCCCGTACGCGGATTTGACGGAAGCGACGCTGTCGTCACCTCCGCCGCGTGGCACAGTCTGGACGGATGAGACAGTGGAGAAAATCGTGGGCGCGCGGCTGAATCAGATGAATTTGCGGTTTGCGCGAGGCTACCGGGCATTTCTGACCAATGCAAAACTGTGGCGCGCGAATCTTGAGGGGGCCTATCTATCCGAGGCGGACCTGCGCGGTGCGAATCTCCGCGAAGCGCTACTGCGCTCCGCGATACTCGATCGCGCCCAGATGACACACGCCGTGTTGGTGTCCGCCAAGGCCACCGGTGCAAATCTGACGGCGTCGGATTTGCGGTTTGCCGATCTCTCATACGGCACGTTTGAAAATGCAGTGCTTTCGAATGCAAAGATTTCCGGGGCATCGCTTTACGCCGTGAATATGCGGAATGCGCAACTGCTGCGGACCGACCTTTCGCGCACGGACATGCGCGATACGAAACTCGAGCACGCGGTGCTGTCGTTTGCAAATCTGGAGCAGACAGACCTGTCTTCCGCGAAGCTTGGAGAAGCGAACCTGACCGGCGCTGTTCTGAAAGGGAGCATCCTGCTGGACGCCGACTTGAAGAAGGCGGATCTGCGCGGAGCGTATTTGACGGGCGCGATTTTTCGCGGTGTTGAACTCGATGGAGCGAATTTGGCGGGTGCGGATTTGCGGGGCGCTTCAGGAATCACGGCCGTGCAGGTTTGCTCTGGCTTACATGGGCGCAGCGCATTGATGGATCCCGATCTTGCCGCCGAAGTCCAGCTCCGCTGTGGAGCCTCACAATAGGTCAGCTTCTCGCATCGGATCTGCGCAGGAGTTGAACCCTGGCGTCTGATCAAATCTTTTCGTTGGGGGACTAAGGCTCATTCCTGGAAGTTCATTTTCTTAACGAGCGCTTGAAAATCCGGATCGGAGCGCAAGGGCACCAGGACCGGATCGCACTTCACACAGATCATCTGGCCTTCCCGTGCCATGAACGCCTTCTGCAACGAGCTCACGGCCTCGTTCTTCCTTCCCAAGAGAGTTAACAGCTTCGCATCCTGTAGGGCTGCTCGCCGGCAAGCGGACGCTTTGGAAGGTGGTCGAGCAAGTTCTGCAGGGAGGTCTGGAGGTCGGAGTTTCGATAGATTTCTCCAGCAGCAGCGGCCAGCGCTGGGTCTGCACTCAGCGCTATTCTAGCGACCCACTGATAATGGGGGAGAGGCAGGAATTTCAGTGCAACGAATCGGTGGAGGCGCCGTGTCCTCCGCCTTGTGCACCACGCCCATGCCTCCACCGCCGAGTTTCTCGACGCAGCTGTTCGGTACGGTCATTGGTCTATTGGGCGCTAGCACAGACTGAACTGCCAGCGCCTTACGAGCCTTGCTGCCCACCATCTCCGTTTAACTGTCTTTCCAGCCTGTAAGTGAACGGGAAGCGGCAATCACTCATTTGCCGCCCATCTCTGGTTCAGCCGCAAGGTAAGTCAACGCGGTGAGGCGGTATCATAGTAGAAGAGCGTTCTGCTTGAGCAAAGTAGCAATGTCCGAATTGCCGAGCTTGCGCGTATCATGGAACGCGGAAATTGTCAGGAGAGGCGAGTATGAGCAACACGAGGAAGGAAAGACTGACGACGCCACAGATTCGCGAGAATGGGAAGCATCGCCCGGCGAGTTGGGACGAGGCTCTGGACCGGGTTGCCGCAGGGTTTCGACGGGAGATCGAGAAACATGGCCCGCGGACGTTTGGGATGTTCAGTTGTTCGAAGACCACCAATGAACTTAATTACGTGGCACAAAAGTTTGTGCGGTCGGTGATCGGTACCAACAACATCGACAGTTGCAACCGAACTTGACACGCGCCCAGCGTCGCCGGTCTGGCGGCGGTATTCGGAGCCGGTGGGGGAACGAGCTCGTACCGCGAAATCGAAGAGTGCGAGGTAATCCTGCTGTGGGGTTCGAACGCCCGCGAGACACACCCGATCTTTTTTCACCACGTCCTGAAGGGGGTTCGCAACGGAGCGAAATTGTACGTGGTGGATCCGCGGCGCACGAGTTCGGCGCAATGGGCGGATGTGTGGCTGGGGCTTGACGTGGGAAGTGACATTTCGTTGGCCAACGCCATGGGTCGGGAGATCATCGTATCCGGTTTGGCCAATGAGGCCTTCATCCGGCACGCGACGAGTGGATTTGAGGCTTACCGCCAGTGCGTGGAGAAATACACGCTGGACAGAGCGGAGCGCGAGACCGGTGTGCCAGCGGAAGCGATTCGGCAGACGGCGCATGCTTACGCGAAGGCTAAGAGCGGCCAGATTTGCTGGACGCTCGGGATTACGGAACATCACAATGCAGTGGACAACGTGGTGGCGCTGATCAACCTGGCGCTGTTGACAGGACACGTCGGGAGATATGGCAGCGGCGTGAATCCGCTGCGCGGGCAGAACAATGTGCAGGGTGGCGGAGACATGGGTGCGATTCCGGACCGTTTGACCGGGTTCCAACACCTGGAGAATCCGGAGCTGCGAGCGAAATTCGAGCGCGCCTGGCGCGCCAAGATTGAGCCGAAGCGCGGATGGCATTTGAGCGCGATGTTCGATGCTATGGAGCGCGGGGAACTGACCTTGCTCTATGTGTTGGGAGAAAACCCCGTGGATTCGGAGGCCGACCGGCATCGCGCGGTGAAGCTCCTCCGCGGGCTGAAATTCATGGTAGTGCAGGATCTTTTTTGCACGAGGACGGCGGAGATGGCCGATGTGGTCCTGCCCGGCTCCGCCGGATGGTGCGAGACCGAAGGGACGGTGACGAGCAGCGAGCGGCGCGTGCAGCGTGTGCGCGCAGCAGTGCCGTTGCCCCATGGTGCGCCGGACGACATCGAGATTATTTATCAACTTGCGCGCCGATTCGGACACGAATGGGGTATGCCGGACGCTGAAGCCATCTGGAACGAAGTGCGGCAGTTGAGTCCGATGCATGCGGGCATGAGTTACCGCCGGCTGGAGGAACTTGGCGGGATTCAGTGGCCGTGTTACGACGAGACACATCCCGGCGAAATGTACTTGCACAGCCGGCTCTGGCAGGAACCGTTGATCGGTCCGCGCGCACCGTTCCATGCAGTGGAGTTCGAGCCGCCCGTGGACGAATTGAATGAGCAGTATCCGATGCGGCTGACCACCGGGCGGTATTTGGATTCCTACAACACCGGTGCGCAAAGCCAGCGATTTCCATCTCCGCTGCGCCGCGCCGCGACCATCGACCTCTCGCCGGAAGACGGCGAGCGGTACCAGGTGGGCGAAGGAGAAAAAGTACGCATCAGTTCGCGGCGCGGGTCGATAATCGCTCCGGTGCGCTTCGACTCGGGATTGCGGCCCGGACTGGCCTTTCTATCGGTCCATTTTCACGAGCAAGTAGCGACGAACGATCTCACGATTGACGCCGTGGATCCCAAGTCCGGAACGTCCGAGTTCAAGGCGACGGCGATTCGCATCGAGAAATACGCGGAGAAATGAGTGGACCTGCATCTGACCGCGGCAGCAGCAAGCGCTGAAGAACAAGCTGCTATTGACGCCCTGCTCGGCGAACCGGAGTCCAGTTGGGACGGCGGAGCGAGACAGATCGAGCGCGATGGGCGCGCAGTGTTCGGTGGTGGGACGGCACGCTCGCGTCGGCATCTGCTGCTCCCCGTGCTGCATGCGATTCAAGAACGAATCGGCTGGATCAGTCCCGGTGCGCTCAACTATGCGTCGGTACGATTGAACGTGGCGCCAGCCGAAGTGCATGGCGTCGCTTCGTTTTATGGAATGTTTTCGCTGTCGCCGCGGCCTCCGGTGACTGCGCATGTGTGCGACGACATTGCTTGCATGACTCGCGGCGCAGGCGCGCTGTGCGCTGAACTGGAACACAAACTTGGGCCGGCGGGATCGCCTTCGGAAGGCGGGCAAACCATCTGGCAACGCAGCGCGTGTCTAGGGCTCTGCGAACGCGCTCCGGCGGCGCTGATCAGCGCGGCGGGAACGACGGCGCGAGAGCGCGTGGTTGCGCCGGCGGCCACGGAAAATCTTATTTCCACCATGCAAGATGCCGTGAACGGCAGGCTTCCGGCAGAACCTGACACATTGAGTACGAAGCTCTCGGTGCCACAAGCGGGGCAGGCGCAACTGCGCCTGTTGCGGCGCGCAGGACAAGTCGATCCGTCCAGCATTGAGGATTATCTGCAGCGTGGCGGTTATGAAGCATTGCGACGGTCGTTCGAGCTTGGCGCGGAACGCGTCATCCAGGAAGTCATCGATTCGAAATTGCTGGGGCGTGGGGGTGCGGCATTTCCCACGGGGAAGAAATGGGAAGCGGTGCATTTGCAGCGCCATCTTGGGTACCCGCATTACGTAATTTGCAACGCGGATGAATCGGAGCCGGGCACCTTCAAGGATCGTATCGTGATGGAGGGCGATCCGTTTGCGGTTTTGGAGGGGATGACGATTGCCGGGTTCGCGGTGGGCGCGCAGAAGGGCTACGTCTATGTTCGCGGGGAGTATCCGCTGGCGACGGAGCGGCTGAATCACGCCATCAGAGCCGCTCGAGCGCAGAAGCTCTTGGGGCAGGACATTCTCGGCCGCGGACTTCGTTTTGATGTCGAGCTGCGGCGCGGGGCGGGAGCATACATTTGCGGGGAAGAAACGGCGTTGCTCAATTCGATCGAAGGCTACCGCGGTGAACCGCGCAATAAACCACCGTTTCCGACGCAGTCTGGGCTGTTTCACCTGCCAACGGTCGTCAACAACGTCGAGACGCTGATCAATATTCCAGAGATTATTCTGGGCGGCGGCGCCGCTTACGCGCGGATCGGCAAGGGAAATTCCGCCGGGTATCGATTGTTTTGCGTTTCAGGTCACGTGGTCCGTCCGGGTGTCTACGAAACGCCTTACGGACCTACGATTCGAAACGTGATCGACATGGCGGGAGGTGTCGGAGGGACGGGGCGTCTGCAGGCGGTTTTGCTCGGTGGCGCGGCCGGCAGCTTTGTTTCGCCGATGGAACTCGACACTCCCTTGACGTTTGAAGGGACGCGCGCGATCGGTGCTACGCTCGGCTCCGGAGTAGTGTTGTTGTTCGATGATTCCACGGATCTGCAGCAGGTGCTTCTTCGCATCGCGGCGTTTTTTAGGGACGAGACCTGTGGGCAGTGCGTGCCGTGCCGAGTTGGCTCGGTTCGCCAGGAAGAGGTGCTGCAGAGGCTGGTTCGCCGCCAGACGATTGGTTCAGTCGCCGAAGAGCGCAACACTCTGCAGGAGATTGCACAAGCAATGCGCGATGCCTCCATTTGCGGATTAGGGCAAACAGCCTCCGGCGCAATTCTTTCGGCGATGAATCGATGGAGCCTATTTTCATGAGCGAGCCGTCCCAAGCGCCATCTCCGCTGATCCCTGTGCCGCGGGCACCGGTCCCGCAGATCCCCGCGGCAGCTCCGCGCCGTGAGATTGAAATCACCATCGACGGAAAGCGTGTGGCGGTTCCGGAGGGCGCCACGATTCTGGAAGCGACGCGCAAGCTCGGCATCGATACTCCTACGCTTTGCTTTCTTGAAACGCTCACTCCCGTGAATGCGTGCCGCGTCTGCGTGGTGGAGCTGGAGGGATCGCGCACGCTCGTTCCCGCATGCTCGCGGAAAGCTGAAGCGGGCATGGCCGTTCACACCGAATCCGAGCGCGTGCTACTCAGCCGCCGGCTCGTGCTGGACTTCCTGGCGTCATCCGTGGACGTCTCGACCGCGCCGACGCTGCGAGCTTACATGGAGCAATACGGCGCGCGCCCCGACAGATTCGGCGCGCGGGCCCAGACGGTGGCGCAGGCGCCGAAAATCGACAACGAACTCTACATGCGCGACTACTCGAAGTGCATCCTTTGCTACAAGTGTGTGGAGGCTTGCGGAGTGGATGCGCAGAATACCTTTGCGATTAGCGTCGCGGGGCGAGGCTTTTCCGCGCATATTTCCACGGAGTTCGATATTCCTCTGCCGCAATCGGCGTGCGTCTATTGCGGCAATTGCATCGGCGTGTGCCCCACGGGCGCACTGATGTTCAAGACCGAGTACGACAGGCGGGCGGCGGGGACTTGGGATGAAACTCAGCAGACGCAGACCGACACGATTTGTCCGTATTGCGGTGTGGGTTGCGAACTTACGGTTCACGCGCAGGAGGGGCAAATCGTGAAAGTGAGCTCGCCGCTGGATCATTCGGTCACGCAGGGAAATCTCTGCATCAAGGGACGATTTGGTTGGCAATTTACAGATTCGCGAGCAGCGACTTGATGCCCTGCCGAAGAAACCCTTTCCTTCTTCTCGTTGACAAAAAACAAAGCTGAATGCTTCCCCTCCAATCTTGCGCTCATTTCATCCTTACTGCATGCGGTACAACGCTCTCAATCCAGTGACGCACAAGGAAGCCAAATTGGACTGCCGATGGGGAAAAGAGCTTCCGGATATTGCATAAATTATCTTGACCGCTCCTGGATGCTTGACATGTATGGACGCTATTCTTCTCGCCTTCTGGTGGGAACGCGCCTGCGGGGTGGGATCACTGCGAGTGGTTGAGTAAGTGGTGTGTGGGCACGCGGTGGTTAGCCAAGCGAGCGCTCCGGCATTGCTTTGCGTGTCTGTGCTCTGGCGTGCTCGCACTCCTCTCTCTCCCAATATTCTTGAATTGCCAAAAAATTAAGAAGGGGTGGGTACGTGAAAAAGATAGGCGTATTTTTCTTTTTTCCCGGTTTGTTTCTGATTTATTAAACCATCTCGCAACCAGCCAAGCCGCAAACAGTAACGACTGGGACCGTGATTGGAACGGTCACAGATCCCAGCGGAGCTGCGATTATGGATGCGACAGTGGTACTGCGCAACAGAGCTACCAACGGCCAAGCAACGCAGAAGACCAATTCAGCCGGTCAATATACCTTTGTGAACGTGGCACCGGGCGAGTACGAAGTTACAGTAAAAAAGGATGGCTTCCGGACAGCGGATGTGGCCTCGCTTACGGTGGAGGTGTCAAGGAGTTACAACGTGGATGTGAGACTGGAGATCGGCGCGGCGTCGGAATCGGTGACAGTGACGACGGAGGCGCGCGTCGAATTGCAGACTACGGACGCGCAACTCGGCGATGTCGTGGGTGGTACGACACTCGTGCGTTTGCCAACGCTGCAGCGTGATGCCTCTGAACTATTGACCCTTCAACCTGGTACTACACCCTATGACACGACGGCGAACGGCGGTTTTGGCAACCAAGGAGGCACAGTGGCAGGCGCCCGTAGCGACCAGAACACAATTGTTATGGACGGAATCGACATAACGGACAATACCGTTGGGGGCGGCTCGAACGCGCAAAACTTCATTCCCACGGGAGTGGAGAGCCTGGAAGAGTTTAAGGTTGGGGTTACGAATTCAAATGCCACGTTCAGCCGTGCTTCCGGTGGACAGATCCCCCTGGTCAGCAAGGGCGGCGGCAACACACTTCACGGGGATGGCTATTGGTTCCATCAGAGCGATGGTTACAATGCCAACTCCTGGGACCTCAACCGTGTGGGCCAGAAGAAATCGCCGTTCAAGGATAACCGCGAAGGAGTCAGCATAGGTGGTCCTGTCTTCCATAACAAAACGTTTTTCTTCAGCAACTATGAAAAACGGCGTTTTCCAGCCGGGCAGACGGTAACGCACATCGTCCCGACCGACAGCCTGCGCAACGGCATTCTGGAATTCAAGGATGGCGGCGGAGTACTCCGGCAGTATGACCTGGCCACCGCAGCCAATTGCGGCCCCGGCGGCAATCTCGCTTGCGATCCCAGGGGCATTGGCATCAGCCCGACAGTGCAAGCCCTGTACAAACTGAACCCGGCAGGCACTGACTCCAGCGTTCCCGGAGTAGATGGGAATAACACTCTTGGGCTGCGCACATCGGTCACCACGCCGATTAAACAGGACTACATCACGTTCCGGTTGGATCATAACTTCACCGACAAGATGCACTTCTTCGGCCGGTACATTTATTCCCGGAACCTGCAAATCACCCCGACCCAGATAGCGGCGCTCGCTGGCAAACCCACTATCGCCACGACCGGCAACGATACGCGTGGGGATGGCGTCATCGGCGCCCTCAATTATGCCTTTAACTCGACCACCAACAACGTGATCCGATATGGGTGGATTCGCAGCCGAATCTTCCTGCCGGGTCTTTCCCCGAGCGCATCGGCAGCCTCACTTGCGCTCCCCGGCACCGATTCGTCAGGGGGCCCGGTGGCACTTGCACCTGGGCTTGGCACCGTTGGGTTGCTCGACGTTCCGATCGACGTGGATACGCAACGTGCACGCACACAGGGCAACTTCCAGCGTACCAAGCAGTTGATCGATGATTTTTCGAAGATCAACGGAAGACACAACATCGTGGCCGGGGGCAGCATCCGGTGGCTCCCGATCACCGCGCAACGCAATGACAAGGTGGTTGGCTCGCTGGCTTCGCTGGTAGCTCTAATGGATGCCGATGGCAATGGCGGCGCCTCCCCGATTCCGGATGTCAACCGGCCTCCGACGTGCAATCTCGCAGGTCAATCCTTCTGCTTGCAGGGTGCTGACGTACAGAAGTGGGATCGCCTTTATGCCGCAACGCTTGGCGTCGTCGACAACATCAATGTGCTTGCGGTGCGGGATGGAAACTTGAATCCGCTACCCTTCGGCACTCCATTGATCGCCAACGCAAACATGCAAGCCTATGATATGTACGTCCAGGATACCTGGAGGTTCAAGCCCAGCCTCACACTCACCTATGGTCTTTCCTACGGATGGCAGACGCCTCCGCACGAGGCCCGCAACGAACAAACGTTCATCGTGGATGCGGCGACCAGTCAGATCCTGACGGCCCAGGGCTATATCAATTCTAAGAAGCAAGCCGCTCTGAACGGGCAAGCCTTCAATCCTGTATATAGCCTATCTCCCCATCGCCAAGTCTGGACGGAACAATATCTACAATCCAGACTATCTTGACCTAGGTCCGCGCGCATCGCTGGCATGGAGTCCTTCCTATTCGGATGGTTTTCTCGGACGCCTGTTCGGCAGCGGGAAGACCGTGACGCGGGCAGGGTTCGGCATCTACTATGACCGAATCAACAATGTACAAAGCGTGGAAATCCCACAGCTTGGCGTGGGTTTTGCACAAACGCTGGTCCTGAAGTCACCTCTCTGCAACGTCAATGGCGCATCGGCAGGGGCCAATTGCAACGCCGCGGCGGGCACAAATGACATCGGAGGATCCGGTTTCCGGGTCGGTGTGGACGGGACTATACCGGTGCCTGGGTTTCCCACGGTTACATCACCTGTGAAGCCCGCCAGCCCGTTCGGCGAGTTTCTTTCCTTTTCGCTCGATCCGTCGTTCAAGGTAGGCAGGAGCTACAGCTTTGATTTTACCGTGCAGCGAGAATTGCCCGGCAACATGTTGATGGAGATCGGCTATATCGGACGGCTGGGGCGAAGTCTTCCCAACAGCATCGATTTCGATTCCTCTCCTTATATGTTGAAGGACCAGGCGTCCGGCCAAACATTTGCCCAGGCGTTCGACGCGGTCGCAGCGCAAGTTTCCGCACATACGCCGCTGGCGAACATCGCACCGCAGCCGTGGTTCGAAAACCAATTGCCGGGCTTTGGGGCATCGTCCGCCTCTGGCCCATTTGCTCAAGGTTGCGGAGACCCCACGCTCACCGCAACGCAGTGCCTTGTTTCCCAAAATGGAGGCGCCTTCCAGGCTCGTTCGGTAAACGCGCTCTTTCAATCCATGGGGTTTGACCGTGAGTTGCTCGGAGAGACCGCTTACAACAATCTTCAGGTATTCCTAGCCCTGTTCGTGCGCACTCACATTGACCTCTCGAACTACCACGCGGCCACATTCACGTTACGCAAGCGGCCGTCGCACGGTCTGCAATTCGATCTGAATTACACGTTCTCGAAATCCCTGGATCAGCTAGGCGGCGTGCAGAACAACGCCGGCACCTACGCGTCCAGCTTCAATCCCAACCTCCAATACGGACCGTCTCTGTTCGATCGGACTCACGTGTTCAACGCTATCTTCAACTATGACCTGCCCGCTGGCAAAGGGCACAAGTTCAGTTTCAGCAACAGCGTGCTCGACAAGATCATCAGTGGTTGGTATGTGACCGGTGTGTTCCGCGCGAACAGCGGGTTGCCTATACCCGTTGTCGGAGGCGACTTCGGCGGGGGGCCGTTCTCCAACGGCGTCAACATGATTGCGACGGTCGATCCCAGTTCGCTGGGAGCCAGCGCTCACAGCAGTGTTTGCGGATCCGCTGGTCTCAACGGACTGACTTATGGAAGCGCTGGTGATGGTCCAAACTGCGCTCCCACTGACACAGGTTCCGGACGAAATCTATTCTCTGATCCGGGAGCCGCTTCCATGAAATTTCGCTACCCGGGCGTGAGCACCGACGGCCGAGACGGCTCAGGACATCCCGTTCGCGGCCTTGGCTTGTGGAATTTGGATTCGCGGCTGGGGAAAACGACGTCGTTCCACGAGCGTTTCAAAGTGGAGATTTCCGCCGACTTCTTTAACCTGTTCAACCACGTGAACTTCTTCGATCCATCGCTGAACATCAACAGCCCGGAGACTTTTGGCGTGATCAGCTCGGAACTGATTCCCGCTAATCGCACGCAGGGGAGTCGCTGGATCGAACTGGGTTTGCGCGTTTCGTTCTGAGGGACAACCCTTAAACAGAAACCAGGAAGCGGGCTGTCCGCCTGCTCCCTGGTTTTTCTTTTTCGCGCGTATGAGTCGCGATACAACTTAGAGCTCGTCGCCGAAGCGCTTGATGTCCTCGGGGCCTTCTTTCAGAGGACCGACGTTACGGCCCTGGACGAGCTCGCGAATCTGCTCGACGATGTCGGGGTTCGCGAGAGTAGTGATGTCGCCGGTGTCCATGTGGTTGGAGATGGCCGCGAGGACGCGGCGCATGATCTTTCCGGAGCGGGTCTTGGGCATGTCCGGGACAATGTGGACGGTCTTGGGCCGAGCGATTTTGCCGATCATCGTTTCGATCGTGGCGACGACTTTGTCCTGGATGGCTTTGGTGGTCGGAACGCCGGGCTTTAGGGAGATGTAGACGACCGGAACGCGGCCTTTGACTTCGTCCACGGCGGGAACGACTGCGGCTTCGGCGATCTCGGAAATCGTGAGGCAGGCGGATTCGACTTCCTTGGTGCCGAGGCGGTGGCCGGCGACATTGATGACGTCGTCGACGCGGCCGAGGATGCGGTAGTAGCCGTCGGCGGAGAGCATGGCACCGTCTGCCGCGTAGTAAGGCCAATCGCGCCAGTCCTTGCTTTTGGGATTCTTGTTGTACTTTTTGTAATACTGATTGACGAAGCGCTGGGGATCGCCCCAGATGGTCTGCATGATGCCTGGCCAGGGATTCCGAATGCAGATGTTGCCGGCGTTTCCAGATCCTGCTTTAACTTCATTGCCCTCCTCGTCCCAAATGATCGGATAAATGCCGAGCACTGCGGGACCCGCGCTACCGGGCTTCATGAGGTCGAGCGCAGGCTTGGTGGAGCAAAGGAAGCCGCCGGTTTCGGTTTGCCACCAGGTGTCGACGATGACGGCTTGGCGCTTGCCAACGACTTCGTAATACCACTTCCAGACTTCCGGCTCGATGGGTTCGCCGACGGTGGTCATGTGTTTGAAGCGGTAGTTGTAATTCTTCGGCTCGTCGCCGCCGGCTTTGCGAAGCATGCGGATGGCCGTGGGTGAAGTGTGGAAAATGTTGACGTCGAGGCGTTCGGCGATACGCCAGGGACGGCCGGCATCGGGGAATTGTGGAACGCCTTCGTAGAGCACGCCGGTGGCGGCGAGAGCCATCGGGCCGTAAACGATATAAGAGTGCCCGGTAATCCAGCCGATGTCCGCCATGCACCAGTAGACGTCTTCGGGATGAATGTCCTGGTAATACTTGGCGGTGCCGACGACGTAGGCGAGATAACCTCCGGTACGATGCTGGCAGCCCTTGGGTTTGCCCGTCGTGCCGCTGGTGTACATGAGGAAGAGCGGAGCCTCAGCGTCCTGCGAGACGGGCTCGACGATCTGGCCGCGATAGCCTTGCAGGACTTCGTCGACGAAGAAGTCGCGGCCCATGATCATGGGTGTTTCGGAAGTATATTTTCCGGGATAGCGTTTCCACACCAGGACTTTGTCAATCTCCTGACCCTCCTTCGTCGCGGTTCGCACGGCGATATCTGCGCCGGCTTTATGATCCACCCACTTGCCATTGCGGTGATAGCCGTCGGCGTAAATCAGCACGCGGCTGCCGGAATCGGCGGCACGGAGGCCGCAAGCTTCGCCGCTGAAACCGCCGAAGACGACGGAGTGCACCACACCGAGGCGCGCGCAGGCCAGCATAGTGATCGGCAACTCCGGAATCATGGGCATGTGGATGGTGACGCGATCGCCGGTCTTGAGTCCGGCGAAATCACGCAGCATCGCGGCAACTTCGTTCACACGCTTGTAGAGTTCCTGGTAGGTGATAACGGTGGGAGATTCGCTCTCCGGTTCGGGGACGAAGATCAGCGCGGCTTTGTTCTTGTATCTGGCGAGGTGGCGATCAACACAGTTGTAACAGGCGTTTAGTTTTCCGCCGACAAACCATTTCCAGAAGGGAGGATCGCTGGTGTCGAGCGTCTTGCGCCAGGGCTTGTCCCAATCGAGGAGGGAAGCGTAATGATCGAAGCATTCGGGAAACTGTTTTTCGCTGAATTTCTTGACGAAGGCAGGATCGGCGAGATTGGCCTGAGCAAGAAACGTTTTGGAGGCGCGAAAGTATTCCTCCTCTTTCCAGTGAACGGCAATTTGCGCTTCGGTGAGTTTGTTCTTACTCCTGGATGTCTTCGCTTTTGTTTTCTGGCGAACTTTGGCCACGGCAGCAACTCCCTTTGGAGGATCGATTTCATTGCGACGCTACAACGAGGAACAGCCTGGTTCGGGCAAGCTCATTTCAGGAAAAGAAAGAACTTGCCCGAACCGATGATGCTACTGCGCAGCCACGCGAGTCAATCTATGAAGGTCGCTACTTCATCCCGCCAACCTCGTCCCAAATCTTGTGGCCGTGCGTTTCCTGGAGCAGTAGGCCGCCGACGACAAAGGTCATCGAGGCGACAATCATCGGGTAATAGAGACCCGCAAGAATGTTGCCAGTCGCCGCACAGCTCGACAATCCGATGAGCGGCAGGAGTCCACCAAAAACGCCGTTGCCGATGTGATAGGGAAGCGAAAGAGACGTATAGCGTATCTTCGCCGGGAAAGCCTCGACGAGATAGGCCGCGATAGGGCCGTAGACCATGCAGACGTAAATCACCTGGATGAAGACCAGAAAAACAAGCATGGGCACATTCGGGTTGGGCGCTTCTTTCGCGGGGACTTGAGCATTGGTAGCGGGGTCGATGGTTATGGGGGTCAGACTGATGGCCCCGGTAACTTTGTTTCTTGAGGATTTTACCGTGACAACGTTGTTACCCGCAGCGCTTTGCATCGCTTTGTAAATCGGGATGTAGGTGACGACGGCGAGCAGACACGCACCCAGCATGAGCCACTTGCGGCCGATCCTGTCCGAGATCGCGCCGAAGACCGTGAAGAATGGCATGGCGCAGAGCAGAGCGATAGCGATAATGATGTTGGCGGTTTTGGTGTTCACCTTGAGGATGGTCTGCAAGTAAAAGAGAGCATAGAACTGGCCGGTATACCAAACTACGCCCTGGCCCGCCGTGGCGCCGAAAAGAGAGATGAGGACGCGCTTGAGATTCTCCCACTTCCCAAAAGCATCCGTCAGCGGCTGCGTAGAGGTCATTCCCGCGCTCTTGATGGAGGCGAAGATCGGTGATTCCTTCATCTTCAAGCGGATGTAAAGCGAGATGGAGACCAGGATGATGGAGATCAAGAAAGGAACGCGCCAGCCCCAATTGTTGAAATTGTCCTTGGTCATCGAATACTGCGTTGCAAGAATTACCAGAAGCGATACGAAAAGACCTAGGGTGGCAGTGATCTGAATGAAGCTGGTGTAGAAACCACGCTTGTTATCGGCAACATGCTCGGCCACGTAAACGGCCGCACCGCCGTACTCCCCGCCGAGGGCTAACCCTTGCAAAACCCGGATGAGAATCAAGGTGACAGGAGCGAACCAGCCGGCGCTGGTGTATGTTGGCATTAGGCCAATCAGAAAAGTAGCACCGCCCATGATGGTCAGTGTCACGAGGAAAGCATATTTACGGCCGACCAGGTCGCCAATGCGTCCGAAGAAAAGCGCTCCGAACGGACGCACGAGGAAGCCCACTGCGAAGGTCGCCAGATAGGCGATGTAGGCGAAAGTATCGTTTCCCGGTGGATAGAACTTGAGTGCCAGGACAGCAGCCAGGCTGCCGAAAATATAGAAGTCGTACCACTCGATCATGGTGCCAACAGCAGAAGCGAGGATTACCCGCCAAATGCCATATTCGGCCGTACCACCCATCGGAACTGCGTCTGCACGGCTGGCCATGCTCCCTCCTGTTCAACTTCGACCTGGGTATCGAGGCGCGGCGCTGCTCATCGCTGGCACGAGCGATGCGGCAAGACACACCTCACTGGACGTCTCTTCTCCCTTCCCTTGAATCCCCCCTTTGACTCACTTTGGGGGGTGCGGAGTCAGGTCTTCAGTGCCGGGAAGGGCCTTGGAATCCCCCGTTCATATACGCCTCCGCCCGCGTTGTCAAGAAATGACTCATGCGGCCACTAGCGAGATCGGAATTTGCCAGCCGGTTTCACCGCTTTCCGCAACCCTGGGGCTCGGCTCCTCCCTAGAGCGCAAAGCTCAATCGTGGTAAAACTTCAGTTTGAACCTGCACAACGCCATCTTCCTGTTTTTCGCCGGCGCCCTCGGCGGAGCGATCAACGCGGTGGCTGGTGGAGGGAGTTTCGTCGCTTTTCCTGCGCTCCTGTTCACCGGAGTACCGCCCATCCCGGCGAACGCCACCAATACGCTTGCCCTGTGGGTAGGAACGACTGCGAGCGGCGGAGCGTACTCCCAGAAGCTGAACATCTCACGCCGCGTCATGATTCCCCTCGTAGCGACCAGCATTGTCGGAGGGCTGGCGGGCGCATTTCTCTTGATCAAGACCCCCGCGCAAACTTTTCTTCGCATTCTTCCCTGGCTGCTCCTCGGTGCGACGCTGCTGTTCGCCTTTGGCAAGCATCTGACCGGGCGCATTTCCGCCGGCATTTCGCACGACGCATCGAATGCAAAAGTGACAGGTGCTTCGACCTTCGAACTTCTCGTAGCGGTCTACGGGGGTTACTTCGGCGGCGGGATTGGGATCATGAACTTAGCAATGCTCGCGGCAATGGGCATGACCGACATCCACGCCATGAACAAACTCAAGGTGAGGCTTGGCGGCGTGATCAACGGTGTTGCCACGATTACTTTTATCGCCACACGGGCGATCCTTTGGCCGCAGGCGATGGTGATGACCGCCGGCTCCATTCTTGGCGGATATTCGAGCGCTCATTTTGCCCAAAGGCTCCCGCAAGCCTGGGTGAAGTCCTTCGTCATCCTGGTGGGAACGGCCATGACGATTTATTTCTTCGTCCGCGGCTATCGTTAGAGCCCCTGGTTGAGCGTTTCAAGCCCATCGATTTTTCCTTCCACCGGCAACGGCTCTTGATATAGTCCGGCGGCATGTCCCCTGCTGGCATCCACCTGCAAGCACAGCCCGCCAAAGCGACGCCGCTCACTCGAAATCAAGTTCGAAGGTTCTGGGCCTCGCGGGGAGGGTGGACGCTTGACGAGATGGATTCGTACTTTTATCTCCTCTAGGGCGGACTGCTCTTGGCAGTTTTCTCTCCGGATGGGGCTGGCGTTTCTGTGGTGCCCCGTCGGTGGTAAATTTGGGCGCGCTCGGAGATTGATGCTGACAGTGGCTTCGGTGCGTCACGAGCTAACCGAGCCTGTGCCCGGGCGGACCCTGCCGGCGTAGATTTCGCGATGGTCGAGGATGAACATGACCGACGTTGAGACAAAAAGCTTCCCTGTCGAAGCCTTGTGTGAATTCAGCACCCGTATGTTCCTGCACTTCGGAGTTCCCAAGACCGATGCCATGCAGGCTGCCGAGGTGCTTGCTTGCGCGGACTTGCGCGGCATTGATTCCCACGGCGTCGCCCGTCTGCGCACCTACTTCGAAATGCTGGCTTTGGGCCGCATCAATCCCGGGCCTCAAATCAAAATCGTGCGCTCGACACTGAGTACCGCAACCGTGGATGGCGACAATGGCCTGGGACTGGTGGTGGGCCCGCAGTCGAATCGCATGGCCATGGACATGGCGGAGAAAGCCGGCTCGGGCTGGGTCAGCGTGCGGAATACCAACCACTACGGAATCGCCGGCTACTATGTGCTTAAAGCTCTGGAGCGCGACCTGATCGGTTGGGCGATGACAAATTCGACCAAGCTGGTCGCGCCCTTGTGGGGTGCCGAGCGCATGCTTGGCACCAACCCCATTGCCATCGCCTTCCCTGGCAAGGAAGAACCGCCCATCGTGATTGACATGGCCACCTGCGCCGCCGCCTACGGAAAAATCGAAATGGCGCGGCGGAGAGGCGAGAAGATCCCCGAAGGATGGAGCGTTGATCGACAGGGTCATGTCACCACTAAGCCGGACGACATGGTAAACGGCGGAGCGCTTTTGCCGCTGGGCTCGGATCGCGACCGCGGAGGACACAAGGGCTACGCCCTGGCCATCATGGTTGACGTTCTGAGCGGGGTGCTCAGCGGGGCGAATTGGGGGCCGTTTACGCCGCCCTTTGCCCTTCGCCAGGAAATACCGAAACGCAGCGTCGGGAAAGGCATCGGCCATTTCTTCGGCGCGATGCGCATCGACGGCTTTATGGATGGTGATTCCTTTAAGCGTCAAATCGACGACTACATCCGTGTCTTTCGCGCCACCAAACCAGCGCCGGGCACGAACGGTCCGCTGCTTCCGGGAGATCCCGAACGCGAGATGGAGGAAGCGCGGCGCAAGAAAGGTGTGCCGCTGATTCTGCCGGTGGTCGAGGAGTTGCGGGACATCTCTCAGAAAACCGGCATTCCCTTCGACTAGCGGTTGCAGGAATGGATTAACTCCAGGGCGATTCCATCGACTCGCCACGGACGGACGCATCCACAAGTTGAATGGTGTGCACGACTGGAATCTTCTGGCCCTGACGCGCCAGTGCGGATTGCATTTGCAAAATGCATCCGGGATTTCCTGTTGCCACCACATCGGCCTTTATTGGCTCAATGAGCTGGGCCTTGCGGTCCCCCAGCGCGTTGGCGGCGTCGGGCTGCACGAGATTGAAGATTCCCGCGGAGCCGCAGCAGATGGCGGCTTCGGGAATTTCAACAAGCTCCAGCCCGGGAATCCCGGAAAGTAAAGCGCGGGGTTGTGAACGAACGCCTTGCGCATGCTGCAAGTGACACGAATCGTGGAACGCCACTCGCAGTTTGAGCCGCTGTCGTGCGGCGCGCGGCTCGAGTTCGGCCAATAGTTCGCTGACGTCTTTACACTTGGCCGCGAAAACCTTGGCTCGATCCGCGTAATGGGGATCATCCCGGAGCAGGTGGCCGTACTCTTTCATATTTGAGCCACATCCAGCGGCGTTAGTGACGACAGTCTCGACGTCCGCGCGTTCGAACATGTCGATCATCTTTTTCGCCAGCCCCACCGCTCCGGCTTCCTCTCCGGCATGTACCAGCAGCGCTCCGCAGCACGGCTGCTCCTGCGGCGCAACGACTTCGCAGCCTTCGGCGGCGAGAACCCGAGCAGTGGCGGCATTGATCTGTGGGAGAAATTCGCGCTGTACACAACCGAGCAGCAGACCAACCCGGCGGCGCTTCGTGCCGGCGGCCGGCGTGACCTCCGCAACGGTTTCACGCAGTCCAAGCTTCGGAAGCAGCGCTTCCATCGCCTGCACTTTCTTCGGCAACAACTTCAGCAGACGCAAACCACGCACGACGGCTTGCAGTCCAGATTTCTGATACACGAGCAGCGGCAAGCGCATTCGCTGCAAACGATCTGGCCGGGTAAAAGTTTCGAACATAAATCGTCGATGGAGTTTTTCTCCTGGGGAGCGCTCGGTCTTTCGTTCGATCTGGGCGCGTGTTGCCTCGATGAGTTTTCCGTAGTCCACGCCGGAAGGGCACGCGGTCATGCAAGCCATGCAGCCTAGGCAGCTATCGAAGTGGCTCACCCACGTCGAATTCATCTCCGCGGCGCCCTCGCTCGCCATCTTCATTAGGTAGATGCGTCCGCGCGGCGAATCCATTTCCTGGCCCCACAACACATAGGTGGGACACACCGGCAAACAAAATCCGCAATGGACGCACTTTTCAATGATCTCGTTCGAAGGCGGATGGTGCGCGTCGAAAACGGATGCGTTGTTTGAGTTGGGAGCCATTTCATCCATCGCAAAAGCGGCCGCGCGGCCGCCGCACTCCAAAAGCTTAGATTCCCCCGACAAATCGTCCAGGATTCAGCGTGTTTTTGGGATCGAGCTGTTGCTTCACCGCTTTCATTAATGCGAGTGCATCCCCGGCCATTCCCCAAGCGTCGAACGCCGGCATCTTGTCTGGACGATGGAGCACAACAAGAGAACCATGCTGGCCTTGCAATTCGCCGCGCAGCGTCCGAAGCGCCCCGCGCAGCGAGCCGGCGCTGCCTTCCAGACGAAGCCCTCCGAGGCCAGTTGCGTACATCAGCGCTTTCCATTGGAGCTGATGGGCGTTTGCCGAGTGTGCCACCAGTTCCATCGTGTGCGCCAGGTTTGCCGGCAAGATGCTGATTTTCGCCATGGCCGTGCCTGCCGGATCCGAAAAAGCCCAAAGGTCTTCGCGGGCCGTCCAGGTTGAGGTGGAAGTTTCCGAAATGTTTGCCGGTGCGGATAGATTTCGCAGTTGCGCCTCTTGGGCAGTGAGCCCGGCGTCTGTTCCTTCAAACAGAATGTCCGAGACGGGTGGAGCGTCATCCGAAAAATGGGATTGCAGGAAGGCGTGAGCGAGTTTCGAATCCTGAACCGCCAGGACAAGTTTCTGCGTCTCTTCCGCATTCACCGTGGAAACGCTGAAGGAGCGCGAATTGAGAGGAAGCGGATGGAGGCGAAACACCGCGCGGGTGATGACGCCGAGAGTCCCCAAAGCCCCGGTGACAAGCTTGGGAAGATCGTAACCGGCGACGTTTTTCACCACCTTGCCGCCGCTGCTCGCGAGCGTGCCGTCGGGGAGAGCAATGGTGACGCCAATGATCAGGTCGCGCAGAGCGCCAAAACGCAAACGGAGCGCACCGCTGTCGTTGGTGGAGAGCACGCCACCCACGGTGGCTTTTTCCGGCCACAGCGGATCAAGCGCCAACCGCTGGCCATGTTGGGAGAGCGTTTCCTGCAATCTTTGAATGGTGCAGCCGGCCTGGACACTTACGGTAAGATCGGCCCAGGCGTGCTCGATGATTTCGGTCATTCGCGCCGTTGACAAAATCAAATCCGCACTCGCGGGGGAATTTCCCCACCCCAGCTTGGTCCCGCCACCTCGCGGAATCACCGCCAGACCCGCATAATTCGAAAGCAGCAAAACGTTGACAAGCTCTCTTTCCGTTCCTGGTTCAATCACCAGCTTTGGTTGCGCTCCGACGACGGCATCCGCGGCGGTCGCCGCCCGCACATACTCATTCCCGACCAGGGCAATGAATTTGTGGCGCAGCGCCGGACGCAACCCGCTCGCCTCGGATTTGGTTGCGGCGTCCATCGGTCGGCGTCAGTAGCGCTCCGCGATTCCCGCGGATTCGATCGCGTGGGGCACGTACTCCCCTGGTTTTTCGCCGCACAGGCGGGGAGTGGGAAAGATTTTCGTGGGATTCGCGAGCTGCAGCGGATCGAAAGCGCAGCGGACCCGTTGCATGGTTACCAAATCGGGCTCGGCAAACATTTTCGACATCATTTTCTTTTTGTCTTCGCCAACACCGTGTTCGCCGGTGATCGAGCCGCCAGCGGCGATGCACAATTCGAGAATACTGTTGGAGAGGGCTTCGGCGGCTTTTTCCTGACCGGGGATGCGGCGGTCGTAGAGAACCAGCGGGTGGAGATTGCCGTCGCCGGCGTGAAACACATTTGCGACGCGCACGCCTGCCTCCTGGCTCAGCCGCTCTATTTCGCTCATCACCTGCGGCAACGCCGTTCGCGGGATCACCCCGTCTTGCACAATATAATTTGGCGAGATCCGCCCCATCGCCGCAAACGCAGCCTTGCGTCCTTTCCAAACAAGTGCACGTTCTCCCTCGGACTGCGCCAAGCGAATTTCCGACGCACCATTCGAACGACAAATCTCGTTGACGTGGGTCATCAAGGCTTCGACTTCCGCGAGCGGACCATCGAGTTCGACGAGCAGCAGGCCACCACAGCTCGGATAGTTCGCGTGGACCGCTGCTTCCGCGGCCTGGATGGCCAGGTTGTCCATCATTTCGATGGCGGCAGGAAGCATGCCGGCGGCGATGATGTCGCTCACCGCCGCGCCCGCTTCGTTTGTGGAGGGAAAAGCGGCGAGCAACGTCCGAATGCACTCGGGCCGCTTCACGAGGCGCAGAATGATTTCGGTGGCAATGCCCAGAGTGCCTTCGGAACCCACGAAAACTCCGGCGAGGTCATAGCCGGGAGCATCGAGTGTCTTTCCGCCGAAATGGACGAGCGAGCCATCGGAAAGGACGACTTCCAGGCCGAGGACATGCGTTGTGGTAAAGCCGTACTTCAGGCAATGTGCGCCGCCTGAATTTTCCGCGACGTTTCCGCCAATGCTGCAGATCGATTGCGAGGAAGGATCAGGGGCGTAAAAATAATCTCGCGGCGAAACGCGTCCGGAGACGTCAAGATTGATGACCCCGGGTTCGACGACCACGCGGGCATTAGGGAAATCGACTTCCAGGATACGATTCATTCGCGCCAGGCTGATGACGATCCCGTTTTCAACAGGAAGCGCACCGCCGCTTAAGCCCGTGCCTGAGCCGCGCGCCACGAAGGGGATTCGTTCACGGTGACAAATTCGAACGATCCCCTGAACATGCTCTGTGGAATTTGGCAGCAGGACGGCGCGAGGCATGACACGCATATTGGTTAATCCGTCGCACTCATAGGTATGAAGTTCTTCCGGCGAGGAAATCAGGCCGCGGTCGCCGACGATCGCTCGAAACTGGTCAAGAATGCGCGCTTCCATTGGATTCATCCACCGGAGTGAAAGAAGAAGCTTGCCCCATCAGTGAATGAAGTTCAACCCATTGGGGATGGCCTGCTGGAAAACATAGGCGTACAGCATGACGATGAAGCCGACGATGGCTGCGAGCGCGACGGAGTGCCAGAAAACAAAACGGAAGATGGAGCCTTCGTTGCCGACTTGGTTGGTGGCGGCCGTGGCGATGCAGATGGATTGCGCATCGATCATTTTGCCCATCACGCCGCCAGCGCTGTTGGCGGCGCACATGAGAATGGGGCTGAGGTTGAGCTGTTGAGCGGTGATTTTCTGCAAGCCGCCGAAGAGCACGTTCGAAGACGTGTCGCTGCCCGTGAGGGCTACCCCCAGCCAGCCGATGAAAGTGCCGAAGAAAGGAAAGAACCACCCCGTGCGCGTGAAAGCGAGACCTAAAACTGCGTCCATGCCAGAGTAGCGCGTGACGTAGCCCAGGCCGAGCATGCAAGTCATTGCCACGACGGCGAATCGCAATCGGACAAGAGTGTGGCCGAAGAGCTGGAAGATTCTGCCCGGCCCGAGGCCGAGAAGGAGGGCAGACAGAATAGCCGCCAAGAAGCAGCCCGTTCCCGTGGCCGTGAGCCAATTGAAATCGAAACGCGCGGCTTCGGCGGTGGCCTTCTGCACAACGGGGACCGTTCGAAACACTTTAGCGTGCAAATACGGCCAGTCCCATCCCGCCGGGCCGGGGCGAGGTTTGCCGTCGGGCATCATTACCTTGAAGGCGGGCGTCGTAGCCTGATTCATAGCCAATTTTACCGCGGGCAACCCCCAGACGAGCACGATGACGGAGAGAATCGCGAAGGGCAGCCAAGCCTTGGCGGTCTGGCCACCTGAGTAGTGCTTGGCCATTTCGTTCCGCGCGGCCTTGGCGGCATCTTCCTGGCGCTCGCCCTCAAATCGCCAGATTCGCTTCGGCTTCCACACGCGGAGGAAGAGCATCGTGGCTATCAGGGAAACGACTCCAGCGGCAATGTCCACAAGGTTGCTGTCCATGCGATTGGCCCAGAACCACTGAGTGACGGCGAAGGAGCAGCCGACCATGAGGATGGCCGGAAGAACCTCGAAGGTCTCCGACCAGCTGACCATGGCACGAACCAGCCAGAAAGGCACGATGACCGCGGTGATGGGAAGAATGCGGCCGATCATCGCACTCAGATCGCTCTCCGGCAGCCCCGTCACGCTTGCCAGCGCGTGCACGGGAGTGCCGATAGCGCCCCAGGCGACCGGTGCGGTATTAGCGATGAGGTTGAGCGCGGCGGCTTGAAATGGTTTGAAGCCAAGGCCGATCATGAAGGCGCCGGCGATAGCGACGGGAGCGCCAAATCCCGCGGAGCCTTCGATAAATGCGCCAAAGCAGAAGGCCACCAGAAGAAGTTGCAAGCGTCGATCCGGAGTGATGGCGGCGACGGACTGCTTCATGATTTCGAATTGCCCGGTCTCAACGGAAATGTCGTAGAGAAAAACGGCGGCGATGACGATCCACACGATTTTGAGGAGGCCGAAGGCCGAGCCATAGAAAAAGCTGCTAACAGCGAGGCGCGCCGGCATTCCAAAGACCACCATCGCGCAAATGACGGCGGTTGCAGCGCCAGCAACGGCGCAAAGATGTGGCCGCACTTTTATACCCGCCAGCAGACCTAGCAGGACGATGATGGGGAGCGCCGCGACGAGCGTCGAGAGCCACCAATGTCCCAGGGGATCATAAACTTGTGTCCAAGTCACAGGCCAACCTCCAGCATACAAATTTTTTTCGAGATTTCGGGGAGCCCAAATTTCCCAAAACCGCCGGCGAAAAGTAGGAGTACCTAGCTGCGCCACCGCACTTTTATCCGGGAAACCTTGCGTTTCGGTCGCTGAGATACTTCCTTGCTGCGTTCTTGTCAAGCGCTATCTATTTCTCCGCTGATTCCTCCTCGGTTTGTAGACGTCAGATCAAGGGAGAAAATGCCAGGCAAATCCGCGGCCCTGGGCAGCATCAGAGCCGTTGTAGACTATCATCGAGTTTTTGAAACTGGCAAAGGCTTTCGTTTATGTTGCCTAGAACTGTTCTCTTCGTGCTGCTCACCACAAGTCTGCTGCCTGGGCCGTATTTCGAGCGCCCTCTAGCAGTTATGGTCGGCTCCGCATCCGCGGAGACCCACGACAGCTCCTCGCTCGTCTCGCCGCAGAATTCGAACGACGACAAATACTCCTTGCGCGGATCGGTCGTCAATTCGCTCACCGGTGAACCCCTCCGCGGTGTGCTCGTGCAGGTTTATCTCAATGGACAGAGTTCTATGCTCACCGGAGCGGATGGAAGATTTCAGTTCGACAACCTTCCCGCTGGACAGAGCACCATTACGGTGCGAAAACCGGGCTTCTTCGCCGAAGACGATTTTCAACCAAGTGAGCGCGGCCAGGGTCTGGCTACTACCGGACCCAACAGTTCGCCGGTGGTTCTCAAGTTGATTCCAGAAGGTGTCATTTATGGGCACATTATTGACGACGATGGCGAACCGATCGAAGGATTGCCGGTCGAGCTGCTCGTACAGCATTTGCAAAACGGCAGAAAGGCATGGGAACAACGGACCGGAGCCGTAACCGACGAAGACGGAAACTTCCGCATCGCCGAATTGCCGCCCGGTAACTATTTTCTCTCCGCCGGCCCGAGCCGCAATCCGGTGACTTTCCCTGCGAAGTTGGCGCAGCCTGGCGCGCAGGGTATTCCGCTGGTCTATTATCCGACGGGATCCGAGCTTGCCGCGGCGGCTCCCATCTCCATCGCTCCCGGCAAGAAAGCCGAGATCAATTTCACACTCTCCCCGCAGCCCCTTTATCGCGTCTCGGGAACGCTCAGCGGCTACTCGCCGAGCGAGTCGGTTAGTCTTCTACTACGCAATTCCGCGGGAATTCCCCTCACCTATAATTCGCGTTTTGATGCCGCCAGCGGTTCCTTCCGTATCCCTTGGGTTCCTCCTGGTGCTTACACGCTCGTAGCCGATGCACCCGATGGTCACGGACATTCTCTGACCGCCGCCGTTCCCCTCACAGTCAATGCCGACGTTTCCGGCGTGCATGTCATCCTTCTGCCCACCGTCAATATTCCCATTCGCATGAGCGTGATCACTTCTCGAACCGGTACGGAACGTTTCGGCGAGCAGGAAAATTATTTTCCAGCCTACGTCCAGCTGGTGGCCCGCAATGAGGGCCTGTCTGAGCGCAGATACGGCTCGCAACAAGTCGGAGAGACAGGCGCTTCTTCGCTTGAACTGCAAAATATCGCTCCCGGAACATACCGTGTCGAGGTCAATCCCAACGGTCCCCTGTATGTGCAATCCGCTATGTTTGGCACGACAGATTTGTTGGAATCCGACCTGTCTGTTGCGCCCGGCAGCTCGCCGCAGCCCATCGAGATCACCCTCCGCGATGATGTGGCTTCCCTCAGCGGGACCGTCTCCTTGGACAATCGGCCTCTGAGCGCTACCATCTTGGCAATTTCGGAGCATGCTTCCGCGACTCCCAGATTGCAGCCCACCGATGCGACCGGTGGTTTCCAACTCTCCTTTCTTTCGCCGGGCGCGTACAAGATCCTTGCCGTAGATCATCCGGACCGGCTCGAATATTCAAATCCGGAAATCCTGCGGAAATATCTTTCGAAAGCACGTGAAGTCATGCTTTTGCCGGATCAATCGGCAAAGATCGATTTGGAATTGGCAAGAGTTGGAGAATAGCCCGTATGTTGGTCCAGAAATTGCTAGCGGTTCTTTTTCTAATGACATTCTTTCAGCAGGCCCATGTGCCTCCTGCTTCTCCGCCAGCCCCGGCCACGCCATCCACGTTTCGAATCAAAGGCAGAGTCATTGACGCAATCACCGGGCAGCCGCTCGCGCGCGCGTCCCTTGCATTGAATCCTTCGAATTCTCTCGATAATCCCAACTCCCCGGATTCTGGCCGCGTCGAAGTCGCGGATGCGGAAGGAGTTTTTGCCTTCGCCGGCCTGCCGCCGGGCAAGTATGTCCTCTCCGCGCGCCGTCGCGGTTACATCGAGCAGATGTATCAGCAGCACGAGAGTTTTACGACCGCGATCATCGTTGGGCCGGGATGCGAATCGGAGAATCTGATTTTCGGTTTGCGGGCCGGCGCTTCCATTTCCGGAGACCTTGTCGATGAGTCGGATGATCCCATCCGTCATGCGGATGTCATGCTCTACCACCAGCTATTTACAGGCGGAAAACGCCGGACACTCTTGGTTCGGCGGGTCAATACCAATGACGAAGGCCACTACCACTTCAGCGACTTGAACCCAGGAACGTATTTTGTTGCCGTTTTGGCACAGCCGTGGTACGCGCAGCACGGTGTTCGCCATCGCGTGAAGCAAGAAAATCAGGATGTGAACGCGGGCGGCCTTCAGCCTCTCAACGAGCAGAACCAAAGCCTCGATGTCGTCTACCCCATTGCTTTCTATTCGAATGCCAGTGACCTTCCCGGCGCTGCACCGATTGCGCTTCGCTCCGGAGACTTGGCGATCGCGGATTTCCGCATGCGTCCAGTTCCTGCCATGCACGTGTTGGTAAGGACTCCTGCAACGGATTCCAATCAGGGTACGGGTGTGACGGTGACGCAAACTGTGGCGGACAATGACACGATCTTTCTTCCCGCCGAGGTCAATCAACTGGCTCCCGGTCTCATGGAAGTTACCGGTGTGCCGCAAGGCCGCTTCAACCTTGTCCTGAACACACAACACGGGAATGCCATGACGCATCGCTCCCAAAGCGTCCAGATCCAGGACGATGCCGAGGTAGACGTGACGCGAAGCACCTCCTCGCCTGTGGTGAGCGGGGTTTTGCGAGTCGATGATGGTTCCCCGCTGCCGCCGTCCGCGCGCGTGCGGCTGCGAAGTTCGGCGATAGGCGAATATTTTGACACTGCCGTGTCCGGGACGGGCGAGTTTTCGTTTAAGGAAAATCCGCTGGAACCGGGAAACTACGAGATCATGATCATCGAGCCACAAGGACTTTTCATTCGGAGTCTGTCCTCTGCCACCGCAAAAACATCCGGGCGTTCCTTTGAGATCGCGACGGCCCATGACGTGAGCATCACGATCAATGCTTCGAGGGGAAACGGCCGGATCACCGGCGTGGCCTTCAAGAAGGACAAACCCGCATCTGGTGTAATGATTGTCCTCGCGCCACGCGATTTGAAAGGTAACCCCGCGCTGTTCCGGCGGGACCAGTCCGATTCGGACGGAAGTTTCGCGCTGAACTTTGTGGTGCCAGGCCGATACACACTCTTGGCCATCGAAGACGGCTGGGATTTGGAATGGGCCGACCCGGCTGTTTTGCAAAGGTATATTGCGGGTGGTGAAAGCGTGCAGATTGCACCAAACCAAGAAACGGATGTCTCCGTGAAGGTGCAGTAAAGCGAACACACTAGCCGGCGCGCACGCGGTGGAAACGTTGTGCGCCGATTGCCAGCAAAGCAGGGAAGCAGACCAGAACGTAGCGTGGCTCACAGGTCTGCAGTTGAGTAAGGAATGCGGTGCGCAGGACGATGAAGGCCACGATCAACAAAACTCCAGGATTCAGGCGCCCGGACCACGCGGCGGCAAGACCCAGTGCAATATACAAGACGTTGAGCAGCGCCAAGCCGAGCGTGACCTCGAAGTCGATGGGATTGCTGCGATGACTTTCGGCCAGAGGCCAGAGTCGGCCGGAATAGGGTAGCAGGGTAATCCGTGGAGTAAACCACATCGCCGCGGCGCGTTCGATGGGAATCGATACATAGGTACGAATCGGATGACGCTTTGCGCGTTGGCGTGCCAATTCTGCAAACTCCAGATCGAATGTGTGGGTCATCCCGTGGGTGCGGTTGTAGCGATCCAGCAGGGAAGCGACGCGTGAAAATTCTTCGGCAGAGTCCACTGCGTAGGAAGGCAGATTGTTCAAGTCGATTGGCTGCGAGGGCAGTTTCCAGGTGAATAGATAAGCGTCGCGAAAACGAAACATCCAGGTTTTCGTCCAGGCGTAGAAGCCGGTCGGCAGGACGTCGCCGTACGTTTCCGCGTAGCGAGGGGCGAGGAACTGCACGCGTCCAAGACTGACCGCATTGCGAGCGGCCCAGGGCGCCAACGGCAGCAACAGACCAACGATCATCCACAACGTTGCGACCGTGAGTCCTCTCCAATTCGCAGGACGACCATAGCGGAGCCAAAGCGCTATCAGGGCGGCAGCAAGAAGCAGGGGCGTTTCGGGCCGGACGAGCGTACCGAGACCAATAACGAACCCGCCTGCGAACCAGACTCGCACGGCGCAGAGCAGATCGCGGTTCGAGGCGATGCGGCTTATTTGCATGGCCGCTGGCGACAGAAAGATTAAAAGCGCGAGGGTGGTGAAAAACGTTGCCAGGACTTCCGTGAGCGGCACAGCGGCGTAGTTGGCGGTGAAAGGACAGAGAGCAGTGAGCCAGAGTGCGGCCGCCGCAACGCGCCCGCGGGACGTGTCGAGAGTGCCCGCAGCCAGACCATCGGCGACACCCGCGGCCAGGACGCACGTGGCGAGGTCGACGAAAGCTTGTGCGAGCATGACTGCCTTCCGGCCGGTTCCGGCCAGGAAATAAATGCCGGCCAGAAATGCGGGATAGCCGGGCGCGCGCGCATCCGAGGGAAGAAGCTGCCCGTTTGAGTAGAAGCCGTAAACGCGGTGGTACAGCCAGTTGCGAGCAAGCTCTTCGTAATAGGCGGTATCACCGGAATAGAAGGGGAAATGCCAGATGAAAAAAAGGCGCAACCCGAGTCCGGCGAGCAATGCGGGTACGATATGTTTGAAGAACGACTTGGGGAACATGTGTACGGCCGAACATGAATCGGATTGCACGGGCATTGTAGCAGCACCGGACTGGCGGCAATAACCACACTGACAAAGGCTTGACATTGAGGGTAAAATCACAAGACATGGCTAACGCACCGGAAGTGCTAAAAACTCCTGGAATGGTGCCCGACGAGCTGAAGCAGGAGCCGCGCTCGAAGGGCATTGTCACAGCGCGGAAGAAGAAGCCCAAGGAACTTGCCGTTATCACCGAGTGCTGCACGGGCTGTGCCGGATCGCCCGCTTGCGTGGAGTACTGCCCGGTGGAAGACTGCATGTTCTGGGTGCCGGACGAGGACAATCCGCCGTTCGGGCGCATCCAGATTGATCCCATTCAGTGCATCGGCTGCAAGAAGTGCCTCAGCAAAGGCCCGGACGGCTGCTTCCTGGATGGCTGCCCATGGGACGCCATCGTCATGGTGGATATCGCGGAAGTAGAAAAAGAAGTTGGCCCGATGGCCTACTGAGATCCTCGCAACCGGTGGTTAGCTCGCCTTACCTCATCCCCGGTCCTTGACCGGTGCCGCTAAAGCTCGCTCAAGGTTGTTGGGCGGCCGCGCGGTCACGAATGGATTTTTCGGTGAGCAAGGCTTGCTGGCGGATGCGGTCAGAGATTTCGGGGAGCTCGCGCTGGTAAGGACCGATGGCGGGCAGGTCACCGGTTTGGCCGATGAGATAGAGCGCGCGAAGGGCTTCCCAGACTTGCCCGTCGCCAGGGTCCACTGTGGCGATTTCAGTTCCGGCGGCGATGTGCGTTCCGGGCGCGACGGAGATCGTGCGAATGCGGCCGCTGATGGGGGAGCGGAGTTCCGTTGTTTGCCGGCCATCCTGCAGCTTTGCCACCAGACCGCCTTGGTGGATGGGCGTCCCCGCTTGGTCCACATCGGTCACGCGCCCGGAACGAGATGCGATAATTCTCGCGGATTGCAACAGGGCGACGATCTGCGCCCGCCCGGACGAATCGCCAAAGCGCACCAGAGAAAGCGCAGCATTGCCGCGCACCATGGGAGAGGAGTCCTCGAGCATCTTCAACAACGCCTCGTGAAAACCCGTCCCCGAAGTGTCCTGGCCCATGACCCAGGCGTCGGTGTTGCGCACTTCCTCCACGGGATGCCAAGCCAGCCGGATCAATTCCGGGTACAAAGGCTTCACGCCGGGGTCGTGCCGCACCATGTGCTCGCCCAGCTGCACGAGCGCATGCTGGATGTGCCGCGGATGCTTTTCATCGTTCAGGAATTCGCCGATCTGCTTATCGGAGAGCTGGCGTCCAAACCAGGTGTTCCACCAGAACAGGAACGGCATGAGGACGATCAACCAGGCAGTGAGGAAAAACAGCGCGCGATTCCGCGGGGACATTTTGTGATGCGGCGACGAAGCGGCCTTTCCCGATGAATCTTCCGGGGCAAACGCTGGCAGATCACCATTTTCTGGAGATGGAGGGCTACCCATGTCTTCCTATTGGTCTCTAGCTCTCTTCGGAGGTCGGCGGCCGCTTGGCGGGCTCTGCTTTGCTCTTCCCCAGGAGCCCCTGGTCGCGAAGCTCCCAGAAAACATTCAGGAAGAAGATCCCGGAAATGCTCAGCATGATCAGGCTTTCGAACAGGCCATCCACCGTGGTGAGCGTCCCGGTGACGATGATCCAACCAATCCCCGCAAGAGGGATGAGGCCAAGCAGGATGGAAATCAAGAGCATCACGGGAAGCAATGGACCTCCTCACATTCATTCATCGCGACAGTTCCTGTCGTGACCCGATGACCTCAGCCGCGTGTGTTTGCCATGCTTACAGTTGAATTCCTCGTGCCACCTCAGCGCATGCGCTCAGAATGACACTTGCGACTATACGTCTTGTCTCAGGGCTTGAACGTCGCATCCACCGTCTTGGTGTCTTTCGCGGCAAGCGTGACTTTCATCTCCTGTTCGCCAAGCTTTTCATGCACGAAGGCGATAGTGTAATCGCCAGGCGGCAGGCCCTTGATTTCAAACTTGCCGTCCGGTCCAGTGACCGCATAAAACGGATTCTTGGTTACGTTGACGAACATGCGCATCCACGGGTGCTGGTTGCACTTCACGGGCAGCATAATTTCTTCGCGGGCGAAGGTCTTCTCGATAGGTGCGGCCTGAGGAGGCTGTGACTCGTTCCACTCGCGGTTATCCTTCGGCGTGGGATGAATATTGTGGGTCGTGGGATCGCTGTTGACGATCTTGACGGTCTGACCGGCCACTACGCCCAGCACATGGGGATGGTATTTGCAGCCGCTCTGATCGAGGGTGATGGCTTCCTTGGGAACCTCGAAAGTGCGGCTGCCCAAGCCTTCTTTCACATAGACAAAGACGTTGGCTAAGTGGCCTCCGCTGGCCATTACGTTTTCGGCCGTGTTCGTACCTTTGCAGGCGGGGTCCTGGCTCATATCAATCACCGCGGCCTTTGGCGCGGGACCATCGAACTTTACAACGCCAATGATCGTGGCTGCCGTGGCGGGATCGATGGGCGTGGCCGGCGCCGCTGGCGCGGTAGCGGCGGGAGCCGCGGGCTGTTCCTCCGCAGATTCCTTCTTGCCGCATCCCGCAAGCAGCGCGAGGCCCAGCATGGCGGGCGGGCAATAAATCGTGAGCAATTTTTTCGCTTTCATATTGTCGCGCACCTCATCTAGAAATTTGCAGACTCACACAAATGGAACTTCTTATTCTTGGCCGCCGCGACCGGCGTTACCAGACGCTTGCACCCCGGAAGGAGCGCTGCCGCTGGAGGCGCGCGCGCGGCCCATCGCAGCGCCAACCCGCCGCTGCTCATCCGCGGTGAGCTGGAGGATGTAATCCACCAGCAGCTTGGTCTGATCCCTATCATAGTCTCGGAACGAAGGTGGAGTAGGACCAGAAAAGACCCAGTGATCGTTTTCCCGCTTGAAAAGGCCGGAAGGCATGGAGGTGCCCGGGCTGATGGCCTGCGGGTCGATGATCCAGCGCTCCATCCAATCGGGTTTCAGGCGGCCGCGTGCTTGCAAGAAGTTGGGGGCGGTGGCGGTGCGGTCGTGAGCCGGATCGCCGGTGGCGTGACACTTCAAGCAGGGCGCTGCCGTGCTGCTAAACAGGCTCCGCGCCATCTCTGTTTCCTTCGTGGTCAGCACCGGGACCTCTTCCGGTATGTAAGGGAAGGGCTGGCGCGCCAGTGCTTGGAAGAACCGCACCAGCTTGCCTAGCTCATTTTCGGAAAAAGAGAACGTTGGCATGCGCACTTGCAGGTACGAGCGCACGCCGTTGCGATTGGTGTCCGTGCCGTTCAACGCCGGGTTTTTCAGGAAACGCAACAACCACTCGGGATCAACACGTGCGCCTTCGGTGAGGAGCTTCGGTGGCAACGTCTCCTGTCCGTCGGGGCCCTGATAGCGTGCCATCGACATGAGCGAAGTGCGTTGACCGGGAATGAGCTGGTGGCAGCCCATGCAGTTGTATTTCTTGACCACCCACCAGCCTTCCTGAATGTCGCGCCGATAATCCATGGGCCGGTATTGATAGCTGGCGGGAAGTGGGTTCTCCTGGCTGCCTAACAGAAAAGTCGTGAGCGCGCGAATCTGTTCCTTGGTCAGGTGCAAATTCGGCATTCTCAATTTTTCCGTTTCCGGTTTGTCCTTGCCCTGGTCCCAGATGTTCGGCTCGGCCAGTTTGTGTTCGAAGAAGCCCTTCTGGTCATACCAGGGTTGTTTGGCTGGACCTTCGGGCAACCGCGCTAGATCGTCTGGATCGGTGATCGGTTCGCGGCCGCCGCGCTGCGCCGTTTCTGTAAGCAACGCGAAATCCAACCGCTCAATTGGTTTGCTGCCTTCAATGGTCAGCTCCGTACCAATGCGGCCTTCGTCTTCGAGGCCGGAAATTTCATGGCATCCGGCGCAGCCGAAGTGGCGAACCCACTTCTTGCCTTCCGGCTTCAAATTTGGATCGTCCATGAATGATGCGTCGGCATACGCGGAGGCCTCTTGCTTTTTCAACGTCACCAGATAGCTGGCGACGTCTTCCGCATCTTGAGGAGACAGCCGCAAACTGGGCATCACGGTCATGTTCTGCACTTGCAGCTCGTGTCCATCGTTCGGGCACCTGCTGTGTTCCAGGTCAAAAATATAGGGCAGACCCTTCTTTTTGTAATCTTCGGGACCGATATCCTTCTTTTCGTAGGGGCAGTAGGGACGCGTGCGCTCACGCGCGTTGTGAACCCAACGCACCAGATAGTCGTAGCTGTCCTTCTCACCCACGCGGGTAAGATTCGCGGCGAAGGTTCCGCCCTGCAATTGGTCGCCCTCGCCGATGGAGTGACATGCCAGGCAGCCACGCGTTTCAAACAGCTCTTGGCCGTGAGCCGCGTTTCCCGGTTTGTGCTTGGGCAAGGGATCCGTCAGCGCCGACTGCCACACGTACGCGGAGATGGCTTTGATCTGTTCATCGTTGAGCCGGAAATTCGGCATCTTGGTTGAGCTGCGGAAGTCGCTGGGCTTCTTTAGCCAAACCGGAATCCAATTCTTGTTTAATTTGAGGCGCGCGTCCTTAAGATTGGGCCCAACCTTTTTCAGGTCTTGCAGCAAGCTCTTGGTCGAACGGTCCAGCTGCACGATACGCAGGTCCAGCTTGCTGTTTGTGACTTTCAGCGCGACGGCGCGGTCGTTCAGCCGGTTGGCCTCCTCGTTGCTCTCGGCTTTGTCGGCTTCCTTCATCAAATCATCCGCTTGCTTAACATTGTCCTTCTTCTCTTGGTCGAGCTGCTTGATCTGCTGTGCGACGGAGAGCAGGTCTTCGGGTTCCTTGTCATAGCCTTCGTAACGGTGACAGCCCATGCAGCCGCGCTGGCGGAAAAGATCTTTGCCATCGCTGAGCGTCCAGCCCACTTCGTTGCTTACCAGCACCATGTCCGCAGCATGGCAGGTCTGGCAACCGGCTTCCATATTTCCCTTGCGGAACAGAGGCCAGAGCCAGTGCTCGTAGGTGCCATGCGCTTTTTCGACGCCCGTGGTTGCGCGTCCGTTGCCCTGGTGGCAAGGCGAACAGCCGTATTTTTCCGGGTCGTGAATCTTCAAGAGTTCGCGTTCCGGATGACTGGTGAAGGCGCGCGCGTACTCGTCCGGTTTCTTGTCCTTCGCTGACATGGAGGTGGCCGTCAACTTGACCGGCTCGCGAACCCCCATGTGGCAGGATTCGCAGCGGTCCACGATATTGGCTTCAGGGACGTTGATCTGCAGAATTTTTGGCGTCCAGGCTTCGGTCTTGTTCTGCAGGCCGACGAGTTGTGGGGGCGTGAGGTTCACCATGTGATCGGTGACGTAGGCATCCAGCAATTCTTTCTTTTCGTTGACCGGCTTGATCAATTCGCCGAGCTCCGCGCTCAGTTGGGTGCGCTCGTTTTTCAAGTCGTTATAAGTCTTTTCGAGCTCGTCGTAATCCTTAAAAGTCTGTTTCTTACCGTCCGGCATTTCGGCGGCGGTGCTTTCTTTCTTGTATTCGTCCAGATTCCTTTGTTTGCGTTGTTTTGCGGAAAGACTTGTCTCGGTCTCGATGTCATACGTGGAGGCGCTCACATAGGCGCGCCGGTCGGTGAAAACGCTTTGCACGGCCAAAATCTGCGCGCTTAGGTCGCGCAGCTTTTCGTTGATTTCCTTGATGCGCGGGGCAGCGTTCTGACTGGCATTCTCGTAATCTTGTTTCAGCTTCTGGTAGTCGGGACTGCTCTCGACGTCTTTTTGCGACTCGCTCGACTGCGATCGGGCAGTCTTTAGGAATGTCGAGTAGCGGTCTTTCCACTCATGCTGGAAGGCCTTCCACGGACGTTGCCCGAAGTCCTCGTCCCACAGTGCCCAGAACAGCGTGGCCATCAAGATGACCATGGAGATGACGTAATGCGGCGCGAGCGACTTGCTGACTACCGGGTCGTTTTCGGGAATGGGCTTTTCGGGCACCAGTTCCTCCTAAACGTTGAACCAAGGCGTAATCCACACGTACTTAATGTGGAACAGCAACCGCAACAGCATTTTGATCGGCAATGCGAGCATGGTGAGCAGAAAGGTCATCATGATCGAGTACTGCAGCAAGCTCATGCGCTTGTAATCTTTGGCGTTGTGCCGCCGGAAAAATGCGTGCACAAGCATGCCGCCAATGGCGAAAAAGCCTCCAACTACTGCTGCCCCGAAGATGCCTTTGCCCCAATTCGAGGTGATACCGAAGAGATCCGGCAAGTCGCGATTCACTTCATAAATGAGCCGGTTGTGGTCCCAAGTCTGCCCCGGCCAGAACCACTGCCATCCGGGTCCACGAATAAACGTGCCGATGAAAATCATCGAGACCCACAGGATGATGAAGCCAAAAAGAAAAGTTCCGATGGCAAACTTGCGTTGCTTCCAGGTGTAGTAGCCGGCGCCCAACGGGTTGGTATCGATATAGGGAATCACCATCAGACCAACGATGATCAGCGTGGGCATGACCACGCCTGCGATCCAGGGATCGAAGTAAACCAGCATTTCCTGGAGTCCGAGGAAGTACCACGGTGCCTTCGCGGGGTTCATGGTCAGGTTGGGGTTCGCCGGTTCTTCCAGCGGGGCATTCAAAGTGATGGACCAAACCATCAGGATGATGGTGACGATGATGGCGGCGAGGAATTCCACGCGCAGCAGAAACGGCCAGACATGCACTTCTTTCGCCCACGCCGGCTTGAAGGGCCACGCCTTGCGGTGATGCGTTTTCGCCAGCGCCGCATTGCCTTCGAGCTCGGCAATGATCAGGTCATTGGCGTGCGCTTGTCTCCACGCGAGGTACATATAGAAAGCCAGCAGCGGAATCATGGCGATGATTGGCACGTTGTCCGCGGCGGAGAGAATTTCCCATAGTTGCTTCCAATCCATGGCTATTTTTTCGCCTCCTTTATCTCGGAGTCGAGCACCACGGCAGCCGGGCCGGAGATGCCGCCATCCTTACGCACCCGCCAGAAGTGCAGCACCATGAAGATGGAAGCGATGATGGGAATGCCGATGCAGTGCCAAATGTAGGAGCGCAGGAGCGCGTTGGCGTCCACGATCGAGCCGCCCAGCAGGCCGAAGCGAACGTCGTTGTACGGCGTCATGCCTAACTGCGCGCCGAAGGGACCTTCGTGTCCGAGGAGAGGCGTGGCGCGCGCCATGTTTGTCCCCACGGTCACGGCCCAGAAGCCGAGTTGATCGTCGGGAAGCAGATAACCGGTGAAGGAGAGTAGCAGCGTCAGCACCAGCAGGATCACGCCCACGTTCCAATTGAACTCGCGCGGCTTCTTATACGACCCGGTGAGAAACACACGGAACATGTGCAGCTCGACGGCGATCACCATCAAGTGCGCAGCCCAGCGATGCATGTTGCGCAGCAATTTGCCGAACGGCACATCGTGTTCCAGGTACAGCACATCCCTAAATGCCTGCACTTTGCTGGGATGGTAGTAAAACATCAGCAGTACGCCGGTAAGGGTAAGCACGATGAACAAATAAAACGTGATACCACCCATCCCCCATGTGTAGCTGTAGCGCACCGCGTCACGATTGATCTTGGCCGGATGCAGATGCAGGAAAACGTTGGAGAGCACGCCCAAGGCACGGTTGCGCGGCGTGTCGTCGTGCTTGTGCCGGAAGATTGAAGTGAAAACCTGAGTCTTGCTGGGCTTCTTCAGCAGTTCGACCTGTTCTCTTGCTTTTGCAGGCAGGTCCGTCCTGAGGGACTCGAGGTCCTCCTTGACGCCCGCTTTGAGGCGCTCGACCAAGCCAACCGATTTGTCATTTTTTCCGTTCGTGGTTTTCTCTTCGGGCATCTTCTGCTCTCCGGTCCTAGCGTGTCTCGATCCGTTCCTGCTTTTCCCTCATCTCCAGGCACGACCCCACGGCATCCTCAATCACACTTGCAAAAATGATCCTGGATCGCTGAAATGGCTCGGTTGTCCCTTGGGCCACTGGTAGAGCCGGGAGGTATCCACAATAATCTGTCCGTCTGGCGCCAGTTCCACGTGCGCGCGATCCATTGGACGCGGTGCCGGTCCTTCAAAGTTGACACCTTCGCTGTCGTATCCGCTCCCGTGGCAAGGGCACTTAAACTTGTTTTCGCTGGCCTTCCAATCGGGTGTGCAGCCCAAGTGAGTGCAGCGGGCGTAGATGACAAACACGCGGTCCGGCGTGCGGTCCACCCATATGCGG
>Ga0209267_1000219_pt1 | contig 42512 bp, 37 predicted proteins | sample GraSoiAngelo_137_FD_185894 | JGI IMG/M metagenome (GOLD analysis project Ga0209267, IMG submission 185894) | Grasslands soil microbial communities from the Angelo Coastal Reserve, California, USA - 14_0929_09_30cm (SPAdes) (version 2) | ecosystem: Environmental > Terrestrial > Soil > Grasslands ... | reverse complement strand
GTGAAGACCGCTGAGCCGTCGGTCCAGCTCGACGGCGCGGAGCTGATCGAGATGGGTCGCCACTCGCTGCGCGTCGAGTGGACTCCCGGCCACTCGCCGGGTCACATCTGCCTTTATGAGACGGCGGGCGGGCTGTTGTTCGCCGGCGACCACATCCTGCCTGAGCTGTCGCCGAACATCGGTCTGCACCCGCAGAGCACGCCTGACCCTCTGCACGACTATCTCGCCGGGCTCAAGCGGATGGCCGAGCGACGGCCGGCGCTGGTCCTGCCGGCGCACGGGCGTCCGTTCGCCGATGTGGCCGGTCGTGTCGAAGCGCTGACCTCGCACCATCAGCGCAGGCTCGACCAGATCCTCGAGATCGTCGGACGAGATGAAAAGTCCGGCTGGGAGGTTGCGGTGGAGCTGTGGGGTCCGCGCGAGAACCTCTATGAGAAGCGGCTTGCCCTCCAGGAAGGATTGGCCCACCTGCAGGCTCTCGCGGTCGAGGGTCTTGTCCTGAAGACGGTCACGCCGGAGTCCGTGCGCTGGCGGCGAGCTTGATGCCAAGCGGAAGAATGTCCGCGGAGTAGCAGCCGACCCCGACCACGCCGGGACCTGCATGCGCGCCGACCACCGGACCGAGCGGCTGGATCATCAGCGTTTCTGCGACAGGCTCGAGCTCGCGCGCGACGCGCTCCGCGTCGGCCTCGGCGTCTGCGTGTCCGACGATGACGCACAGCCCCTTGCCGCTGTCGACCTCGCGCGTCAGCTCGACGATCCGGTTTAGAGCGCGATCAAAAGTGCGCACGCGCTCGAGAGGAGTCACCAGACCATCGCGGATGCACAGGACCGGTTTCACCTGCAGCACCGATCCCAGCAGCGCGCTCGCGCGCCCGATGCGGCCGCCCCGGCGCAAGAACTCGAGCGTCGCCACCGAGAAGTAGGTCTGGACCTGGTCACGCATGGCGTTCACACGTTCCGTCACGGACCCGGCCGTCGCGTCGGGCTGGGATGCGATTTCGGCTGCCGCCAGAGTGATCAGCCCCAGCGACATCGATACGAGCTGGGAGTCGATGACGTGGACACGTTTGGCGTCGGTCATCTCCGCGCCCTGCACCGCGGACGCATACGTCCCGCTCAACTTTTCCGAGATGTGAATCGAGACGACCGCGGAATGATCGGCGAGGAGCTCCGCGTATGTCTCCGCAAAACGTCCGGGCGAGGGCTGCGATGTGGTCGGGTGCGTCGTCGCTTTGGGCAGCGTGCGGTAGAACTCCGACGGCCGGATCTCCACGCCGTCGAGCAGCGACCTGCCTTCGAAATGCAGCGTGAGGGGCACGACTGTAATCCCGCGAGACTTGACGAGCTGCGCCGGAAGGTCCGCGGTCGAGTCGGTGACGATCGCCACCTTGCGATCGGTCACTCTGGAGGTACCACCGGTTTGGGATCGTCGCGGCGCCTCGTTCTGCGCAACGGGAAGACTCGGTCCTCCAGTGGCTTGAGCCCCAACAGGACCAGGACCACGACCACTGTCACGAACACAGCCACGCCGTAATAACGGAAGCCGACGGCCATGCCCAGTGAGGCCGCAACCCAGATCGACGCTGCGGTGGTCAGGCCGCGAACCAGCTCGCCCTGGCGCAGGATGCTGCCCGCGCCCAGGAAGCCGACACCGGTCACGATCTGAGCCGCGATCCGCGTCGGATCCACTGTTTTCCCGAAGTCGGGGATGAGGCCAAGGCCCGTGAACATGCACGACCCCGCGCTGATCAAGGCCATCGTGCGCAGGCCGGCCGGGTGACCTCGGAACTCTCGCTCGGCGCCGATGAGGAGTCCGAGGGCGAGGGCGATCATGACGCGGACGGCGAGGTCGAACTCGCCGGAGAGTGGCGTAGGGTCAGCCCCGGCCGGGACGTCCTCCGGGCCTGTCCTGCGCGCCGGGTTCGTCCTTGGCGCCCGGCTCGTCAGGAAGCTCGGGGAGGTCCAGGCTGTTCACGAAGTCGCGGAACACGGCGAGGCGCTCTTCGTCGACGACGGGGTTTGTCTTTTCCTTATCGCCGCCCTCGAGCTCGTCCGCCTCGGGGATGATGCCGGCGGTCTCCATCACCTCAGACGCGACGAAGATCGGGCACTCGACGCGGACCGCGAGAGCGATGGCGTCGGACGGCCTGGCGTCGAAGTCGAGGTCGCGGCCGTTCTGCTTCACGTAGAGCCGGGCGTAGAAGACCTGGTCGGCCAGGCGCGTGACGACGATTCGCTTGATGTTGATCCCGAGGTCGCCGAACGCGGTCGCCATCAGGTCGTGCGTTAGCGGACGGCCAAGCGTGTTGCCAGAGATCTTGGTCGCGATGGCCTGCGCCTCGAACGAGCCGATCCAGATCGGAAGGTAGCGGTCCGCTTCCTTCTCTTTGAGGATCACCAGGTGCTGAGCCGTCGGCATGTGGATCCGGATGCTGTCTACCGACACCTCTATGAGGTTTTTCATCCTCGGCTCCATATTACCCTTCGGTCCTCCGCATCCCTGCTATTTGAACGCTCCAGGCCCCCTCAGGGTGTCGCCTATACGTACGTAAACTTCGAACGTGGCGAAGGGACGACGTGGGCGCCTGATCCTGATCGACGCCCACAGCCTCATTTACCGGGCTTTTTTCGCCCTGCCGCCCATGAGCACCTCCGACGGCCGGGTGACGAACGCCGTCTACGGCTTCACCTCGATGCTGGCGATCGTGCTGGCGTCGCGCCCGGAATACGCAATCGCCGCGTTCGATCTTGGCAAACCCACATTTCGCTCCCAGGAATACGTGGAGTACAAGGCCGGCCGCCGCGCCATGCCGGACGACCTGCGGGCCCAGATCGACATGGTCCGCGACGTGCTCGAGTCGTTTTCGATCCCGATCTACGGGGTCGAAGGCTTCGAAGCAGACGACGTCATCGGGACGCTGGCGCGGATCGCCGAAGAACGCGGTCACGCCGTAACCATCGTCTCGGGCGATCTCGATTGCTTGCAGCTCGTCACCGAGTCGGTGGAGGCCCTCGTGCCGCGTCGGGGCATCACCGACACGTTCGTCTACGGACCCGACCAGGTGCGCCAGCGCTATGGATTCGAGCCGCCGCAGCTCATCGACTTCAAGGCGCTGCGTGGCGATACGTCGGACAACATCCCCGGCGTGCCGGGTGTGGGGGACAAGACCGCGGCCAAGCTCGTGCAGGACTACGGGACCGTCGAGTCCCTGCTGCAGAAGGTCGATGAGCTACCGGAGGGCCGGCTGAAGAAGGCGCTGAAGGAAAACGCCGACAGGGTTCGGCTTGGCAAGCGGATGGTCACGATCGTGCGCGACGTCCCGATCGAGCTCGAGCTCGAGAAGGCGCGCTGGACGCGATACGACTACGACCGCGCGAGACGCGTCTTCGACCACCTCGAGTTCCGGCAGCTGCTCACCCGTTTTCCTCCGCCCGACCAGGTGCCCGTGCAGCCGAGCCTGACGTTCGAGCCGGCGCCTCGTGCAGCTGGGCTGCAGATCGTCGAAGATCCTGCCGAGGCCGCGAGCCTGCTCAACGGTTCGCAGGACGTTGGCGTATTCACCTTCACCGAGGGTTCTGGCCGCGGCTGCCGGGTCTGCGGTCTCGGAGTCTCGACCGCGGGCAGGACGTTCTACGTCGCGCGGCCGGACGCGATGGACGCGGTCGCAAGCACTCTTTCAGGCCGTCCGATCTCGGGTCACGACGCGAAGGAGACGGAGCTGGCGCTGCGCTCTCTGGGCGGCGGCAAGCGTGAGTGGGCGTTCAGCACGTTTCTTGCCGCGTATCTCCTCGGCGCGGGATCGCGCGACCCTCGGCTCGAGGACCTTGCCCGCGAGTTCCTCGGCATGGAGCTGGTAAGCACCGAGCAGCTGCTCGGCACCGGCCGCGCCGCGCGCAAGCCCTCGGCGATTGCCGAGGAGGAGGCGGCGGAGTTTGCGGCGCGTCGCGCGGAGGCGATCCTCAACCTGAGGCCGCGGCTGGAAGCGGAGATGAGCAACCTGGGGGTCGACTACCTCTTCCACGAGATCGAGCTGCCGCTTGCGGGCGTGCTCGCCGACATGGAGTCGGAGGGCGTGGCAATCGACGTGCCCTACCTGAAGGAGATGCAGGACGAGCTCGGCGCGCAGCTCGGCGCGCTGGAATCCGAGGTCGAGCAGGTCGCGGGTCAGAAGTTCAACCTCAACGCGCCTCAGCAGCTCGCGAAGGTTCTCTTCGAAGACCTCAGGCTTCCTGTCGGCAAGCGCACGAAGACCGGCTATTCGACTGACGCGGACACGCTCGAGGCTCTGCGTGAAAAGCACCCGATCATCGGCCTGATCCTGGAGCACCGCCAGCTGTCGAAGTTGAAATCGACCTACGTCGACGCGCTGCCGCAGCTGGTGGATCCGCTGAGCGGCCGCGTGCACACATCGTTCGGGCAGGCGAGCACCGCGACCGGACGCCTCGCTTCTTCGAACCCGAACCTGATGAACATCCCGATCCGCACCGAGCTCGGCCAGCGGATCCGCCGCGCGTTCAAGGCCGGCCGCCCAGACCACATCATGGTTTCGGCGGACTACTCGCAGATCGAGCTGCGCATCGCCGCGCACCTGAGCGGCGACCCGAAGCTGCTCGGCGCGTTCGCCGCCGGCCAGGACATCCACACTGCGACAGCGGCCGCGGTGTTCAAGATCCCGATCGAAACCGTCGACCCGAACCAGCGCCGCCTGGCGAAGGTGGCGAACTTCGGCTCGATCTACGGCCAGGGTGAATATGGGCTGTCGCAGCAGCTGGGCATCACGGGTGACGTGGCGCGCGAGTTTCTCGGCCAGTACTGGTCGACGTACTCGCGGCTGCGCGAGTACCTCGATGACGTAAGGAAGAAGGCGCGCGAGGAGGGATTCGTAGTCAGCGACACCGGCCGGCGCCGCGCGATCCCCGACCTTCGGTCGCCGAACTTCCAGCTGCGTGGCGCGGCAGAGCGGATGGCGATCAACTTCCCGATGCAGTCCCTCGCCGCGGACATCATCAAGATCGCGATGGTGAGGCTGCACCGCGAGATCGACGCCGACGAGATCGAGGGTCGCATGCTGCTGCAGGTCCACGACGAGCTTCTCTTCGAGGTGCCTCGATCCGAGCTCGACCAGTTCGCCGAGAAGGTGCCTCGCATCATGACCGGCGCCTACGAGCTCGAGACCGGGATCGAGGTCGAGATGAAGGTCGGCCCGAACTGGGCGGACATGAAAAAGCTCGCTGTAGTCCGTGCCTAGCGCGGGATTACGCGCGTCTTGTGCAAAAGGGGCGCCTCGCCCGCTCGCAGACGCGCGTTTAGCACAAAAGGGGCTCGATGCCTGAGCTGCCGGAGGTCGAGACCATAGTCGCGGACCTTCGACCGCACCTGGTCGGCCTCACCGTCGTGCGCTGCGAGCTGAGCTTTCCGACGATCGTCCGGCACCCGGAACCTGAGGTGTTCATCGATTCGGTGGTGGGCATGCGGATCGAGTCGGTCGGACGGCGGGGCAAGTACATCCTCATCGGGCTCGGTGAGGGTTTGCTTCTTGTGGTGCACCTCGGGATGACCGGGCAGCTGCGGCTTGTCGATCCGGTCGCTCCACTCGAGAACCACACGCACGCAGTGTTCTTCCTGGATGATGGAAAGCAGCTGCGCTATCGCGATCCGCGTCGGTTCGGCCGGCTGCTGCTCGGCACCCAGCAGGCCTTGCTCGACGCAAAGAAGATGCCGCGACTCGGACCGGAGCCTATCGACCCGGAGTTTGCCGCCGACGAGCTGTATCGCCGCCTGCGCAAGAGACGTACAGCGTTGAAAGCGGTGCTGCTCGACCAGGGCGCGATCGCGGGCGTCGGTAACATCTACGCGGACGAGTCGCTGCACAAGGCACGACTGCGTCCGGATCGCATCGCCGGGACTGTGAGCAAGAAATCGGCGCGACGACTTCATGAGTCGCTTCGGGAATCGCTGCAGACCGCGATCACGAATCGAGGCAGCTCGGTCGACACGTACCGCGACGCGTGGGGAGAGATCGGCGGACAGCAGGAAAAGCTGCTGGTCTATGGCCGCGCCGGCGAGCCGTGCTTCACATGTGGGCGCCCGCTGAGCGTGATCCGAATCGCAGGCCGCACCACCGTCTTCTGCCGCCATTGCCAGCGATAGCACCGCGTTTGTTCGGGATCGTTGTCGTCAGCGTCGCTTTCATCGCGCTGACCATCGCCATCACGGCAGGCGCGTTTACCAGCCTCGACCAGCAGGTGGCGCAGGCGATGCACAGCATCTGGCAGCCCTCGCTGCACGGGTTGTTCCAGGCCCTGGCCGAGCTGGGCGGGCTGGAGCTCACGACGGTCCTCATGCTCGGCTTGCTCATCTTTCTATGGCAGCAAGGGTTTGGCTCGGACGCGCTTGTGGTGCTGGCGTTCTTCGCCGCGGAGGGCTTCGAGCTCTTCTACAAGTACAACCTGCCTCATCCAGGTCCGCCGCGATCCATTGAACAGGCTGACGGTCCAAGCCTCAGCGATCTCTTGACCGGAAGCCTTGGCGGAAACAGCTTTCCAAGCGGCCACATGATGCGGACCATGATCGTGTACGGCCTTCTCGCCTTCGTCGTCCGCCGTCTGTCGCCTTCGCCCCTCGTGCGCTCGCTTGCGGCTCCGGTGGCGATCGTGATCATCGTGGTCATGGCGTTCGATCGCCTGTATCTCGACGTGCACTGGGAATCGGACGTGATCGGCGGCTTGCTGCTGGGCGCGATCGCCTTGCTCGCGGGCACGGTGTGGCTCGACCGGCCGCGGAAGGCCGACAATTAGTGCGGCATGGGGGAGAAGGCCGTCTTGATCATGGTTACGACCGGGGGACGGGACGACGCGGAGCGTCTAGGTGAAGCCCTGGTCGTCGAGCGCCTCGCAGCGTGTTGCTCGATCGTGCCGATGGTCCATTCGATCTATTACTGGGAAGGCCAGCTGAAGCGCGAGCACGAAGCCCTGCTCTTGATCAAGACGCTGGAGTCGCGGGCGGCGGCCGTCCAGGAATTCGTGCGGACGCACCATGACTACGACGTGCCCGAGATCCTGCAGATACCGATCGAAGGAGGCTCGTCGGCCTACTTGAACTGGCTCGAGGGGCAAGTAGCCAAAGCCGGTCAATAACCGTTAACTCAACACTTAGACTGCGGGGGAAAGGAGGGCGGGGCTCTGGCTACTGTTGTCAACGATCCCAGTGAGTCGAGCGGCTCCAAGCGCCGCCGCCGCCGCGCGCGCCGCGATGCCGAGCAGGCCGCCAAAATCGCGAATGGGAACGGAAAGCACCTAGAGGCGAACGGCTCGCCCGCGGCTGAAAACACCGCAGTCACGGTTGTAGAGATGGACCAGCCCGCCGTCCTGCCAGATTCGGCGAGCCCCTCCGGCCCTTCGGGCCACCTCCCCATAAATGGGGAGGACCAGCCTGCCGCTCTGCCAGCGTCGGCGGGTCCCTCCGGCCCCGCCCCTCAGGCGCAGCCCCTCCGTGGCTCCCCACAGGTGGGGAGCAGCCACCTCCCCATAAATGGGGAGGACCAGCCTGCCGCCCTGCCAGCTTCGGCGAGCCCCTCCGGCCCCGCCCCTCAGGCGCAGCCCCTCCGTGGCTCCCCACAGGTGGGGAGCAGCCACCTCCCCATAAATGGGGAGGACCAGCCTGCCGCCCTGCCAGCTTCGGCGAGCCCCTCCGGCCCTTTGGGCCACCTCCCCATAAATGGGGAGGACCAGTTCAGGGATCTCCTTGGGCAGGCCGTTGGGCTGCGGCTGGACGCCGTCTCGCGCGAGTTCGGCGGCCGGGACGAGATGCACGTCACAGCGCTGCGCAACGTCACCCTCGACATAGGTCCGTGCGAGTACGTCGCGATCGTGGGCCCATCGGGCTGCGGCAAGAGCACGCTCCTCTCCTTGATGGGTGGGCTCGACCGCCCGACCTCCGGACACGTTTACGGCGCCGGGCTGCCCCTGGGCGAGCTGCCCGACCGCGACATCTCCGACTACCGCCTGCAGCGCGTGAGCACTATCTTCCAGACCTTCAACCTCATCCCGTCCATGACGGTCGAGGACAACGTCGCGCTGCCCCTCACGCTCGCCGGAGTCGAGCTCGAGGAGCGGCGCCGACGGGCCCGCCATCTGCTGGCGCTGGTCGGGCTCGAGAACCGGGCTCGCACACGCGCCAGCCGGCTGTCCGGAGGCGAGCAGCAGAAGGTCGCGGTCGCCCGGGCCCTGGCCAACCGGCCGGGTCTGATCCTCGCCGACGAGCCGACCGGAAGCCTCGACTCCACTGCCGGCGAAGGCGTGCTGAGGCTGCTCGACGACCTGAACCGCCGCGGCGCGACGGTCGTCCTGGTCACCCATGACCCCGAAGTCGCGCGACGGGCTCGCCGGGTCGTCCGGATGATCGACGGCCGCGCGATCGAGCTCGAGGCCGGCAAGCCCACGGTGCGGAGCCAGGAGCCGGTCGACCCGCCGGCGCGGATGCACTGGCGCGACACGCTCAAAGTCGGTCTCGGCAGCGCGGGCCGCCGCCCGCTCCGGACGACGCTGACGACGACCGGTGTCGCGATCGGCATCGCCGCCCTCAGCCTGATCATCGCGCTGGCCGGCGGCCTCCAGCAAGCCCTCGACGCGCCCGCCCTGGCCACGAGCCAGGTCCACCAGGTCGCGGTCTACCCGGTCGCGGATGCACGCACCCCGGCGTTCGACGCGCCGACTCTGGCCACCCTGGCACGGCTGCCGAACGTGCGCGCCGCGTGGGGCCAGGTCGCATTGAGCGGCACGTTCGGCGCCGCGGGCGCCACCCCGAGCGCGACCACACGGGCCGGCGTGCTGGTGTCGCTGCCCCCGCTCGGCGCGTCAAGCTCCGTACCCTCGCTGACCGCGGGCCGCATGCCCAGCACCGACGTCGCGTCCGAGGTGCTGCTCACCGACAGCGAGGCCGTGGCGCTGGGATTCAGGTCGCCCACCCGAGCCATCGGTATCCACCTGACCTTCGTCGCCACATCCGGCGGCCTGGCTTCGGGATTCACCAGCAACCAGGTCTCGACGCCGGTGCCGATGAATGTGCTCGTCGTCGGCATCGTATCCACGGACTACTTGCCCGCCGGCGCACCCGGAGCCCTCGCGCCAAACTCGTTCATGCGCGCGTACTGGTCAGCCCTGTCGGGGCCCAACAAATGGAAGAGCGGCGAGTTCGCGAGCATCACGCTGCTGGCCGATTCCGGCCTGAAGGTGGACAGCCTGCGCCGCCGGGTCGAAGCCCTTGGATTCCAGACCCAGACGTTCGGCGACCAGTTCCGGTTCTTCGAAGATCTCCTTGGCAAGTTGAAAGTCGCCCTGCTCGGACTCGCCATCATCGCCCTGCTGCTGGCGTGTCTGGGCATCGCCAACACGATGTACACGGCCGTCCTGGAGCGAACCAAGGAGATCGGCGTGCTGAAGGCGCTGGGTGCGCGATCACGCGACGTCATGCTGTTGTTCCTTGCCGAGGCTGCGGGCATCGGGCTCGCCGGCGGGCTGGTCGGCGCACTCGTCGCCGTCGGGCTTGGGCGCCTTGGGAATGCCGCCGTAGACCGCCTGACACAGTCGGTGGCGAGCACGGGGTTCGACGTCTTTCGCAGCGACGTGCCGGTGGTGCTGATGGCCGTGGTCCTGGCCGCCCTCCTGAGCACCGTCAGCGGTCTGCTGCCCGCGCTGCGCGCGGCCTGGCAGGATCCCGCCCGCGCCCTCCGCCACGAATAGGCAAATGCGTCACGCCCCACCCGCCCGGCTTCGCCGGTCGACCTCCCCGGCGAGCGGGGAGGTGAAATAGATGCGAGCCTCGGCGTATCCACTGATCGATGCGGACGTGGCCGCCGCGCTCGTCTTCGAACGAACGCCTGTCCTCGGCGTCGAACGGGTCCATCTGGCGGACTGCGTCGGCCGCGTGCTCGCTGAGGACCTGGCCGCCGACGCTCCGCTTCCAGCGTTTCCGTCCAGCGCCGTCGATGGTTATGCGGTGCGCGCCGCCGACGCCGGCCGGACGCTCCGCGTCGTTGGGGAGTCGGCGGCGGGCCGTCCGTTCGAGGGCGCGATACCGGATGGCGCGGCCGCTCGCATCCTGACCGGAGGAGCGGTGCCCGACGGCGCGGACTGCGTCGTGATGGTGGAAGACGTGGAGGTTGCCGGCGATGCCGTCACCATCCCGGCGGGTTTGCGACCCGGGACCAACTTCCACAAGGTCGGCGACGACCTCCGTGCCGGCGACCACGTCCTCTCGGCGGGCATCGAGCTGCGCGCGGCGGAGATCGGCATCGCGGCCGCAACCGGTCGGGCTCAGCTGCCCGTCCGGCGCCGGCCGCGCGTCGCACTGATGTCCACCGGCGATGAGCTGGTGGAGGTGGGGAAGACGCCGGGGCGAGGGCAGATCCCCGACTCGAATCGATGGGCTCTGCTCGCCGCCCTGCGCGAGGCGGGCGCAGACGTCGAGGTCCTGGGCATAGCTCCCGACGACCCGGATCCGCTACGCCGGCTGGTGGTGGATGCGCTCGAGCGCGCGGACGCCCTCGTGACATCGGGCGGCGTGTCGGTCGGCACTCATGACCTTGTCAAGCCGCTTCTCGAATCTCTGGGCACCGTGCACGTCGGCCGGGTCAAGCTCAAGCCGGGCAAACCCTTCACGTTTGCGACTCTGCCTTCCCCGCTCGCCGGGGAAGGTGGCCCGCCACGAAGTGGCCGGTCGGATGGGGGGGTGAAGCTTGCATTTGGCCTGCCTGGTTTCCCCGTCTCTTCTTTGGTCACGTTCGAGGTCTTCGTGCGGCCGGCGCTGCGCAAGATGCAGGGCTTCGCCCAGCTGCAGCGGCCCACGCTGCCGGTCCGCCTTGGTTACGACGCCAGGCCCACCGCCGACCGGACGGAGTATCAGCGCGTGACGCTGCGCCGCGAGGGGCGAGAGCTGGTCGCCGAGACGACCGGCTCTCAATCGTCCTCGCGGTTGATGTCGCTGGCGGGGGCGCATGCCCTGATCCGGGTCCCTGCCGGCGACCAGGTCATCAGGGCCGGATCGATCGTGGAGGCGATGATCCTGGCCCTGCCCTAAATACGGCCCTTCCAGGACGACCAGCCCCTCCGTCGGCTTCGCCGACACCTCCCCATTAATGGGGAGGACCCCTTACCGAACGGATGTGCGCCTTAGAATTAGGCTCCACGCATGCCCACCCGTTTTCGTGTCGACGCACCTTTCAGGCCGGCCGGGGACCAGCCGCAGGCCATCGCCGAGCTGGTCGAGGGCGTGCAGTCGGGCGTCACCCAGCAGGTCCTGGCCGGGGTGACCGGGAGCGGCAAGACCAACGTCATGTCCTGGGTGGTGGAGGAGCTCCAGCGCCCAGTCCTTGTGCTCAGCCCCAACAAGACGCTCGCAGCGCAGCTCTGCGCCGAGTTCCGGCGCCTGCTGCCGGACAACGCCGTCGAGTACTTCGTGAGCTACTACGACTACTACCAGCCCGAGGCCTACATCGCGCGCACCGACACATACATCGAAAAAGACTCGAGCCGCAATGACGACATCGACCGCATGCGTCATTCGACCACCCAGAACCTGCTCACCAGACGCGACGTGCTCGTGGTGGCCAGCGTGAGCTGCATCTACGGCATCGGCTCCGTCGAGGACTACATGGGCGAGTCGCTGCACATCGAGAAGGGCCAGTCGATCCGCCGCGAGGTTTTCCTCCGCAAGCTCACCGAGATGCTCTACGAGCGCAACGACTACGACCTCGCGCGACTGAGGTTCCGGGTGCGCGGCGACGTCGTCGATCTCGTGCCCGCCAACGAGGAGAGGGTTTACCGCGTCGAGTTCTTCGGCGATGAGGTCGAGCGAATCCAGGAGCTCGACGCGATCACGGGCGAGATCCTCGGCACCAAAGGGGAGTTCACCGTGTTCCCCGCGTCGCACTACGTCACGCCCGCGGACAAGCTGCGCCTCGCGATGACCGACATCGAGGCCGAGCTCGAGGAGCGGTGCAAGTGGTTCGAGGAGCACGGACGCCTGCTCGAGGCGCAGCGCCTGCGCCAGCGCACGAACTTCGACCTCGAGATGCTGCGCGAGACTGGTACCTGCGCCGGGATCGAGAACTATTCGCGGCACCTCACGCGGCGCCAGCCGGGCGAGGCTCCATACACATTGATGGACTTCCTACCTGCCGACACCGTGATCTTTGTCGACGAGTCGCACGTCGCCGTGCCCCAGATCGGCGGCATGCTGGGCGGCGACCGCTCGCGCAAGGCGGCGCTGGTGGAGTACGGGTTCCGCCTGCCAAGCGCGTTCGACAACCGGCCCCTCAGCTTCGAGGAGTGGGAGGAGCGTGCGCAGAACGTCATCTACGTGACCGCGACGCCCGGCCCTTACGAAACCCGGCGCGCGCAGCGGACGGCGGAGATGGTGGTTCGCCCGACAGGCCTGGTGGACCCTACGGTCGAGGTCCGGCCCACGGAAGGCCAGATCGACGACCTGCTGGCCGAGGTCAAGAAACGGACCGAGCTGGGACAGCGCTCGCTGGTCACCACGCTGACCAAGCGTTTCGCCGAGGACCTGGCCGACTACTTGCGCGAGTTCGGCGTGAAGGTTCGCTACCTTCACTCGGAGCTCGACGCGATGCAGCGCATCGAGGTGTTGACCGCCTTGCGGTCCGGCGAGGTCGATGTGGTGGTCGGAATCAACCTGCTGCGCGAGGGACTCGACCTGCCCGAGGTCGCGTTCATCGGCATCCTCGACGCGGATAAGGAAGGCTACCTACGCGCGTACAGGTCTTTCATACAGATCATCGGCCGAGCAGCTCGCAACGTGGAGGGGCACGTCGTGATGTACGCCGACTCCATCACCGACTCGATGCGCCAGGCGCTCGACGAGACTGAACGCCGGCGCAACAGGCAGATCGCGTACAACGCAGAGCACGGGATTACGCCCGAGACGGTCAAGAAGGCGATCTACGCCCTCGAGATCAACGAGAACGACCTCCAGGCCGACGCCATCGAGATCATGGCCGGAGCCGGCGTTCCGCGTGAGGACCTGCTCGCCATCGTGCGCGACCTCGAGAAGGAGATGCGCCGGCTCTCCAAGGAGCTGCAGTTCGAGGACGCGGCGCGCGTGCGCGACCGCATCATCAAGCTGCGCAGGCGCCTATCGGGTGAGGACGTTTCCACTGAAAAGGAGAACGACGCTGACGTCGCGATGGCGATCGCCGCCGCACCGAAACAAAAGACGATGGTCCGGAACTGGAGAAAGACACGTCGAGGTCCCTAGCCTTCGACGATGCTCTTCATCAGGCCGAGGACGCGCTTGCGCGAGCCTCGCAGCACCGGCAGGTTGGCCAGGCCGACCAGGCGCACGATCAAGTCGGTCGTCTCGTCGATGACCTCGAGCGTGCGCAGCCGGCCCGGCGAACGGTCGAAGATCCAGAAGTAAAGGATGCCCATCTGGTAGAGCCAGAGCGTGAGAGGCAGCATCTCCGCGATGTCCGCCGGGATTCGCGCGTCGGAACCGTTGACGACCTGGCCATAGAGCTCGACCACGTCGTCGCGAAGAGGTTTCGCGGCGCCACCAAACGGGTTGAGCGGGCTGGACGGATTCGCCACAGTGCTGAAGATCGAGCCCGCGACGGCATGGAACGGCTCGCAGGTCACGACGACGGCTCGCACGGTTCCGCGCAGACGCGTCGCGAGGTCTTTCTCCCGGCTGAGCAGCGGCGCGATGGCCGCCGCGTGCAGCTCGTGGGTGTGGCGGTAGAACTCGAGCACGAGATGCTCCTTGGAAGGGAAGTAGTGATAGGAGCTGCCGAGCGAAACGCCGGCGCGGTCCGCGATGGTGCGCATCGTTGTCGCTTCGTAACCGCGCTCCTGGAACAGGTCGAGGGCGGCGCTCAAGATGACCGCCCTCGACGTTTCACCGCGTTTGGTCTTCGGGGCTTCGATCGCCAATCGAATCTAGGCCCCAGGTGCGGGCTGGTAAGGGTTGTAGTTGGGAGGCATGACGACTTTCTGGCGAAGCGGCCGGCGAATCATGTGGAAGATGAACAGGTTGAAGAAGTGCATCGCGCCGAGCACGAGCAGCGCTACGCCCAGCCGGCTCGCCGTCTCCTGGACCATGTCCGCCGGGGTCGCGGGGGCCCCGCCCGAGTTGATGAGGAGCGCCACAGCGCCGAAGTTGATCAGGTAGAAGCCGACGACGAGCAGGTGGTTGACCGAGTCGGCGAGGCCTTCCTCTTTGAACACGGACACCAGGAAGGCGCGGCCGCGGCGGTAGAGGGTACGGCCGACCCAGATCGTGACCATCGCGCTGGCGACGATGTAGATGAGGTAGTCGACAAGTCGGAGATTCATGTTTATCACCCCAGTTCGATTACTTTGAACATGTTCAAGTTAGAGCCTAATTGAGGCGAATCTGAATGTCAAGAGAAAACGAACACGTTCAAAAAGGGGGCCTCCCCATTCATGGGGAGGTGGCGGCGCAGCCGGCGGAGGGGCTGGTCGGAGTCGCCAACGCCGGGCGCGCGCGAACTCTTCTCGAGGCCCCGCCGGCCGGGTGGATGGAGACCCTGGGCGCACGGATCACCGAGGCCGAGCCCGGCCGGGTCGTCCTGGAGCTGATCGCCGGACCGGAGCACCGCCACGGCGGGGGCGTGGTCCAGGGAGGGGTGATCACGCAGATCGCCGACGCCGCGATGGGAATGTCGCTCGCGACCCTCCAGCCGGACAGAATGTGGAACACCACCATCGAGCTCAAGATCAACTTCTTCCGGCCGGCGATCCAGGGCCGGCTGCGCGCCATCGGCCGGGTGATCGATATGCGGCAGACCCTGCTCTTCAGCGAGGCCGACGTCTTCGACGAGCACGACCGCCTGGTCGCCCGGGCCTCCTCGACCTGCATGCCGGTGCCGGAGGGCCAGGGTCGTGAATAGCCAGGTCGAGGTGGTGTCACCCGCATGGCGCTGGCTTGGAATCAGCCTCGTCGAGCTCGGCGAGGGGAGCGCCACGGTCGAGATGACGCCCGCGGAAGACATGGCCAACCACGCCGGTTTCGTCCACGGTGGCATGATCAGTGCGCTGGCCGACTCGGCGATGGGCCGCTCGCTGCGCACGCTGGTGCCGGGCGTCGCCCGCGCGATGAGCTTTGACCTCAAGCTGAGCTTCATCTCGCCGGCCAGGGTGGGTGAGACCCTGCGGGCGACCGGGCGTGTCGTCCATGCCGGGCGCCGGACAGCGGTCGGCGAGTGCCGGGTCGAAACGCTCGAGGGGCGGCTGGTCGCCACCGCGAGCGGAACGTTTGCGATCACGAGAGAAAAGGGGATAACCGAAGGTTCGAATGCCGACTGACCAGATAACCATCCGCGGGGCGCGCGAGCACAACCTCAAGAACGTCACCCTATCCATCCCGCGAGACAAGCTCGTCGTCTTCACCGGCCTTTCGGGATCCGGCAAGTCCTCGCTCGCCTTCGACACCATCTACGCGGAGGGCCAGCGGCGCTACGTCGAGTCACTCTCCGCTTACGCCCGCCAGTTCCTGGGCCAGATGGAGAAGCCGGATGTCGACATCATCGAGGGCCTTTCTCCCGCCATCTCGATCGACCAGAAGGGGACGTCTAAGAACCCGCGCTCGACAGTCGGCACCGTGACCGAGGTGTACGACTACCTGCGCCTGCTTTACGCGCGCGTAGGGCACCCGCACTGCCCGGTCTGTGGCCGCGAGGTGCGGCGCCAGACAGTGGAGCAGATGGCTGACCACGTCGAGAAGCTGCCCAGGGGCACACGTGTGATGGTGCTGGGGCCGGTGGTCAAGGGTCGCAAGGGCGAATACAAGTCGCTGATCGAGGATGTGCGGAAGTCGGGCTTCGTCCGCGTAAGGGTCGACGGAAGCCTGTACGAGATCGGCGAGTCGATCCCGATGGACAAGAACAAGAAGCACGACGTCCAGGTGGTCGTCGACCGGATCGTGGTCGGTCCCGACCAGCGGACGCGGCTTGTCGACTCGATCGAGACTGCGGCTCGGCTGGGCGGTGGGTCGGTGATCATCGCTCCGGTTGACGGTGGAGAAGAAATACAGATGTCGCAGGACTACGCATGTCCTTACGACGGGACGAGCGTGTCCGAGCCGGAGCCGCGGAACTTCTCGTTCAACAATCCGCACGGCGCATGCCCCGTCTGCACGGGAATCGGATTCCAGCTCGTCGTCGACGGCGACCTGGTGGTGCCGGATCCGTCGCTGTCGCTGCGCGAAGGTGCGATCGCGGCGTGGAGCAAGTCGCAGTTCTTCTATCCCGAGCTTCTCGAATCAGTCAGCAAGTACTTCGGGATCGACATGGACAAGCCGTGGTCGAAGCTGCCGAGGCAGCATCGCGAGGTTCTGCTGAACGGGACGGGGGAGAAGAAAATTCGCTTCGGCTACAAGAACCAGTACGGCCACTCGCGCTGGTATGAAGCGCCGTTCGAGGGCGTGATCGCGAATCTCCAGCGCCGCTACGAGGAGACGCAGTCGGAGTATTTGAAGGCCGAGCTGGAGCGCTACATGTCGGACAAGCCATGCCCAGCGTGCAAGGGCCGCCGCTTGAAGCCCGAGTCACTCGCAGTCACGGTCGCGGACCACAACATCGCCGAGGTGAGCGCCCTGCCGGTGAGCAACGCGATCAACTTCTTCGACAAGCTCCCGCTGACCGAGCGCGAGCAGCTGATCGCGCGCGGAATCATGAAGGAGATCCGCGAAAGGCTGCAGTTCATGATCGACGTCGGCCTCGACTACCTGACGATCGAGCGTCCGGCCAACACGCTGAGCGGAGGAGAGTCGCAGCGCATCCGGCTCGCGACCCAGATCGGGTCGAAGCTCATGGGCGTGCTCTACATCCTGGACGAGCCTTCGATCGGACTCCACCAGCGGGACAACCGGCGCTTGATCAACACGCTGCTCAGCCTGCGCGACCTCGGCAACACTCTGATCGTCGTCGAGCACGACGAGGAGACCATCCGCTCCGCCGACTACATGGTCGACATCGGTCCTGCAGCCGGCGAGCACGGGGGCGAGATCATCGCGGCTGGGCCGGTCGAGCAGGTGCTGCGCGATCCAAGCTCGCTCACCGCCGCTTACCTGCGCGGCGACAGGATGATCCCGGTTCCGTCGCAGCGGCGCAAGGGAAGTGGAAAGAAGCTGGTGATTCGCGGAGCGCAGGCGAACAACCTGAAGAACATCGACGCGGCGATCCCGCTGGGGTGCTTTGTCGCGGTGTCGGGAGTGAGCGGATCGGGCAAGTCGTCGCTCATCACGGACATCCTCAGCCGCAAGGTTGCGCAGCATTTCTACCGCGCCAAGGATCGGCCGGGGCCCCACCGCGCAGTCGAGGGTCTCGAGCACCTGGACAAGGCGATCGACATCGACCAGTCGCCGATCGGCCGCACACCGCGCAGCAACCCGGCGACGTACACGGGGATGTTCACGCACATCCGCGACCTTTTCGCGAGCTTGCCCGAGGCGAAGATGCGCGGCTACAAGGCGGGCCGGTTCAGCTTCAACGTCAAAGGCGGACGGTGCGAGGCCTGTCAGGGCGACGGCATCATCCAGATCGAGATGCAGTTCCTGCCGGACGTGTACGTCCCTTGCGAGGTTTGCCACGGCACGCGATATTCGCGCGAGGTCCAGGAGGTCAAGTTCCGCGGCCACTCGATCTCCGATGTGCTCGAGATGACCGTTGACGAAGCGCTGGACGTCTTCGAGAACGTGCCCGCGATCAAGACCAAGCTCCGGACCCTGCACGACGTCGGCCTGGGCTACATCCGGCTCGGTCAGCCGGCCACGCAGCTGTCAGGCGGCGAGGCGCAGAGGGTCAAGCTGTCGTCCGAGCTGTCGCGCCGCGACACCGGGCGGACGCTGTACCTGCTCGACGAGCCGACGACGGGCTTGCACTACGCCGACGTCGAGCGCCTGCTCGCAGTCCTCCACCGCCTGGTCGACCACGGCAACACGGTGGTGGTCATCGAGCACAACCTTGACGTCCTGAAGACGGCGGACTGGTTGATCGACCTCGGTCCGGAGGGCGGAGAAGAGGGCGGCTACGTGATCGCGGAGGGTTCGCCTGAGCAGCTGGCGGCCAACACCGACTCGGCGACGGGGAACTACCTGCGCGACACGCTCGCCAAGGCGCGCAAGAAGACCGCGTTGTCCGCAAACGGCGCGGGCCGCGCGCGGCGCTCGAAAGTCGCTGTCGGCTGAAGACCGAGCCGCAACCTGCTCCTGAGCTCGGCTACGGCGCGCTCCTGCGGGTGCGCGGCTTTCCAGGCCTTGTCCTAAGCCAGCTCCTCGGCCGCGTGGCGGGGCAGATGCTGCGCGTCAGCTTGGTCCTGTTCGTGCTCTCGCGCTATCACTCGCCCCAGCTCGCAGGACTGGCTACGTTCTTGCTGCTGTTTCCCGGCCTGCTCGTCGCTCCGGTTGCCGGCGTGCTGCTCGACCGCCACGGGCGCACCCGGCTGATCACGATCGACTACCTCGTTGCGGCCGTCGCGCTCCTGGCGGTCGCAGGTCTGTCGGCGCGTCAGGCGCTGGCTCCGCCTGTGCTGCTTGCGATCTGCGGGGTGGCCTCGATCACGGGCCCCCTGAGCTGGGCCGGGCTTCGGTCCCTATTTCCGGCGCTGGTGCCCGGGCATCTGTGGGAGCGGGCCAACGCCCTCGACTCGAGCAGCGACGTACTCGCCACGGTGCTCGGGGCGCCGCTCGGCGGAGTCATCGTCGGGATCGTCGGCGGTGAGTGGGCGCTGGCAGCTTCCGGTGTGCTTTTCGCGGTCGCCGGTCTCGCGATGTTGCGCGTGCGCGACCCCGCGATCAAAGCCCGCGGCGGCGCTCTCCTCGGCGAGGCATGGTCGGGCCTCGTCTATGTCCTTCGCAGCCGCTCGCTCGTCGGCCTGGCGCTGACGTTCATCACCTTCGGCGCCGGATGGGGGTGCCTGGTGATCGCGATCCCGGTCTTGGTCCTTGGCCGCTTGCACCAAGGCCCTGCCGCCGTCGGCTACGTCTGGGGGCTGATCGGCGCGGCCACTCTTATCTCGACGCTGGTCGTCGGCCGGCTCAAGACGTTGGGACGCGAGCGTCAACTGATGGCGGTATCGCTGCTTGCGATGGCCATTGCTGTGTCGTTCCTGCCGTTCGCCTCATCGATTGTGGCCGTCGCCCTGGCCCTGGCAGTGGCCGGCCTGGTCGAGACTCCCTTCGATATCGCGTTCCTGACGCTGCGCCAACGGCGGACGGACCCAGCAAAGTTCGGAAGGATGTTCGCGGTCTCGATGGCGCTCAACCAGTTGGGAGGTCCGATCGGCTCTGCCGTCGCCGGGCCCCTGATTGCCTGGTCGCTCACCGGAGCATTGTGGGTCGCGGTCGGCCTCATGGCGGCCGGGGCGGCGCTTCCGATGCTCGTGATACCGGCGGCAGACGAGCCTGGCTAGGACATCGGGATGAAGGAGATCAGCGTGAGGATGCCACCGATCGCGCTCAAGACGATTCCGACGATCCCGCCGGCCAGCTTGCCCGCCTGGATGGCGCGAAAGCCGTAGATCACTCCGATGATCGGAAGGAAGAAAAAGACCCGACCGAAGGCGAACGGGACGATGATCGTGACCAGGCCGATGCCACATGCCCACAGGGCCCTGCCCGAGAACTGCGAGATGATGCCCGCGGTTGCCGCGCCGGCGCCAATGCCCTGCTGGGGGTTCTGCTGCCAGGTCTGGGGGTATCCCACAGGAGGCTGGGCAACTGGGGGCGGCTGGTAGTCCGGCATCGGTGAGGCGGCCGGCCCCTGGTAGACCGGTGGAGGGATGCTCGGCGGTGGAGGCGGCGGGTACGACGGCGATGTGTCAGACATGGCGGCATCCTAGCGAAGCCGGCTCCAATTGCATCCCAGGTTAGTTAACGCGTTGAGCCTAAAGTTCGATCGACGTAGCGGTTGGACCGCTAGCGGTGGAGTAGGGCCAGACCTCCGAGGAAGAACACCACCACTATGAAGAGGATGAAGACCAGGGCGATGATCGCGAGGTGCGCGATGCCCAGGACCATGCCGAGCGTCGCCATCCACATTCCCTGCTCGCCGGTGCGCCTGATCTCGCGACGGCCGATGAAGCCGGTGACGATCGCGATGACGGCGAGCGATCCCCCTCCGATTCCGGGTATCACGATGTGACCGAAGACCGAAAACGCGCCCGTGATGATGCTGACGACGGCCATCGAGTTGTAGCTGCTGCGGGACGGCACATAGGCCGGGCCCTGCGGCACGACGGAGGTAGGCACCGACTCCTGGCCGGCGATCCGGGTCGGCGCTCCAGAGGATGGCGGCGGCGGCAGGTCGCTCACCGTCCCGAGTTTACGGCTTCCTAGAATCGCCATTCATATGGCGGTAACCCTCGAGGAGGCGATCAAGCGGCGGCTGCAGGCCGTGCCGGAGAGCCCTGGCGTCTACATGTTCCGCGACAACCGGAGCCAGGTGATCTACGTCGGCAAGGCCCTGCGCCTGCGCGACCGCCTGCGCTCGTACTTCACGCCGGGCTACGCGCCGACCGCGCAGGTCGCGGAGCTGATCCGCAAAGCCCACGACTTCGAGTTCGTGACCACGGCGAACGAGGTCGAGGCGCTCGTCCTCGAGAACAACCTGATCAAGAACTACCGGCCGCGCTACAACATCAGGCTCAAAGACGACAAGAACTACCTCTACCTGAAGCTTCCTGTCACAGAGGACTTTCCGCGCGTGCACTACTCGCGCCGGGTGCAGAACGACGGGGCGCTCTACTTCGGACCGTACACGTCGGCGCAATCGCTGCGCTCGACCGTGAAGTCCATCCGCCAGCTCCTGCCGTTTCGGACGTGCTCGGACGAGATCTTCAAGCAGGGCAAGGTCTGCCTCGACTTTCACATCAAGCGCTGTCCGGGACCATGCGAGCGCCGGATCAGCTCCGAGGACTACAAGGCGCGGATCCATGAGGTGGCGCTGTTCATGGAAGGGCGCTCGGACATCCTGGTCCGCGAGCTGCAGGAGAGGATGGAATCGTCGGCAGGCCGGCTGGACTTCGAGAACGCGGCGCGCTACCGCGATCAGCTGCAGTCGATCGAGCGGATCGCGGACCGGCAGCGGGTCCTGACCCGCGGCCGCGACGACCAGGACATCGTCGCCTACGCCCGGAGCGGAAACGACGTGTTCGTCGAAGTCGCCTATGTGCGGCAAAGCAAGATGGTCGGCCACGACGGTCATGCGCTGGACGGCGCCGCCGACGCCACAGAGCCGGAGCTTCTGCGCGGCTTCATGCTGCAGTACTACTCGAGCGCCACCCACGTGCCGCGCACGGTCATCCTGCCGGGCCCGGTCGACGAACCGGACCTGCTCATCGGTTGGTTGAGCGAGAAGCGCGGCGGCCCGGTGACCTTGGAGATCCCGCAGCGAGGCCGCAAGCGCGGCCTGGTCACGCAGCTGGCCGAGACTGCGAAGCAGGAGCTCGAGCAGCTCCGGATCCAGGCCGACTACGACCGGAGCCGCACCGAGCCGATGCTCGCGGCGCTGGCCCAGGCGCTCGACCTCGAGAGCCCGCCGAAGCGTATCGAGTGCTATGACATCTCCAACATCCAGGGCGACTCGGCAGTTGGGTCGATGGTCGTATTCGAGGACGGCCGGCCGCGGAACGATCACTACCGCCACTTCCGGATCAAGTACACGCCGGGTCCAAACGACTTCGCGATGCTGCAAGAGGTCCTGAGGCGACGGCTCGAGAGGCTCGAGTCGGCGCAGAGGAGGGAGGAGGCGGACATCGTGGGCGATCGATCTTTCACGACCAGGCCCGACTTGATCCTCATCGACGGCGGCAAAGGCCAGCTGAGCGCTGCTCTCGAGGTGATGGAGACGGCGGGGTACGCGGACATTCCAACCTTCGCGCTGGCGAAGGAGCGCGAGGAGATCTTCGCGCCGGGCCGCGCCGAGCCGATCGTTCAGGAACGAAACTCGCCCGGGATGTTTCTCGTCCAGCGTGTCCGCGACGAGGCGCATAGATTTGCGATCACGCATCACCGCAAGGTGCGGGCGCGGAAGGCGCTTACCTCGCCGCTCGACTCGGTCGAGGGAATCGGCCCCGCGCGCAAGCGCGCGCTCCTGCGACACTTCGGCTCGGTGCAGGCGATCCGGGAGGCGCCGGTCGACGAGATCGTGAAGCTCGGCATTCCAGAGCGCCTGGCATCGCGTCTGAAAGAGACGCTGTGAAGGATTGCGCGCGTTTGGCGCCTGACGCTCGCTGCGCCCCGCGTTCAAGGGCGCGTTTGGCGCCTGACGCGCGGAAAATCGAGCCATGACCCTCGTCATCGTCGGCGCGTCGACCGAGCAGCGGATGCAGGACGCGATCAGCGCCTTCGAGATGGCCGGCTTCCGACGCATCAGCGAGCTGGACGGCGTCAGCGAGGGAGACCTGGTCCTCGGCATCAGCGACGGAGGCGCCGAGGTGCTGCGCGAGGCCGACCGCCGCGCGATCAAGTACGTCCTTATCCACGATGGCGAGGACGACCGCCATGACGGCGGCACCTATGAGCGGGCGCATCACCGCATCGAGGCCGCGCAGCGTGACGAGCTCGCGCAGCATCTGCGCGGCCGCGAGCGCCCGCTCATCACGTGTCTCGCCTTCGGCTACAAGAACGGCGCGCCGGCAGACGCCGCGCTGCTCATCGACGCGCGGTTTCTCGACAACCCGTACTGGGTGCCCGAGCTTCGGCCGCTCACCGGGCGCGACCCGGCCGTGGTCGACTACGTGATGAAGCAGCCCGCGGCGGCGCGCCTGCTCGACGACGTGCAGAGGATCGTGCGCGACCTGCTGCCCCTCTATCAGGAGAAGGGCCGCATGCACCTGGTGATCGCGTTCGGCTGCACAGGCGGCCGGCACCGGTCGGTCGTGCTCGCGTCCGAGCTTGCAAAGCGGCTGGGCGAGATCGAGGGCGCCGACGTCGACTTCGTCACCCGCGACGTGGATTGACCAGGGCTCTCGTACTTGGCGGCGCCGGATTTATCGGCGTCGCGGCGTGCAAGGAGCTGATGCGGCGCGGAGTCGAGACCATCGCCGCGGGCCGCAAGGACCGCCCGTACGGCACCTTCACCAGCTACGTCGCTTTCGACCGGACCGACGAGGGCCAGCTCGCGGAAGCACTGAAGCAAACGGAGCCGGACGTGCTCCTCGACCTGGCGTGCTACCAGCCGCATGAGGTCACAGCCGTGGCGCGGCACTTCAAGGGCGAGCGCTACGTCTTCGTATCGACGGGCGTCTACCCCGACCTCCACGGCAAACCCGCGCGGGAAGAAGACTTCGTTCCGCTCAGCGGAGAGCCGCCCGAGGCTCTCGACTACCGTGAAGGCAAGCGCTGGTGCGAGACGGCGCTGGCGCGGCTCGCGGATTTCCCGTGGACGGCGATCCGGCCGCCCGCCGTCTTCGGGCCCGCCGACCATACGCTGCGGATCGCCGCCTACATCCAGCGCGTGGCCGACGGCGGCCCGCTGCTGGTGCCCAGAGAGACGTATGAGTGGCAGGCAGGCCTCGCCTGGGTCAAGGACGTCGGCTTCGCGTGCGCTTTGGCGTGCGACCTGCGCAAAGACGCCGCGGGGAGGGCCTACAACGTGGCATTCGAAGGCGTGAGCGTGAAGGACCTGGTCGAAGGCATCGCCCGGGCGCTCGGTGTGCCCGCCCACGTGCACCAGATGCCATTCGCCGATATTCCAGAAGAAGCCAGGCCTTACGGGCCGGATCCGCGTCGCTCCGCCGGCTATGTCCTCGATCGCGCTCGCCATGAGCTCGGCTTCGAGCCCTCGGCGCTCGAGGACGCGCTGGCCGAGACGCTGGCCTGGTACCGCGTCGCGCACCCGTCCCACCCGGGCTACGCGAACCGGGCCCAGGAGCTCGCCCTTGCCGGAAGCAACTGAGGCGGTTGCACGCCGCCTCCGGCGTCAGGCCGCCTACTGCCTGGTCGATGGATCCCCGCTCTACGCATCGCTGCTTAAAGCGGCTGCCGACGATGTCGAGGCCGAGGGCCCAGTTCGCCAGGTTCTCGCCGGATTCGAGAATGACACCTGGAGCTCTGCGCTGAGCCTCCGTCTCATGGGCGCCGTGCATCGGCTCGTGCTGGACGACTCGCTGCCCGAGCTCGCCCGTCACTATCCGTCGACTGGGGGCGACGGCGACGCGACCGCCGCCTGGCCGGTGTTTCGGCAGGCGCTGATCGACCAACGCGAACGGATCAGAAGCCTGCTGCCGGGAGGCTGCCAGACCAACGAGGTCGGACGCTGCGCCGCGCTCCTCGGTGGATTTCTCGAGGTCGCCCACCGTACGGGACTTCCCCTGCGCATCCTGGAGATCGGCTCGAGCGCCGGCCTGAATCTGCGGTGGGACCGCTACCGCTATGAGTCGGCTGAGGGGACGTGGGGCGATCCGTACTCGAAAGTTCGCTTCCAGCATTCATACGAGGTGCCGCCTCCGCTGAACCGCTCCGCCCAGGTTGTCGAGCGCAAGGGCTGCGACCTGCATCCGATCGACGCGACCTCGGATGAAGGCGGGCTGACGCTCCGCTCCTTCATCTGGGCGGACCAGCTTGGGCGGCTGGCCCAGCTTGACGGGGCGATCGAGATCGCTCGCTCGATGCCGCTGGATGTGGAACAGATCGACGCCGGCGCTTTCCTCGAGCGCGAGCTTGCCGAGCCGCGTCATGGAGTGTCCACCGTGGTCTACCACTCGATCTTCATGCAGTACGTCAGTGAGCCCGGCCGGCAGCGGATCAAAGCCGCGATCGAGGCGGCGGACGTGTTCCATCTTCGAATGGAGCCAGGGGAGAACGTGATCGAGGTCCGCCTCGACGACGAGCTCCTCGGCACCGCGGGTGCGCACGGGACCCGCGTGCGCTGGAACGTAGACTCGACCCGAGCCTAGGGGTGGGCCCCGGACGGGCGAGATTTACGCATCGTTGGATCCAACGGGGCGGAATTCTTGGCTTGATTGCGCCTCGTTGTATCCACCGGGGCGAGATCTACTGCTCCAGGTGGCTGCGGTTCAGTAGGTACGCTGCGATGAACGCCACGATCACCAGGCCTGGGGACCAGCCCAGGCCCGGCCCGGTCGGGTCGATCGGGGACAGGTCGACGAACACTGCCAGGCCGCTGATCGCTGCGAAGACCAGGACGATCAGGATTCCCCGGAGCGCGCCGTGGCGGATGAAGAAGAGCTCCAGCTCCAGCTGCCACGCCGGCCGGTGGCGCTCGTGGACGTGGCTTGACCGCGCAGCGTGGGCGGCGATTCGCTCGCGCCGCCCCATGCGGTAGCGCGCGCTCCGCGGCAAGGTCTCGAACGGGATGTGTTCCAGATCGCGCTCGCGCGGTGGCGGAACTTCGAGCGGCTCCCACAACGGTTCGTGCCGGTATCGCCGGTAGGCGACGTAGGTCAGCACACCCAGTGCTAGCCAGCCCATGAAGATGAAGGTCGAGTTGGAGATGTTCTGAAAGACCAGCTGCGTGAACACTGTGCCGATGAACAGGGCGCCCACAATAGAAAGGACGGGGATGCTGTCCCGGCCGAACCGGATGTTCCACGGCATGCGATAGGGACGGTGCAGCGCGGGCTCGATGAATCTCAGTCGCATCACCGAGAGGTGCGCGGAGCAAAACGCGAACGTAGCCGCCAACGAGTACACCGCGGCCATCAGGTCGATCTGCGTCCCGTGCACGATGATGCCTGGCAGGACCAGGACCGCTGCTACGATCCCGAAAACGATGATCGAGATGTACGGCGTCTGGAACCTGGGGTGCAGCTTCGCGAACCGCTTGGGCAGCAGGTCAAAGCCGGCGAGCGAGTAGCTGAGCCGCGAGATGCCGATCAGACCGGCGTTCGTGGCGATCACGAGGATGGTGAAGGCGAGGAAGCCGACCCACATCTCGGCCCAGAAGGCGAGCGGCTGCACGAACTTGCTGACGATGCCGGCGACGGGGTCCTCCTTGTAGCGTGTGGCGAGCTCGGTGACGTACTGATGACTGTTCGGGTCGAGGTGGACCGGAAAGACGCTCATGCCGATCGTCGGCAGGAAAGCAGAAACGAAAAGCACGGCGATGATGACCCACCAGGTCGCCAGGGGCACATTACGGCCTGGATCCTTAGCCTCCTCTGAGAGATTGGATATCGTCTCGATGCCTGTGTAGGTGACCATCGCGATCGAGATGCTCGCGAGGAAGCTTCCCCAGGTCGGCGCGAGTCCCAGGTGCACGTTCTCGATCACCGTGCGGATGTTCAGCAGCAGGATCAGCCCGAGGATGACCAATACGAACTGCGTCACCAGATCGGTGAAGGCGAGCACCAGGTTGAGGAGGCTCGACTCCTGGATCCCGATCACGTTGACGACCATCAGGAATCCGATGAGCACGATGGTGGCGGTGACATGCCAGAGGTCGTTGTGCCGAAGCTCTCGAAAGATCGGGCTGTACCTCTCGAATACGCCGAGGTAGCCGATCGCGAAGTAGGCAGAGATCGAAACCGTGGCGGTGTAGTTCAGCAGCTGCACCCAGCCGACGATGAAGCCGATCGGCTGGTTGAAGGCACGTCGCGCGAAGCTCGAGCTGCCGCCGGCGTGGGGGAGGGCGGCCGTGCCTTCGGCGTAGTTGAGGGCTGTGGTCACGAAGATGAACCCGGCCAGGATCAGCGCAACCGGCGTCAGGCCCAGGGCGAAGGCAGCCGTGACGCCCAGCGCGTAATAGATGCTCGACCCGACGTTGCCGTAGCAGGCGGCGAAAAGCGCTCCCGGGCCCAGGGTGCGGGGGAGCTTGGCGGGGCGGCGGACGACGACCCGGAGGTCGCCCGGCCTGCTCCCGCGCCGGGCTACCGAATCAGACATCGGGTTCGAGGTTAATTGATCGCCGGCGAATCCATGCAGGGTCGGTTTCGCGCCGCGCGTACCTTTGTGCCAGATGCGCGGCCCGGGGCTCTGAGATTGACCCAAGACCAAACGCTGCCCCGCCGCCGGATCAAGGTCCGGGGCGGGAATCTGGGTGCATTCCTATGTTGGGCCGTCGTTTTCGCCGATATCGGCACGTCCATCTACTACGTGCCCGGAATCCTGTACGGACACTTCGGGCAGCGCTCGGCGCTCTTCGTGCTGATGACCCTGTTCGTGTTCGTCCTCCTCTGCGTCAAATACGCGGAGGTGACGTGGCGCTATCCAGAAGGAGGGGGCGTCGTCAACGTCTCGTCGCAGGCGCTGCACCCGTTCGCGGGCCTCCTCGGCGGGCTGTTCATCCTCGTCGACTACTACCTGACCGCGGCGATCAGCGCGCTGTCCGGGATGCTGTACCTCGCGATAGTCCTGCCGTCAGTGGTGCCGTTGGTGATGACGGTCACCGTCGTCGCCCTGGTCGGCCTCGGCGTGCTGAATGTGCTGGGGATCAAGGAGAGCGCGCGGACGACGGCTATTTTCGCGACGGTTGCTGCGGCGGGACAGCTGGCCGTCGTTGTGGCCACCGCCATATATCTCGGACCATCGGGCATCCTCGAGAGCTTCCGCGCGGTCACGCACGGACCTGCGTTGAACCTTCCCCTCGTGATCACGGGCTACGGCGCCGCGTTCCTCGCCTTCTCGGGGCTGGAGAGCATCGCCCAGCTCGCGCCGGCGATGCGCGCGCCTCGCCGCAAGACCGCCTACCGCGCGATGGGTGCGGTCGTCCTGACCATGGCGATCTCGGCCCCCCTCCTCACGTTGTGGTCAACGACGCTGTTGAGCCGCAGCGCCGATCCCAACCAGTTCGTCTCGCTGCTCGGAGCTCATGTGGCGGGGCAGCTCCTCGCGGATTACGTCGCCGTCAGCGGCTCGGTCCTCCTCGTCTTCGCGAGCAACACCGCGATCATCGGCGCCTATCACGTCTTCATCGCGCTCGCGCGGATGGGATTCCTGCCTCGGGTGCTCGAGCGCCGCAACCGCTTGCGACTCACCCCGCAGTGGGCGATCCTCGCCGCCGTCACGCTCCCGGTGGTGATCGTGATTGCCTCGGGGGGCAACCTGAACGCTCTCGGCGACCTTTACGCATTCGGTCTTCTTGGCACCTTCGCCCTGACCTGCATCAGCCTCGACCTGGTCAGGTGGCGCGAATACAGAAGCTGGCCACCGAGTCGCTTGATGTTTTTCGCCGTTGGAGTGCTGACCACGCTGCTTGTCGTCGCCGCCTGGCTGATCAACCTGGTGGCGAAGCCGGACGCGACCAAGTTTGGCGGTGGGCTCACCGTGGTCGGCCTGGTCATCGGCCTCGCAACCTACCGCTACTACCGCAGTCGGCGTCCAGCGGTGTTCCCGCTCCCCTTCCGACCGCAGAGGGCCGCCGAATCAATCGCCGCCCTCGGCGAGCGGCGTGGAGTTACCGAGGTGCTCGTCATACTTCCGCACGAGCAGCTCGCCGCAGAGGCGGTGATAGCCGAAGGGGCGCGGGCCGCCGAAGGCAGAGGGGCTGTGTTCCTCTATCGGGGCGACCGCTATCCCAACCAGCACCACGAATTGCTCGAGGTCAGCGACCCGTGGCTGCGGGACTATTCAGCTCGCGACGCATTCGCCCGGGCCGAGATGCTGGCGCGGAAGACAGTGCCTCACCGGCGGTTCGTGTACATCCCCGGCAACCTGCCTCGCGAGATGGTGGGCGAGGTCTGGCGGACGATCCATCCCAAGGAGACCGTCGTCACCATTGAGGACAAAGACATGCTGCCCCCGACTGCCGTCGGTCGCGTGCGACGCCATCAGACCGACAGCCTGACGGTCCTGCACATGTACACCCACAAGACCGCGCCGGCGGAGCAGGGGACCGCGGCCGCGGGTTAGGTTCCGACTATCAGGTCTTCGATATGGCGCGGATAGTCGGTCATCACGCGGCAGCCGTCGTCTGTGATGACGACCGTGTCGGAGTGCCGGAAGCCGCCAAGCTCCTTGATGTACACGCCTGGCTCGACGGTGAACACCATGCCCGGCTCGAGGATCGCGTCGTCGCCCCGGTCGAGGAACGGCGCCTCGTGTCCTTCGAGCCCGATCGAGTGTCCGACATGGTGGCGCAGGTTGTCGGCCACGCCAAGCTCCTCGGCGACACGCAAGGTGGCGAGCTCGACCTCGCCGGCGGGAACGCCCGGAGCCATCACCTCGATGGCACGCGACTGCAGCGCCAGCATCGCTTCGAACGCCCGCCTCTGTTCGGGTGACGGCTCGCCCACGATCATCGTCCGCTCCAGCTCGCTGCGGTAGCCGTCGATGTTCGCCGCGGCGCCGCTGACCAGGACGTCGCCGACTTGAATGCCGTGCCCCTTCACGAAACCGTGTGGCATGGCGGTGGCGCGCCCTCCGACGAACATCGCTGTGATTCCGGTGTCGTCCCCGCCTCTGGGTCGCCAGCCCGGCATCTCGCGGACCATCTCGAACAGCGTCTCGATCGCCGCCGGCGTGTAACACTCCATCTCAGTCTTGCCCGCCTGGATCACGCCCTGCATCCGGCGGTGCGCCCGCGCAGCCCAGTCACAGCTGAGCTGGATGCATTCGAGCTCAGCTTTTGACTTCACCCGCCGGAGCGACTCGACGAGCAGCTCGGCGTCGACCGGCTCCATCCCGACAAGGTCGCTGAGCCGGGGCCCGCGGTAACCCCAGTACGGGACGTAGCCGTCGTGGTCGGCGCCGGTGCGCTCGGGCCGGGCACTCATCTCGGTCAGCACGTCGACGACGCTCTCCATCGGGTGCTCGGCGCCGGGGTACTCGAAGTAGATGCGCACCTGGTCCACGGACGTGGAGGATTCGGCATGCTCCTTCTCCACCGCCGGGACGACAAGCGAGGATTGGCCGCTCGAGCCGATGACGAGGGCGATCGGCCGCTCCGTCGGGATGTGGTGGAAGCCGGTGAGGTAGGCGACGCGCGCGGGATAGAAGATGCAGAGCGCGTCGAGGCCGGCGGCCTGCATGCCCGCGGCCACGCTCTCCCGCCTCAGGTCGTACTCGGCTCGTGCGATCGCTGGAATGGTTTTCACCACCGGCTTCGCCGTCCTGCGCCTTCGCTCAGTAGGCGGCAAGCTTCCGCATCGCCTCCGCAATCTTCTGCGGGCTGGGCATGAAGAACTCCTCCTGGGGGGTGTTGAACGGCATCGCCGGTATATCCGGGGCTGCGACGCGTGTCACGGGCCCGTCGAGGTCGTCGAAAGCGTGCTCGGAGATGATCGCGGCGATCTCCCCGCCAAACCCCCCGGTGAGGTTGTCCTCATACACGACCAGCGCCTTCCCGGTCTTGCGCACCGAGGCGAGGATCGTCTCGCGGTCGAGCGGCGCGAGCGTGCGCAGGTCGACCACCTCGACGCTGACGCCCTCGGCCTGGAGCTGCTCGGCTGCGTCCAGGCAGTAGTGGGTCATCAGGCCCCAGGCGAAGCAGCTCATGTTCGTGCCGGCTCTCCTCACGACAGCCGGGCCGATGGGGACGAGGTGGTCGCCGTTCGGCACGTTCTCAGCGACCAGGCGGTAGACCTTCTTGTGCTCGAGGAAGAGCACCGGGTCGGGATCGCGGATGGCGGATTTGAGGAGGCCGTGAGCATCGGCCGGCATGCTGGGCACGACCACTTTCAGGCCAGGCACGTGGGCGTAGAAGGCTTCGACGGATTGCGAGTGGTAGAGCCCGCCGTGAACTCCACCGCCGAACGGCGTGCGGATCACGATCGGCACGCCCCAGTCCCCGTTCGATCGGTAGCGGGTGCGGGCCGCCTCGCTCACGATCTGGTCGAACGCCGGGTGGATGAAGTCGGCGAACTGGATCTCGGCGATCGGGATGAGCCCGTTCAAGGCGGCGCCGATGGCCACACCGACGATCGCTGACTCGGCCAGGGGCGTGTCGAGAACGCGTGACTCGCCGAAGCGAGCGTACAGGCCGTCGGTGGCCCCGAACACTCCGCCCTTGCGGCCGACGTCCTCGCCCATGACCAGCACGCGCTCGTCCCGCTCCATCTCCTCGGTGATGGCGGTGCGCACCGCCTCGATCATTCGCAGCTCGGGCACACGAACATTGTGAGACGTTCTGTCGCGCGTTAGACTCGATGGGAAAGGGGGAAGGTAATCACCTTCCTGGAGGTAGACGCGATTTCGTTCGCGGCTGAGGTCAAGAACGAGATGGCTGGGCTTCTACCGGCACGGCCCTGCTGTCAGCTGAGCGAGCTGCTAGGCATCTATTACGGCTCGCGAGGACGCCTGCTCGGTGGTGAGCGCGGGCGGTCCGCGTATTTCTCGCTGCTGCGCAACGCGGTCGCGCGCAAGGTGGTGAGGCTGGGTCGCGCGGTGGCGCGCATGGAAGCCAAGTACCAGGCCGTGAAGACGCGAAAGCGCATGTCCTTTTTCATCGAGCTGGTGCTGCCCAACGATGTTGTGGCAGCCTTCTCCAAACCGCCTGTTCAGGCCGTGCCCGAGGCGGCATGCGACCGCAAGGCGATCCTGCGCGGGCTCTTCCTCGGCTGCGGCTCGGTCAACGCACCCAACACCCGCTATCACCTCGAGTTCGTCGCCCCGACAGCATCGTGGGCGCTTTCGATCTCGCGTCTGATCGAGGGCGCCGGCGTCAAGGCGGGCGTCACCGAACGCGGCGGACAGGCCGTCGTCTACGTCAAGGACGGGGACGGGATCGTGCGCCTGCTTTCGATGATGGGTGCCAGCCGCGCCGTGATGGAGTTCGAGAACGTGCGCGTGGTGCGCGAGGTGAGCGGCGAGGTGAACCGCCGGCTCAACTTCGAGACGGCAAACATCGGCAAGACGATCGGATCTGGCATGCGTCAGGCGGCCGCCATCGAGCGGCTCGAGGCCGATGGCAAGCTCGACCGCCTGCCGCCCGCGCTCCGCGAGATGGCTCGGTGGAGGAGCCAGAACCCTGAGCTGAATCTCGGCGAGCTGGCGGGTCGGATGAAGTTGTCGAAGTCGGCCGTAAACCATCGCCTGCGGCGCCTCCAGCAACTGGCAGTATCGAACGGCGACTCGCGCCCTTCCAAGCTCGAACGCCGCTCCGCATAACATTTAGCCGTTCCCCGCCAGTCTCCGAACATCACCAGGAGCACGTCCGCATGGCATCACTCAAGGTCGGCATCAACGGCTTCGGACGCATCGGCCGCAACATTTACAGGGCGGCCTGGCAGCTGAAGCCCAACTTCGACATCGTTGCCGTCAATGACATCGGCGATGCCAAGACCTTCGCCCATCTCCTCAAGCACGACACCGCGCTGGGCACGTTCGAGCCGGCGGTCAAAGCCGACGGCGACTCCATCCGCGTCGACGGCCACGCCGTCAAGTTCCTCACACAGAAGGACCCGGCAGAGCTGCCGTGGAAAGACCTTGGTGTGGATCTCGTCATCGAATCGACCGGGCTCTTCACCGACGCGCACAAGGCCCGCGTCCACATCGACAAGGGGGGCGCGAAGAAGGTCGTCATCTCCGCTCCAGCGACCAACCAGGACTACACGGTGGTCATGGGCGTCAACCACAAGGGCTACGACGCAAAAAAGCACGATGTCATCTCGAACGCCAGCTGCACGACAAACTGCTTCGTCCCGCTGGCCAAGGTGCTGCACGATTCGTTTGGCATCGAAACCGGCATGATGACCACGATCCACGCCTACACCGCCGACCAGAAGCTGCAGGACCTCCCGCACAAAGACCTGCGACGCGCCCGAGCGGCCGCGGACAACATCATCCCGACCTCCACCGGCGCCAACCGCGCGGTCGCCGAGGTGCTGCCTGACCTCGCCGGCAAGTTCGCCGGCATCTCGTTCCGGGTCCCGATCCTCGACGTGTCGGTCGTCGACCTCACGGTCCGCCTTGGCAAGACAACGACCGCGGAGGACATCAACGCGGCATTCGAGGAAGCGGCGAGCGGCGAGCTGCGCGGCATCCTCGCGGTGAGCCACGAAGAGCTGGTCTCGTCCGATTTCAAGAACGACCCCCATTCGTCGATCGTGGATGCGCCGCTGACCGCCATGCTCGCGGGTGACTGGGCCAAAGTCGTCAGCTGGTACGACAACGAGTGGGGGTTCAGCTGTCGCATGGTCGACCTGATCAACTACATGGCGGAGCGGCTCTGAAAGCTTCGATCACGACAGTCGACGTCACGGGCAAGCGCGTCCTCGTCCGGGAGGACCTCAACGTCCCGATGTCGAACGGCGCCATCGCCGACGACACCAGGGTCCGCGCCGCAGCGCCGACCCTGCAGCACCTCGCGCGTCGCGGCGCCCGGGTCATCGTCATATCGCACCTCGGCCGGCCCAAGGACCGCGAGCCGGAGCTCTCCCTCAAGCCGATCGCGGCAGACGTCGGGCGGTGGGTCGGCCGCGAGGTCCGGTTCGCAGAGGACTGCGTCGGCGAGCCTGCAATTGCCGCTGTGGACAGTCTTCAGTCGGGCCAGGTGCTCCTCCTCGAGAACGTCCGCTTTCATAAAGAGGACGAGGCGAACGACGCGACATTCGCCCGCCGCCTGGCCTCGCTCGGCGACCTGTTCGTCAACGATGCATTCGCGGCCTCGCACCGCGCGCACGCGTCGGTGGTGGGCGTGGCCGCCTACCTCCCGGCGTTCGCGGGCGAGCTGATGGAAGTTGAGCTGGCCGCGCTTCATCAGGCGCTCGACAACCCGCGCCGACCGATGATCGCCGTGGTCGGGGGCGCGAAGGTCTCGACAAAGGTTGGCGTCCTGCGGAACCTGCTGAAGAAGGTCGACTTCCTCCTCGTCGGCGGCGCGATGGCCAACACCTTCTTCAAGGCCAGGGGATGGCCGACCGGCAGCGGGCTGGTGGAGGATACGGCGCTCGACGAGGCGAAACAGGTCGCCGAGGAGGCCGGCGACAAGCTGGTGCTGCCGCTCGACGTCGTGTGCGCGCGAAAGGTGGAACCGGGCGAAGCTCTGCGCATCATGGAGGCGGACAAGGTCGAGCCTGGATGGAAAGCTCTGGATATCGGGCCGCGGACCGTCGTTCAGTTCGGTGAGAGGCTGCGCGGCGCCGGCACCGTGATCTGGAACGGGCCGGTCGGCGTGGCTGAGATCAAAGACTTCAGCGACGGGACGAAGGCCGTCGGAGAGGCCGTCGCAGCCTCGGGCGCCTACACGCTGGTGGGTGGAGGCGACACCGTGGCGGCGATCGAGGCGTTGGGCCTGACCGGGCGCTACTCGCACGTTTCCACCGGCGGCGGCGCGACGCTCGAGTACCTAGAGGGCAAGGAGCTGCCGGGCATCGCCATCCTCAAGGAGGCGTAGTTGTCGAGCCGCCCTCCCGGCATGCCGCTCGTGGCAGCCAACTGGAAGATGAACCCGACCAACATCGACGACGCGCTCGACCTCGCACGCGGCATCCTGTCGGTGGCGCGGGGACACGCCGAGCGCGTCGAGGTGGTCATCGTGCCTCCCTTCCCGTGGCTGATCGGCATCTCCGAGGTGCTCGAGTCATCAGGGGTCAAGCTCGGCGCCCAGGACTGTTTCTGGGAGATGTCGGGCGCTTACACCGGCGAAGTCTCGCCCGCGATGCTCAAGGGAATGTGCCAGTGGGTGATCGTCGGCCACTCGGAGCGGCGCCTGTACCTCGGTGAGACCGATGACATGGTGGCGAAGAAGACGTCATCCGCTCTTTCCAGCGAGCTCGGCGTGATCATGTGCGTTGGCGAGCTTGCGGATCATTACGACGCCGGAACCTCGGATGAGGTCGTCTCGGCCCAGGTCAAGGCGGGTTTGGCCAGCTGCTCGGCGGACGATTCTGCGCGGCTCGTCATTGCCTACGAGCCGGTATGGGCCATCGGGACGGGGAAGAGCGCGGACCCGGAGCACGCCTACGCGACGATGCGGCTCATCAGGCGCGTGGTGGGGCAGATGATCGGCGCGGGCGCGGCGCGCAAGGTGCGCATCCTCTATGGAGGTAGCGTCAACTCGAAGAACGTGCAGCAGTACGTGGAGCTGCCTCTATGCGATGGCGCGTTGGTCGGTGGGGCGAGCTTGGACGCTGACGAGTTCGCTCATATTGTGAAAGTGACAGCGGAGGTCTATGGACATCGCTAGATCGGGTTCCACCAGCCCCTCCGGCGGGCTCCGCCCGCCACCTCCCCATGAATGGGGAGGAGCCCTCTGCGGAGGTTTATCGGCACCGCTAGATCGGACTCCATCAGCCCCTCCGGCGGGCTCCGCCCGCCACCTCCCCACAAGTGGGGAGGATCCTTCTCTCGTGGAGGTCGTTAGCCATCGCTAGATCGGACTCCATCAGCCCCTCCGGCGGGCTTCGCCCGCCACCTCCCCATAAATGGGGAGGACAGCTGGTTCTTCTCCGACATGGGGAGAGCACCTGGAATCTCGAGAACCTGTTCACGGGCTGGACCGACGTACCGTTGAGCGAGCGAGGCACGAAGGAGGCTGTGGAGGCCGGCCGCCTGATGAAGGAGGCAGGTCTGCGGCCGAGCGTGGTCCACGAGTCGCTTTTGCTGCGCGCCATCCAGACGACGCAGCTCGCGCTAGGCGAGATGGGCTTGTCGTGGGTGCCCGTGAAACGCACGTGGCGGTTGAACGAGCGCCACTACGGCGCGCTGCAGGGACTCAACAAGAAGCAGACTGCCGACCAGTACGGCGAGGACAAGGTCAAGGTGTGGCGGCGCAGCTACGACGTTCGGCCGCCCGACCTCGACCGCTCCGACAATCGGCATCCGTCACATGACCCTCGCTACGCAGCGCTGCCGCCCGAGCTGCTGCCAGGCGCGGAGTGCCTGAAAGATGTCGTCGAGCGAATGCTCCCGTACTGGTACGACGCGATCGTGCCCGACCTGCTCCTGCATCCATGTGTCCTGGTCTCGGCGCACGGCAACAGCCTGCGCGCGCTGGTCAAGCATCTCGAGGGCCTGAGCGACCAGGAGGTTGTCGAGCTGAACATCCCGACCGGCGTGCCCCGCGTCTACGAGCTGGGCGCGGACTTCCGCCCCACGTCGTGGCGGTACCTCGGCGACGCGGCGGAGGTCGAGCGCCGCGCGGCGGCGGTCAAGGCGCAGGCGTCGGGCTCGAAATCCTCGACCTCTTAGACTGGTTTCAGTCAATACAGAACCAATTCGTGAAAGGGGGGACCCGATATGGCTTTTGAGCTACCCAAGCTTCCTTATGCGTTCGATGCCCTCGAGCCGCACATCGACGCCAAGACGATGGAGATCCATCACGACAAGCACCACGCCGCATACGTGACGAACGCGAACGCCGCCCTCGAGAAGCACCCCGAGTTCGGCAAGAAGACCGTCGAGGAGCTTCTGTGGGGCATCAACGACGTGCCGGAGGACATCCGCACGGTGATCCGCAACAACGCCGGCGGCCACGCCAACCACTCGATCTTCTGGACCATCATGGGCCCGGGCGGCGGGGGCAACCCGAGCGGCCGCATCGCGGACGCGCTGAAGAACACATTCGGCGGCTACGACCAGTTCAAAGAGCAGCTGCAGAAGGCCGCGGTCGGCCAGTTCGGCAGCGGCTGGGCGTGGCTGGTCGCCGACCGGCAGGGCAAGCTCGCGATCAAGGGCTATCCCAACCAGGACAGCCCCTACATGGACGAGCTGACGCCGCTCCTGGGCGTCGACGTGTGGGAGCACGCCTACTACCTGAAGTATCAGAACCGGCGCGCGGACTACGTCACCGCGTGGTTCAACACCCTGAACTGGGACGCGATCAACTCCCGGTTCGGCTCCGTCTGGGCTTAGCCGGGCGCCGCGGGTAAAATCTCCGGGTCCCATGGCTAAGCTCCAGAACGCGCTCGTCATCGCGGAGGCCGTGCTCGCGATCCTCCTCATGGCCGGCGTGCTGATTCAGACGCCCAAGGCGTCGGGCCTCGGCGGGACGATCGGCGGCGGCGACTCCGGGCTCGGCGGCGGGTACCGCACCCGGCGCGGCCTCGAGCGCCAGATTTACTGGACCACCTGGGTCCTGGTCGTCGCGTTCCTCATCTGCTCGATAGCCAACGTCTGGGTGACGACGCATCTCTCGGGGTAGTCTCTGCGTCGCCGCGTTGGCGGCGGTTCTTGCGCTGGCCGGGTGCCAGCCCGTCGCCACGGTACCTAAGCCGGCTCGCGGCGGCACCGCCGTGGAAGCGCTGGTCGGCCAGCCGTCCGTGCTCAACCCGCTGTTCGAGACCAACGCGAGCACGCGCGACGTGGACAACCTCATCTACCAGGGGCTGACGACGGTCGACTCGCAGCAGAACGTGGTCGGCGTCCTCGCGCAGGACTGGAGCGTCTCGCCCGACCACCTCACGTACACGTTCAACGTCCGCAGTGGAGTGATGTGGGGTGATGGCCAGCCGTTCAGCGTCGACGACGTGCTGTTCACGTTCCACGCCCTGCAGGACCTCGAGTACCAGCAGCCCGGTGCCGATGGGTGGCGTCAGGTGGGCGTGGCCGCGGGCGGGCCGGGCCAGGTGGTGTTCAGCCTGCGCGCACCGGACGCCTCGTTCCCGCAGCTGCTGCGCGTGGGGATAATTCCCAAGCACGTCTTCGCAGGCATGGCGCCGGCACAGATCGCGGCCAGCCCTTACAGCGCAATCCGTGCCTTTGGCACCGGACCTTTCAAGGTCGGCTCGATCAATCAGCTCGCGATCACGCTCGATCGCAACCCTTACGCGGTGCCGCAGCCGTACCTGGACCACCTCGTGCTGCGCATCTATCCGGCGACGGATCCACAGCTCGCGATACGCGCGGTGCTGTCTGGGGCCGCCGACCTGGTTGGTGGGATCCAGCCCCAGGAGGTCGACACGCTGCAGGGCCGCACCGACCTGACCCTGCAGGAGTCGCGGCTGTTCACGAGCTCGTTCGTGACCTTCAACGTCGACGGAGACGGCCTGCCGTTCTTCGCCGACCCGAAGGTACGGCTCGCGATGGTCCAGGCGGTGGACCGGCAGAGAATCGTGGCCGACGTGCTGGCGGGGAGGGGTGACGTTGATCCGAATCCGATCCCGACCGCGGATTGGGCCTACTCGGCGGCGGCGGCAAACCTCCACCCGTACGACGCGGTCGCGGCCGCCAGAGCGCTGGACTCGGCGGGATGGGTGCCCGACGCCTCAACCAAGATGCGGTCGAAGAAGGGCGTGCCGTTCAAGGTCACGCTGGTCGCGGCGGCCTCGTATCCCAACCAGCAGATCGCCGAGGCGATCGCGCGGCAGCTGCTCGACATCGGAATCCAGGTCGACGTGAAGCCTCTGCCTGCCTCAAAGCTGCTGCAGGACTACCTGCTGCCGCACAAATACCAGATGGCGCTGACCTCGATCGACGTAGGGCCGGACCCGGACCAGTACTCCCTGTGGCACTCGGGGCTGGATGCCGGCTCGCTCAACTTCGCCTACGCGCGCGGGTGGGGTTTGATCGACAAGGACCTGGAGGACGGACGCGCCGCGATCGATCCGCCGTCGAGGCTCGCTGCGTACATCGACTTCCAGATGCTGATGGCAGACGCGGCGCCGGCCATCTTCATCTACGCGGGCCGGTATGAGTACGCGGTCTCGCAGCGCGTGCACGGGGTGCACATGAACAAGGCGATAGAGCCCTCAGACCGATTCCAGCACGTGACGGACTGGTACGTGAACACCACCGGATAGCGGATCCGAGTCAGCCGCTCCGGCGCTCAGCGTCACATCCCCGCCAACCATGTCGACCTCCAGAGTGGCGGAGTGGTCGTGGCGAAGAGCCGCCGTGCGGCAGGTTTCGCAGCACCAATCCCGCCTGCCGGGACGCGCAGTCCTGATGAGCCGAGTCAGCATTCCCACCCACCTTGACCAACGTCCGCGAGGCTCGAAACAGTCGAGGTATCGATGGGGCATTTGACCTATGCCAGGGGGGACACTATTGCCGTGGATCTCGGGCTGAAGGACCGGCGCGCGCTGGTCACCGCCGCGAGCAAGGGGCTCGGGCGGGCTTGCGCCGAAGCCCTCATCGGTGAGGGCGCCCAGGTCTACATCTCCTCCCGCGACGCAAAAGCCATCGAAGCCACCGGAATCGCCATCGCGGCCGCGGGCTGGACCCCCGCCGACGTTTCCAGGGACGCCGATATCGATGCGCTTCTCGAGGCGGCGATCGGGAAGCTCGGGGGACTGGACGTTCTGGTCGTCAACGCCGGCGGACCTCCGCCTGGCACCTTCGAGACCACCCCTCTCGAGGGCTGGGACAGGGCATACCGGCTGACCCTGATGAGCGCTGTTCGGCTGGTGCGCGGAGCGCTGCCGCATCTGAACCGATCCGACCAGGGCCGGATCGTATTCATCACCTCGATCTCGGTCCGCCAGCCCATCCCCAACCTGGTCCTATCCAACTCGCTACGCGCCGCGGTCACCGGTATGGCGAAGACCCTCTCCGCGGAGCTGGCCCCCGACCGCATCACGGTCAACTGTCTGGCTCCCGACGCGATCCGGACGGATGCCCTTCGCCGTCTTGGCGACCTCGACCAGATGGAGCGGCGCGCTCCGATGAAGCGGCTGGGCGAGCCCGCAGAGGTGGGGGCGGCGTGCGCGTTCCTGTGTTCGCGGCAGGCGGGCTACATCACGGGCCAGACGCTGGGAATCGACGGCGGATCGCTGGTCGGGGTTCACTAGCCCCTCCGGCGGGCTACGCCCGCCACCTCCCCATGAATGGGGAGGACCACATTAGGATTCAAATTAAATGGGCACCGCAGTCCGATTTGCCGAGCGGATGTCGCGCCTGGGGACTGAGGGCGCCTTTGTGACGCTTGCCCGCGCCCGCAAGCTCGAGGCCGAGGGCAAGCGCATCGTGCACCTGGAGATCGGCGAGCCCGATTTCGCGACGCCGGACAACATCGTCGAAGCGGCGATCGGTGCGATGCAGAACGGCTACACGCACTACACCCCGGCGAGCGGAATCTTCGAGGCGCGGGAGGCGGTCGCCGGCTTCGTCAGCAAGATGCTCCAAACGCAGGTCAGCCCTGACGATGTCGTCCTGGTGCCCGGCTCGAAGAACGTCCTCCTCTTCACGCTGCTCGCATGCATCGAGCCCGGTGACGAGGTGATCCTGCCCGACCCCGGGTATCCGGCCTACGCATCGCAGGTCAACTTCATCGGCGGGGTGCCGAAGCCGGTGCGGCTCCGCGAGGAGAGCGGCTTTCGCATCGACCTCGAGGAGCTTGCTTCGCTGGTCACGCCGAAGACCCGGATGCTGATCATCAACACGCCGCAGAACCCGACAGGCGGCGTGCTGACCAACGAAGACGTCGACTTCGTATGTGAGCTCGCGGAGAAGCACGACCTGCTCGTCGTTTCGGACGAGATCTACAGCCAGCTCGTCTACGGCTTCCAGCACGTTTCGCCACTGTCCCGTCCCGGCATGCGCGAGCGGACGGTGCTGATGGACGGCCTGTCGAAGTCTTACGCGATGACCGGCTGGCGGCTCGGTTACGCCGTTGCCCCGCGCGCGCTCGCGGCCAGGCTGGACACGCTCATGATCAACTCGTCATCCTGCGCCGCCGCCTTCACCCAGATCGCCGCGATCGAAGCGCTTGGATCACCGGAGTCGGAGCACGCGGTGCACCGCATGGTGAAGGTGTTCGAGCACCGGCGGAACCTGGTCGTCGACGGCATCAACGAAATTCCTGGCATGCGCTGCGCGCGGCCGCAGGGTTCTTTCTATGCGTTCCCGAACATCGAGGGCACCGGTTTCGACGAGCACGAGCTCGCCGATCGCCTGCTCGACGAGGCCGGGGTCGCCGTGCTTCCCGGCACCGCGTTTGGAGACGGCGGGAAGGGTTTCATCCGCCTGGCCTACACGCAGTCGGAGGACGAGCTCAAGCTGGGGCTTCGCCGGATCAAGGAGTTCGTCGCCGCGAACAAGAAATAACATGGTCAGTCCATGGACGACGGTTTAACCCGTCTGACCGAGCCGCTGGTCAGAGAGGGCGGACGTCTCCGTCCCGCCTCGTGGGAAGAGGCACTGACCACGGCCGTCGCCGGCTTCGAGGCCGCGCGCTCGACCGGGCCGCAGGCGTTCGGAATGTTCAGCTGCTCCAAGACGACCAACGAGATGAACTTCATGGCCCAGAAGTTCACTCGGGTCGTCATGCACAGCAACAACATCGACAGCTGCAACCGGACTTGACACGCTCCCAGCGTCGCCGGTCTGGCGACAGTGTTCGGAGCCGGAGGCGGGACGTCCTCCTATCAAGAGGCTGAGGACACCAACGTCATCTTCCTGTGGGGTTCCAACGCGCGCGAGACGCACCCGATCTTCTTCCACCACGTGCTGCGTGGCGTTCGCAATGGCGCGCGTCTGATCGCGGTCGATCCTCGCAAGACCAGCTCGGCGGAATGGGCGGACGTTTGGCTGGGCATCGACGTCGGCAGCGACATCGCGCTGGCGAATGCGATGGCGCGCGTGATCATCCACGCGGGCCTGGCGAACAAGGAGTTCATCGCCGGCGCCACGACTGGATACGAGGAGTTCGCGCGCTGCGTGGAGGCTTACACGCTGAAACGCGCGGAGGCCGAGACGGGCGTGCCGGCCGACGCGATCGAGAAGGTCGCACTCGACTACGCGCGAGCGGAACGCGGAATGATCTGCTGGACGCTCGGCATCACCGAGCATCACAACGCGACCGACAACGTGCTCGCCCTTATCAACCTCGGCCTGCTGACCGGAAAGGTGGGCCGCTACGGATGCGGCCTCAACCCGCTGCGCGGCCAGAACAATGTGCAGGGCGGCGGCGACATGGGCGCGATCCCGGCGCGGCTCCCCGGTTTCCAGGATCTCGAGATTCAAGCGATCCACGACAAGTTCGCCAGCGCGTGGGGCGGCGCCCAGTTTCCGAGCAAGAAGGGCTGGCACCTCAGCGAGATGTTCGAGGCGATGGATCACGGCGAGCTGCGTTCGATCTACATCGTGGGCGAGAACCCGGCCCGGAGCGAGGCGGACCAGACGCGCGCGGTGCGTCTCTTGAGCGGGCTGGACCACCTGGTCGTGCAGGACATCTTCCTGACGCAGACGGCGGAGCTGGCGCACGTCGTGCTCCCGGCGGCTGCGGGCTGGGCCGAGTCAGACGGCACCGTGACCAACAGCGAGCGCCGGGTGCAGCGGGTACGCCGCGCGCTCGAGCCACCTCCAGGTGCGCGCGACGACATCGACATCATCTGCGAGCTCGCGCGGCGCATGGGTTCCGACTGGGGCCACCCGACGGCGGAGCAGGTCTGGGACGAGTGTCGCGCCCTGTCGCCTATGCACGCGGGCATGGCGTACCGGCGGCTCGACGAGCTCGGCGGGATCCAGTGGCCGTGCCCCGACGAGTCGCACCCGGGGACCCAGTTCCTGCACGGCCGGTTGTGGAAGGACCCGGTTGAGGGGCCGCGCGCTCCGTTCCACGCCGTGGAAAACGATCCTCCCGTCGACAAGCTCAGCGAGGAGTTTCCGATCCGGCTGACGACGGGGCGGCGCCTGGACTCGTTCAACACCGGCGTTCAGACGGGCGAGTACACGTCGCCGCTCCGTAAGGGCG
>Ga0209267_1000215_pt1 | contig 42854 bp, 38 predicted proteins | sample GraSoiAngelo_137_FD_185894 | JGI IMG/M metagenome (GOLD analysis project Ga0209267, IMG submission 185894) | Grasslands soil microbial communities from the Angelo Coastal Reserve, California, USA - 14_0929_09_30cm (SPAdes) (version 2) | ecosystem: Environmental > Terrestrial > Soil > Grasslands ... | reverse complement strand
CCTGCTTGGGGAAGGCTGCCGTGAACGAGTAGACCGCCAGCACCAATTCGTGCGCTTTGCGCCACACCACAAGGTCCTGAAAAGTCCGCGCCGCAGCTCTGGGGGCAGGCATAAAACACGGAGGCGTTCACGGGAGTATGCTCCAAGGATCTCACTCTCTGGAGGACCCCATGAACGCCTTCTACGAACACCATAAGGATAACATCCGTTGAACTAAACCGCGGTGCGGTATGTGGTAGTGCGACAGCCGTGTCCCGTCGATAGGTAGTGCCCACCGCAGCTTCCAGTTTTTTCCTCTCCTTGCGCGTTTCTTTGCGACACCATCAGACGGCTGTTCGCTCCGTTGGGGACAAATGTTCGTACGGGTGTGCCCCTATTTTCCCTTCTCCGCTCGCGTCTGTCTCAATCAGCATTACTGGCTGGCCCTGCGCATGCAGGAGCGTGGCATTCGCTTTCAGCAGTGCGCTAACGCCTTCTTGCAGTGTTCCGATCCTGAGACCCTGCAGAAACTCGCCGATTCTCTCACCGCCGACGATCTGCTCACCTGTGCCCAGAAATGGCTGACCCGCTTCACGCCCTTTTTCACTGCCGAGGAGAGAAAGCACGCCGGCGTTCAGCACCGGCTGTTTTTTGCGCAGGTGGAGTTCTGCGACAATCTCATCTTTCGTCGTCGTGCTGCCGTCGATGCCCTCGAGCAACGGCTCCTCGACGCCAATCGCTCCATCGGTCAACCCAACAAACTCACCTTGATCTTCGGCCGCCGCATCACTCGCCATCACGCCGGCAAGCTCCAAACGGTAATCGAGGATATGAACCTACCCAACCCGGTGATCCGCAGCCACTACCGCAAGGGCTTCCTCAAGCAATACGTCCGCGACCGCTTCCTCCTCCGCACCGAATCTGCGACCAACAATATCTCCACCGATTACGGCATTGGCAAGGCCGTGGCGAATCTTCCTCAATTGCGGCAGAAGCTAAACGGCATCATCGACCGCTATCTGGAGGTGCAGCAAGATATTTTGGAAACCTTTGTGGACCACGAGGAACTTCGCCAACTCACCCAGCCCACGCTTCTTCCTAACGGCAGACGCATCCCTGGTCTGAAGCTGGATCAGCCCCGACAGTTGGCCCTCATGCATTCCCTGGTGCGTTTCTGCTACCTCGCCGCCGAAGGCACCTTCACCACCCGCGACTTATACCCGCAAACCCTGCAGGCCCTCCGGAGGACACCGGAAGAGTACAAGCTGGGATCTCTCCGTTATGACCTGTGGAAGCTGCGCGCCAAGGGTTTGGTGGAAAAGATCCCTCATTCCCGCCGCTACCGGCTTCTCCCCCACGGCTATCAAATCTGCCTGGTGTTCTTGAAGCTTTATCAAAAAATCTATGCTCCGCTGACTGCCGGCATTCTGCACCCTTTTGTCGCTGACGAATCTATCCCAAAAGAAAAGATCAGCGATCTCGATCGTCGATATACTGCCGTCATTCAGGCGCTGGACGATCTCGTAGAGGCTGTCGGCTTGAAAGCGGCCTAAGAAGGAAAGCGCTACGAGAACAAAATCCTCGTTCGGGACCCTATAATGGGCCTAAAGGGGGGCACGCTAGTAGCGCGGCTGGCGTCGCTAGCTTGACATGTCGTCTACCCCTATGTAGCATTGCTACATAGAAAATGGACGATACCCCCAAACTGTCGTACACATCGGCGCTGTTGCTCCAGACCATCAGATCTGGATACAGCTATGGCTTCGACATAATGGACGTTACTGGTCTCCCGAGCGGTACCGTCTACCCTGCGCTTCGGCGCCTTCAGCAACTAGAGTTGATCAAATCCAATTGGGAAGGAGAACGCACCGCCTTCGCTGAACAGCGACCGCCGCGCAAATATTACAGACTGACCCGGGAAGGAAAGGAGACGCTGGCCAAGGCGCTTGAGCGCTACGCGCTCTTCGAACAACTCGTTACTGCTGAAAAGAGCAAGCGTCGCTAGGAGAGAGTGATGGGCGAGCGCCGATTAAAAAAGTTGCTTTGGTGTTGCAATCACGTACTCCGCTTAGCGAGCTGGATTGTTCCGCGTCGGCAGAGAGTGGAGTGGCTCCGGGAATGGGAAGGAGAAGTCTGGCATTGGTGTCACTTTCTCGTGGAATCTGGGCGGCTGAGCAAGCGCACCGAGCAAGAACTACTGCGACATTGTTGGGGGGCATTTGCAGATGCCACCTGGCACCGTTTCAATCGTGTTGCATTTCTCAGTTTCATTCATGAATGGCCACGGACGCCTCGATTTTGCATCTTCGCGATCCTGGCAGTGCTGGTGGTGTTCCTTGCCGGTGACCCAGCTTCAATCTTTTCCGAACTCATTGCTCCTCCTCCTTATACAGATGCAGAACACCTTATAACTGTCTTTGTCGTGGGCCGATCTCCCTGGTTAGCACCCGAGCTTCTGCGCGACAGGATCTTTCAACTATCAAAGGAAATTCCATTGATCACGGGGGTTGCTGCTTACGCATGGAGACCGAGCCTGGTACGAGGTCCGTCGGGAACGGAAAGCATTCTCAGCGCGAGGATTACACCTGGACTATTTGGGCTTCTCGGTGTTCGTCCGAGTCTCGGGAGAGGGTTTCAAGAATCAGAGTTGCCAACCTGTGGAAACTGCATAGTGCTGAGCGATGCGATTTGGAGGAGTCAGTTCCATAGCGACAGGCATGTTGTAGGGCAATCGTTGTTTCTTGACGGCCGGCGGGTCGAGATCATCGGTGTTCTCCCGCCACATTGCCGGCTCGCGGCGCGCGAAGTTGGCGTGCTCACTCCGTTTGGGACGGGTTCGCGTCCACTGCTTCCGATGTACGAATGGCCTGGTGCGTTGCTTCGCATACCTGCGGGCGTAGATCCGATAGAGGCTAAGAAAGTACTCGAAACCTCCATGAACCGAGCAAGTTCAATGCCGCTGAACACGAGGCTTGGAATCCTCTCAGTGAAGGAATTGGAGTACGAGTTTCTGGAATCATGTCTGACGTGGTTTGCCTTGGCATTCTTAATTCTTCTCATCCTCATGTGGCGGCCAGTTGCGCGCCTAGCTATCACTGGTCCGCGCGGGAATGTGCGTGATGGCTTCCACTGGTGGATGTTCTTTGCTCTCAAGAGCGCTCTCTTGCTGATGGTGATACTCGTCATTTGCCTTGACCTAGTTCACCTGGCGGGGCTCGGAAGCGGCGGGAGTACGCAGTCAGTTATGAGTGCAGGAGCGATGTGGCTCTTTTGGATTGGAACAACAATGGCACTCGCATGGTCCATTCGCGACCATCTTGGCCGCTGCCGCTCCTGCCTAAAACGTCTTGGAACACAAGTGAATTTGAGGAGCGCCGGAGACTTTTTTCTGGAAAGAAGTGGAACGGAGTTGGTCTGCGATGGAGGCCACGGCATTCTGCATATACCGCTCATGCAGCCGAGCTGCGTTGATTCAGAACGCTGGACACATTTGGACGATTCATGGAGCGCCCTGTTTGGAGAACGCGAAGAGGTTTTCTCCGGTTCTCAATTGACATTTCTTCCGCGTCGGACAAATTGGGAGGAAGACGACGATGACTAGGTTACTTCCATACGCTGCTGCCCTTGCCCTGGTAGTGGCGTTTGAGAAACCTGCAATGACAGAGCAGGCCGTAGACCAGCCTCGACCAGTCCCTCCTGGAAAGCTAGTGGATGTTGGTGGTCGCAAGCTGCACGTGTACTGCACTGGAGATGGCAGTCCAACCGTGGTTCTGAAAAGTGGTGCGGGGCTCCTTTTCGATTGACTGGGCGCTTGTGCAGCCCGAGGTCGCCAAGATTACGCGTGTGTGCTCATACGATCGTGCTGGCGATGAGTGGAGCGACGCCGGACCGGAATGGGACACGATTAAGCAGGTCAGCACGATCTTAATGCACGGCTCCAAAATGGTGGTGAACGCCCGCCCTACATTTTAGCCGGACAGGCAATCGCCGGGTTGTTTGTGCTATGGTACCACCACGAGCATCCTCATCAAGTCGCTGGCATTGTATTGGTCGATCAACTTGACTTGGTGATCGATAGCATTAAGGATGTTCTGGCTGCGCAGCCAGTGGGCCGCCATTTGCCGTGAGAGGGACAGGCGGGTCTACGAAGATGTGCTCCGTTGGCACTGTGACGATTGCGCCCGAGTGACGAGCCAACCGGAACCGCATTAGCTAGCTCCTGCTCTGAGCCGAAGTGAAGTGATCGGCCATGCGCTTTATAACGGCAAGTCCGCGCCCCTCACACTCCCCCTTGTGCGGTCATGGCTACATCGCCCGAAGAAGCTGTCAACTGCCTTCCGGATTCCCAATTTCATTCGCGACGTGCCTGTGATGAATGTAGTACGCTCACGCCGCCAGGGGAGAAGCGGCATGAGATTAGTCGTGAGAAGGCATTTGGTCGGGCTCTTGTCCGCGACGATTTTTTCGCTGGCGGCCAATGTGCAGGCAGCGCCGGCGCCACAATCTGCGGGAGAAAAATTCGAGGTGTCGTTTCCCGCATCGGCGCATGCCGGACCAATCACTGGACGCGTTTTTGTCATGATTGCGAAGAAAGAGACACCTGAGCCGCGAATACAAGGTGGAGGATTCGGGGACATACCTCCGATCTTCGGTTCCGGCGCGAACGCATTACTACCCGACACGGCTGCAATCATTGACAACGCCACGCCCGGTTATCCGCTGCGGAATCTGCACGAGCTCCCTGCGGGCGACTATTACGTGCAGGCGCTTCTGAACATTTATACTGAATTTCATCGTTCCGACGGGCACACGATCTGGGCGCACATGGACCAATGGGAAGGCCAGCAGTTCAACATCTCGCCTGGAAACCTGTATAGCGAAGTCCAGCGGGTGCATCTGGACCCGGCAGCCGGTTACGACATTCGACTAAGCTTGACGAAGGTAATTCCACCGGTGCAGACGCCTGCGGACACGCCGTGGGTCAAGCACATCAAAATCCAGAGTGAAATGCTCACCAAGTTCTGGGGCCATCCAATTTACCTAGGCGCGATTGTGCTGCTGCCGAAAGGCTACGATGAGCATCCCAACACGCACTATCCTGTGATTTATGAGGAAAACCATTTTAGTCTCCGGCCACCGTTCGGATTTTCCACCGAGGATGGATCGATCAGCGCCGGACGGCGTGCGCAACTGGCCGACCTAAACCGCGAGACGAGCTACGAGTTTTATCAGTCGTGGAATTCCGAAAATTTTCCTCGCATGATTGCGGTTACGTTCCAGCACCCGACTCCGTATTTTGACGACTCTTATGCGGTGAATTCGGTGAACAACGGGCCCTTTGGCGATGCGCTGATTACGGAGATGATTCCGTATCTCGAAGCGCATTTCCGGATGATCCCCAAACCGTTTGCGCGAGTGCTTACGGGCGGTTCAACGGGCGGGTGGGAGTCACTCGGCGTACAGGTTTTCTATCCGGACTTCTTCGGTGGGACATGGACGCTTTACCCCGACCCAATCGATTTTCGGCGTTATGGGCTTTCGAACGTATACGAAGACGAAAACGCGTTCTTCGAGCCGGAACATACTTGGCAGCAAGCGCCTCGCTACATAATGCGCAAGTCCGACGGCCAGCCGGAACTTACGGCGCAGGAGTTAAGCCAGCACGAAGACGTATTGGGCAGCCATGGACGTTCGGGGCAACAGTTGGAAATTTGGGAAGCAACTTACGGACCGGTAGGCGAGGATGGCTATCCAAAGCCGTTGTGGGACAAGCAGACGGGGAAAATCGATCACAGCGTGGCACTATACATGCGCGACCACGGGTACGATCTGACCTACAACCTCAAAACCAATTGGGCCACCCTCGGGCCAAAGTTGCGAGGAAAGATTCATGTGTACGTCGGCGACATGGACAATTTTTATTTGAACCTGGCGGTATACAAGCTTGAAGAGGAGCTGAAGGTGTTACAAAACCCGCCGTGCGATTGCGAATTCAAGTACGGCCGACCGATGAAGGGCCACGGCTGGCAGCCCACCTCGACTGCGAACCTAGTGCAGTGGATGGCGGAACACATTGTGAAGAACTCCCCGCCCGGGGAGAACACGGCTGCCTGGCACTATTGATTGCCAAATTTGAGCAAGTGATGAATACCTATCCACGGCCGGTCGCCTCCACTGGCGAAACGAGGGAACAGAGGCAAGTCAACACCTCCGCTATAGCTGATATTCGACTTTCGTAATAGGATTGTCTTGTCATGGCCTTTGGACACCCAGTCGCCTCCCGCCGAACCGGCATCTCCGCTCCATTACACTCGCGCTATCATTCGCCCCATTTGAGGTGCATCCGTGTCTCACTACACCAGACGTGAATTCCTGAAAACCGGACTCGCCGCCGGCGTCCTTGGCGTCACCGGGAGCCTCCCGCTGAGCGCGGCGCGCCAGACCGCGACAGATTGGGTAACGCTCGGAAAATCTGGAGTGAAGGTGACGCGGCTCGCGTTTGGTACAGGCAGCTTTAGCGGCCGGGTACAGCGCGACTTGGGACAAGACGGGTTTACTAGGCTGGTGCGCTACGCCTACGACAGCGGCATTCGCTTCTTCGAGACTGCTGAGTCTTACGGCGAGATGCACAGGATGCTCGGAGTGGCCCTAAAGGGCATTCCACGCGATAGCTATCGCCTTATGTCGAAGGTGACCACCCGACAAGGTGTGAATCCGCAAGAGAAATTCGACGAGCTCCGCAAACTCGCGAATACCGAATACTTCGACGTCATGCTGTTGCACTGGCAACATAATGCAACATGGCCCGCGGACACGAGCAAGTGGCAGGATGGAATTCTGGAGGCTCAGTCGAAGAAAGCTATAGTGAGTCACGGCGCGTCGGTTCACGGGCTTCCGGCGTTGCGCCAAGTCCCCGGAAACAGGTGGCTCGACATCGCCATGATCCGGATGAATCACAAGGGCATCAGAATGGACGCCGAGGATTACAACACCGACGGACTGGGCAACGTCACCGAAGTTGTCACCCACGTCAAGCAGGTACGCAAAGAAGGAATGGGCGTAGTCAGCATGAAACTTGTGGGAGAGGGTACGTTCAACCGTGAGGACCGCAAGGCGGCAATGAGATTCGCGATCAAGAACGCCGGTGTCGATTGCGTTACAGTCGGCTACAAGAACGCTGCCGAGATCGACGAGGCGATCGAGAATCTGAATCTGGCACTCGCCTAGTGGGCCGGGGCGACGCCGTCGTATTATCCTGCCGGCTGACGATTAAGAAGTAAACGATCGGCCTGTGAACGTGTGCCGGGTTGGCAAGCTGTCATCGCGGTCGCCAGTTTGTTGGCATTGTCGGAGGCTTTTTCTTCAGTGCAAACGCGGTGTGACTCCCGAAACGTGCGTTCTCTATCGGAGGTGGTCCGGCAGATAGAGTTGGATCGGGGCGATGGATTTCATTCCGGAGCAACCGACGCACCTATTCCACACCGCTAGACTCCGCTAAGATTCCTGGAGGCGCACACTGAAAATCCTAGCCCTCGGGCTTGCGCTTGTGGCCGCCCCTTTCACTGCTCGTGCCCAAGAATTTCCGCGGTGGGAAGCGTTCGGGGGCTTCTCCTATGCGAACGTCAATCTCGGTCCACAGGCGTCCCTATTCAGCTCCAGCAACAGGAATTACGACGGATTCGATTTGGACTTCAGTTTTAATCCACACCGAAATATCCGGCTGCTTGCTGACGTCGGTTTCCAATTCGGGAGAACTACAACGACCCCTCCGCCGCCGTTCACCAAGGTTCATCTGCAGACAACAGAGGCGCTTTTCGGCCCTCAATTCACTCTTCAGAGACACAAGGCTACCGCCTTTGGCAATATCTTGGTGGGTGTCACCAACACGCGATTGTATGGACAGGCTGGCACACTCTACGAGGACCTCATTCGTCAAAACAGTCTCACGTTGGGTCTCGGCGGTGGTCTGGACGTCAACTGGACACGACTTGTGGCGATTCGGGCGTTCCAAGTTGAATATCTTCCTACTCGGCGGAGCGCTTGGGAGACAACATACACGCTCACGGCCGGAGTTGTTTTTAGGTTTGGTTTCCGCTGAATTGGCGACAGCGAGTCGAATGTTCTGATGGTTGCAGGCCTTGGTAGTTGGGCCGACTTCTTGGAGTTCCGTAAGCTAGTCGGATCGTGAATGGTCGTAAAACTGATGAGATTTTATCGACCTGGCAATTTGGGTACGGAAAGTTTGGGGAAGATGAGTTTCGGGACTAAATCGGACGGAGATGATAGCCCCTTTTGCTTTTGGGCGGATGCGGTTGCGTCGGTTCCGTTTCTTCTTTCATCTCTCCGATTCTTGCGCGAGCGTAGGATAGGCCAAGCATCGTTCCAAACGCTCCCTCAGCTGAGCGGACGGTATGCGGGGCCACAAGAATATTTGACTAGGGCAACAGGGACAAACCGTGACGTGAATACACGCAGCCGCTCACCAAGGCAATCACAGACGGAATCCAGTCAGCGGCCTAGTGATAGGCCCCCCAATTCCAGACTCTGGTCCTCCACCTGGCATTGAGATAGTACAGGGCCAACTCAGCGACAATCACAAGCGAAGCGGGCAGAATCAAGAATAGCTGTCGCGAACAGCTAATCGTTCCTCGGTCAACCGACGGGTTTCTTCATGAGCTGTTCTAAGCGTTCGAACGTGCTGAGGTGACCGCATATTTTGGCGGCCTCAGGAAGCTCATCTCGCGCGATGCCTATTTGCGCAATGTCCCTAGCGAGTTGGGTATATATCCTGCTGTACGTGGGGTCTCCTTTGGGCGTGCCTTTCTTCTTCTGCTCATTCAGCGCGATCTCCAGGCTCCTGAAATACTCGACGACTTCGGGCTGAGTTTCCATCGCCGTTCCCTCCCGATGCGGGATTCTATCACGCACCATCAACGAATTCGGTATGGCGAGGGCGGAAGCTGGGCGGAAGCTAGCCGGCGGCGCGAGCAATTCAGCGGGCCGGGGCCGCCAACTCCATCGCCCAGCGCATATTCAGGATTTGATTGAAGGCGCTGGCATCGTCTTCGAATTGCCAACCGGACGGCATGGACCTAACGTTACGGCGTCAGCCCGAACTCAGCCGTCCTGCAAAGCGATCCTGATGGCTTGCTCGACGGGCGAGTACGCCCCATCCGTGCGGTTGAGAAGAAAGGGCCCAGCCGGCACAAGAGGCGGCTGTGCGAGAAAGCGCGGGCGGGAACCGCGATGCTGCTGAGCCGCATGCACCAGAAACGGATGGCACAGGTAGACGGTGCCTGCGTCGCCTGTCGCGAGTACCTCACGCCGCGCAGCCGTTTCAGCAAAACCCCCCGCAGCGGCTAGGTCTCTTGCCGATAAACCGTTGTCCCCCGCTGGGGAGAGAATCCTCGCGACATTGAGATGCGAACCGACACGAATGCGGGTTGGCGCATCACTTTCGCCGACATCGGAGAAAAGAAACAGCATCAGCAGGGCTCTTCCCTTAGAAAACACGTTGATGCGCCAGTTCAGAAAATCATTGGTATCGCCGAGATCAGGAGGGAAACTGCTATCCACGTGCCAGCCCGCGTCTCCTGGATCGTCGGGCGACGGAAATCGAATTGGGAACGTCCCGAGATCGCTTCGAGGCCGCCATCGGCCTGGACCGACCAGTTGATCGAATGCTTGGTGCAGGACTGGCATATTGGCGGCCCTGGTAAACGGCGCTTGTTCATACATGCCGAGGCGGATCACCGGCTTCGTCCAGGTTGTTGGGTCGGCCTCATCGCAGCCCGTGTCCCGCCAGAGGATGGAACAGCTCTCGTCCGCAAGCTCACGCGGAAAAGCCTCCTGGATTTTCACGAACCCATCACGGATGAACTGCCTGATCTGCGCATCGCCCACCACCGATGGCGCATGAGAATCAAGCGTTAGGCGATATCGGACAGCTTGTTCGTGGTCCACGGCGCGAACCTAACTCTGTTCAGTATAGGGTATGGGACAAGGTAGACCGAGTAGTCGATCGCCTTCGTCCACCATTCACAATTTCCGACCGGATAACAGACCACGCGAAGTAAATGCACATGCTTGATTACTTGCCGGACGACTGGAATCCAGCCGGCTTCCCCCGAAGTCATGTCGGAGGAAATGCGCCGCAGGGGAGTACTCTCGCGTCTCCTCGGACGCGGTTCTTGGATGACGGGGGCCACAAGTGTGAGATGCCGACTTGCCCTAGATCGCCATAGCCAGTGCGGATCGACTCCCCTCTCATGGAAGCGCTCCGGCACAGTCTAGTGTCACGAAGCGCTCAATCTGATTGACGCGACGTCCCGCCCAGGTACCACATCGACTTGCAAACTTGGATCGGCGGCCGGCACGTAGGTCACAGGCAGGCCAAGCTCGCGCCGAATGATATTGCAGCCCTGTGCGATCGCACTCGCCTTGTAGAAGGCGATCTCTCGGTTGCACCCCTGACGGCCAAAGCCGCAGTCGCTCGATACAATCAAATGTTCTGCCGGAATGAACCTCAGCGCCTTGCGGATCTCGGCGGCCACGTCTTCCGGCCGGTCCGCCTGCAGCGCGCGATGGCTGACGGCGCCCACAGCAATTTTCTTTTTCAGGCCTTGCTTGAATGGCTCAAATAGTTCGAGATCTTTCTGATTACGATCCCTCATTTCAAGCGTCCACACATCGCCCCGGCATCGCTCCAGATAGATCTCGATGGACTTCGCGTAACTCGTATCTTCCATCACGCGCTGCATGTTCGGATTGCCCCAACATGTATGGATCCACAACTCGACGTCATCCAGCCCTTGGACCTCGCGGTTGAACGCTTCGACCATAAACTTGACCTCTTCATGGTCTTTGCCGTAGGTGTTCGCCATGAAGTGGAACGTCGGCTCCTCGATTTGGATACACCGGCAACCTGCATCACGCAGCGCGAGCAATTCCTTATTCATCGCTTCTGCCATATCCCAAATCACTTGGCGCTTGTCCTTGTACTTGGGCGTGTGGATGTCCAGGAAGAGCGCCATCACCTGCGAGCAGCACGTGCCGAACTTTACCGGCTTGCGAGTCTTTCCCTGCGCCATCCGCCACAATTTTGGATAGCCGAGCGGCTTGTGCTCGATCTTGTCGACAACGTGCGGCCATCTCCAGCCAGTGTAGATCTCGTTCAGTAGCGTGCCGCATGGATAGTGGAGCCAAGGCGCGGTCGTCTGCTCCGGCTGCAGATAGTCCCCTTCAAAGCCGGCCCAGCGCTGGAGCGGGTAGTGGTGCCACGCGCGGCCCGCCATGTCCTCATCGAGGTGAAAGTCGCCGTGCGTGAGGATGTCGAGCCCCGCTCGCTCCTGATCACTTATCACCACCGCCAGCGCGTCTTGAAACTTCTCGCGAAAGCGGATATCGAGCATGCAGGTGTCCAGCGGGCGGCCCCACATACTCACGTCGAACCAGCGTGGTCGCGGAAACGAGCCTGTGACAGTACTTGGAAGAATCAGGTTGGCGGTGGCAGTGAACATGGGTTCCTCCGATCGGCATTGTACATCCACTCATGTTCGGTCGGGAGTCGACGCAGCTGCAGGCGGTAAACCCACGGTAAGCCTCTCTGGTAGTTCTAAACAGGCTTAGGAAAAAGTCTTGGAAAGATACGTCCCGATCAACGCGGTTGTCGGAGATCAGCCGGCGGCTGTTCGAGATGCAACCCGCCGAAATGCGGCCGCTGCGCGTAACCGAAGGCGGGCTTTGGCAGGCTTTCGATGCATTTTTCGGAGCACGCGTGCACCAATAGCGGAAGCACGTCAGTCGCAACTCTCAGTGAAATCCACGCCTGATGTGTTTTCTTTTGCGAGAACAGTCCGCCGCACACACTGCAGGTCGCCGGTGCGAGCGCCGTCGGAATCTGCGGCAATCTCGGAAACGGAGGTCGGTACTTGTAGTTGCCGTAAAGACACCGGGTACTGACACGACTTCGAGTTAGGCGCTCGCACCTCGTGATCTCGTATGGAAACCAATGCAGACAACGCGAAGTGTACGGATCGAACTCTTCTAAATTCGTCATGTCGCCTATCGCGGGAGGGATTCGCACAAGGTGTCCCCCATGCAGACTCAAAACTTTGACTGACTTCAGTGTGCCAATCGATTTGGGCAGCGTGACGATCTGCTCCCACTTTTCGGAACCGATTCCCACCATCGGATTTAGCTCATCGGACCCTTCCTCGCGAACCTTCGCGATGTACGCTTCCAGCGAATTCCATGCGTGAGAATCTGTCTCCTGAACTTCTGTATGAAACAACAGCTCCTGCCACTCGGGGCGAAGGCCATGTTCTCCGGCGCCCTCATCTTCCACTTCATCGGGTTCGTATTGCGCATCGAGGCAATGGCACGACGCGTAGCGCCGCACCGGGTTGGGTTTCAATTCGGCGTCCCCTGTTGCTGATCGCTGGTTAAAGCGGGGGCGAAACAGCTTCACGAGCGGATCTTCGGCAGCGGAGTTCTTCAGACCCTTGCAGAGAAGGATGGCTATCACGGCACCCGCGGCCACGATAACAAACAAGCCGAAGCGATCCCAGAATACGGGCACAGCCAAGAGCACTGAGATATATTGAAAAACCATTTGGAGCAACAGACCAGACTATAGACTAGACGATGCGCGTCTTTTTTACGACGCCCTCTACCACTTGCACCACTGGATGCCTTCGCGGAGATGTGAACTCACCGTTTCACGCCGTTCGCCGGTCTGCCTGCGCGGTGGCAAGGGCGAACGGACATAAGCGTTATTAAATTACCTTGACGTATGGCTGGGTGCTATTCGAATGTTAAGCTTATGGTGTCCTTCGACAAGTCGTTGTTGTTTGGAAGTTGTCTCCTCGTTGTTGTGGGTACTGGATCACTTCGGTCCCTTGCGCAATCCAGGACTGAGCCGAGGAAGCCTGCCGTTCGTGCCAGCAAAGAGCAGACAAAACTGTCATTTAACGAAACGATTCAGCCAATTCTGTCTGAGAACTGTTACGCGTGCCACGGGCCTGATCCGGGCGCGCGAAAGGCCAAACTACGGCTCGACCGGGCTGAGTTCGCCTTCGTGCCGCACGATAAGTTCGGCCCCGCCATCATCGCAGGGCAGCCCGACAAGAGTCCGCTGGTGCGGAAAATCGAGGCGAAGAATCCCAAGGATCGCATGCCGCCTCCGGAAGCGCACAAGACTCTGAAGCCCGAGCAAATCGCGCTCTTGCGCGAGTGGGTGAAGGAAGGGGCGGAGTACGAGGAGCATTGGTCGTTCCTCGCGCCAAAGGCGCAAGCCGTTCCCGTTGTGAAGCAAGCCGGGTGGGTGCGCAATGCCATAGACAACTTCATTTTGGCGCGCCTAGAAAAGGAGGGGTTGACTCCGTCACCGGAAGCGGATCGGAGGTCGCTCATTCGGCGCGTGACGTATGACCTCACAGGTCTCCCGCCGACTCCAGAAGAAGTCAAAGCGTTCCTCGAAGATAATGCGCCCGATGCGTACGAAAATGTTGTGAACCGGTTGCTGGCAAGTCCTCGCTACGGTGAGCATCGTGCGCACTATTGGCTGGACGTGGCCCGCTATGGAGACACGCACGGCCTGCACACCGATCACTTCCGCAGTATCTGGCCCTACCGCGACTATGTGATCAAAGCTTATAACGAGGACAAGCACTTCGATCAGTTCATCAAGGAGCAGCTTGCCGGAGATATGCTGCCGGACGAAACTCTGGACTCGATCGTCGCCTCGGCATATGTGCGTGCAGGAATCAGCACTGCCGAGGGCGGCACACTCGGTGAAGAGCTTCGCGTGAACAACAAACGCGAACGGACGGAAGCATACAGCGCGGCTTTTCTGGGTCTGACAGCCGGGTGCGCCAACTGCCACGATCACAAGTTCGATCCGATTACCCAGAAGGATTTCTACCGGCTCACAGCATTCTTCAACAACCTCACTGAGAATCCCTTCAACGACGAGCGAAAGGACTGGCCGCCGTTTCTGCTCGTTCCAAAATCGGAAAATAGGGCTGCTTATGAAGAAACGCTAGCAAAGCGCACGGCGTTGAAGCGCCAAATTCACGATCGCCGAACTCAGGCACGGGAATTGATCTCAGCATGGCTCGCCCGTCAGGAGCGTGCTCCGCGTCCCGTCAGTTCGGATGGCTTGGTCGTGCGCCTCCGATTTGACGAGCAAAGCGGAGACGTATTCGCGGACTCGGCATCTGGCGTGAAACGCAAGTTTGCGACGGCAACGGGCGCTCCCGTCGTGTGGGGCGAAGGCACCTGGTTTTGGCCGTACATGCGGATGGAAATCAGCACGCGGCTAGAACTCCCGGACGTTGGTGATGAAGAGGCGGCAAAGCCCTTTAGCGTTGCTACCTGGCTGCATCCGCATCTCCGTCCGCTCGAACCCAAGGACGAAGGCAAGCCGGACGGCGTGATCCTTTCTCGCGCAGAAGCGACCCAGGACGGTCGCGGGTGGCAACTCATTTCCAGCAAAGGAAAGCTGGCGTTTGTGCTCGCGCACAAGTTGCCGGATGACGCAATTCAACTAGAGACGAAGGGAAAAGTCCTAGCGGTGGGCCGGTGGAATCATCTGGCGGCTACTTATGATGGTTCAGGCCAAGCGGCAGGAGTGAAACTTTACGTTGACGGGAAGCTGCAAGAAGTAACGGTAATTAAGGATGCGCTCAACGGCAGCTCCGGCCCGACCGCACCGCTGGAATTCGGCCGCATGCATCCTGACGCCAACCCCTTGCGCCAATCTGGTTTTCAGGATTTTCGTTTCTATCAGCGCGCGCTTTCGAACGAAGAGGCGGCGCGATTGCCGTTTGAGGATTATGTGTCGGAAGTTGTGCGCAAGTCTCTGGCCGAGTGGACTGAGGACGAACTGCACGCGGTAAGTGAATACTACTTCGCGGAACTGGATGAGCCGACGCGTACGTTTAGGGCTCAAATTTCTCTGCTCAACCAGGAACTGGACCGTCTCTCCAAGGACGGAGACATCGTGATCATTAGTCAAGAGGCGCCTACTTTGGCGTATGCCGACGTCCTCACTCGAGGTGCGTTTAACGCGCGCACAGAGCGCGTGCGCCCCGGCGTGCCGCATTTTCTTCCGCCCCTGAAGGCAGGAGTGCCGCTGGACCGCTTAACGCTTGCGGAATGGACGGTCAGTCCGTCGAATCCCCTTACACCGCGAGTGACCGTAAATCGCATGTGGTCGGAAATTTTTGGTACGGGCCTGGTGGAAACGACCGAAGATTTCGGTGTGATGGGCGCGCGGCCGAGTCATCCTGAGCTGCTCGACTGGCTTGCGCTGGATTTTCGCGAACACGGCTGGGATGTGAAGGGCTTTTACAAACAGCTAGTGCTTTCGGCTACTTATCGGCAGTCGGCGCGCGCGACTCCCGAGCTAGTCGAAAAAGATCCAAAGAACCGGCTGCTGGCGCACGGACCGCGATTCCGCATGGACGTGGAGATGCTCCGCGATACCGCCCTGGCGGCCAGCGGTTTGCTTGTCGAAAAAATTGGCGGCCCGAGCGTGAAGCCCTACCAGCCGGCTGGCGTGTGGGAAGCGGGCAGTCACCAGAACAGTGATACAAAAGCGTATGTTCAGGATCATGGTGACGCGTTGTATCGTCGCAGTCTGTATACATTTTGGAAACGCATGGCGACCATGCCCAACATGGATGCTCTGGACGAGCCCGTGCGGGACGCTGCGTGCACAAGGCGTCAGCGAACCGATACTCCGCTGCAGGCGCTTGTGCTAATGAACGATCCGCAGTGGCTGGAGGCGGCGCGGCGCTTGGCGGAACGCTTGATTCATGAATCGTCGAACGCCGAAGGACGTCTCAATGCGCTCGGCGAGATTTTGCTGGCTCGTCGGTGGGAGCCAAGAGAAAAAGCCGCGCTCGAACGTGCTTTGGCGAAATTCCGGTCAACGTATGCGCAAGATGAGCCCTCTGCGGAAAAACTGGTTGCCGTAGGTGAAAGCAGGCCCGACATAGACTTGCATGCCGACGAGGTGGCTTCCTGGATGCTGGTTGCGAGCGCGGCCATGAACCTGGACGCGGTCTTGAACAAATGAGAAAGTTGAGAAACTAAATGAAGCCAGAAAGTCCGTTGATTCAAGGCCAATGTTGCGACCATGGCGGCGAAGGTCCAACTGTTTACGATTTGCCTGTACCGCTTTCTCTCCGCCAGGAATGGAAGCGCCTCGCCACGCGCAGACACTTCCTGGGCCGAATGGGAAAGACGCTTGGCTGGGCAGGTCTGACGAGTCTACTTGGCAATGCGTTGGTCGGGCGCGCGGCGGCGGCGGAATTGACTGGCGGGGGGGCTCATCGCCTGCCGGATTTCGCGCCAAAAGCGAAGCGAGCGATCTATTTGTTCATGTCCGGCGCCCCATCACAGATGGACTTGTGGGACTACAAGCCTGGACTGACATCTCTTTTCGACAAGGACCTTCCCGATTCCGTTCGAGGGAACCAGGCACTGACCGGCATGACCTCCGGACAGGCGCGTTTTCCGATTGCGCCCGCGCATTGGGGCTTTTCGAGACAAGGAAAGTCTGGCCGTTACGTCAGCGATTTACTGCCGTGGACGGGCAAGTTAGTGGACGACATCACGTTGATCCACACGATGCAAACTGATGCGATCAACCATGAGCCGGCAATTCTTTTGATCAACACGGGCAACATGGTGCCCGGTAAGCCTTCGCTTGGCTCCTGGCTATCGTATGGCCTCGGAAGCATGAACGAAAATCTTCCGACCTTTGTTGTTCTCAATTCACTTACGATTCCGGGCACAGACCTTCAGCCAATTTCGCCGAAGTTGTGGAGCAGCGGATTTCTTTCCAATGAATACGCCGGAGTGGCGTTTCGGTCGCAAGGCGCTCCGGTGCTTTATCTCGACGATCCAGCCGGAATGAGCCGCGATGTTCGTCGCCAGCTAATCGAGGCGGTGAACACGATCAACCAGATGACATTTGAAGAAGTAGGGGATCCGGAAACACACGCGCGCATTCATCAGTATGAAATGGCGTTTCGCATGCAGGCTTCGTTGCCCGAGCTCACCGATCTTAGCGACGAGCCTGCCAGCACGTGGACTTTATATGGCGAAGACGCGAAGCAGGTTGGAAGTTTTGCGTATAACTGTCTACTGGCCCGGCGAATGGTCGAGCGCGGCGTGCGTTTCACTCAGGTTTATCAGAGAGGGTGGGACGTACATTCGAACGTTGTGGGTAACCTGCCCAAGCTTTGCGCTGCTACGGATCGAGGATCTTATGCGCTTGTCGCAGACCTGCAACGTCGCGGCTTGCTGGACGACACGCTGGTCATTTGGGGGGGCGAATTTGGCCGAACCGTTTACAGCCAGGGCGGCCTTTCAAAAGACAACTACGGACGCGACCATCATCCGCGTTGCTTCACCACATGGATGGCCGGCGGCGGAACGAAGAAAGGTCACGTGCATGGGCAAACCGACGATTTCTGCTACAACGTGGTGAAGGATCCGGTGCACGTGCGTGACTTTAACGCAACTGTTCTTCACCTTCTCGGTGTGAATCATGAGAAACTCACCTTCAAGTTCCAGGGACTCGCGCAGAAATTGACAGGAGTTGTTCCGGCAAAGATCGTGCCGGACCTCATCGCATGAAATCACTTACTCGACGCAGGTTCCTTAGAGATGGCTCGACGGCGACAGCCGCCGCGGCGATGCTGCCGCGTTTCTTTCTGCAGACATCAAACAAGTCCGGCAGCCGCTTGCCGGTTGTCGGCTCTGGGGTACACACCTACGAGTGTGTTCACGACTGGCTGGTGCCGCCCGACGGCCTGGTTTGGGGGGACACCCACGGTTTGGCGCAGGATCAGCAAGGCCACATCTACGTGGCGCACACGGTGAACAAATCCAGCATGCGCGGAGAGGCCGTGGTTATTTACGACTCGTCCGGGCGCTTCGTTCGCGCCTTTGGGGAGGAATTTCGTGGGGGCGCGCATGGGCTTGGTGTCCGCCGCGAGAAAGGCGCGGAAGTTCTCTATCACTGCGATATCAATCAGTGCAAGATCGTGAAGACCACGCTGAACGGCGAATCGCTTTGGGCACACGGCTACCCGCGTGAAGACCCTGCCTATGCAGGGCGACCCATTGATTTTGTTCCGACCAACGTCGCCTTCGCTTTAAACGGAGACTTTTATGTAGGTGATGGCTACGGCTCGCACCATTTGCTGCGATTTTCTTCGGACGGAAAATTTCTTGGAGAAGTCGGGCGGCCGGGCCACGGTGACGGCGAATTCGACACGCCACACGGCCTCTTCGTGGATACCCGTGGCGCGGATCCCATCCTGGTGGTTGCGGATCGCGGGAATCGTCGCGTGCAAACTTTTTCCTTGGACGGCGCACATCTTCGCACCATTAAAGACGAGTCGCGGCTCCGCATGCCTTGTCACTTCCATTCGCAAGGGGACTGGATGGTCTGTCCGGACCTCGACAGCCAGGTTTGCATTCTCGACCGCGAGTACAAGGTAGTTGTGCAACTGGGAGACGGACGCGCTTCGAACGGGGAAGTTGGCTCACGCCGCAGGCAGTCGCGTAACGAATTCACTGCGGGGCAGTTCATCACGCCCCACGCGGCAATTTTCCTTCACAGCGGCGACATCCTAGTGGCCGAGTGGCTGCCAATTGGGCGCATCACGCTGTTGCGCCGCGTCTGAGTCTGCCCGGATGACCTCGCGCAAGAGCTTACCGCTGTGTGGTATCGGCCTATTTCTCGTAATCGCGCTGGCGCTCATTGTGCTAAAGGCCCCGCCCGATGGGCTTGAGCGTGGCCAGCTGAGTCAATTCCTGGGACGCTTTCATCCGCTAGTTGTGCATCTTCCGATCGCGCTCGTCTTGCTGGTCGCAGCGCTCGAATGCGCAGGCTTCTTTCGCAACGGAAAACACCTGCAAGCTTCCGCTAGCTTCGTTCTGACGTTGGCTGCCGTCACCGCACTGATGGCGGTCTTTCTCGGCTGGCTGCTCGCCAGGAGCGGTGGTTACGAAGGCCGCCTTGTCACGCGCCACATGTGGGGAGGAGTTTCGCTCGCGGCCGCGCTCATCCTCTGCTGCGCTGTGCGCGAATCGAACGCGAAATTGTACGGTACAGCGCTCTTTGCCACGGTCTGTCTCATGGCATGGACTAGCGACCAAGGTGGAAAGCTGACTCACGGTGAGGGCTTTCTGACCGAGTTCATGCCCGCGAAACTGCGCGCGGTGCTTGGTGTGCCTCCGCCGGAAAAAAAGCACACACCTACGAGCAGCGCAGTAGGTATATCACCAGTTAGCGCCGGAATGGTTTCGGTCACTTTTTTCGCTTCGCGCGTTGCGCCTATCTTCCACGACAAATGCGTTCAGTGCCATGGACCGCAAAAGAAGAAAGGGAAGCTTCGGCTGGATACGTTCGAAAACGTGATGCGCGGTGGCAAAGATGGCGTGATCGTGAAGCCCGGAGATCCAAGCGGCAGCGAGGTTTTTCGTAGAATCACTCTGCCCCGCGACGATAAGGACGCCATGCCAGCTGAGGGGAAGCCCGGCCCGACTGAAGCCGAAATCAAGGTAATCGAGCTGTGGATTGCTTTGGGTGCGTCGCAAAGTTTGGCTGCAGAGGAAGTCCGCGGAGCACCGCCGCTTGCGCCGCCAATGACGGCTTCGCCGCCTCTAACCGCCGACTACCGGCCGCGCTCAGACAAGATTCAAGCGCTGCAAAGCGAGCTCGGCGTGCGGCTCGTGCCGCGATCACAAAATCCGACGGACGGCTTGATTCTGCGCACCGTCAGTGCCCGGGAACGATGTGATGATGCGGCCCTCGTGAAGTTGGCGCCGGTCGCCAGTTTGATCGTTGATGCCGAACTTGCCAGCACTAAGGTCACCGATGGAGGGCTTAAGACACTTTCCACGTTTTCAAACTTGCGGTCTCTCGATCTTTCGCACACGGCGATTACCTCGGTTGGCGTGCGTCTTCTCAGCCGGCTCGACAAACTCGAGACGCTCAATCTGACTGCTACGGGTGTGGACGACACGGGGGTCGCTCTGCTTCGTCACAAGGTGAGGCTGAAGCGCCTGTATCTGTTCGAGACAAAATGCACGGTCCAGTCCGAGCTGCAAACAGAGAAGCAAAAACGATGATTGCGAACCGAGGGGCGTAGGCGAAACAAAGGGCAAGCGAAAGACAAAAGAAAAAGTCGGAAAAGGCGTGATGGGGGCCGAACGTAGACAGTGCCCATCGTGCCTTCTCAGTGGCTTAGAATTCCATCGCATTTCTCGTAAGCCCTTGGAATTCCTTGCGTTGTTGTTCTTGATCCCCAGTAGCCGCTAGCGGTTGCGGTGGATGCCGCCTGGTGGCTATAGGAACTGGCATGCTCGGTACGTTCCCTTTAAACAGACAGCTCAAGCCGCGACGTGTTAGCTTGTTCCTTGTTCCCAGGACCTGGGACACAAGAGAATCCGGGATCCTGTGCCGAATCCATGGGGGGAGAACAGGAATGCCTTCACTAACGTCAGGGAAACACGCGGGCTCAGGCGCGGTGAGTAACCAAACTGCGGTCGCTGAGCCTACGTTTGCCGAACGAGCGCGTACCTTGGTGTATCTGGGCCGAGTTGGGAGTCTATCGACACTCTCACGTAAACAGCAGGGGTTCCCCTTCGGATCCGTGATGCCCTATGGGTTGGACGACCACGCGAATCCTATCTTCCTCATCAGCACGATGGCCATGCACACTCAAAATGTGCAGGCAGACCCGCGTTCCAGCCTGTTAGTGACCCAGCCTGATACCATCGGCGATCCCTTGGGAGCGTCCAGGGTCACGCTGCTAGGAAATATTCTCCCGGTACTTGTGCCGGAAGTAGCCGAAGCACGGAAACTCTACCTGGCGCGTTATGCCAACAGCAAATACTGGGTGGACTTTGACGATTTTTCCTTTTACCGGATGGACGTGGTGGACGTTTACTACGTGGGTGGCTTCGGGGTGATGGGCTGGTTCCCTGCCTCGGAATATTACAGCGGGCAACCCGACCCGCTGGCTGACGCTGCACGCGACATCATCCAGCACATGAATACCGATCACGGGGATGCTCTCGTCCTGCTTGCCCGGGAATTTGCTGGAATCGAGTCTCAGGAAGTGGCGATGACTTCGGTCGACCGTCTCGGCTTTCAGGTACGCTTGAAAACCCAAGATGGCACGCGTGGTGCCCGCATCTCATTCGTGCGGGAGGTAAGTAGTCCGGCGGAAGCCAGAAAAGTTCTGGTAGAAATGGTAGGGCAAGTACGGCGAATGTGAGCAACCGTGCGACTCTCTAAGCCTTGATGAATGTCTAAGTGGATTTCAACTGCGGTAACCCTCCCAGCGACACATCGATCTCGTAGGGCCCGAGTTTGGTACCGGCCGGAAGACTCATTCCTTCTTCCCCTACAAGTACGTCGAACGACGCTCTTCGAAATCGACAGGTCAAACCATCTTTTTTCAGAGCGGGACGCGAAGCTACTTGTTCACCCCGGCGCCCCTGTCGCGAAAGCTCTTCTAGCCTCGCTGGGACCAAAGTCCTCCACCCTCCAGTCGGTTCGTTGTGCCGCTTACCCACACGAAATAGTACACGATGGCGGGACAGCGCAGGGAGTGCCGGAGAGGTCTTGAGCTTTGGCCGCCAGTCCGCGAGGCCGGTACTGCTCGGTCGCCAGTTCCCCATCTAGCAAGACTGACACCAGAGGTCGTAGCCGCTTTGCGGAATCGGACTCGGGTGGTGAGGAGGATAAGTTTGGAAGCATCGAACGTGGGGACAAAGAAATGGCCGCCACAGAGAAGGCGGCCACTTCGGTTCAGCGTTGTGCGGTTGCTTACGCCTTTACGGGCGTCCCTTGGCTTGCAATACATTGCCACTGTCCGCTCGGCATCTTCATCCAGGTATCGGTCCAGCGAATATCCACGTCAAAAGGCTTACCCGCTGCATCGGTCCCTTTACTCTTGAAGTCTCCCGTCGCTATGGCCGTATCGCCAAAAACGGTGACTTTCAAGTCGGCGTAGCCGGCAGTGTTCCATTTCATCGTCTTCAATTCGGCCAGCGTCTCGACCCTGCCAGTTACTTTCCCATCGCTGCCCGTACTCACGAACTTGTCGGCCAGCAACGGGGCGAGTAGGTCCGCATTATTCGTCTTTTGTGCCTGCAGCCACTGTTCTTCGAGTGCGGCTACAGTTTTTTCAGTCCCGCCGGTCGTTTGCGCTGGCGACCGTGCGGCGCTTCCCAGTAGGAGCACACCAATCAAACACCACATCCATGTTTTTTTCATAGCGATCCCCTTAATTGTTGAGATTTTCGAAAAGATTTGGCCTGAGCCTGGCAAATGAGGGCAAAGTAAACGAGGGCGCTGTACGTATGTGGAGAAAGGACCCGGGTGAGAGGAGCAACAGCTCCTTACCTAGTCGCTCTGCCAGTTTGCAGGAGCAACGGTACGCGGGAGTCTATGCGAAGTCAAGGTATTATACTGAAAATCGCCCGTCGCCGAGATGCCAGACCCACATTGCAAATGCGGTTACGCTCCCGACCGAAGGTCCCCAAGTTCGGATAAACGCTGATTTATCGGAAAATCTCGCTGCCCCGACACTTGACCCTCATGACGATAGTGCGAGTCCCTAAAAGGGTTTTGATGACGTTCGCAGCTAATTGCTCGTGGCCAAGAAGCTTTGGAAGCTGCTGACTGCAGCTGCTTCTGTATCGTAAACATCGAAAACGGTCAGCAACTTGGTCACTTGCATGACGTCATGGAATTTTTTGCCCAGATGGCAGAGGCGCACAGATGCACCCTGATTTTTGGCGCTGAGATGCGCAGCGACCAAAGTGCCTAGCCCCGCGCTGTCGATGTATTTGATCTCAGCCATGTTCAGAACGATCTTTTTCTTTCCTTCGGCGATCAGACTCTTCAGTCTCTCTCGGAGAGAATTGCTCTCCTCGCCCAGCACAATGCGACCGTCCAGTCCCACCACGGTTACGCCATCTACTTCGCTGTTCTTCATTCTTACCGTCATGCTAGCTCCTCCCTCGCCAATGACAGGCCCGCACGGCGAGTCCAGAAGTAGAACACGCGCGCGAAAGCCGATCTGTCCAGAAAAGCACACTTCCGGTGACGATTTGAGGAGGCTGCACAAGGTCCCGGCTGCCCGCGGCAGCTGTCTTTCCGTGTCTAAAATGAGCACTTCAGCGCCTAGGAATGGACTCAAATCCCCGATTAACGTTAGAGCGTTCATCATTGGAATCGCCCGCCAGAGCACTTCGGCAGATGTCCGGCGCGGGAGCGAAGATCAATCCTTACAACCGGTACTACGCCGAAAGTGCAAGCCGAATACTCCAAGCCGTCGCTCCGGGAGATTGTTAGCCTTTGCGGTTTTGCCCGGGAACCTCCCTTCTGACTTAGACAGTCCTCCCCTCCCGCTCCTTCTTTCATGATATTCGATATGACGATATTGACGTTCGTACGCGTGGTGTTGAGCTTGGTAGGAATCCTTTTTGGATTCGTCGTCGTCGTGGGCGGGTTCCTGACCGCGAAAACGACGCGACGGCTGGACCGCGCTTTTTCTTGCGACCACGGTTTGACGAGCGTGACCGGATTCCTGTTTCCGTTCCACAGATTTTTGCCTTCCCACGCCCTCTTTCATCTGGCCGGTCCATGGCGCCGCACTTATGTCATCGGTGCCGTCATCGCTCTCTATCTTAACGTTTTCGTTTTGATCGCCCAGTTTTTTATGAACATTCCCGGGCTCAAGGCCCTGGCGCCCACCCTTCAGAACCGCCGTTTCTCGGGACGCAGGTCATGGTCATGTTGATTTTCATTGTCCTAGGGGTGCTCGCGGCCAAGCGCTTCCCCGCGGAAGCGGTCCACGCAGTCTGAGCGCCGTCTTTGGTTTTGGAGGATTTGCTTGTATCCTCCTGGTCAGGCGAAGCATCAATTCATCCATCCCGCGGGAGTCGAAAACAGCGAACCTCGATTCCGGGGAAAGGTCTCACTGTCGGAGCAAACCATGAACACGATTACGAAACGCAAACTCTGGATAGGAGGAGCGCTCTGCTTGGTCGTCGCCGGCCTGATTGTCGGGGCAATGCGCCCAAAGCGGGTATCGGGGGCGCCCAGTGCTTCGCCAGACGTTGAGGTCGTGCAAGTCGAGCAGAAAGACGTTCCTATTTTTGGCGAGTGGATCGGCACGATCGACGGTTTCACAAATGCCGACGTCAGGGCGCAGGTCACGGGCTACCTACTGCGACAGGGTTACCAGGAAGGCAGATTCGTCAAGAAGGGTCAACTACTCTTCGAGATTGACCCGCGGCCCTTTCAGGCGGCGCTGGACCAAGCCGAAGGGCAGTTGGCGCAGGCCAAGGCCATACTTGCCAACGCCCAGGCAGTGCAAGGCAGGACCGAACTGGACGTCAACCGCTACACCCCTCTGGCCAAAGAGCAAGCCGCCAGCCAGCAGGATCTCGATAACGCCGTCCAGAACAACATGGCGGCAAAGGCAACGGTGGCCACGGCCCAAGCTCAAATTAAGACGGCTGAGGCTGCCGTTGAAACGGCCAAGATCAACCTCGATTTTACCCGCCTCATTGCGCCCATCGACGGCATCGCCGGGCAGGCACAGCTGCAGGTGGGTGCCTTGGTCAACCCGAACAGCGGGCCGGTGACCTCCGTGTCCACCCTCGACCCTATCAAGGTTTATTTTACCGTGAGCGAGAGGGAGTATCTCGATTGGAACAAACGGTTCCCGACGGAGACGACTCGGCAAGCGGCGGACAAGAGTCTGCGCCTCGAACTAATTTTGGCCGACGGCTCTCCCTATTTACATGAAGGCACATTCTACTTTGCGGACCGCCAGGTGAATCAAAGCACAGGTGCGATTCGCATTGCCGCGCTGTTTCCGAATCCTGGGAATATTCTGCGCCCAGGCGGCTACGGCAAAGTTCGGACAGCTGTCCGCGTCCAGAAAGACGCGCTGCTTGTCCCGCAGCGCTCGGTGTCGGAGTTGCAAGGCGGCTATCAAGTGGCGGTTGTGGACGGCGAGAACAAAGTGAACATCCGTACGGTAACAGTCGGCGATCGTGCGGGCACGGAGTGGATTGTTGCGAAAGGGCTAAAGCAGGGCGAACGCGTGGTCGTCGAGGGAGTGCAGAAGGTACGTCCCGGCATGCAGGTGAACCCCAAGCCATTCACCGTGGAAAGTAAGGAAAGGTAACCCGATGTCAAAGTTCTTTATCAACCGTCCCATCGTGGCCATGGTCATTTCTATCGTTATGGTGATTGTAGGCTCCATCACGATCCTCAGTCTGCCGATCGCGCAATTTCCCAACATTGCTCCACCAGAAATTCAAGTACTGGCCACCTATGTCGGCGCGGACGCGCAAACCCTCGAGCAGGCGGTCGCCACTCCCATCGAACAGCAGATGAGCGGCGTGGACAACATGAATTATATGTATTCGCTGAATGCAACGGGTAACTCGAACACGACACTGATCGTGAACTTCGATGTAAAAACCGATCCAAACACGGATTTGATTCTCACCCAAGCACGAGAGACGCAAGCCGCTTCGCAGCTACCCGCCGATGTCAACAACTATGGAATTACTGTCCGAAAGTCGGTAACCGCTCCTCTCATGTTAGTTGCCTTGTACTCGCCGCATGGAACGTACGACGCCAGCTTTCTGGCGAACTACGCGTACATCAATATCACCGATCCGATCACGCGCGCGCCGGGCATCGGCAACGTTCAGGTATTTGGAGCGGGCCAATACGCGATGCGTCTGTGGGTAAAACCCGACCAATTGGCGAAGCTGGGCATCACTGTCCCCGAGATCGTCAGTGCCATTCAGGCGCAGAATACGGTGAACCCGGCCGGAAAAGCGGGCGGGGAACCGGCGCCGAAGGGCCAGGAATTTACTTACTCGGTTCTCGCGCAAGGCCGTCTTGCGTCGCCCGAAGAATTCGGACAGATCGTGGTGCGGGAGACGCCCGACGGCGGGACCGTCCGGGTACGGGACGTTGCTCGGATCGAATTGGGTTCCCAGGACTACAGCGTTCTTGGCCGACTCAACGGACAACCGAGCGCGATTATCGCGACATATCAGTTGCCAGGTTCCAACGCCGTCGACGCAGCCGCAAACGTCAAGAAGCTAATGGCCCAGATGAAACAGCGGTTTCCGGAGGACATAGATTATGTCGTAGCGCTCGACCAGACTCGCGCGGTCACGGAAGGCATCAAGGAAATTGTTAAAACCCTTCTGATAGCCCTGGCGCTCGTGATCCTGGTGGTCTACCTGTTCCTGCAGGGCTGGCGCGCCACGCTTATTCCGCTCCTTGCGGTGCCCGTTTCGCTCGTCGGCACGTTTGTGCTTTTCCCGGTGTTCGGTTTTTCCATCAATACGCTCTCTCTCTTTGGGCTTGTGCTAGCGATCGGCCTCGTGGTGGACGACGCGATTGTTGTGGTTGAAGGCGTGGAACGGCACATCGAGGAGGGCCTCACACCCAAGAAGGCGGCTTTGAAAGCAATGGAAGAACTCTCCGGTCCTGTCGTCGGCATCGCGCTGGTTCTCTCAGCGGTCTTTGTGCCGACAGCCTTCATCCCCGGCATCACCGGCCGGCTCTACCAGCAGTTCGCCGTCACCGTCGCGATTTCGGTGCTGCTCTCGGCGTTCAACGCGCTTACGCTCAGTCCCGCGCTTGCCGCACTACTTCTCCGGCCACGGGCGCCGAGCCGAGGATTGCTGCGAAGATTTTTCGATTGGTTTAACCGCTCGTTCGCGCGTGCCACCGAGGGCTATGTCCGTTGGAGCGCGGTACTCATCCGCAAGACCGCCGTCGTAGTCGTTCTGCTCGTGGCCTTTGGCTTGGCGGGTGGCTTTTTTGCCAACCGAGTGCCGTCGAGTTTCCTTCCAGACGAAGATCAAGGCTATGCGTTCGTCAATCTCCAGCTTCCCAACGGAGCTTCCTTGGAACGTACGACCGCAGCCGCGGCGGATGTAGAAAAAATCCTTGCGAATACGCCGGGCGTTCAATACACGACCAGCGTCATCGGCTTCAGTTTGCTGAGCTTTGTGCGCACCAGCTATAACGCGTTCTTTTTTGTCACGTTCAAGCCCTGGGACGAGCGCACCGCACGGGCCGAACAATTTCAAGCCATCAAAGCGCGATTGAACGCGGGGCTGAGCAGGCTGCCCGCAGGTGCTGCCTTTAGTTTCTCGCCTCCGGCGATTCCAGGAGTCGGCACGTCCGGTGGATTCACTTTCGTCCTTGAGGATCGCGCCGGAAATGATGTACAGTTTCTGGCCAAGAACCTCACCACTTTCCTGGAAGCAGCCCGCAAGCGCCCCGAGATCGCGGGCTTGAGCACCACCTTCCTGCCCAGCGTGCCGCAGGAATTCGTGGAGGTAGACCGCGACAAAGTGCTAAAGCAGGGCGTGCCGCTCAACGACGTCTATCGGACAATCCAAGCCTTCATGGGCGGATATTTCATCAACTATTTCAACCGGTTCGGCCGTCAATGGCAGGTTTATATCGAGGCGGAAGGCGAAGACCGCGCTAAGGCGGAAAACGTCGGGCAGTTCTACGTTCGCAACAGCAAAGGGGAGAATGTCCCGCTATCCACGCTAACCAGCGTAAAGCCGCGGCTCGGGCCGGAGTTTACCATGCGTTTCAACGAGTACCGTTCGGCGCAGATTAACGGCGGCGCGGCGCCGGGCTACAGTGCGGACCAAGCCACGGCTGCTCTCGAAGGCGTTTTTAAACAGACGATGCCGCGCGAGATGGGCTTTGACTATTCGGGTATGTCCTTTCAAGAACAGAAAGCTCGGGAGGGAGTGCCCGCTTCGGTGATCTTCGGACTCTCGCTGTTATTCGTTTTCCTGATTTTGGCGGCGCTATATGAAAGCTGGTCGCTGCCGTTCAGTGTGCTGCTGAGTACACCGGTGGCGATCTTTGGAGCCTTTGGAATCCTGTGGTTGCGCCGCGCGCTGCTCGGCGTTTTCCTGCCGCCTTTTATGGTCCAGATCGAGAACGATATCTACTCGCAAATCGGATTGGTCATGTTAATCGGTTTGGCCGCCAAGAACGCGATTTTGATCGTCGAGTTCGCTAAGGAGCAATACGAGAACGGAAAGCCTCTGGCGGATGCTGCGCTCGAAGGAGCCAGGCTTCGCCTGCGGCCGATTTTGATGACCTCTTTTGCATTCATTCTCGGTTGCGTGCCGCTGTGGACGGCAACTGGTGCCGGGTCGGTTGCCCGCCAAATCATGGGCACTACGGTTATCGGAGGGATGCTGGCCGCCAGCGTGATCGGAATCTTCTTCGTGCCTGCGATCTTCTATCTGGTGGAGAAATGGTCAAGCGCCGGCAAGGAGCCCGTTTCGGGAGCGCTGCCAGCAAGGCCGGCCCCGGCGGAGGCGGACTGAGATGGGCTACCGCGAGAACGGCGCGAAGAAAGAACGGCGGAGCAACCTATGAAGAAACTAGCGCGATTCATGGCCTCCATCATGATGGCATCGGGTTTAGTCGCTGGGTGCAGGGTCGGCCCGAACTACCATCGGCCCACGGTTCAACCTCCAGCGGCCTTCCGTGATCTGAGCGAGAACCCACAGGTCCAGGCTCAAGCAGCGTCCTATGCTGATCTTCCTTGGTGGCAGGTCTTCCAGGACCCGCAATTACAAGAACTCATCCGCACAGCGCTAAAGCAAAACTATGACTTGCAACTTGCGACGGAACGCATCAACGCCGGGCGCGCGGAACTGGCCGTAACGCGGTCCAGTCTATTCCCGCAGGTCCAGGGCAATAGCGATTTCAGTGGAGGGAAAGAGCATAACTTCCAAACCAAATCAAATTTTCTCACCCTTACTGCTGACGCAGCTTTCCAGTTGGATTTCTTCGGTAAGCTGCGCCGCGCGACCGAGGCATCACGCGCCCGACTCCTTGCAACACAGGATGCGCGGCAGACGGTCATATTAACGCTGGTGAGCGACGTGGGGAGTGACTATTTCGCGCTGCTGCAACTTGACCTTCAACTCCAAATTACGCGCGAGACGGTAAAGACGCAGGAAGACTCGGTGAAGCTGACCAATCTTCGTGTGGAGCACGGCGTGGCCACGAAGCTTGACGTTTTGCAGGCTCAGCAAGTTCTCGATTCCGCGAACGCCCAAATCCCTGATTTGGAGCGGCGGATCGCGCAGGAAGAGAATGCCATCAGCATTCTTCTTGGCAACTACCCTCAGGCCGTGACACGCGGACGCCCGCTAGTGGAGCAGCCGCTTCCACCCGAAGTGCCGCCGGGGCTGCCTTCCTCGTTGATCGAGCGCCGGCCTGATATTCGCGAGGCCGAGCAAATCCTGGTGGCCGCGAACGCCGAAATCGGAGTCGCCAAGGCCCAGTTCTTTCCGCAAATCTCCCTGACGGGTTCCGGCGGCGGCGCCTTCGGACGGAGCAGCGCATTCTCCGGCCTAATGAGCTCGCAACTCGGAACCTGGTCTTACGGCGCCCAAGTGAGCCAGCCCATTTTCACGGGCGGAGCGCTCCGGGGAAATCTGCGGCTCGCCAAGTCGCAACATCAACAGGCTTTGATTTCGTACCGGCAAACCATTCAACGCGCGTTCGGCGACGTATCCGACGCGCTAATCGGCTACGAGAAATTCCATCAGGTCCGGGTTCGCCAGGAGGATACCGTCAAGGACTTGCAGGAATCCGTTCGCCTGTCCGACATGCGTTACAAGGGAGGCACGACAACATATCTCGAAGTGCTGGATGGTCAACGGTCCCTCTTTTCCGCTGAACTCACACTCGCGGAGGCGCGCGGCACCGAGTACCAGAGTCTGGTGCAACTGTACAGGGCACTTGGCGGAGGCTGGCAGCAACAACCGTAGAATTGATGAGCCGAATCACGGAGGATTTGCATGTCTACTAGCGTCTGGTTGGTGACGCAGCGCAAATGGATTGGGCCGAAGCATCGCTGAAGCTGTGCTCGCATGGGGCGATCGGCTCGTCGCAACGGCCCGCCATCCTCGCCGCCTTGAGAGTCTGGTGGCGAAATATGGCGATCGGGTGCGCACCGCTCCCCTCGACGTGAACAACGCGGGGTACGGCGATGTCGCACCGTTCAAGCAGTTGAACTCCGATGGATTCAAGGCCGTGGTGGACACCAACTGCTATGCCAGGATGACCCTGTTTGCCCTGGTCGACCACAGCGGACAAGCGGAAAAGGTAGGAATGAAAATGCGATCCACCAAGCTGCTGGTCTTCGGCAGCCCCAAAGCCGGAACGCGTCTTATGCTCGCCGCTCCCAGAAGGACCATCGACCTCCCTTTGAAGATTCTGATTTGGGAAGACAACCAGGGGAAAGTCTGGGTTTCCTACAATAGCCCCGATTACTTAAAACAGCGCCACAGTCTGCCGCAGGGGCTGCTACAAGACATCGCCGTCGTCGAAACATTGGCGGCCAAGGCTGGGGAGTAGCTCGGAACAAGCACTCTCCCTAAAGGGAGAGGATTCCTACGGAACCGGATGTTGGGCCAGTCTCTTCGGTGGTTCCTCCCACAGGGCCCTTACTTAAGGCGAGGACAACCGAGAGGCTTGACTTTTGGGCTATTCGCCCATAGGTCTTTTGGACGCGAGGATGACAGAACAAACCGCAGAAAACAGCCTTATATCCCCGGTCTGAACGCCGGAGCTTTACGGCTAGGATGGGCAACTACCGGTAGTGGCCCGACTTGAGCAGCCACGATTGGTCGGGACCGTTCATCGCAGATAGAAACCGTCGATAGCAGCCATGAGACCACCTTGCGACGAGGCCGTAATCCGTCGGGAAGTGTCCGAGTTCCGTGTGCAGAACAAGCGAGACTGTGGATACTCGCCGCGACAATTCTCGGCTCCAGCATGGCTTTCATTGACAGCACAGTCGTCAACGTTGCTCTGCCCGCGCTCCAGGCAAGCTTTCGTGCGACGGTAGTCGATATGCAGTGGGTGGTCGAGTCTTACGGACTATTCTTGGGAGCGTTGATTCTGGTCGGCGGCTCGCTCGGCGACCTGTTTGGCCGTCGTCTGGTGTTCGTGGTGGGCGTAATAATTTTCGCCCTGGCTTCTACTGGTTGCGGAGCTGCTTCAAACATTCATCAATTGATAATCGCGAGGAGTGTACAAGGCGTGGGAGCTGCGCTTCTCGGCCCGGGAGCCTTGCGATCATTGGCACATCGTTCGACGAGAAAAGCCGAGGACAGGCCATCGGGACGTGGTCTGGTTTCACGGCTATCACCGCGGCCATTGGACCGGTTCTTGGCGGCTGGCTTGTTGAGCATGCGTCCTGGCGCTGAGCATTCTTCATCAATCTCCCTCCTGCGGCGGCAGTGATAGCCATTTCGCTTTGGCGTATTCCGGAGAGCCGCAACGCCACCGTTGCGCGTGTCGATTGGTTAGGTGCCACGATCGTCACACTCGGCTTAGGCGGCCTGGTTAGTGGATTCATCGAATCTGTCACCCGGGGTTGGAGGCATCCTCTGGTTTTCGGGAGTTTGATGGTAGGCTTCGGCTGCCTTGTTGCGTTCGTGATCGTCGAAGCCAGCGGAGCCTGGCCGATGGTGCCGCTCAGGCTGTTTGCGTCGCGTAGCTTCACTGGCGCCAACCTGCTCACCGTCTTCCTCTATGCCGCCATGGGAATCTTCTTCTTCTTGTTCCCGTTGAACCTGATCCAAGTCCAGGCATACTCGGCAACCGCAGCAGGTGCGGCCACCCTGCCAATGATTCTGCTGATTTTCCTTCTTTCCCGTTGGTCCGGCGGACTCATCGCGCGCTATGGCCCGAGAGTTCCGCTGATCACCGGCCCGCTCATTGCGGCATTCGGGTTCGTCCTGTTTGCGGTGCCGTCAGTTGGAGCAAGCTACTGGAAGGCGTTTTTCATTGCCGTCGTTGTTCTGGGGTTGGGGATGGCAATCACGGTAGCCCCTCTCACTACGGTGGTGATGAATTCGGCAGACCAAGAACGCATCGGTGCAGCCTCGGGAATCAACAATGCAGTTGCTCGGGTCGCGGGCGTGCTTGCGATTGCGGTCCTTGGGATAGTGATGGTGAACGCCTTCGGTGCTCGCTTAGATTCCAAGCTGGCGAACTTCTCGCTGCCTCCCGAAATACTCCGCGACATGGAGAGGAGCAAAATCAAACTCGCCGGCCTGGAGCTGCCGGCTAGTCTCAACCCAACTATCCGAGCCGCCATCAGAGAATCGGTTCGAGAAGCATTTGTGTTTGGATTCCGGCTTATTATGCTGATTTGCGCAGGTTTGTCTGTGGCAAGCGCCATGGCCGCGCGGTTGCTGATTCCTGACAACAGAGGGACACTCCCCCATTAAAATGGCCTACACTTGTGCGAAACCGCCATCCACAAATAATTCCGTTCCCGTGATGTGGCTACTGTCGTTGGATGCGAGAAACACCACGGCCTTGGCGATCTCATTGGGTGTACCGAGCCTGCCTAGGGGAACATTGCTCGAAATCATCTTCACGCGTTGCTCGCCCGCGCCTGTGGAAGCTACCAGGTCGTTCAGTCCGGGCGTGTCGATGGGCCTGGCCTCACGGCATTCACGCGAATACGGCGATCCTTTAGGTCGGTTGTCCATGTCCGCGCGAAAGAGCGCACGGCGGCCTTTGTGGCGCTATAAACACTATTGGCCGACAATCCTTTACTCGCGACCATGGAGGCATTCAGGATGATCGAGGCACCATCCGGCAACAGCGGGAGGGCCTTCTGCACGGGGAACAGTAGGCCTTTCACATTGATGTCAAAGATCGAGTCATAATCATGCTGACTGTCAATATGTTCGAAGGGGGATTGATGGTAAGCCGGCCGCAACGCAGGGACGACGCCCTCGGTTTTGCATGCTGTCATCTCGAGGAATATCTCGAAACGAGTATTCGCGCGAAGACTCGGGCGGAAAAGTCATGAGTATTCCGGAGGCCCCCTTGAAACCCGACTTTAGGACGCGGGCGAAGACCAACGACGTGGCGGTGGCCCGTCTGATTGGATTCGAAGCCGAAGAGATTGCCAATGGACGAGCTACGGTCATCTTGGCGGCTGGACCACAGCACGCCAATCCCATGGGGACGCTGCACGGCGGGATTCTTTGTGACATCGCTGACGCCGCGATGGGAATGGCGTTCGCGAGCACACTTGCGCCGGAGGAATCGTTTACGACCGTGGAACTGAAGATCAATTTCTTTCGGCCCGTTTGGGAGGCTCGCCTGCGAGCCGAGGGCAAAGTCGTGCGGCGCGGCAGCGTTATTGGCTACGTGGAGTGTGAAATCACGGATGAGGGCGGTCACCTGATAGCCAAGGCATCCTCGACTTGCATGGCCCTCAGAGGTGAGCGCGCCAAGGGACGCTAAACTACTGTGGTGCGAGAGTAGACAAGTGGTGCTAACCATCTGGTGAGAGCGACGGGCCTTGAATTAGCGATCTCCGGCGTGATGGCTAGGAGCGCCTCGGAAGTCGCACCTGGCTGGTGATCCCACCGCCTTGCTAGTATTTCTAAACAATGAGTCAGTACCGAGCGAGCTGAATGAAAGATTTGCTCATATCCCCATCGTCGGCAGCACCAGATCTGTTCTCGGCGTCCGGGAGGCAGCGCGTCTGCCTCCCAAGCGGGTGTGCCAGTTGCGCGGTTCCTGGAGGAGCCAACGTTTCCTGTAAAATTCCATAGAGCATTTCGGCTCGCGACCGAAAAACCTGCCGCATCACCGTCACCAATTCTAGGACTTTTTTATTACAATACGTTGCTGGAGAGTTGGATTCCACTGGCTGCCGCACACCTGTGCGCGTAGCGATACCGCTTGGGGGACACGAAAGTGAGAGAACTTCGCATTCTGATCGCTGATGACCACGGATTGGTGCGGCGTGGCGCGCGAGGCGTCCTCCATTCCCGAAACGGCTGGAGAGTCGTTGGCGAAGCAGCAAATGGCCGGGAGGCAGTAGAGAAGACAATAAAATTCAAACCGGATGTGGCCATTATGGATATCAGCATGCCAGAACTGGATGGCATCGAGGTAGTGCGCCAGGTCCGGGAGGCAGTTCCGGATACCAAGATTATTGTGCTCACCATGCACGAGTCAGACCAGATGGTGCAGCGGGCATTGGATGCAGGGGCTCACGGATACGTCTTGAAATCCGACCTCACGGACTGCCTCGCGAAAGCCGTGAAAGCCGTTTCTGAGGGCCAGCGTTTCCTCACCCCCAAGGTCTCCGAAATCGTGCTAGAGGGATTTCTCAAGCCAAGAAGTCAGCATCCGCGAGAGGGGCGGCCGGGCGCTAGAACAACTCCTCGCGAGATTGAAATCATCCGCCTCCTAGCCCAGGGAAAATCCAATAAGGAGGTCGCAGCGGGGCTGGGAATCGCCGTAAGAACCGTCGAGACCCACCGCGCTAAGATCATGCTCAAACTTGGCCTCCACTCCTTGGTCGAGCTTATTCACTATGCTATCGGATACGGGATCATTTCAGCGCCAAGCGCCGCAGAATATCTCGGTACAAGAAGTGAACCGAAGTCTCATTCATCCACGAAGTGAGTCAAAATGGAAATTTCGGCTTGAACCCAACTATGAGGAAGACAATGTAAAATCTCTCAAGGAGGGAATCAAGGGTAAGCATTTTCGGCCCATGTTCGTTCCCCAGGCACTGCACGCACCCCTGTTTGGCCGATTCAAATCTCTACAATATTTGCGGCCGCCGTTCGTCTACAGGAATGGATGGATGAGCCGTCGAGCATCACCTCGATGACCGAGCGAGACCGTCAAATCTCCGAAATCATCGCGGAAGAACGATCCCGGCTGCGCAATTTCATCCGCCGGCGTGTGCCCGATCCCGCTGACGCCGAGGACATTGTGCAGGAGGTCTTCTACTAACTGGTAGAAGCCAACCGCCTGCTGATGCCAATTGAGCACGTGACTGGCTGGCTTTTTCGCGTGGCCCGCAATCGCATCACGGACCTTTTCCGCAAGAAGAAGCCCGAGACCTTCGGCGACGCAGCGGTCGAGGACGAAGACGGCCAGCTGCTGCAGATCGAAGATCTTTTGCCATCGCCCGATGCCGGGCCGGAAGCGCTTTATGCCCGCAACGTGCTTCTCGATGAACTCGAGTCCGCGGTCGACGAGTTGCCGGAGGAACAGCGCAAGGTGTTTGTGGCACATGAGTTGGAAGGGCGCAGCTTCAAGGAGATCGCCGCCCAGACCGGCGTAGGCGTGAATACGCTGCTTTCACGCAAACGCTACGCGGTGCTGCATCTGCGCGAGCGGTTGCAAAGCATTTACGACGAATTTAGGAAAGGGTGAGGGATTGAACATGAGTAGGGGATTGAAGAGAGTGATTTTCATTGCTCCGCTGGCGATTCTGGGGATGTTGCTATTTGTCGTTATTGGCGGCGAAGTAGTGCTGCACCTGTGGAATTGGTTGCTGCCGCCGCTCTTCGGCTGGCGCGAGATCACCTTCTGGCAGGCGCTGGGACTTCTGGCGTTGTGCCGGATCCTCTTCGGCGGATTTGGATTTCACGGTTCCGGTCGCTCCAGTTTCCGCCGTCGCATGGAAGAGCGCTGCGAGCACCTGACCCCCGAAGAGCGGGAGCGATTCCGGCAACGCATGCGCGAGCGTTTCGGCTTCGGCCCTTCGACCAGCGAGAGCAAGGGGCCATGAAGCCGTATCGATAGGCGCTCAGAGCGGTGCTGCATCCCTCGATAGCGAGGTAAAGAATATGAGCACAGCTCAATCGAGCAACGGGTCGGACAGGTCGGCGATGACACGCCGCACCATACGGCCGGCACAACAGACGGCTGCACCAGTCGCGGGATTTGCTTACCTGTTCACGCTGGCGACCGTGGTCTTGCTCAGTTCGGTCCCCCCGACCGTCTGATTGTCGAGGGCAACGCCGCAGAAAGCACTCAGAATCTCATGGCCCACGAACGATTATTTCAGTTCAGTATCGCGTGCGATCCAATTTACTGCGCAGGTGTTGCAGTACTACTCGCAGCTCTTTCCATGATTCTCAAGCCAGTAAATCGGAGCCTGGCCATGCTTTGGGTATTCTGGAGGCTCGTATATGCCTTGATGTGGGTTCGGCGAAGCCGAAGAACGTGACCTTTGAGCAAGCGGCAATCACAAACACTCCCGACACCCATCACCCGGGCGAGGGAGGGTCGCAGATTCAGATCATGCTGATCGTAACTGTCACCCACTTGCCCGTGGGAATTGTGGTCACCAGTTTGATGACGTAGGGAACCTCTTTTGTTATCCAGAAAATACTGTGGCTTTTGTTGGCGTAGTTTCCCTCAGTGTCGATGGGCCAAGCCATGACCTGTTTCCCGGGTCCGGCCTCCACGAGCTCTTGCCTGCCCACCACTACACCGATCCAATCGATTTCGTCGTGATCCTCCGAGAGACTGGGAAATTTAGCCTTGAATCCCTCTTTGAGGGGCAGTGCCGCCAAGAGAATTCCGTACATTCCCCCGTTGTAGTCGAATATAGGTTCCTTCATCTCAAATTGACCAGTCTCCGTCTTCGCCTCATCAGCGGCGTTTCTTCGCTGATACTTCACCTGGGCCTTCTCGAAGTCACGACGTGTCCATTCTCCCGTGTCGCTTCGCTTGAACTCCATGTAGATAGGGGCCATTGTCTTGGGGTCAAATACGTTTACATAAGTCGTCACGATGTTGTATTTGGCGTAATCGGCCATTTGGGTGCGCTTGAGCAAATGCCGCCCGTTGATCTCCACGGCCGCGAGTTCATCGGTCCAGGTGCCAGCTAAGAACGGCTCTTTCCCCGGAAACGCGTAGACCACCTTCCACGCATTCTTGTAAGGCTTCAGAAACGATCCATCAACTCTCGGATCTCCGACCATCACAGCCTCCGTCGGCGCTGACGGCGGCGATTGGGCATAGAGGAACGTGGGAGGGGTAAGCAATGCGACCAAGGCTAGGGCGACCCCGCGCACAGGTCGATTGACTCTGTCGATCATGCCCGCTCCTTTCCCCGAAGCGGTGCATTTCGGAGAGCTTGGCAGGAAGCTCGTTCCCCTCCAACCTGGATGGGGGCTGCACCCCCGCTGTTGGGCTTAGATTCGCTGAGTAGAAAACAGTTAGCCGGATGGTGGTAGGCGATGGCGTCCGGCGTAGAACAGAAAACAACGCGTAAGTCGTTTGTTTTCTTTCACCACATCGAGTGTGCCGCTGTGCCCTGGTATAGAGCTAACCACTTGTCAGCGCGGAACCTTGCTCTTGCCCTCGAGGTGAAACGCAAAGAAGTCGTCCACGCGGTGCCAAGCGTCCAGCAAGACATGCGCTCTGGTGAAATAGTGGAATTCGCCTGGATACATCATGTAGGAAAGGAGATCACCTTTGCCCTTTTTGAGTGCTTCGTCGATGAGCCAAACGGACTCGAGGTACGGAACATTGAGGTCGGACGTGCCGTGAAGCACGAGCAAGGGGCGCTCCAGCCGATCGATATGCGAAATCGGTGAGGCATTCGCATAGACTTGCGGATTCTGCTCCGGCGTTCCGATGCGACTTGCTGTCCAATCGCCATGATAGGGGTCGGAGTAATACATCACATAGTCGACCACACCGGCTACGTCGACACCAGCGCGGAACAACTTTGGTTGATCGGTCATGGCAATCAGAGTGAAGAATCCGCCGTAGCTCAATCCCCAGACCCCGATCCGGTCGGCATCCACGTAAGGGAGGGTCTTCAGATAATTCGCCGACATCCAAGCGTCTTTGGCATCTTTGCCGCCGACGTCCATGAACACGCCATTGCGCCAATCGCGTCCGTAGCCGATGCTGCCGCGATAGTCCGGAGCGAAAACGACATAACCCTGCTGCAGCAGATACTGGTGAAAGCTGTAGTAAACGGCGTAATTTCGCTGTACGTGCCAGCCGTTGTAGTTCTGATTCACGCCGTCGCCGTGAATCCAGATGATGGCCGGATGTTTTTTGACAGGATCCAGATTTTTTGGAACAAACAGCCAGCCCGGCACCAGCTTGCCATCCGCTCCCGGGAAATGCACAAACTGGGGCTCGACGAATCGCGATTTGTCGATACCGGCCGGCATGGAGTCGGAGAGACGAACCGGCTTCGAGTTTGGTTTTGCTTCGATCGCGAACAAGTCCGCACTGTTGCGCGTATCCGTGTGTTGGTAGACGACGTATTTATCATCGGCGGACCAATGCGGTTCGATGTTGGTGCCGTTGCCTGACGTGACGTACGTTACTGTCGCGTGCGAGAGGCCGCCGCCAATGCTGGCGATGCCGATGTGGCGGTCGCCGGGCCGGTCTGGCTCATTCGCGTCGAAGGCGATGCGGGTACTGTCGTGCGACCAGGCGGGGCGCCAAGCTTCGAAGTGTCCCATGGTCAGCTGAACGGCGTCGCCACCAGCGGAGGGCACGACGTACAGGTGATCCCAGCCGTCTCGATCGCTCAGGAAGGCGATCCACTTGCCGTCAGGCGAGGGCCAGGGTTGGGCTCCCGCCTCTCCCCAGTCCGGAATGCTCCAAAACTGCTCCTCGGTGATGTCATGGATAACATGCGGCTTTCCGTCGGCAACGTCCACGACATAGATCGAATATTTCTTGAAGTCTTTCGATTGCCCATCGTACACGAGCCGCGTTGGGTCTACCCACGCAAAGCCGCCGTATTCTCCGGTTGTGCCGATGGCAACCGGCCGGCCCTCCGCGAGCTTAACGGCGTAGATCTGCCCTGAAACGTATTCCCAAGTACGGTAAATAATCTTATCTCCGGAATAGGCGGGTGTTTCATCGTGATTGATGGTCTTGAAGCCCGCGGTGTAGGCCAGGCTTGCGCCATTGGGCGACCACATTGGGCGCGTAATGCTTACCTCGTCTTGCGCTACAACCGACTCGCTGCCCTCGGCCAGCGAGCGCACGATGAGATCGCTTTTGTGAGGAGTGCCGTCGGCAGCCCCGACGGCGTGACGGACGAACGCTACGCGAGTAGCGTCGGGCGAAGGAACGATGTAGGATTCGCGCGCAGCTGTCGTCCACACCGGCTTCGCTGCACCTCCGGCGATTGCCGCCTGCCACAGATCGCCGTCATGCGGAAAGTAGACCTTTTGTGAGTCGCGGCTCCAGAACGCCCCCTGCACTTGGCCTTCGGGAAACGAAGTGAGTGCTTGGGGTAGGCTATGGCCGTCAGCATTCGCCACGAATAGATTCGCCACTCCGGCGCGATCCCAGAGGTACAAGACATGCTTGCCGTCGGGTGACCAGATCGGGTTGGACGGATGCTTGATATCAACCAAGTGCTCAATCGTCAGCCGCGAGGGTTTTTCGTTGTTCTGCGCTGCAGCAGGGGCCGCTAACGTCACTGCTACCGCGATAACCATCCCGATCGATTTATTGCCTCTCCACATAGCCCCCCTACGTTGCACAAAATGAGAAGTCAATTCCAACACGACACCGGCAGGGCGCGATCATCGGCAACCCGCCGGCTAGGAAAGTGGTGGCCTCAAACGAGGCCGGCTGGGTTAAAAGGTGAACCGCAGACCGAACCGGGTCACGAATGGATTGATTGTGCTGTACGGAAAAAGATAGCTCGATCCAAAGGTCCCCACCTGTCCGATCACCGTTTGCGCATTGGCCACATTGAAGAAATCTACGTTCGGTATCAGGTGCCACCGATCGCTCAGAAGAAAGTCGCGAGATATACGCAAATTGAGCATGTTCACGCTGGGGAGCCGCAGGACGCCGGCGGGCTGAAGAATGACGGTCTCCCCGACCGATACGCCTTGCCCGTTAGGTACGCCAAAGGTCTGGGTCGTCTGGATCGGGAAACCCGTATAGTGCTGGAAATTGACGCTGGTGCCGATCTTCCATGGAAATTCGTAGCTGCTATCCAATTTGAAAACAAATGTCGCATCGTAGTTGAGATAGTTATTCGCGCGATTGATGTCATTGTTGGGATCCGTGAAGTTGTCGCTTAGAGCGTCATCGGAAGATCCCCGACCGAAAATTCCTTTCTGGCGTTGGATGGTGAATCCCGTGAGTAGTTGCCACTTCCGGGACAGCCGCTTTACGGCCGTAAATTCAAGGCCGTGATAAGCGTTGTCGTCAAGCTTGGGGATGTTGGTGACCACGAAGTTGAACTGCCCATACTTAGTCGGATCGGATGGCTGAAAGCTAAATAGCGTCAAAGGCTTTCCAGTAACTCCGTTTACGATCGGCTGGCCGGCAATTGTAGTGACCGGCGCGTAATCCGAAGCCTGGACCGCAGTGTTCTCGAGTCCGATCATGTTTTTCTTGGTGCGATAGTAGTACGTGACTCCGACACGGAGATCTCCCCACAGCTGTTTTTCATAGCCTGCGCTGATCTGTTCCGAGTAGGGCCGGCTCATGTTTTCGTTGATGTGCGTGCTGGAACCGCCAAACGCAAATACCAGCTGACTGGGGACCAACCATTCGCTTTGCTGCGGGATTCTGTCCCCATTTCCATCGATCCAGGAATAATACTGCCCGGCAAATCCGACTGGATTAGAGGTTTCGGCTAGACCCGTGCCTTGCATCTTGTAGTACCGGCCATAGCTGAAGCGCACAACCGAATCACCCTTTCCGGTCAGATCGAAGGCCAGGCCAAGACGGGGAGAAATGGTGTTCCAGTTCACCAAGTTTCCCGAGGCGGGATAGGTCGTTTGCGGGAAAAGTTGAGGGAACGTCACTGCCGGATCGGTCGTTTGCTGAGGGTAGTAGGTATTGAAGTGGTCGTAGCGCAGTCCAAGGTCTAGCGTGAGGCGTCGGGCGATCGTCCAGGTATCTTGGAAATAGGCGCCAGTGTCGCGGAAATAGTTTTTCTGTGTCGCGGGGGTATCGAACGCTGCGACCTGATATGGAATGGGAAGATTATTGCTGTCAAGTCCGTTGAAGAAGATATTTATTCCCTGGTGAACCTGATAGATGTAGGAGTTATACGCTTTTCCTGATTCAAAGCCGAACTTGAGGTTATGCGTGCCGCGAAGATTGCCCTTGTACCAGGAGCCACTCACCGAGTACTTGAGCACCCAGGCAGGGTTCGCGAAAGCGTAAGGAGCTGCACCGGTTTCCGTTCCGGTGCCAACATTTGTGACGTTCACGTCGTTAGCCGTAACACCGGACTGATAGCTTAGAGGAAATACGATCTTGTTCCACCCCACGCGAAAGTCCAGCAGGAAGTTGTTGGTGATCTGGCTGGTCCACAGTCCTTGAAGAATATAGGCCGGTTCGATCTGTTTCCAACTGGCTTCTTCACTTACGAATGCATAAGACGTGTCGCGGCGGAAGAAGCGATTTTGTTCGTTGTAGAGCCAGATGAAACTGAATTTGTTCGTGGGATTCACCTGAAAGTCGCTTCGCAAGTCTGTATTGGTTTGATGGTTGACGTCTTTCACGGGCGTGCCCGCCTGGTTCGTGATGGAGAGAATCCGCTGGCGCAGATCGTAGCTGCGGTACGATCCGAATAGCCACCATTTGTCCTTGATGAGCGGGCCACCGAGACTGGCGGTAGCGTCTCGTGTCATATCAAACGGGGAGCCAGAGGTGACGGGTTTGCCGTTGTAGACTGGAAATTTGACTCCAGCTTGGAGCCCGGCGGTCAAGTAATAGAACCCCGCCTGCCCGTGCAGTTGGTTAGACCCGGACTTCGTCACCATGTTCATATACACGCCCCCGATGGGCACGGAGGCGGGGGCGTTGTCAGCAACAACCTGAAACTCATCGAAGGAATCGTGGTTGGTATAGAACTGCGTGTAACCGCCATTGGCTCCAGGCCAGTTCAGATCCAAGCCGTTAAAGCTATAGATCTGCTCCGCCGGAGTGCTGCCATGTACTTGCATGGCGGACTGCTGATAACTGTTGTTGCCGGCGACGTCGAAGGTGCCGAGCGTCGCGCCCGGCATCTGCGCGACCGTGGACCAGGGGTCGCGGCCGCTAGGAATGTCTTGCAGCAGATTCTGGTCAAATGTTGTCGCGGTCTGATTGCTCTGTAAGTCGAGAACCGGCTCGCCTTCCACCTTTACAGTCTGCGTAACCTCTCCAACCTGGAGCTTGGAGTTGATCGTTGCCGTGAATCCGGCGGTGATAACGATGCCAGTCTGACTAAATGTGCGGAATCCAGCCGCAGTCACGGTCAGCTCATAGGTACCTGGCGCTAGCAAGTCAAACTGGTAGCTACCGTCCCCTTCCGTGTGTGTGCTCCGCGGAGCTAAAAGCGCCGTACTCTTCACCGCAACAGAAGCGTTCGGCACGGCCGCGCCCGAACTGTCCGTTACCGCGCCTGTAATCTTGCCGGTAGTTGAGACCTGGGCGGTCAACGTATGCGGCACTATGAGCGAAAATATCAAAAGGTGCAAAGAGGTGAGGATGACCGACCGAAAACCAGAGTTGTGACGGAAAATGACAGAAAAGGACATGAGCCACCTCGTACCTAGAAATGCTGCCCCAGAGGTTCTTGTTTCTCCCACCCCGCGTGAGAGGTAATTCCAGAAGCTGGCAGCTAAGAATCGTGGATATTGTATGCACTGTTGACGGCCTGTCAACGCAGGAATTTGGTTTTAAGTGGATATTTCAGGACTAGTGTGCGAGTCGTAGGTCGCTGTCACCCTCCGTGACGCATCGAGAGATTTGCCTGTAGCATCCGGATGCTGACGTCGACTCAGAAACAGTCCTCGCAAGTATTTCGCCGGCATCCATGACCTACTTCCAAAGTGCATTCGCAGCTTCATCTGGGTTTCATTTCCGGCAGGTATCGAGAGGCTCCCGGCGAGCCTTACCCGCCCTGTCAGGTCGCGAGCAACGACGAGATGGAGGTCTCCTACCAAAAATG
>Ga0209267_1000213_pt1 | contig 43138 bp, 26 predicted proteins | sample GraSoiAngelo_137_FD_185894 | JGI IMG/M metagenome (GOLD analysis project Ga0209267, IMG submission 185894) | Grasslands soil microbial communities from the Angelo Coastal Reserve, California, USA - 14_0929_09_30cm (SPAdes) (version 2) | ecosystem: Environmental > Terrestrial > Soil > Grasslands ... | reverse complement strand
CGCCAAGACCACCACGGCGAAAGGATTGAAAGTCACCTGCAGATTGGATCGACGCAAATACCTGACAGGACGCGAGATAAGCAAAGCGCAAATGGAACCCCTCAACCTGGAACGCAACAAGTTTCACGGCGAGTGGAACTACGTCATCAAACCGAAGGCAAAAATAAGTTGATACCTTTATTTATTTACGGCTCCTTACTGAAAGCCACGGCCAACTGCAGTTCGGGTCGGCTGTTCGTCTACCGGCTCGATGCGATTCAGTTAACGCGGGTTTGATGCGGCTTGCCGGGCACTCTGTTTAATCATTGCATCGTTCTGTTCGATGCTGCCCTTCACGAGCTCCGTCTTTACTTCCGATTTCTGTCCTGCCAATAGGTTTACTTCGGTCTCGAACGTGCGGTAGCCCGGCAATTCAATCTTAATGCGATGCTTTCCCGCCGCGATCAGCAGCGAATGAAACTTCCCGCCAAATTCGCCCACATGTCCTACATACCATTCGTCAAGAAACACGGCGGCTCGATTCGGCTGTACCGTCAGCTTCAACGTCGCCGTTGCCGATGGTGTCTGCCATCCCACGCTTTTTTGCATGGCCACGTGCACCGTTTGTTTTCGACCAGGTTCGACCACAATCTTGCGAACAAAGTCCTCAAGACCCGCCTGCCGGACGTTGATTTCATGCTCTCCAGGCAGCAGCATCACCTTCTTGTCGCCTCTTAGCTCTTTCAGATAGCCTAGATACTGTCCATCGATCCAGACCCCCGAGTCCCGCTCCACTCTGCTCGCGCCTTCAAACTGCACTTCCCCCATCACCCGATTGTCGGCATAACTGTTTGCCGCGGAGAGCAAGAGAATCAAGGCCACAACGGGGACAAACCTCCTCAGCCGGAACAGCGTCCCATCTACCATCGCTTCACTCTGTCGATTGAACATGCTTCCCCCTTCACCAACCCCGATAGCCAAAACGACCTGCATTTATCCAACCAACCGCAAATTCCAGAGAACGGCCCCAAATCTAAGAAACAGTTAGGTTTGTCACGACCTTCCAGGCGCTGTCTGTATTTGCTGGCTAGTACTAGACCGCAAAAATTACTCACCACCCGCCGTCCTCCACCTCTCCGGCTTGTTCTCCATGATGAACCCCTTAGGATGAACCCCTTAGATGGTTCCCCCAGGTATTCTCCAGACTTCTTTCGTGAATCGCGTGTTCCCGAACCCGGCCAGAAACACTAGAAACAAAACAACGGACACTTGACTTTCTCCGGCTTTCACAGGAGACTGCCACTCATCGGATTCTCGAAACGTGGCTTGTCTCACCCACCTTTGAGTCAGTATTCGAATGGCAAATCGCTTCGCGCCAAGCGTCTCTGTCCGAAGCGAGTGTGACTGATTGCCGGCGGGATCGAACCGGTCCCGGAACTCTACCCTCAGCCTAGGAGTTTGCATGATCCCGTCCGTCAAATCTATTTGTGCCCTTGCCGTGTTCACAGTCTTATCCGCCTTGCTCATGCCATCGGCGTCGGTGGCTCAGGTCGCGGGACAAAACGTCAACATGGTTTCCGGCACACAGTGGCCGACGGGCGACCCCTTTCTGCAGCGGCAGAACGAACCCTCCATGGCCGTTTCCACACGCAATCCCATGCATATTCTGGCGGGATCGAACGACTATCGAAGCGTAGATCTCGAGTTGGTGCTCAGTGGCGGTGCGGAAACCGGCGATTCCTGGCTCGGATTGTTCAAGTCGTTCGACGGCGGTCTCACATGGCAGAGCACGCTGCTCCCGGGCTGCCCGCAAGCCGTTCCTCAGTGTACGGACAGCGGCGCTCTAGGCGGCCGGTACCAGGCGGCTTCCGATCCGGTCGTCCGGGCCGGCACAAACGGCATGTTCTATTACGCGGGTTTAGCTTTTGACCGCGCGACCAGTTCAACCACCGCGAGCTCCTTCAGCTCGATCTTCGTGGCCCGCTACAACGACCTGAACAACAATGAGAACGTCGATCCCATCACTTACATCGACACCCGCATCGTCGCTACGGGGAACAGTTCGCAATTCCTCGACAAGCCCGCCATGGCCGTGGACATTCCGCGCTCCGGTGCCATGACTTGTTCGTTCAACGCCAACGAACCCGGCACCGGTCCGAACGGCGGCACGCTTACGGTCCATCAATCCTTCCCCGCCGGCAATATCTATCTTACCTACACCGATTTCTTGACGGCCACAAAAGACAACACTACTCCCACCCATCTTATGTTCACGCGCTCGGCCGACTGCGGCGTAACCTGGAGCTCTCCGATTCAGATCAACAGCGGAACCACGACCAGCCAGGGCAGTGCCATCGCGGTGAATCCCCTGAACGGGAATGTCTATGTGGCATGGCGTCAATTCGCCTCCACGGGAGTGCCCGACGCCATCATGATCGCGCAATCCACGAATGGCGAAACGAGTTTCGGCGCGCCGGTCCGAATTTCGACTTTTCAACCGTTCGATCAAGGAACCACTGGCACATCGTTTCGCACGAACGCTTATCCCGCGATCACGACCGACTTTTTGGGGCTTGTTTACGTGGCCTTTTCCGCCCGGGGATTGACAGCCAGTGGTGATGCGCGCGTCGTTTTCGCAGGGTCCATCGACGGCGCGCACTGGACACCCGCCATCATGGTCGACAATCCGTCGCTGAACGCCCAAAGCAATCCCTCCGGCCGCGGCCATCAAATCATGCCGGCGATGACCTTTGCCAACGGAAGGCTTACCATCCTCTACTACGACCTGCGCCTCGACCACTACGGCGCCTTTTACACTCCGAACGCTACAAGCCCCACGGGATATGCTCAAACGCTTCTGCCCGAAGGCGAGTTGGCGCCGCCAAGTCCAGTCCCGAGCGAAGTTTTCACCAACTTCATCGATGACAACGGACTAACCTTGCGTCGCCACACCCTGGACTTGCGAGTTCTCGAGCTCGGAATTTTCCCGACGGTGACCTTGGGGCCCTCGGTGCTCGTTTCGCAATACGCCTATGGATGCTGCGTCAACCCCAACGCTCCCGACATCGAACAGTTCAAGTTTAACGTGCCGAACCTGCCGCTCTTCTCGACGGGAGAAGTCCCCTTCCTCGGCGATTACATTGAAGTCGTGCCATCACCACTTTTTGTGCCCAATGGAAGTTCTTGGTCGTATAACTTCACGCCGAGCGTAAATCCGCTTTTCCATGCTTCTTGGACCGACAATCGCGACGTCGTGCCGCCCGCGGACGGTAACTGGCAGAACTACACCCCGGCGGTGCCTATCGGCACAACGAGTGTGTTCCAGTCGGGCAGTTCGGTGGCGAGTTGCAAGCCCGGCCAGGAAGGCATGCGCAATCAAAACATCTACACTTCTCAGATTACCGGCGGCCTCGTCGTTGGCGCCCCGGGAAATGCCAAGCAACTCGGCACCACTACGTTTAACAATATGACGTTTCCGTTCCAGCGCGCCTTTGCCGTGGAAGCGCAAAACGTCACCAACAAACCGCTCAACGTGCGCTTTACGATTGCGAACCAGCCGACGGGCGGATCTGCCTCGTTCCTGCAATTCTCCCCGTTAACCACACTCGACCTGACGATTCCCGCGTTCTCCTCGGTCTCGCGCAGCGTCTTTGTTACTTCCAGCAATCCTCAAGCACGCGTCACCGTGAACGTCGCGCAAATCAACGCCATCGGCGGTTCCGTGGTCACCAACGGTCTGAGCTCTTCAGCGGTTCTCAACCCAGACATTACTAACCCCAACATCACGAACCCGAACATCACCAATCCCAATATCACCAATCCTAATATCACCAATTTTGAAGTCACCAACCCGAACATCACCAATCCCAACATCACGAATCCGAATATCACCAACCCGAACATCACCAATCCCAACATCACGAATCCGAATATCACCAACCCGAACATCACCAACGTTAGTGCAACCAATCCCAACATCACCAATCCCAATATCACCAACCCAGACATCACCAACCCGAACATCACCAATCCCAACATCACCAATCCGGACATAACCAACGGTTCGATTCAGGACGTCATCTACCCGATGAGCAACAACGGCAACACCACCGCCACCTACACCGTGAAGACCGCGACTTTTGCTCCCCCGCCAGGCGGCGTCTTCCTGCAGCTCATCCTCAACAAGCTTTACGAGACGCCCGCCGCCAACAACTGCCAGCTCGCCAATGAAACCCATTGGGTCACCGTAGCCAACATCACCAACCCAAAGCTCTACACCCCAACGGATCCCCAACTCGGAAATCCAAACATTACCAATCCCACCCCGAATGAAGCTTCGGTCACCCTCGCCCCAGGTGAGACGGTATACATCACGCTTCGCGTTGTAAATCCAACGCCAGCAATTACTCCGTTCAATCCGTTGACCTCAATCACTCCAGTGACCATCCCGCAGGCCGTAAACACGCAAACCGTCCTCTCGAATCCCGGCGCGACGATTTTTCCGCCGGTTACCGTGCCGCCTCTCATGATCACAACGGCGACGCTGCTCGATGGCATCCTTGGCAATTCCTATAGCGCGCGTATCGCCGTGCAGGGTGGAAACCCGGGCGCCGACAGGTGGAGCGTTTCTGTGGGAGCGTTGCCTACTGGCCTCAGCTTGAATACCGCGACCGGCGCAATCAGCGGCCCGCTTTCCGCCACTGGAACCTTTACGTTTACGATCCAGGTAAAAGACACTGCCATTGGAACTCAATTTCCGCAGCACACCACGTCGCAGAGCTACACGATTCACGTCGTTCCGCCTCTGTCGCTGGCATCCGCGACGCTTCCCGGCGGAACGCAAGGCACGTTCTACAGCCAGGCAATCGTGCCCGCCGGAGGACTTTCTCCTGTCACTATTTCTCTTATCGGAGGAGCGTTACCAGCCTCGCTCAACTTCAACAACGGCACGATTACGGGGACGCCCACCGGGACGGGCACGTCCAACTTCACCGTCCGGGCCGTCGACAGCTCAAACCCGCAGCAGGTGTTTACGCAGAGCTATAGCATCAACATCGTGATGCCCGTTCAGACCGGCGGAAATATATTCTTCATAACGAGTCCGGTCAACTCGGTAGGCGGTCATGTGCTTAGCAATAGCCCAATCACGGTTCGGGTGACTGACAACCAAGAAGCGGTCGTTCCAGGCGCCCCAGTCACGATTTCTTTCAATGGTACGCCGCCTTGTCCTACTGCCATTCTGAGCGGTACGCTGACGCAAGTGACGGACCAGACGGGTCAGGCAAGCTTTAACGACTTGAAGATCGACCGGGGCCAACAGGCTTACACGCTGAAAGCCACTGTCAGTTCCGCACCGAACGTTTTCGGGACTTCAGTCACGTTCAACGTCGAAGGTTTCTGCGACACGAGCAGTTTGACAGTGGCGCGCGAGTACCATCGGGCAGTCAGCCTGCCCAACGGGAAGGTGTTAGTCGCCGGGGGCGCGTCAAATCTAGATGGCACGGGCGCGCTGATGAGCGCGGAAATCTACGATCCCGCCACTCATACATTCGCCTCGATTGGAAACATGCATGATCCGCGGGTCGACTTCACCGCGACTCTGCTTTCGAATGGGAAAGTATTGATTGCTGGTGGCTTCAACGACACGACCTCTCTAGCGTCCGCGGAAATCTTCGACCCCGCTGACAATTCCTTCACCTTGCTGCCTAGCGCCATGACAAGCCCGCGCTCGGAACATACCGCCACCCTCCTGCAGGATGGCACAGTGCTAATTGCTGGCGGCGACTCCGTCAACAACGCCACGACCTTGACGACCGTTGGGACCGCGGAAATCTTCCATCCAACTACGAATTCTTTTTCCAACACCGAATTGGGCATGAACACACCACGTGCGGATCATCACGCCGATCTGCTTCCCAATGGTCAGGTGTTGATCACCGGCGGCTTTGATGCTCACCTTACGCTGCTCGCTAGTGCGGAACTATACGATCCGGTGACTCTGACGTTTGTACCGACCGGAAGCATGGCTACCGCGCGCTTGTTCCACGCATCAGCTCTGCTGAATACCGGCAAAGTCCTTGTCGCGGGCGGGCAAATCACTAGCGGCGGAGCCACAACCGCAACGGCTGAATTGTACGATCCATCGGCTGGAACATTCAGCTCGACGGGAAGCATGGCTCAGCCACGCGCTCGCTACTTCGACACCGTGCTCCCGAATGGATTGGTGCTCATCGAGGGTGTGGGAGGGGGCACCACTGCGTACGCCGAACTCTACGATCCAGCCACTGGTACTTTTGGTGCCGGCGGAGACCTGACTAGCAACAACGGTGGAGGAAGAGAAGCCCTCCTGCCCGACGGCAGCGTAGTGATCGCGGGCGGGTTTAACGGTCCCAACGTATTGGCAAATGCTGAAATCTTTTATCCACTCTCAAATCTCGGGTTCACACCTAGGACGTTTACAAGTTCGGCCAGTTTCTTTGCTGCTCTTGGTTCGATTCCCTCAACAACGGAGACATATGAAACCCTTGCCAATGGAAGCGTGATTCTGCAAGGGGCGACTGTGGATAGCCTGACTTACTCTAGTTTCCCAGCGGGGGTAGACGGCCTCATCAATGGAAGCTTTGCCAGCATCGGCACGCAGAGTCTGACTGCCCGGCGCGGCGGTTCACCCAGCTTCTTCCTTCAGGGGGATAGTATCACCGTTACTTTCCCTGTTCCGGTCATCGCCTCGGGGATCTTCTTCAATGCCTTTACGAGTGTGCCCGGCTCGTACTGTCTCAGCACGGCCGTGGGGACGGCCTGCAACGGCTCCACCTACGATACTTCGTCGTTCTATTTCGTGGGGTTGATTTCGAGCACGCCGTTTACATCCGTAACTATCAAGGGCACGGGAAGTGGTGCGAGTGGATATAACGTGGACAACCTGACCTACGTTCCGGTGCCGTAGCGCGGCGTTCTCTTCCTGAGAGGCGAAGGCTTGTCTGCCGCCGCCTCTTCAGAATCGGCACAGGAGAAATTGCCTCAGTGCTGGCCAAGGCGCCGTCGGGCGTCCGCGACGAGAGGATCTCCAGCGCCTCTTTCTTTGATGGCGAGGAATGCCTTGTAAGACTCTGCGGCCCCCGGGCTATGCAATCCCTCGCGCGCGCGCCCCTGGTAGTAATACACAGCCGGCAAGATGTGGTAGCTAGGGACGTCGTCGAGAAAAACGGAAGTAGCTTCTCCGCGCCGCTTCAAGCACACGTCGAATTCCGAGGAAGCTTCCGTGTACGCCGAAGCCGCAAGATATGCCAGCCCCATGTCAAAATGCCCCAGCCAGGTGTCTGCCAGCTTCTGCGCTTCCTGAAATGAATTCAGCGCCTCGCGTGCATTGGCACGCTTGAGCCGCGCCTCGCCTGCAATCAATTTCGCATAAACTTGCGGTTCAGTCTCCAGCCGCTGCGAAAGTGGCGCAACCAGTTGCAGCGCCTTCGCTTCTTGTCCCGCAGCCACATAGACTTGCGCCGCTCGATAAATCACGCTCGCTTCTTTGCTTCCCGCAGCAGCCATTCCCGCAGCGGAAACCGCTTCCGATGTTTTCCCGCGCGCAAGCTCCGTCAAGGCAAGCGTGGCCGTGCGATCGGCCGCAGCTTCCTCATCCTTCGCCGCACGATCATCCGCGATGGCCCTCTCGAGAATCGCGGCCGCCTCCGTGAGCCGGCCTTCGTACAATTCCAGGTCCGCTAGTCCCGTTGACGCGATCGAAGCGCCATAGGCGCCCACCCCCTGGAGCTTCTTGTAGTTCTGCCGCGCTTCTTCGTTGTGCCCCCGCCCCAACTCCGCCAGCGCCAGCGTGCGAAGCGCCTGATCAAACTTCGGGTTCTCGTTCAGGATCGACTGTGCTTCCTTCGCCGCTGTGTCAAAATCCTCCGCATACAACGCATACATCGCATAATTCACACGCTGGAGCAGGCTGTGCGGGGTAATCTCCATCGCCCGCTTTTGCTCCTCTAGCGTCTTGCTCATGTTCCTGCCGTAAAAATAGGCCAGTGCCAGATTCGCATGCCCCGCGGTATCCGCCGGATATTGGCTGACCAAGGCCGACAACTCCTCAATCGCCTTCGCCTGATTGTGCATCAGCAAGTAATACCCGCTGCGTGTCCGGTATTTCTCCCGGTCGGTCATCCGGTCGATCCGCTCCAGAGCCAATTGATAATACTTTTCCGCCTCCTGATTCTTCCCGAGATTCGCGTACATTGCCGCCGTCCCGGCGTACGCTCGGCCCAGATCAGGATCCGATTTGGCCGCTTGCCCATAAGCGTTGATCGCGTCAGTCCATTTCCCGGATTGCTGCAGGTCCTGGCCGACCGCGTACTGATGCGCCGCTTCGAGCGAGCCTGCGGTAAATGTTTCTGCCGCGGATTTCTGCGCGGACTCAGGCGTTGTGTCGCCCAGACCCTTGCGAATGCGTTCCGCAAGTTTTCCTGCCGCGGCAAGAACATCCTGTTTATTCGAAGCGTCGCTTTCTTCCTTCAGCAGGGCCCTGCCGGTCGCTGGATCGAGCGTCGTCACGTAAACTTTGTAGCCGCTTCCTTCTTTCTGGATCGAGCCTGCCACCACCGCATTCACTCCCTCGCGAACGGCCACCAACTGCGCCAGCGCCGCCTCCATATGCGACGCCCCTGGCTGTATCCTGGCCGCCACCTTTTTCGCTTGCCCGCGATTGTACGAGGAAATGAACGGCGCGCCCTCCAGCGCAATTCCTAGCATCGGTTCCAGTGTCCCGTCAAAAACCGGATCTCCCGTCTTGTTGTCAAAATCCGCGATCAGCAGCGATACCGGCGCGTGCGGCGCTGCGAGACGTGTCCCCAATTTCGAACGCAGAAAAAATCCCGCGGCAACCAGCGCCACGGCAAGCCCCGTCCCCGCCCATTTGACGTATGCGGGCAGACCGCCGACCCGCTGGACCAACACACGCGTTCCCGCTTTCGGTCCTTGCCACACTTCGATCTGTTGCAATAATTCCGCCGCGCTCGCGAACCGCTTGTGCGGATCGATCTCCAGGCATCGCCGGACGATCTCGCAGAGTGTCGGCGGAATCGTCTTATCTAGTTCTCCCAACGGGCGTGCCAGCTCATTCGTGCGCTTCCAGAGCTTTCCCATTGTGGTGTCGGCAAGGAAGGGGGTTTGCCCGGCGAGCATCTCGTAGAAAATGATGCCCACGCTGAACAAATCCGACCGCGCATCGAGCGTCTGCCCTTTCGCCTGCTCGGGCGACATGTAATCCGGCGTCCCGATCAGCGCCCCGGTCTGCGTCATTCCCGGAGCCAACGTCGATCGCGCAATCCCGAAATCCATCACGTACGCCCGGCCGCGCTTGTCCAGCATGATGTTTTGTGGCTTCAGATCGCGGTGAATCACTCCTTCCGCATGCGCCGCTTCCAACGCCCGGCAAGTCTGCGCGATGATATTGGCCGCTTCCGCCGGCTCCAGCTTCTTCTTGCGGCGAAGCAGGCTCTGCAAATCCTCGCCTTCGATGTAGTCCATGGTGATGAACTTGAACCCGTCGGCCTGCCCCAAATCAAAAATACGGATGACGTTCTTATGCGTGATTTGCCGCGCCAATATCAATTCTTGTTTGAATCGTTTCAGGATTTCCGGATTGGCCGCCAGATCGCTGCGAATCACCTTCAGCGCCACCTGACGTTCCAGTTCGCGATCGTAAGCCTGGTACACCGCGCCCATGCCACCTTGTCCCAACAGCCGAACAATCTCGTAGCGCCCGCCCAAAATCGTGCCGGGATCCAACTGTCCAAAGCCTGATGGGGAAATGACCACGTCCCCCGCAGGGACGGACCAACCCTGGCCTCCGGTAACCAGGGTCTGGTCACTCAACGGCAATGGCGTCGCGCACTTCGCGCAAGTCACCGACCTCTCCAAATTTGCGTAGCTGCACTGTGGGCAAACCATCAAGAAAACGTCCTGTTGCGGGGACGCGCTAATTATGAAATCTTTGCACGGAATTGCAAGCACGCCGCTGGTTTTGTACTTTGCGGTTCCGCAAAGTACACTTGATCCAGTGGCGAGGGCGAGCCCGGCCCTAAAGGCCGCCGAACCAGACCAAGCGGAAAAAAGCTAAATCGATGGCATCCTTCCGCTGAAACAAGGTCCCGCTTTCGAAAGCGCGGCGGGGTTTGGCGGGCGTCACGCGCGACAATCCAGTCGTTGGAGAGCTCTAGCTAGAAATGAAAAAACACGCTTCGCTCCAGATAAGGATGCGCATGAGCAAGAACCGATTTTCGGCACGAGTGACGGTTGCAGCCGGATTCCTATTACTGTGTGCGGCACCAGGACTGACCCGCGCGCAGGGCAGTCCCCCCAGGCCGCCGCAGACTCACAAGGCCTCACCTGCGGCTCGACCGAAGAATGACGCTCAACCAACGGACGATTTCGCCGGGTTGAAGTACACGGATGATCAGAAGGAGAAAATTGACCAGATTCATCAGGATATGAAGTCGCGTATGGATCTGGTGGTCAAAGATGAAAAGTTAAGTCCAGATCAGAAAGAAGCCATGCTCGAGGGGTACCGGCGGCTGGAGCGCGGCCAGGTTTTCAAGCTGCTGACGCCAGAGCAGCAGAGAGAAGTTCGCAAGAAAATAAGTGCCCGGCGCGCGGCAGAGCAAGAGAAGAAGAAGAAGCCGTCCCTGCCGAAGTGAAGGTTGAGAATCAGTTCTGAACAGGTTGAGCCTATACAGCGATCTTTGAGAAGAGATTCAGATACATCTTGAAGGGGAACCGAACATCGGTGAGAGAGTCCTTAAATGGCAGCCCACTGCCAGACCTCCTGACTGTCTTCCTTAACGGCCTCCGCATGTTGCGCAACAATGCTGGCTTCACCCGGGATGACGATCTCGCGGAGGTGTTGTCGGAAGGGATTTGGAGTGCGCCCGGAGCCGGCGGATCATCGAGCGGTCATCCGCGAGCCCGCAACCGCGGTTCTTGCCCTTTCGCTCTCTCTCTCCGAAGCCTTATGTGCCAGGTGGCGGGGTACCGGTCCAGACGTGCTGAACGATTTGCCAACTGCCGTTGGGCTGGCGTTTGAAGATGATTATGTAGCTGCTTTTGGTAGCGATCTTAGCGCCGTTGGCGATGGTGGTTAAGACTTCGTGGAAGTCGCCGCTATCGTAGGCCAGATCGCCGGATGTTTCGAGGTTCTGGCTGTGGAGGGTGAGGTTGCTGTCGAAGGTGGCCATTATGGTTTGGAAGAGGGTGCGCAGGGCGATGGAGCCGGTGATGCGTTCGCCGGTGGGTTGGAGGAAGACGGCGTCTGAGGCGTAGAACTTCAGGATGGCTTCGAGCTGTTTGGCGCGAAGGTCTCGGACCCAGGCTTCGCGGATTTTGGCCAGGGTGACGAGAGTCGAGGCTTGGGGGCGGCGGCGGTGGGGGAAAAAGTCGGTGCGAGGATGGTAGCGAAGGCCAGGAACGCTATGGCGGCGCGGCGCGAGCAGCGATAGAGGGGCGATTTGGCTGGTGATGTGGAAGAGACGTTCATGGCGGCTCCTATTAATTAAATCAGGCCGGCTCAATACCGGGTCTAGTACGCATACGCCTTGAGGAAAGCGAAAACCACCACGCCGGTGATCGAAACGTAAAGCCAAATGGGAAACGTCCAGCGTGCGATTCGGCGATGCATCGCGAACCGACCCGTCAATGAGAAGAACAACGTCGTCAGCACCAGCGGCAGCGCGACGATCGAAAGGATTACGTGACTGGCTAGAATGGAAAGGTACAGCGTGCGCACCGGGCCGTGGCCGGGAAACATGGTGTCGCCGTGCAGTGCGTGGTTCACGATGTAACTGATGAGAAAAACGGAGGAGAACGCGAAGGCTAGCAGCATGCTCGTGCGATGCGCTTCCTTGTTGTGATGTTTGATGAAATACAATCCCACGCAGAGTGCAATTGCGCACAATCCGTTCAGAAGCGCGTTGAGGGCCGGCAGAAACATCCAGCGCCCGGCGAAATCAGCCGAAGCATGATGCCCGTACAGCAGCCATAGCAGAAATGACACTGCGAGGCCGCTCACCGCAACGATCGCTCCAACCACCGGGCGCGGGCTAAATTCAGCCTGTTCCATGCTCACAATTAAATCATAAAAATTCATCCGGAAGTCATTTCGGGTCCGCCGCAAGGACAAGCGCGTCGTGATCCGCCGGCAATCGGCGATAAGCTCGCAACGGAGTTTCGTACTTCCCACCACGAGAGTTCGGGGAGTCTGCGAGATTTCATCCGATTTGAGGCTCTTAAGCGCACGACCGCGGAAGCCCTGTCGGTTTCTCCTCTTGACAATCAGTATGAGGAGCGTATTCTCCCCCTGATTGTCAGGGGAAGCGTTGATGGCGAACAAGCTAGGTGATCTCGTCCCGGGCACGCTAGTCATGCTCATTCTCCAAAACGTTGGCGCTGGAACCCATGCATGGGTAGGGATCGCTCCTCCGAACCGCACAGATGAGCAACGGCGTTTTTCAGGTTAATGCGGGTTCGTTACTAGTAGCCTTTCAGAGCAGCTACAACGAGATGGACTGATCAAAGGCCAATGGAAGGCCACCGAGAATAGCCGGCGAGAAAAGTACTACACAGAACAGGGACGAAAGAATGAGAGAGACAACTTACGGCCATCGCTAGAATCTTCCAGGCATTGTAAGGAGGAGGTTCCATGTCATTACTCGGAAGCGTAGTGACCGGGCTCCGATCACTGTTCCGCAAGGAACGGGTTGATCGGGAATTAGACGAGGAGCTACGCGGCTATCTGGAGATGGCGGCCCATGAAAAGATGAAGCAAGGTATGAGCCACCACGATGCAGTTCGAGCAGTGCGTTTGGAAATGGGGAGTCTCGAAGCCACAAGAGAAGTCGTTCGCGCTGCCAGCTGGGAATCTCTTGTGGAGACGTGGTGGCAGGATTTGCGCTACGCAGTACGCGGATTGAGACGCAACCCCGGCTTCGCAACCGTCGCAATTCTCTCTCTCGCTCTGGGCATCGGAGCGAACAGCGCCATCTTTTCTGTCTTCAATGGCGTGATGCTCAAATCCTCCCCGTCGAAAAGCCCCAAGAATTGCACCGTATCCGCTTGGAAGCCCGAACCAGAACGGCAGGCCGTTTCTCCTATATAGAATTCCAGCGACTGCGCGACTCTGCACACCTTTCCGGGGGAATGGCAGCGATGAGCCGGGTTGTGGACGTCAACCTGCGCGTCGATGGCGAGCCACAACAGGAATCGGCCAAGATGCAGCTGGTCTCGGGCGAATACTTTCCAGTGCTCGGTGTGTATCCGGCCTTCGGCCGGACGCTGACACCGGACGATAACCGAACGCTGGGTGAACATCCGGTTGCGGTTATCAGCGGTAATTATTGGCAGCGGCGATTTGCTGGCACACCTAATGTCTTAGGACAGGGAATAGTCTTGAATGGCACGCACTTCACGATCGTCGGCGTCGGTCCGCGCAGCTTCGCCGGGGTGTGGATTGAAACGCCTGTGGATGTTTGGATCCCGCTCATGATGCAGGCCGATGTTCGTTACGCCCAGCACTTCAGCGCCAGCAATAGTGATTATGTGAAACCGTGGATTCCCCAAGAAGGGGTCCGCTGGCTGGACGTGATTCTCCGCGTAAAGCGAGGAGCCGAGGCCGCCTCTGTCGCTTCGGTAAATTCGATATTCCAGCAATGGGTAAGGCAAGAAGCTGAGACCATCGGCAATCTCCAGGAGCGAAAGTTGTTCTTGCAACGCGCATTGGTCTTTGATCCGTTCAACCGCGGATTTTCCGACGTGCGCCGGGACTTTGCAGTCCCCTTAACTGTGCTGATGGCGATGGTAGCTTTGGTTTTGCTGGTCGCCTGCGCCAATATTGCGAATCTTCTTCTCGCTCGAGGGGCGGCTCGCCAGCGTGAGATTGCTGTTCGGCTGTCCATGGGTGCTGGCCGATCTCGTCTGATTCGGCAATTGCTGACGGAAAGCGTGTTGCTTGCGAGTATCGGAGCTACATTGGGTTTGTTCGTGGCCCACTGGGGCAGCGCGCTATTGGTGCGCATGGCTGTCGGCGTGAAGTCAGGCCCTGCATCTATAGCGGCCGGCGTGGACACTCATGTGCTGATATTCACAGCAGGCTTGGCCGTGGGCACTGGCATACTCTTCGGATTGGCACCAGCTTTTCGCTTGACTTGCGTGGAGTTAGGGGCCGCTCTCAAGGCAGACTCCTGCAACCTCCAGGGACGCTCGCGAATCAACTTGAACAAGATGCTGGTCAGTTCCCAGGTGGCACTCTCATTACTGCTCATCGTGGGAGCAGGTCTATTTGGCAGAAGCCTGCGGAATCTGTGGCACCTTGACAGTGGCTTCGACCGTCAACACTTGCTGACCGTAGAAATAGATCCGCAAAGTGTGGGCTACGTTCCAGCACAATTAGGTGACATTTTTCGCCGGCTCGTGGAACGCGTGGAAGCCGTTCCTGGAGTTCGTTCCGCAGCCATTGCCGGGTGCGGCTTATCGAACCGTTGTCTCAGCTTTGAAGATGGCCTTCAAATCACGGGGTACCAGGCCCACCCCGGCGAACAGATGCTGGTTCAGGGCAACGTCGTCGGCCCGAAATACTTTTCAACTGTCGGAATGCAATTGCTCGAAGGCCGGGAGTTCAGCGATCGAGATACCGATAAGTCTCCGATGGTTGCGATTGTGAACGAGGCCATGGTGCACCGCTATTTTGCAGGACGCAGTGCGGTCGGTCAGCGCTTCGGGAGCGGGACTCCTGATCGGCAGATCATTGGCGTGGTTCGCGACGCGCGCGTCACAAGTGTTCAACAAGCACCCGTTCCGATGGCCTACTATTTTCTTCCGCAAATGATGGCGCCGGCCGAAGCAATTGAAGTCAAGACGGCCGCAGATCCGCGATGGAGCGTAGCGGAAGTAAGGAAGGCAGCCGCTGAAGTCGATCCTAACCTCCCGATTCGGTCGGTCACCACACTTTCCGACCAAGTGGACGATAACTTGAATCAGGAACGTCTGGTTGCGTTTCTTACCCTTGCATTTGGTGGACTGGCGCTCGGGCTGGCCTGCTGTGGCTTGTACGGAGTGATGTCTTATGTAGTAGCGCGACGCACTTCGGAATTGGGGATTCGCATGGCGCTGGGAGCATCCCCGCACCAAGTACTCTGGAGTGTCTTGTCAGAATCCTTAGGGCTTGTTGGTCTCGGGCTCGCGCTTGGTCTGCTGTCAGTGCTGGCTGCTTCGAAATTATTGTCCGGCATGCTGTTTGGCTTGACCGCAAACGATCCCCTAACGATCTCAGGAGCAATCCTGATTCTTTTAGCAGTCGCGGCTATCGCTGCCTCCTTACCCGCGTTCCAAGCGGCAAGGGTGGATCCGTTGATGGCCCTTCGATACGAATAATTTCACCGCTCCCCCTGGCGCGGTCTCTGCTCATTCATACTGATTCCGACGGACTTCGGTAAGCGGGCTTTTCCGCCTGGCGTTTCGTCAGCAGTTGCACTTGCTCACCCGGTCAGGCCTCACACGCCTGCCGTTCATGGATCGCGGGCGTTAGTATTCGGTGAGATACACTGCCCTGTTAACCATCACAGCCGGACACTATAAGTCCTTGTCTTGGCGTCGATTGCCTACCCCGCTGTCTCCCCAGCTGTGCCCCAACGTTTCGCCGTGGTTCGCGATAAGACTAGGCGCATAGAATTCCGGTCTTCAAGTAGAGCCGACGGACAACTTATTATCTGCGCACCGCATGGATAGACTGGGGACGGCCGAAACCTTGCTTCTCGCTGGGCACTTTCCATAGCTTGTTAACTGACATGGCTTGTGGGTTCGATCGCGGAGACGTGAGAGGCCAAGAGTCAGCTAGGCAGAAGGAGCGGCTGGAATTGTTTGTGCCTTAACGACACCGAGAGTTTCTTGTGCGCTACGCAGTTGAAAACATTTCTGAACCCAATCTTCCGGCGCAAGCTTGCCGGCCAGGAGATCGTTCACCAGTCCAAGGCATCCAAAGTTTCGCCGCCGCGGCGGAACGGAAAAAACAGCAGGTTGGGCAGGTTGGGTATGTAGTTTGCAGCCCGTTTCCAGAAGTATTACAATGCTCCCGGAGCAGATGCGCCGCTCTCTCCGTCCGCTGCTTTGGAGTTAACAGCGTTCCTTCTAAATCCGGCAGCGGTGAGCCAATTGCGGGCAAACTGTTTCAAGAGATCCGGAAGGGAGACGCCCTTCGTGCCAATGAGTAGCGAACCGCATTGGGCAAATTGTCGGTATAACAACGCGCGGTTGCGCGGTAGCTCAACTCGGCTGTTTACACAGAACTTCAAATCGCATAAATTGTTTCTCTGGGGTTGGTTAACAGCCTCGGGACCATTCCCAAATCCCTCTTTGGTGTCCCCCATATGTCCCCAGCCATCAGCTTAGTTAGGGGAAAGACCTCAATGGTAAAGCAGGTATTACCTGGATTGCTCTTGGAGGCTGCCCACAGTAGACGTTGCTATTGCGGTCAGGCATTGACATTGAACGCCAACGCAACGCAACTCGGTACTTACGCGGCCCAGGTTGCCCAACGGCTGGGGGTGGGCATTGAAATCGAATACGAAACCAACACCCGCCCCAACCTAACGGCGCTGCAACAATTCACTGGCGGCTACCGGGCGAACGAGCCTTACGACGGCACTGGCGCGGATCCGGCCACTCGCTTGACCACCGACCTCGCGCTGTTTGCTCTTGATCAAGGACTAGAATTACGGGGCCAGTTAATGTCGCATACTGGAGCCCTCCTGCTGAGATGGACTATGGACTGAGGTGGCTAGAGCTTGAAGAGAGGTGCGCCCATTTTTGTCGGTTTCTTATGCTGGTTGATGCTTCTCGCCGGGCCGGGAGCCAGTTTGGCCTTTCCCGCGCCGCAGCGGCAAACCACGCGAAGCCCGCATGGTCCGCTCGCGATTCCCTGTGAGAACTGCCATACCGCGGCGGGGTGGCGTCCGATTCGCGCCGTTCCGGAGTTCGATCACAACAAGACGGCGTATCCGCTTCGCGGCATGCACGAAAAGGTGCAGTGCACGCAGTGCCACGCCAAGCCGGTATTCACCGACGTCGGCAAGCTTTGTCAGGATTGTCATGCTGACATTCACCAGCGAAAAATGGGTACGGACTGCGCGCAATGTCACTCGGTCCAAGGTTGGAATATTGCGGTCCAGAAAGTAAAAGATCACCAGAATCGTTTTCCGCTCCTAGGCGCTCACGCGGCAGTGCAATGCGAGGATTGCCACAAGAGCGCCGCGGTTGGACAGTTCCAAGGCTTGTCTACGGCGTGCGTCTCCTGCCACTTGAAGGACTATCAGAAAACTACGAATCCGAATCACGTCAGCTCGCAATTCGCGACCACCTGCGAATCGTGCCACTCGTCGTTCGATAGTTGGTTGGGAGCAACCTTCAATCATGGCGCACCTCCGATCAACTTCCCCTTGACCCTGGGCCATGCGAACGTGCCCTGTGCCTCTTGCCACGTCAACGGCAACTATAGCCTTCAGATCGCGCCGACCGACTGCGGGAACTCAGGGTGTCACCTGACGACCTGGCGGCAAACCAATAATCCGGTGCACTCCACGGCCGGGCCGGCTTTTGCGGTGGGGAATTGCGCCAGTTGCCATACCACCAAGGGTTGGGACTCGGCGTCCTTCGATCACAGCGTGACGGGCTTCACGCTAACCGGAGCGCATGCTTCACCCACGCCCACCCCCTGCGCTTCCTGCCACGTCAGCAACAACTACACGCTGAACTCGACGGATTGCATGGGCTGCCACCTGGCGGCGTGGCAGAGCACGCCGACCTTTGGCGGGAGCGTACCGGATCACATCAAGGCGGGTTTCCCGTCGACGGCGTCCGCTTGCTCGACCTGCCATCCCATCACGAGGTGGGCCGACGGGAAGTTCGACCACAACGCGTTTGGGTTCCCGCTGACGAACTCTCACGCGCTGGTGGCCAACGGCGGCAAGGTAGCGTCTTGCGCTTCCTGCCACATCGGCAACAACTACAGCCTGAATATCGCGGCGACTGACTGCGGCAATGCGGGATGCCACCTGACGACGTGGCAGACAACAAATAACCCGGTGCACCCAAAGGCCGGCGCGCCGTTCGCGGCGGCGAACTGTTCGACCTGCCACAACACGATCAGTTGGAATACGGCGACCTTCGACCACAGCGCGACGGGCTGGCCGCTGTCGGGTTCGCACCAGATGGCACCTGCGGGAAAGGTCGTGGCCTGCACCGATTGCCACGTGGGGAACAACTATACTTTCACGGCAGCGAACACGGATTGCATGGGCTGCCACCTGGCCGCCTGGCAGAGCACCGCAACGCTTGGCGGGAACGTTCCGAATCACATCACGGCGGGCTTCCCGAGCTCACAATGCGCGACCTGCCACGACACGCTGCTGTGGGTGGATGGCAAGTTCGATCACAGCGCCACGGGCTGGCCGCTGCAGGGAGCGCACGTCACCACGCCCTGCGCTTCGTGCCACATCGGCGCCAATGCGTTCGCCCTTACTTCGGCGAACACGGATTGCTATGGATGCCATCAGGCGGCCTGGTTGAGTACGCAAACGCTGGGCGGCGCCGTGCCGAACCACGTTGCCGCGCTGTATCCAACAACCTGCGTAACCTGCCACACCACCTGGGTGACTACGGGCTGGCTGGGGGCTACCTTTAATCACACCTGGTTCCGCATTCCGCATAATGGCTCGGTCTGTTCGGACTGCCACTTGGTCTCGACGGACTACTCGACATTCTCCTGCATTAACTGCCATACCCGCGCTAATGCGCACAACAAGGGGAGTACGGACCAGCAACACCAGGGCAATGGCAACTACACTTACACCGCGACGAGTTGTTACAACTGTCACAAGTGACGCATTCGGCTTTTAGGCTGTTAAGAGAGAGTGTTGAAGGAAAACGCCCGTTCAAACAAGCGTGATGTGGCCTGGCGCGGGCTCGGGCACTGGTGCAGGCGTCCTGCAGCCAATCGTGGTGTCGCCCTGAGCGGCCACGATTGCGGTAGGCCAAACCCAGCAGTTCACCGCAACCAGTTCGTACAACGACGGCTCTCAGCAGAACGTCACCCCGTCCGCCGCGCGCAATGCCTTTTCATTCCCCGTCGGCAAGACTCGCATACCGGCCTAAAGGCATACCCCGAACACGAAACTTTAATCACCCCGCAAGCCCGCCGCCCCGTCCATCGCTTCCGCCCGCTCGCCGATACACCCTCAACCTCAGCCACTTTACCCACAAACTCATGTCCCGGCGGTCCCGCGAAAACTGTGATACCCGCGCAGATTCTCCACGTCCGTGTTGCAAATCCCCGCCAGCCGCACGCGCACACGTGCCCAGCCGGGGCAGCGCCTTCGCAACAGAAACGAGCTTTCCTTTATCAACTTGGAATGCAAGCAATCGCGACGCGTCCTTCTGAATCCTTACTTTAGTTCACCATCATAGCCCGCCAAACTCGCCTTGACTCAGCGCGTATACCCCGTATTGATGAACTCATCCACGTCTTTGTGCAGTTTGTGATGCTCTTTCTCGTCAATGTACATCATGTGCCCGGCCTCGTAATAAGCGAAGCTGACGTTTTTCCGCACCGGCGGCTCGATATTCATGTGCGCAAACGTGTTCTCGATGCCGTTGAACGGCGTGGCCACGTCATAGTAGCCGCACAGCACCAGCACTTTCAGGTAACTCTGCTGGGTCATCGCCGCGCGTAAAACTTCCGCCACTTCCGTATTGCCCGTCTGGTCCCACGGCCGCACATTCGCCGTCACCGTGTAGTACGCGTCGCTGTCCCACTTGAGTTCGCGCCGCACGTAGTCGTGAAATGTCGCCACAAAGGCACCCTCATAAGACGCTTCGCTCGGGTCGTATTCCACGCGCTCGCCGGCGGCGTCCGCGTCCATGCCCTCGAACCGCGAATCCAGCCGCCCGATGGTGCGTCGTTTGTCGCGCTCCAGTTCCTTGAACCAGCGGAAAGGGCTGATCCGCAGGTTGGTTTCTTCGATGTATTTTGGAGTAAGCCCAGTGAAGCGCGCCACGTCCGCAACGACTTTTTGGTGCTCTGCCGCGGAAAGAGCATCGCCCTTTTCAAGCGCCGCGGCATATTCACCGTGGGCGAATTCGCGTGCTTGCTGCGCTACCTGCTCGACAGTGAGGTTCTGCAAGTCGGACGGCAACAGATGGTGATACCAGGCCGTCGTCGTATAGGTTGGCAGGAAAAATTCCGAACGGTTGTCTGCGCCCCAATTGGAGAATGCCACCGAGGAGAGCAGCGCAATGCCGCTCAGGTAGATTTGATGGCGCTCCTGAAGAACGCCGGCCAGCTCCGCCGACCGCGTCGTGCCGTAGCTTTCGCCAATCAGAAATTTGGGCGAGGCCCAGCGCTCGTTCCGTGTGATGTACTGGTAGATGAAATCCGCGAACCAGTTGGCGTCCGCGATGATCCCGTGAAATTGACTCGGAGCTTCCCCCGGCGCGGGGCGGCTGAAGCCCGTCGAGATGGCGTCAATGAAAACCAGATCCGTTGTGTCTAGGAACGAATCTTCATTGTCCACCACCGTATAGGGTGCGGGCATGCCGTGGCCATCCGGCGTCAGAACTACCCGCTTTGGTCCCATGCCCATGTGCGTGAACAACGACGCCGAGCCCGGCCCGCCGTTGTAAACAAAGCTGATGGGCCGCTTGGCCATGTCGGACACGCCGTCTTTTGTGTACGCCACGTAAAACATCGTGGCCTTCGGCGTGCCGTCATCCGCTTTGATGTTGTAGGTCGCGGCCGTCGCTATGTACTTGATCTCCTGCCCGCCGATGCGTGCGGAATGATGCGTCACCGAAGATTTTTCTTCCGCCACCGGGGGGTGCTGCGCCGCTTTTCCTTGCGCTGCTTCAGGTTGCGAAGCCGCTTGTTCCGGCGGGCGCTGCGTGCGCTGGCGTTGCTGCGGCGGTTGCTGTGCCGGTGGGACAGTCATTTGCGGCGATGGCGATTCTGCAGGACGTTCGCTTTGGCTCATCGCCGCAGGCGCAGCGAACAGTACACAAATTCCAATCAGCACGCACGGGTCTCTTCTCATTTCACACCTCTCCCTTGGCAATCAGAAAATTTCTCGGGCCACCAGGAATTCGGCAAGTGCACCAAAAAGGTTCCGCCCACTCCGCGAAACCCCTGATTGGACGGACAAACAGTTTGTCGAGTTTCACCTTCAGGTTGGGGAAAGCGGTCCCGCTCGCGGCGCTTTATTCGTACCGCAACGCCACGATTGGGTCCACGCGCATGGCTCTCCGCGCGGGCAGGTACGCAGCCACCACGGCCACCAGAATCAGCAGCAGCGCCACGGCCAAAAACGTGACTGGATCGTGCGTCCCTACGCCAAAAAGCAAGCTGCTCAAGAATCGTGCCACCACGAGCGCTCCAGCCAGCCCAATCGCTACGCCAAGGACCGTCAACTTGATAGTTTGCGCCAGAATCATGCTCCGGACATTGGCGGTCTGCGCTCCCAGCGCCATGCGCACGCCAATTTCCTGTGTTCTCTGGCTCACTGTGTAACTCATCACCCCATAAATGCCCACCGCTGCGAGCACCACTGCTAGCATGGCGAAAATCCCAACCAGCAGCGCCGAGAATCGCCGGGGAGAGATGGAGTCCGTGAGCAGCCTGTCCATGGTCATCACGTGGGTTACCGGCAGATGCGGATTCTCTTTGTGAATCGCGTCCATAACCGCGGCCGCCTGCGTTGCCGGGTCGGAGGCCGTCCGCACCACCACATACGGTGTCCATCCGCCCACGAAGTAAACGTCAAAAGTTGGCTCGGCATCCAGCCCAAACTGATGCACGTTTCCGACGATGCCAATGAGCGTGCTCCAGCACGGCTTGGGATCGAGCGAGCAGAGATTGATGCGCTTCCCAAGTGCGTCGCCCTTGGGCCAGAAACGCTGTTCCATCGTCTCGTTGATCACCGCCCTCGGCACTTTCCAGTCTTCCTCGGTAAAGAATCGGCCCTTGCGCAGGGGAATCCCCACCGTGGAAAAATAGCTGAGGCTCACGGTCCGGAATTGCACAATCGGCCGCGCACCCGCATTCGGGACGGGCTGGCCCTCGATCACGAATCGCGACGCCTGGCGAAACTCGTTGCTCAAGGGCAGATCGTCGATGCCCGCGGCTTCCTTCACGCCCGGAAGCGCGCGGATGTGCTCCGCGATTTGCTCGAATTCCAGGGACTGCTTCTGTTGAAGCCGGATCCAGTCTTCCTGGGAAAGCTGCTTGGCCTGCGTGAAAGGCAGCGACGCCTGTTCCACGTCCATCGTCAGGATATGGTCCACGCGGAAACCGGGATCCACTTCCAATAAATGTTGAAAGCTGCGCAGCAGCAGGCCCGCCCCCATCAGCGGTACCAGCGCCATGGCAATCTCCGAGATCACCAGGGCGTTGTGGGTCCGGTGACGCCCCGGCCCGCTTGTCCCTTTGCCTCCTTGCTTCAGAACCGCCGCGAGATCCGACCGCAGCGTGCGCAGCGCCGGGAGCAGCCCGCAAATCATTCCGGTGGCCACGCAAACCGCGGCCGTGAATCCCAGGACCTTGCCGTTCAGACCGCTCTCCCGCAACACGCCCAGATCGGCGGGAACAAATGCCATCAAGGCGCGCAAACCGGCGATCGCCAGGAGCAATCCGAACACACCGCCCGCCAGCGACAGCAGCATGCTTTCGGTGAGCAACTGACGTGATAACCGCCAGGAGCTGGCGCCCAACGCCGTGCGCAACGCCACTTCCCGCTCCTTGCCGGCATTGCGCACCAACAGCAGATTCACGATGTTCGCGCAGGCAATCAGCAGCACCAGTCCCACGGCCCCGGAAAGAACCAGTAGGATGCCTTGCAGTTTCGCGGCCGACGGATCTTCCATCAGCTCGACGAGCACCCCAAAGAACTTGTGCGAATCCGGATACTTGATGGTTTCCTGTTGATTCAGTCGCACCATTTCGTCGCGAGCTTGTGCCAGCGTGACGCCGGGCTTGAGCCGCGCGACGCCGATGAATGCGTGATGAATGTGCTCGGTCAAATCGTCTCCATACTGGCCGATGGGCATCCAAAGGTCGGGCCAGCGCAGAAGACGAAAGTCTGCCGGCAGCACGCCCGTTACCGTATACCGCTGGTTGTCCAGCGCGATGGTTCGCCCGACCACCGCGGGATCGCCCCCAAACCAGCTTTGCCAAAGGCGATGGCTCAAAATCACCACCGGGGAACTGCCCGCTCGATCCTCTTCCGGAACGAAGAAGTGGCCGGCCGCAAGGTGTATCCCCAGCATGGGAAACAGTCCCGCGCTTGCGTAGCTCCCCAGCACCCGCTGTGGCTCGCCTTCGCCGGTCAAATTGAATCCCTGCGAGAGTTGTACGTACGCGCCCATCTCCGAGAAGCTGGCGTTCTGCTCGCGCCAGTCCGCGTAGTCGCCCGGCGACAATGCGCCGCGCGGTACCTGCGGGGGATAGGTATTCCAGATTTGCACTAGGTTTCCCGGCTGAGGATAAGGTAGCGGGCGGAGCAGCACGTTTTCGACCACGCTGAATATCGCTGTATTGGCTCCGATGCCCAGCGCCAGAGTCAATACCGCGACCGCGGCAAAAACCGGATTCTTGGACAGCGTACGGGCCGCGTAACGGATGTCTTGCAGCAAGCTTTCCACGAAATTATTCCTCGGCAGTAAACTCAAGCGTACTAAGGAGCGGTCGCGCCGCCAGCTCCGTCTCCTTATTTGGTCGACAATTTGGTAAGCGGCGCCTCCATAGCCCCCAGCGCCGGAACGATGCTGGCCACCAACCCTACGGAGCACAATACAACAAAGGCTCCGGTCACCGACAAAAATCAAATCCGGGCAGGCCGTAGTGCAGGCGGCGATACGCAAGAGCCAAGCCGAGCATAAGGGGAAGGCCGAAGATTCCGCCCAGCAGGACTGCTCTCGTTTCGCCCCGCATCATCAGGAGAACGCTTTTGCGTCGCGCGCCGAGCGCCATTCGTATTCCCATCTCGCGCCTACGCTGCGCCAGGCCGTAGACACTTACGGCGGCCAGAATACCTGCAAGAACTCCAAACAGGGAGAAAAGCAACATTGTGAAGCGAGGTCCGGTCCTGGCGTCTCCGACCAACTGTTCCATTTTGCGAATCTTCGACACCGCCACGGTTTTGTGCATTGCTGCAATTTCCCATCTCGGGCGGTCCGCCCACTTGGCGTTGAGTCCATGCGGTGTCCACACCTGCGCGCCGGCCGGAAAATCGAAATCCGCAGGCATGCCCCCGATAACCGTGTATCCAGGACCGTTCAAGTCCACCGTCTTTCCAATCACCGACGGGTCCGCATGGAACTGCTTCTTCCAAGCGGATGACTGCAAAACCACCGTCGGTTCGGCCCCGGGACGATCATCCGATTCCTCAAATGTGCGGCCCATGGCGGCCGGCGCGCCCGGCAACGAAAAGAACGCAGGGCTAACGGGGGTCCTTTCGAGCTCCACGGGCTCTCCATACCCCGTCAGCGTGATCCCGTGTCCATACATGGTTGCAGGCATCGCGGCCATCATTGCAAAGGCCTTCGATTGGCGCTGCCAGTCTTGGAATTCTGGATAAGATAGTTCGCCAATATGCGCGACGTCCTTGGAATCGCCCTTCCAGGCGACCACCACACGGTCTTGTTCCTGGACGGGCAGTGGCTTGAGTAATGCCGCGTACATGATGCTGAAAAGGGCCGTACTCATCCCGATACCGAGGGAAAGCACAAGCACAGCAATAAGAAAGAATCTTGGATGTCGCACGATCATTCGGGTGCCTTGCGAACATTCCCGCGCAGATTTAGAGATGGTTTCTTTCATTTCCGGCTGACCCTCACCGCAATGCCTTTCTACGAGTGTAGAACAACACGCTGTCGCCGCGCTCGAAAAGACACAGAGTAATGGGTATAAAGACACGGTCAAGGTTCACGACCCCGCTGGCCACCACGTGATGCCATACATCGCCCAGAACGAATCCATATATCCAGTCTATTTGTTGGGCATACTTGCCGTTTCCTACAACGCCATGGCTTCTAGGAAGTCAACTTTTTTTTGGCCCACCTCGGCTTCCTATCAACCTGACTCATGCGCAGATTGAATCCTCAGCCTTGCCCATAGGACAGTACCAGCCCAGCCCAAAAGGACAGTAGCTGGGGGGGCATTGTCCGAAGTAGGCTAGGTGAATCGGAAGTCCCTCAAAGCAAGAGGTTCGGATGAAGAGTAAGCTGGTGAGCGTTCTTCCCTTATTCTTCGTTGTGTTGGCGTCAGGGGTTCCGGCGCCGGCCCAGCAGACCAGTTCCAATCCTACGGTCATACCCCCCGTCAGCTATGACCTTTCGCCGCCTTTGGTGGACCTGGTTGCTTCCGCGCCGCCCAAGGCCCCTGCTAGCCAGCGCAACATCCCACTGCGCCAGCCGCCGCGACCTATTCCGGCTCCCCCAGCCTCGGTCACCCAGGACCGGGCTCTTCAACAGCTTTCCTTGCCCCTCGTCAGCACTTCACCTGGACTGGCCTTTGACGGCATAGGCGCGGACGGAGTGGCACCACCTGACACGAACGGCGCGGTCGGAGCCACGCAGTTCGCACAAATCGTGAACGTAGAATATGCGGTCTACAACAAGACCTCGAACGCCCTGCTGTTGGGCCCGACGCCTATCCACAACATCTGGAGTGGCTTCAACGGGGACTGCGCCAATGGCGACGGGGGCGACGCCGTCGTCCTTTATGACAAATCCGCCCAGCGCTGGGTGGTAGGCCAGATGAATGTCAAGCTCAACGCCTACTGCATGGCTGTCTCCACCACGTCGGATGCAACCCAAAGCTATTATCGATATGAGTTCTCCTTTGGCGGTAACACGCCCGATTATCCCAAGCTAGCAGTCTGGCCCGATGCCTACTACTGGACGGCCAACACGTTTTCAAGCGCAAACACTTTCGTCGGCGCAAACCCTTGCGCCTTTGACCGCGCTACGATGCTGAGTGGCGGACCGGCCAACGCCATTTGCATGCAGCAGAATCCGAGCATTGACAGTCTCTTGCCCGCGGACCTCGACGGAACTACGCCGCCGCCGACCGGCGAGCCCAACTTCTATCTTCAGATGGTGGCACCGAGCAACCTGAACCTCTTCAAGTTTCACGTGGATTTCACGACGCCCGCGAACTCCACCTTCACGGGTCCCACCGCGATCCCCGTGGCGCCCTTCAGCGAAGCCTGTGGCGGCGGCACATGCATTCCCCAACCTGGAACGACGCAACAGCTCGATTCCCTGAGCGACCGTCTGATGTTCCGGCTGGCGTATCGGAACTTTGACGACCATGAATCACTGGTGGTCAACCACTCGGTGATGGCGGGAAACAGCGTAGGGGTGCGGTGGTATGAGATCCGCAGCCCGAACGTCACCCCGACTGTTTTTCAACAGGGGACTTTCTCACCCGACTCGCAGTACCGCTGGATGGGCTCGATCGCGATGGATCAATCGGGGGACATTGCTGTGGGATACAGCGCTTCCAGCAGCAGCAATTTCCCGGCTGTTCGTTATACAGGCCGCGTGCCCTCCGATCCAGCGGGCACGATGGAGAGCGAGAACAGCATCATTGAAGGCACAGGATCGCAGACCAACGGTAGCAGTCGCTGGGGTGACTACAGCGGTATGAGCGTCGACCCGGCCGATGACTGCACCTTCTGGTACACGAACGAATACCTCACAACTAACGGTTCGTTTAACTGGAACACTCGCATTGGGTCCTTCAAGTTTACATCTTGCGGTCTGCCGGGCTCCTCTTTGTCGGCGACAACGTTGATCTCCTCGCTGAACCCATCTGCCTTGGGCCAGGCTGTCACGTTCACGGCCACGGTGCAGCCAGCCACCGGCTCCGGCACCCCCACTGGCACGGTGACATTCAACGATGGCGCCATCGTGCTGGGCCCGGGCTCGCTGAACGGTGGAACAGCGACATTCACTACTTCGGGGCTGGGAGCAGGGGTGCATTCGATCACCGCAGTTTACGGCGGTGATGCGAGCTTCGCCAGCAGCACTTCGCCGGTCCTTATGCAGACGGTGAACAAGGCAGCTAGCTCCACTGCCGTCGTCTCGTCGAATAGTGCATCGAATCGCGGAGCGGCTGTGACTTTCACTGCCACGGTGACGTCGTCCGCCACGGGCACACCCACCGGGACGGTCACGTTTCAGGATGCCACCACTACGTTGGGCACGGGCACGCTGAGCGGCGGGACCGCGACGTTCACCACTTCGGGACTAGGGACAGGAACGCATTCCATCACCGGAATCTACGGCGGCGATGCGAACTTTACCGGCAGCACTTCGCCGATCCTGACGCAGACGATTGGCAAGGCGGCGAGCTCCACTGCCGTCGCCTCGTCGAACAATCCGTCCATTATTGGAACGGCTGTGACTCTCACCGCCTCGGTGACTTCGCCGGTCACAGGCACACTCACTGGGACGGTCACGTTTCAGGACGGCACCTCTGCGCTGGGCACGGGCACGCTGAGCGGCGGAGCAGCGACGTTCATCACTTCAGGGCTGACGGCCGGGACGCATTCGATCACCGCAGTCTACAGCGGTGATGCGAACTTCGCCGGCGGCACATCGCCGGTCCTTATGCAGACGGTGAACAGGGTGGCTAGCTCCACTTCCGTCGCCTCATCGAACAATCCATCAATCTTTGGATCCGCTGTGACGTTTACCGCCACGGTGACGTCGTCAGCGACGAGCATCCCGACAGGAACGGTCACGTTTCAGGATGGCGCCGCTACACTAGGCACGGGCATGCTCAGCGGCGGAAATGCCACACTCGCCACCTCGGCGCTAGTGGGAGGAGTGCATTCGATCACCGCAGTTTACGGCGGTGATGCGAGCTTCGCCAGCAGCACTTCACCAGGCCTGACGCAAACGGTGGCGGACTTCTCCCTTTCAGCGTCCCCAACCGTAGCGGCGGCTACGGCCGGATCGACATCAACGTACCTGATCACCATCACTCCGCTGGGCGGATTCAGCCAGACGATTTCGTTTCAGTGCAGCGGCGCTCCGATGTTGGCTGTTTGCACAGCTCCTGCATCGGTGAGTCCTACAGGTAGCTCCTATGCGCCGTTCAATATTACGGTGACGACGACGGCCCAGTCGGCGGTGTCGCCAGGCACGATCGTGCCTTGGCCGTGGGCCGGCTTACGAATCGGGCTGACGTGGCTTCTCGCGCTTGTGGCTTGCGCCATTCTTAGCAGGTTCGCCGCACCTAGGCGTGGGTACGTGTGGCAAGTCTCCGGTGTGGCCATGTTTGTATTGCTGCTTTGTGCTGGTTGCACCGGCGGCGTTGCTGGAAGTGGGCGCGGTTCGACGCCAAAGGCAGGCACTGCGCCGGGAACCTATACTCTCACTTTGACGGGAACGTCTGGCTCGTTGAGCCACAACACCATGTTGACACTGACGGTGAAATAGCCGAAGAGGAGTAGCCTGAAGCGAAAATGTAGGTGTTTACAGGCAGCCCATATTCTTCTCCATCGAAAACGCGTTTCACGGACCACATAACAGTTGGCAGCCGGAAGTTATTCCGAGTCATAGTGCAGTTGTGGGAAATCACGGCTCCGCTGATGGCCTCGTCGACGATCACTGATTTGAGCTAACGACTGTTCGGTGCCGTGCCGAATACTCGCCCAGCAAGTAATTGATAACAAAAACGATCTCGGTAGACTGCACCGTTTTCAACCAAGAAAACTAGTTCAACTGGCGCAAATTGAACCCTTCTATTGCCATGAAAACAAGACGCTTGAACGGTTCCCCGGAACTCAACGGTAGAGCATTCGGCTGTTAAGAGAGTACTTCAAATCCAATAACTCGTTTCTCTGGCTTCAGTTAACAGCTGCGAGACCGTCCCCCAAACGTTCTTTCCTCGTCCCCCAGAATGTCCCCACGATCCCTGGCACTGGTTAGCTCGGTTGAAGGCGGAATCCGAGCTGCTCGCCGGCGCGGCGAATGCGATCGTCAAGACTTAGGAGTTCGACACTCGGGACAGTGGAACGTACGGCCAACGCGGATGCCAAGTGAATCGCCTCAAGGGTACGCACGGGTTCGGCGGGAAACGGACGCCTTGCTCGGTCAACAATCTCCAAAGTGAGTCGGCACAGGTGCCAGTGCGCAGCAGCTCCATTGAGGTGTGCCCGGCGATCGGCGGCCGTAGCTTCATCGATTTCTCCGAGCGTGACCGCGCGGATGAGCACGCGGTCACACTCGATGAGCGCGAGATCGGAGGCCATCACAAGCTCGGCACGGCGGAGCACCTCGCGGACGCGGCTGGCAGCCGCTTCCCCAAGCAACCACGCCAGCACGGCGCTGGATTCTGCATAGATGTTCACCGGCTACCACGCTCCTCATCGAGGAGTACAGCGGCACGATGTCGCTTCAGGAGAGGTGAAAGTTTTGGATACAACGTCGACTCATTTGGGGCGCCGAGCGTCAGCTGCCCCTTCCTCACCAGTGCCATCAGCCCGGAAGGGACACCGCTTTCATCGAGTCCTTGCCCTGGCGGGAGGAGTTCTGCAACGACTTCACCGCGATCCGTCACCAGCACGCCCTCGCCGGACCGCACTTCCCGAACATACTCGCTCAAACGGTTCTTCAGTTCTCGAAGTCCCACGCTTTTCACAATTACATGTAGCCTCATGAAGCTACATTTGTCAACACCGAGATTATCAGTGTCGCAAGGCGGAGGGAAGTCAGACGAGAACGGATGGGGTTGCTGCCTTCAGGTAGATGGATTCTGCCACAGCCATATATTGTGGAAAGAACGTCAATCAGTGGTCATGAGGGCTCGATTCCCCTAGTACTTTAGGCATCGATCGTTTCATAAATCGTTTCACAAGTCATTTCACTAATCGTTTTATCATTCCAGTTAAATAGATGAAAACAATTAAGATGCTATCACAATTCTTGATGTATAATCGTTTCATGGCCAGCGAAGTTATAACCGAACTGAACCGTGGCATATTGCCTGCCGCCGACCTACGGGAGAGACTGGGTGTGTCGGCCGCGACACTTATGCGCATGGTGAGAGAAGCTGGGCCGGAGATCCTGCGGATTGGTCGAGGCAGGGCGACGCAATATGGCTTGCGTCAGACATGGCCGAATCTGGAAAGTTCACGGTTTCCGCTATTCCGAATAACCGAATCTGGCGCAGCCGTCCACGCAGGAGAACTCATTACACTTGCCGCTCATCAGTCGGCCTGGATGCCCATGGGCACAGTCGTGGGTGGGCTTCCCGCCGAATTGGTTGACGCCCGCCCTTCTGGTTTCTTGGGCCGACACTTCGCAGCCGTCCACGCTGATCTAAGGCTACCGCCCCGATTAACGGACTGGTCTGATCATCACATTTTGCTCGCGATGTCTCGACGGGGAGAAGACTTACCGGGCAATTTCGTTATTGGCGAAGAATCATTCGCTCGATGGCAGGTACTTGAGCCTGTTTCCAGAAGCCGCGACGATTACCCGGCTCTTGCAGAGGCAACCATCGCAGGTCATCCGCCGGGTTCCTCGGCAGGGGGAGAGCGGCCGAAATTCGGTGCGCTAGTTGGCAACCAGCATATGCTCGTCAAATTTGCTGGCCGCGGAGGAATCGGGGACATGGCCGCCAGGCGCTGGTGCGATCTGCTGACCCTAGAGGGAATTGGGTTGCAAGTCGTAGCGTCACATGGCATCCCGGCCGCGCATACAAACGTCATCGAAACGCCTGATTGTTGGTTTCTGGAGAGCGAGCGATTTGATCGCCTAGGGACGCGCGGGAGGATCGCAGTCTTAAGTCTTGCGGCTGTTCACGACGATCTCGCGGACTCGTGGGCACGCGCGGCCGTGTCACTCAGAGAGGCAAGGCGTTTGAGTGATGAGGATGCCAGGCGGCTTTGCTGGCTTGATGCGTTCGGAGCACTTATCGCAAACACGGATCGGCATCAGTCCAACATCCTGTTCTTTGCGGAAGGCTCTCGTTTGCGTCTAGCTCCGGCATTCGACCAAGTCTCAATGCTGTACGCACCCACGGGCGATGGCCAAGTACCACCGCGCGAGTTTATGCTGCCGCTCGCCACTGCGAATACGTTGGATGTTTGGGACGATGCACGCGACGCAGCTCGGCAATTTTGGACACAGGCGAGCGAGGACATGCGGTTGTCGGATGATGCTCGGCTATTCTGTGCAAGCAACATGAAGCTCTTTGGAGAATAGGCTGATGGATTTGTTGAATTGGACGACATCTGTGTTTCGAGCGGTGGCCGACTTCGGAGGGCCGCAGCGCAAAACGAATCCCACCGATAGTGACGTCGCGGGACTGTTCGGAAACGCTTTGATCTACGAAGGTGAAACGCTCGAACTGCTGGGTGACGAACACAAAGCCTTGCAGTCTTTTGAGAGAGCGGTCACGGTTTTTGAATCACCTCCTCTTGCAGGCAAGATGGGGTTGAATTCAGTCACCGCCGCAGCGTACGCGAAGCTCGCGAATTCTCAGTCCCGGCTTGGTCACGCTGATTCGGCCCGTGAAACCTATAACAAAGCTCTTGCGATGCTCGGTTCGCAAATGAGTTCGGAGCCGGCGGCACTGCAGGTTCAGTACACAGTCATCGAAATTTACGCTGGTCTTGGAGAGCTAGAGTCCCAAAGTGCCAGCCGAAGAAGCTCTCGAACGAATGCCCAGATTAACGCCTGCACGTGGTATCAAAAAAGCATGGATATCTGGCTGCACCTACCGATCCGAAATTCCATCTCGCCGAGCGGGTTCAAAGTGATCGATTTTAACTCGGTGTCCAGCAAACTAACCCAGTGCCAGCAGGCGCCCTGGTAGCGGTAGAATCAATCGAATGTCATTGCCCGTTGTGCCTCGACAAAACTTGAAGCCCATGAAGACTGTAAACGATTCGGAGCAAAGGAGTCTGCTTTGTTCTTTGTTAGCGAATCGGATTCAGAGGCTTGGTTCTCCGGAGTACCCAGATGGCGATGACAACCCGAGCGAATCTCCGTTGTCGGTACTCGCTCGCTTATCGAAGAGATACCAGTTGTCTTACGCAGCGCGGTCGTAGCGGTGATGCAAGCCACCAGGAGGGGCCGAGAAACAATTCTGGGTTGAGTATTACGCATTCTGACGATTCGACCGAGTGGAGTTTCTTTGTGCAACCCCACCGGTCCGTAGTCGTCTGCTGGAAGTTGAGTCTCACGCTAACCATTGCGAACCACTGAATGCAAACGTTGGGAAATATTCGCGAGAGCTTGGCACCGGAGCCGTACTGGACGGAGTCTTAGATCCGGGGCTTCGCTGTTTCCTTCTGGCAGTTCGAGCATTCAGTGCCGTGCCGAATACTCGCCCAGCAGCAACTAATTGATAACAAAAACGATCTCGGCAGGCACCGCCGTTTTCAACCAAGAAAATTCGTTCAACAGGCGCAAATTGAACCCCTCTATTACCATGAAAACAAATCGCTTGAACGGTTCCCCGGTAGCTCAACGGTAGAGCATTCGGCTGTTAACAGAGAACTTCAATTCAAATAACTCGTTTCTCTGGCGTCAGTTAGCAGCCTCAGGACCATCCCCAAACACCTTTTTCTTGTCCCCACGATGTCCCCGCTATCGCACACTTGTGCGGATGGCGCCTTTGTCAGCCGCGTGCATTTTCTAAAGTGCCGCAGTTGGGGGTGATTCCTATTCTAGTAGGACTCAGGTCCCAAACCACCCGAGGGTGCCGACATGGCCGAGAAGGAGCACGAGCACTTCATTCCTTAAGAGCTGGACAATGAGCCGGAATCAATCGGCAGCTTCGTCTGTTCAAATATTTTGTTGTCCCTTTGCATCCTGGGAAAATGCGGTGAACTGGGCAAAGCCCGCCCTCATCCCGCCCTGGCTGCGGCAGAGTGAAGTCTCTCCCCAGATTGCCCGAACGCCAATGCAGGTATGTACCGGATTGGCAGTTCTTTGGCCGGAGTGTAGCGTGCCGCCCAAAGTAGAGCAACGGAGATGAATACGAACGCGCAAGAATCCCCGGCGGCGTTCCCTGCTTTCGACGCGCGCTTGCGGCGCGACTGCATTCCCCTCAGAACATCCCCCCAGCGTTACCTGCGCATTCCGATTCATTCGCGAAAAACTTTATCAAGTGATGTCCCCGAAGGAGAATTGCAATGAGAAATGTAGTGAACTCAAAGAGATGGTGGATGGGTGTGTTTACTCTGGCGCTCGCTGTGATTCCCGCGATTGCCCAGGTGGACATCGGCAGTATCTCAGGTACCGTTGTAGACACTTCTGATGCCGTTGTTCCCGGCGTGAGAATCATCGTTCGGAATGAGGGCAACCGGACTACTCAGGAAGCCACAACGAACAGTTCCGGTTACTACATCTTTCCGAGCTTGATGGTTGGAGATTACACCGTCATAGCCGAAATGAAGGGGTTCAAGAAATTTCTTCAAACTGGAATCCAACTGAATGCAGCGGACCATCTGAGTGTTCCGATCCATTTATCGCTTGGCGAGATGAATCAGACCGTTGTAGTGAGCGGGGCCGCGCCCCAAGCACTGTCGTTGGAGCCGTCCACAGGCGGCACCGTCACTTCCTCTCAAATGCAACAGCTTGAAGTTAACGGACGCAATCCCGTTTATCTGACCGGGCTGCAACCGGGAGTTACAGGCACAAACATTGGCACCTTCGATCCCGATAGCGTCAGTAGCGGCGGATTCAACATCAACGGAGGACGTTCAGATTCGTACACCGTTTTCGTTGATGGAGCGGTAGCGACACGCACAAGATCGTCCGGCTCGATGCTCGGTGCTCAAGACATGAGTTCGGTTCAAGAAGTTCAAGTGCTGACCGGATATTACGATGCTGAGTACGGCCGCTCTGCGGCAGGTCAAATACGGTTTGTTACTAAGAGTGGCACGAACACCTATCATGGTGAACTTTACGAAGTCATTCGCAATGCGGTGTTCGATGCCAACACTTGGTCCCGCAATTCAAGTCCGCTGGCGTCTCAAAACTCGAAACCTCCCAAACAGAATTACAACGATTACGGATTCACGTTCGGTGGACCGATTTTCATTTCGCACAAACTTAATGTGGACAAAAGCAAGCTGTTCTTTTTCTTTGCCGAGGAGTGGATCAAACGGCGGTACGACACGGAAGCAACAGGGACCGTACCAACAGCCGCGATGCGAACGGGAGATTTAAGCGAATTGCTCGCCCCTACGAACCGATTCTTTGGGAAGGCCCGCGTCGCCAAGGACCCGCAAACGGGTCAGCCGTTTCCTAATAACGTAATTCCGCAGGACCGCTTGAGCAGCCTCGGCGTGGCCCTGATGAACGAATACCCCCTGCCCACACTCGGATTTCAGCGAGGAAGCGCCAACTGGATTCAAACGTTTGGGGTTTCTTCTAACCTGTTCAAAACAACATTCAAAGTGGATTACTACCCTGATAGCAAGAATCACCTGTATGTACGCGGAACCATCATTCCGTGGACATTCAACGGTCCACTTGAAGGTACGTTCGGCGTCTTTGAATCGCTATGGTCCCGGCCCAATCAAACTGGAATCATCGATCTCACAACCGCTTTTTCTCCAACCTTCATAAACGATTTTTCTATTTCCGCGAACTCTGACGGCAAAGGCACCATCGCCCCGGACCCGCGCTGCGGTACCTACTGTGACCGGGACGCGCACGGAATCAACTATCCGTATCTTTATCCTGGAACGAAACTATTTCCTGCGAAGTTGCCAAGCCTCGCTGTGACGGGCTTAACTACTATCGATAATGGTCCCTATCCGGGCGAATGGGCGGGCTTCGTCTACGCGCTCAACGACAACGTCACCAAGATTTTGGGCAACCACACTATCAAGTTCGGCGGCACGTTTGAACGCGCTGGCCAGAATGACCACATCCAACTAACAACAGCGAGTGCGCCGCAAACTACGAATCAAAACGGCCAATTCCGGTTCCTCGATTCTGGCGGCGCGAACACAACCGGACTCGGTTTGGCTAACATCCTACTCGCCAATTTCAATGACTATTCGGAGTTTGGAGCCAAGCCGCAAACACCTTGGATTGCCAATTCGTTTGAACTCTTTGCACAAGATATTTGGCAAGTTCGCCGCAAGCTGACGCTCCATTATGGCGTGCGTTATTCGGTCTGGCCCGCATGGCACACAACGAATGGAACGGTTGCACAGTTTGAAACCGCTTTTTATGATGCAACGAATGCCGCCACACTCGATCCAAAGACGGGGTTCATCACCAGTGGCTCACCGTATAACGGCATTGTGCTCCCCGGTGGCGGCCCATCCAGTAGCGCGTTACGGCAATTCCCGTTCTTAAACCAGCCGCAATATCAATCGATGTATCACAACTTGCCCGGCGGCTTCGCTCCAACACAATGGGACTTAGTCCAGCCGCGCCTGGGCATCGCGTATCAGATCGCCAACAACACAGTGCTTCGTGCGGGCGGCGGCTACTTTGCGGGCCGAGCCGCAATCAACCGCGACACGGCATTAGGAGGCAATCCGCCCTTCATGCCACAAACCACGCTGATAAATGGGAATGTTGCCAACTTATCCGGTGCGGCATCCGCGGTACTTCCGTTCACGATGACGATAAGCAGCCCCACAAACTTGTGGCCTACTACATGGCAATACAACGGAACTGTCGAGCGCGAATTCGGTAGAGGGATGACGGTTTCGGCGGGTTACGTGGGCAATCGAGGTCTGCACTTGCAGCGCAAGCGGAATATCAATCAAATACTCACGCCGGGCACAACGTACGCCAATCCTTCTGTGAACCCCAACGCGCTCCGGCCATATCTTGGACTCGGCATTATCAATAGCGCGGAAAATTCCGGCAACTCCCGATATGACTCTTTCCAGACAACGGTGCGAAAAATCACGGGAGCCTTGACATTCGGCGCTTCCTACACTTACTCGCGCTCCAGGGACAATTCATCGTCCCTCACCGATGTGCTACCTAATGCCTATGATGACAGCAATTATTGGGGTCCTTCAGATTTTGATGTGCCGCACGCCTTGACAATCAGCTACACCTACAACCTGCCGATCCGGGGCCGGGGAACGTTCACGAAGATGCTGGTTGGCGGTTGGGCTGTCTCCGGTATCAATCAATTTGAATCCGGGTTTCCTTTTTCCGTGCGTACGAATATCGATTACGCGGGGATTGGTCCGGGAAGCGGAAATCAATTCTGGATCGTGAGCGGTAATCCAAACGGCTGTTCCACGGACTTTGTTCCAGGAACCGGAGCGACGCTCTACTGCAAAGACGCATTCACACCTCCACCGCAAGGGACGTTTGCGTCCGGCGATACGAAGAATAGATTTACGAATCCGGCGTTCTGGCAATGGAACCTTGCGGCCTACAAATCATTCGCCTTAAAGGAATCTCTGCACCTGCAATTTCGTGCCGAGTCATTCGATGTCGTAAATCATCCAAATTGGGGAACGGTGAATTCCAACCCTCTTAGCTCAACGTTCATGATGGTTACATCGAAGTTAGCCAGTAGCCGGAATATGCAATTTGAGATGCGGCTCGCGTTCTGAATTATGAACAGACGCGAGTTTGTACAGAGTGCTATCGGCGCAACCCTTATCGCAACTGTTCCCCAGGGTGTTACTGCACAGGGCGATACTGCGGCATTGCCGTGGTATCGCCGTACCATCCGGTGGGGCCAAACCAATATCACGGAACGCGATCCTGCTCGATACGACATCGAATGGTGGAGGGAATTCTGGAAACGTACGGCGGTGCAAGGCGTGGTCATAAACGCGGGAGGCATCGTTGCATATTATCCGAGCAAGTTCCCATTGCACCATCGCGCAGAGTTTTTAGGGGACCGCGATCTTTACGGTGAACTGGCCAACGCCGCGCATCAGGACGGATTGGTTGTGCTTGCGCGAATGGATTCCAGCCGCGTAGCCGAGGACTTCTACCGAGCACATCCAGATTGGATGGCTCGGCAACAATCCGGCGAACCGTATCAAGTGGCGGATCGCTACATTACTTGCGTCAACAGCGCGTACTACGATGAATATCTTCCGAACATTTTTCAGGAAATCATAGAGCGTTCGCATCCAGAAGGTTTCGGGGACAACAGTTGGAGCGGCGGCTTAAATCGCAATCAGATTTGCTATTGCGATAACTGTGCGCGTAAGTTCCGCGAACGGACGGGCCAATCGTTGCCGAAACAAAAGGACTGGAATGACTGGGGGTACCGAAAATGGATCGAATGGAATTACGCCCGGCGCATGGAATTGTGGGACAACAATACCCGCGTCAGTCAAACATTTGGAGGACCGCATTGCCTGTGGTTGGGCATGAACAGCGGTTCGGTTACTTACCAAAGCCTCGTGTTCCGCGACTTCCGCGAGATCGTAAAGCGTTCGCAATTTCTTTTGCTGGACCATCAACAACGTAACACATCCTCGGGCTTTCAGGGTTTCCAGGAGAACGGTGATACAGCCAAGCTCGTAAATGGATTACTCGGATGGAATAAGACGGCGATTGAGAGCATGGCCCTGTATCAAGCTCGTGTGGCCGCGAAACCCGAGCCGGAAGCCCGCATGTGGATGATAGAGGGGATCAGCGGCGGGTTGGGACCGTGGTGGCACATGGTTGGTGCATATCACGACGACCGCCGCCTGTACCGCACTCCCGAACGAATCTTCCAGTGGCATAAACAGAATGAACACTACTTGAGGAACCGCCGCCCTTACGCATCCGTGGGTGTCATTTGGTCTCAACGGAATACGGACTATTTTGGCCGAGATAGCGCGGCGGATCGCGTTGACGCCCCATACCGTGGATTTACCCAAGCACTGATTCGAGCGCGAATTCCCTATGTTCCGATTTGCTCGGCGGACACTGCACAGTACAGCGATCTCGCCGTTTTGATTTTGCCGAACGTGGGCGTGCTCTCTGATGTTGAGTGTCAAGCAATCCGTGAGTTTGCCCGGCGCGGCGGCGCGGTGATTGCCACGGGCGCCAGCAGCCTCTATGACGAATGGGGAGATGCAAGGCGAGACTTTGCCTTAGCAGACCTGTTCGGCGCACACGCGCCCTCCCCGGAACTATTCCTTAAGCCGCCGTCACAGGACAACTCGTATCTGCGATTGATACCTGAGAGGCGCGGCAAATCGTGGGGACCGAAAGTGCCGGACGATCCATCATCAGGCGAGCGTCATCCCGTTCTCGCTGGATTTGATGACACAGATATTCTTACGTTCGGCGGCGTGTTAGAGGAACTGCGAACTGAATCCGGCATGATTATCCCGCTCACGTTTGTACCATCATTTCCGGCTTTCCCACCTGAGATGGCGTGGATGCGGCAACCTACAACTAACATTCCCGCTTTGGTCATAAATTCCAAAGTCGCATATTTGCCAGCCGATATTGACAGCCGCTATGCGCGTTACAACCTCCCGGACCACGGGACTCTACTCGCCAACCTTGTGAGGTGGGCGGCGGGAGATCGCATTGGATTCCAAGTTCAAGGCGCGGGATTGATTGACTGTCATTTATATCGGCAATCGAATTCCCTCATCGTTCATCTCGTGAACCTCACGAATGAAGGCGCGTGGCGTGGTCCAGTCGATGAATTGATTCCGGTGGGTCCGCTACAGATACGAATCAAAGCTCCAAGCGATTTCCACATCTGCAAGGTTGAATCGCTCGTGTCACGAACTCAGCCGCCTCTAATGAACCAGCAGGACTGGGTAAATGTGGAAGTTAAACAGATTTTGGACCACGAGGTTTTAGTGCTGTCTTAAAAGAGGAGACTATGGAATTGTCCAGGAGAGAATTTGCAAAGATGATGGCAGCAGCCACTGTGATGCCACGATTCCCTCAACCGCAAGAACAACACACGATTGGGATGCAAGTCGGCGCGGTGTCATTTGTCGATGAAAATGTTGAACCTGTGTTGGAGCGGTTTCAACGCGCACGTATTAACGCCTTGTTCATTGCCGCGTTTTCTTATGGGCGTGGAATCGCCGGCAGACAAATTCCAGGACAGCCATTGCCGGACCACGGCAAACAGAAATATGACACGAACTTTCATGGAGGCAACTTCGCCAGCACGCATGAACAGTTCTACAGGGATACTTCTCTCAAGAAAATTCAGGCCCCGGACCATCCAGGGTTTGACGTACTCGAAAGCGTTTTGCCAAAAGCGCGATCCCGCAAGATGAAAACTTTCTGTTGGTACGAGGATGTGTTTCGGCGGGATTTGGAAGGTGTTGAGCGATTGCAGGAAGTGATGCTTTCGGGGAAGAAGGCCGGAACGCTTTGTTTCCACAACCCCGAGGTTCAGGCGTTTTGGCGTGCGCTCACTGAGGATTATGTACGCAGCTATCCGATTGATGGGGTGATGTGGGGGAGTGAGAGGCAGGGGCCGTTCAATAACGCGATTGGCTCATCACACGGCGGCGGTAATGGCGATCCAGGAGACGTGACTTGCTTCTGCGATTATTGCAAGCGCGAGGCAAGCTCCCGAGGCATAGATGCAAATCGAGCGGTTGAGGGTTATACGCGGCTGGCGTCATTGGTGCGCCAATCTCGGACAGGATCGCGCCCGAGCGACGGCTACTTCGTTTCTTACTGGCGGTTGCTGGTCCAGTATCCTGAGATTCTTGCTTGGGAAAAGTTGTGGAACGATGGGCAGAAAAACACGTACGCCAACATCCATCAGGTTGCAAAATCAATCCGACGTGATTGCGCGGTGGGCTGGCATATTTGGCACAACAATTCCTTCAGTCCTTTTTATCGCGCCGAACAGGATTACGCCCAGTTCCAAAAGTATTCCGATTTTTTGAAGGTTGTACTCTACAACAACTGTGGCGGGCCACGGCTGGCCTCTTACACCAAAAGCATGAGCCGCACACTGTTTGGAGATTTGTCACCAGATGAAGTGCTTGAGCTTACGTATAAAGTGCAGAACTACAACGGAGAGGCAGGTGCGGAGCTTTCGCGCAAGGGGCTTTCAGCCAATTACGTAGAGCGGGAGACGCGGCGGGCTGTTGCGGGTGTGGGAGATGCCGTAAAAATCTGGCCCGGTATTGACATCGATATTCCCACTGGCCAAGGGGAAAAGAAAACCGAACCGCAGGACGTGCGCGATGCGGTGCGAGCGGCGTTTAGCGGAGGCGCGGACGGCGTGATCCTCTCTCGCAAGTATTCGGAGATGCGGTTAGCTAATCTGCAAGCAGCGGGAGAAGCGGTGGGAACGTAATTGATCGCGTCCACCATCCGAAACAGCATTCAGAACAACATCCCATCCTTTGGATTACTGAACACAGATTGAGAAGTGTGGTCCATTGGCGTAGTTGCGTAGACCATAGGATTGATTGCGCGTATGGGCCTGGACCTCGATGCTAGACTGTGCGCACTTGAGGTATCCACGGAGGTGGAGAAAGCGATCCGTTACGCCCAGGTTGTTCGTTTTGCGACGTTCGAGCTTGACCTTCAGGCAGGCGAGGTGCGCAAGGCTGGGCTGAAACTGAAACTCAGTGGTCAGCTGTTTCAGGTTCTCGCCATCCTGCTGGAGCACGCCGGCGCCCGGCGCAATCGTGACCCGCGAGGAATTACAGAAGCGGCTTTGGCCTGACACCCTCGTTGACATAGATTACAATCTGAATACTGCGATCAACAAGATTCGAGAAGCGCTGGGCGACTCGGCGGAGAATCCGCGTTTCGTACCTGGATATTGCACGCTCCTACTTCAGCTGTGGATTTGAGCTGCTTCTACTCTCACCCGCCAAGATGGGCAATAACCGAGGTCACCGCTACTTATGAACACAAGTATCTACAGCACTCCTTCGTTGAATCTCCACTCGTAATGAACGTTTACAACGGCATAGTGGTTTTGGACCAAGAGGGCGAGGTTGATGTGCAGCGCCCTACATATTTCGAAGCGCTAAATCGAGACTTTCGATGAAGCTGGGCCAATCTCTTGCACGCATCGGGACCTGCGCGGCCGGTAGGCTAGCTAAGATAGGTAGTCGCAACTGACCATATATGCGCAACCAGTCGTTTCGAGAATCGATTTCTTTGGTTCAACTGTTCGGTGCAACATCGAATACTCGCCTGACGGAAACTCACTGACTACAAACACGATTTACCCCATCGAGCAGGGATCGAACCCGAAACATAAGTTCAACTGGCGTGGACCGAACGCCTCTAGTACAATGAAAACAAATCGGTTGCGCGGTTCCCCGGTAGCTCAACGGTAGAGCATTCGGCTGTTAAGAAGGCAGTAAAAATCCAATAAGTGCTGCATCTGGTGTCGCTTACAGCCGAAAAGGTTGCGCAATCACCGTCTTGAAATGGACCGAAGTTGGACTGAAATTTTTGGGGTGAACTACAAACGCTACAACGACTGGAAAGACGTCGTACGGCTGGTCAGTTACTGCTCATTAAACTGTAGCGACCACCCCCCGCCAAACCCTTCGCGATCTCCAGTGTCACTAACTGTCCTAAAGGGGAGCGCTCAGCCCGCCCTCAAAGCGTACAGTTGCGCAAGACAATCGCGTCAGTTTCACTGGTGGAGAACGAAACTACGCGAAGTAACTTACGCGGCCACCTTGTAGCTTTACACCACATCCAGCCAAGACTCTGTCCTCATGCCCCAAGCCAATTTCCCCAACGCTGGCGACTCGATGCGGTCGGAGTAGCGTGCCCTTTTTCATTGCCTAAGCTTGTTGGCTCATTTGATTATTTGATCCGATTCGCCCACCCGGTAAATACCCGATGGCGAAACCCTCGCGCGCCTTATAGCGTCTGATGAAACGTCTGATGAAAAAGGTGGGGTGACTCGAAGGCGAAATGTTTTCGATTTGGGGAAACCCACCGATTCTCGATTCAGGGAAGCCCATGGCGGCCAAATCTGGGTGGTCCTTCCAGCCTTTGCGAGTATTCGTGGTTCTCCTCAGCGCGGCTCTTGCCGGTGTTTTGGGAGTAGGCATTGCCAAGGGACGCGCCCTTCGTTCCTCCGCTCGAAGCTCGGCGCAAGCGGAGTCAACTAAAGCGGGCCCCCCAAACGCACAAGCTTTGCAAGCGACAGGGACAGTATCGAGATCGCGGATTACGCAGCCGATAAATGAGAGAGTGCGTGTAACTTTGCATGGCAACGTGCATCCACTGGCTCGGGCTGAATACGACCGCGGGGCTGTGGCTGATTCCCTTCCCGCGGGGCGGATGTTGTTAATCCTGCAGCGTTCTCCTGAGAGAGAGGCTGCGGTGCGGCAGTTTCTGCAGGAGGTTCACAAGCCAAGCAGCGCTAGCTATCACAAGTGGCTCAGTCCCGAGCAGTTTGGCGCATTGTACGGGCCAGAGGATTCGGAAATTGCTACGGTTCGCGGCTGGTTGCAGAGGCACGGCTTTTCTGTTGGGCGCGTGACCAAAGGCAAGACCGCAGTGGAATTCTCCGGCACCGCAGGGCAGGTTCGCGAAGCCTTCGGCACCGAAATCCACACTTACCTCATCAACGGCGAAGAACACCACGCTAACAACCGTGACCCGCAAATTCCTGCCGCCCTCGCCCCGGTGATTGCGGGCATAACGCCGATGAATGACTTTCGCGCAAAGTCGTACGCAAAGGTTCTGGGCAAAGCTACCCTTCAAACCGAAACGAACACGATCACCCCTCAATGGACTCTAAACACGAGTCCGTTGTTAGCTCTCGCACCTGGCGATTTTGCCGTGCAGTACGACTTGAATCCTCTTTACACTGCGGGCGTCAACGGAAGCGGGGTCACCATTGGCATTATCAGCTTTTCGAACGTGGATCCCACGGTTGTTGCAGCGTACCACTCGCTCTTCGGATTGCCCGCGGGCAAGCTGAACGTCGTCGTGGATGGCAGCGATCCGGGTGTGAACGGCGCGGCGGTGGAAGCCCACCTGGACGTAGAGATCGCGGGTTCGGTCGCGCCCGGAGCGACCATCAACCTCTACACGGCTGAGAGCACTACGGTGCAGGATGGCCTGGTTCTGGCGGCGCAGCGCGCCGTCGATGACAATCAAACCACGGCGTTGAGCACCAGCTACGGCGTCT
>Ga0209267_1000209_pt1 | contig 43220 bp, 34 predicted proteins | sample GraSoiAngelo_137_FD_185894 | JGI IMG/M metagenome (GOLD analysis project Ga0209267, IMG submission 185894) | Grasslands soil microbial communities from the Angelo Coastal Reserve, California, USA - 14_0929_09_30cm (SPAdes) (version 2) | ecosystem: Environmental > Terrestrial > Soil > Grasslands ... | reverse complement strand
CTGACAGCCCTGTTGGCAACCGAGCTCGTTGGCGGGCCGGTTGTTCACTTTGATGAAACAACGAATCATCGACTACACCGTGTCGAACACCTTGACCTGTTTCGCCATGGCGGACCGGAAGCCTACCGACGTGCTGATCGAGCGGGCCGGCGACGTAGACAACGAGGAAATCGACGACACCGGATGCTAGGCGAAGAGTTCCGCTCGATTAAAGAGGCCGCAAAACAGTTCAGGAGAACCTAATTATCCGTGAGCAACAAACGTTATCGGCAGGCGGTCTGTTGCCCGTTTGCCCCGCCCCCAGTGGGTTCCCTGGGACGCGTCACTGTATGCGTATTTCAATTTTCGTCTTGGGTTCACTCCTCGCGGGTTGGAGCCTCCTCGCGCAGGATATCGATCCGGGGCGCAGATTATTTGAAAATCGCTGCGCGACATGCCATGGCGCCGACGGCAACGGAGGCCCGATGGGCCCCCCGATTACCTCCCGCCTGGCTAGCCGCGAAGCTCGGCAGCTTGCCGCACTCATTCGGGAGGGCCTGCCCGCGCGAGGGATGCCTCCAAGCCAAGTCGCCGATCCGGAGATGGCTTATTTGCTGAGGTTCTTGCGCACGATTCAACAGCGCGCATTGGAGAGGCCTGTTGTGCACATGACCGTTCAGACGATCGACGGCAAGAGACTGGGTGGGCAGGTGCTCGGCGAAGGTTTCGAGGACCTGCAACTGCAAACCGATGATAAGCGCATCCATCTGTTGCGCCGCGCTGGAGATCTCTTTCGAGAGGTCACTTCCGAGACGAACTGGCCAACCTACAATGGCGATCCCGGCGGCAACCGCTACACCACGCTGACGCAGATCAACAAGAACAATGTCACCAGGCTGGCACCGAAGTGGGTGGCTACGATTCCGGGCGCGGGACGGCTGGAAGTGACGCCGGTGGTCGTGGACGGCATCATGTACGTGACCGCCCAGAACCAATGCTTCGCGCTGGATGCCGGGACCGGCCGCGAGCTCTGGCATTACCAGCTGCCCCCCACGCCGGGAATGGTTGGCGATTCCGGACTCAACCGCGGCGTCGGAGTGGCCGGCCAGCGCGTTTTTCTGGAGACCGATCACGCCCATGTGATCGCCCTCGACCGCTTTACCGGTGATCTACTCTGGGACACAGAGAGCGCGGACTGGCGCCAGAACTACTTCGCCACGTCCGCGCCGCTTCCGGCAGGCTCCCTCGTTGTTTCCGGCGTTGCGGGGGGCGAACATGGCGCTAGGGGATTCGTCACCGCCCTCGATCAGGACACCGGCAAGGAGGTGTGGCGGTTCTGGACCGTGCCGAAACGCGGCGAGCCAGGCTCGGAGACCTGGAAAGGCAAGGACGTCGATCACGGCGGTGCGCCAACGTGGTTCACCGGCAGCTATGACCCCGAGCTCGATATCATATATTGGCCGACCGGCAACCCTAGCGCGGAGTACAACGGAGACCATCGCATCGGAGACAATCTCTACTCAGATTGCATGCTGGCGCTGGACCGCCAGACCGGCAAGCTCAAGTGGTATTACCAATTCACCCCTCACGATCTGTGGGACTGGGACGCTACGGAAACGTCGGTTGTGGTAGACGCGGACTGGCAGGGCCAACCCCGCAAACTGATCCTGCACGCTGACCGCAACGGCTTCTTTTATGTTTTCGATCGCACTAACGGAAAACCTCTCCTGGCGAAACAGTTTATCAAGAACCTGACTTGGGCAAGGGGGATCGGATCGGATGGCCGTCCCATCAAGCTGCCGAACCAGGAGCCGACGGAGGCAGGCACCAAGGTCTGCCCTTCTCAGGATGGAGCGACCAACTGGTTTTCGCCCTCCTTCAATCCCTCTACTGGCTTGTATTACGTACAGACGTTTGAGAAATGCGGTATCTACACCAAGGGTGACGCTGGAGAGTGGGAAGCCGGTAAGTCATATCTGGGCGGCTCGCAACGCACGGCTCCCGATCCGAAGCCGCAGAGGGTTCTGAAGGCCATCGACATCCGCACGGGAGCGATTGCTTGGGAACTGACCCAACCGGGACCTGCGCTCTCCTGGGGCGGCACCCTCTCTACGGCGAGTGGGTTGGTAATCTTTGGGGAAGAAGGTGGAGGCTTGATGGCGGCGGACGCCACGAGCGGCAACCCTCTGTGGAGCTTCCAAACCAACCACGCGTGGAGGGCCTCGCCGATGACCTACATGTTTGACGGCAAGCAGTACGTAGCGGTCGCTGCGGGGTCGAATATCATCGCTTTGGCAATTCAGGAATAGGCGGCGAGGAAGCGTATGGTGTCGCAGAACGGCAGGTCAACCGCTGGCCTGCATTTCCGGAAAACGAGTCACGCCCCCACGCGAAGAAGCCGCAGGTTAAGTCCTCACGAAGAATGGCTGTGTTTCCCTGACGGATCTTCTTTTTGAACCGGGGTGTGAATTTATGGTTAGGAAGTTGATTTGATCGCGACTCGAATGCAGCCTTGAATAGATTGATTCTGCCGGACTCCGGGCGGTAGAATTCGAATTGAGGTATGGAACAATGATTCCGAAAACGTTCTTCTTGATCGCGCTTGCAGTTCTTTTCTGCGCTTCCGCAGAAGCGAAGATCGCCGGCGATTACCTTGAGAGCCGCAGCGCCGACGTCTATACAGGTCAGTGCTTTGCCAATGGCGAGGTCGGCCTGACGGGCGATCAGGCCATCCTGGCGTGGCATATTCGTTCCGGCAGTTGGGATGGCGTGAAGCTGGACGGGTTCAGTGTGGTCGCTGCCGTGAAGGCCAACGCTACGTTGGGCGATCCATACGCCGACCCCTATCCCGCGAAATCCGTGCTGATCGTTGATAACCGGGCGGACGCTCGTGAGCGCGGCGCGCTCGCTGCTTTCGCGCGGCACATGGGCGGCAAGTTGCTCGCAAATGTGGTGAACGTCATCGACGCGCCCATTGACATGCAGGTAGCCCAGGAGCATCACGGTGGCGCGCTTGTTCGCGCCGGCGATTTCGTAACGCTCCAGACCCGCAGCATCAACGAGAACGATCACCTATGCGGCAACGAGTCGACGTTCTATCCTCCGCTGACCGAGGTCAGTCATGCTATGGCCGCCGTTGCTACGACCGACAGCTATAGCGGCAAAGGTTTGGGCGCGACGTGGACGTTGCACGACAAGCGCAGCGCCTTTGTTGGCTCGTTCTAAGGCTGTACGTTTTGAGCTTTTCATCAGCACCCAAGCAGGCGTGTAGCAATTTCTTGCTTCGACCGTAAAGCATCGTCTGAGGTATATGCGCTGGAAAACTGCTGCCCTTCTCCTGTTGGTCCTTTGCGCCAGCGCTCTAGCGGCACCCAAGGTGGAGACCATCGGGCCGTGCACTGACGCAGCCGTGGCCGACGCGGTGAAGAAAGCTCTCGCGCCACAGGGCTACCGCGTGACCCTCGACGACGGCTCGACCGTTGACCTCTGGCCTCCTGCCCAAATTCAAAGCAGCGCCAAAACTCGCGAGGATGCCACGTATCCTCTTGCACCGTCGCTTTTCTTCGGTGTTATCCATTTTGCGAAGAACGCCCGCGATGCCCGTGGCAACGCCATTTCTCCCGGTACGTACAACCTGCGCTATGAGCTACAGCCGAACGATGGCAATCATCTGGGCACTTCGCCCACCCCTGACTTCCTGCTGTTGGTCCCCGCCGCGGCAGATACAAATCCCGCTCAGAGCTACAGTTTCGATCAGCTGATTCATCTCAGCGAACAAGTGACCAGCAAGAAGCATCCTGCGGTATTCAATCTGGTGCCCGCCGATGCCAAGCAGTTTCCACTTGTTGTCACCGATTCCGGGGATCACACCATTCTGTTCTATAGAGTGAAGACCCAGTCCGGTGAGCTGCCGCTTGCATTGGTTGTGAAGGGGACCACGGAGGAATAGGCGCGCTAGGTCCGTGAGGCTTTCCTTCAGGGATGGTAATGGGTCAATTTGAATTTTCTGAATCATGACCAGACAAAAATCAAACTAACGGCTACGCAATGACTCTTGACAGAGAATCTCGCTCGGAATAATGATAAATTCCAATTAAATTTAATTCCACGCGGTGACTACATGACCACTAACAACAAATCCTCTGGCTTTTCGCGACGAGACTTCCTGAAAATTTCTAGCATTGCGGCATCGGTTCCGCTAGTCGCGGGACCGAAGGTCATCGAAGTAGCGGGGCAGGAGGTTGCTGTCCATGGTCCCGGTGCGGTTCCCGTCACATTGAGCGTGAATGGAAAGCGGTTCAATGCTGAACTGGAGCCGCGCGTCACACTGCTCGACGCATTGCGCGAGCATTTCGACGTGACCGGCCCCAAGCGCGTCTGCGATCGTGCGGAGTGTGGTGCTTGTACCGTGTTGATCGACGATCGCCTCGTATATTCATGCACCACACTGGCCATCGAAGCGCAGGGCAAAGAGATTGTCACCGCCGAAGGTTTGGGCGGGGGCGACCGGCCGCATGCTGTACAGTCTGCCTTCGTCAACAATGACGCGCAGCAATGCGGGTTCTGCACGCCAGGGTTCACCGTCGCCGCCAAATCCTTTCTGGACCGAAATCCTCACGGCCACGACGCAGAAATTGCCCACGGCCTCGCAGGGAACCTCTGCCGCTGCGGAACCTACCGCGGTATCCACGGCGTGGTCGCCCAGATGACCGGGCGAGAACCGCAAGGCAATGCGGGTACGACGATGATCGCGTCTCGCGCTACCCCTTCCTCGAAAGGAGATGCGTGATGCCGGCCGAAGACAAGTACGCCTACCCACCTGCAGACGAGCGCACTTACGTCGGCCGCCGCATGGGCCGCGTCGATGGCACTGCAAAGTCCACTGGCCACGCGAAATACACATACGATTACAACGCCAAGGGCTTGCTTTACGGCGCCTTTGTTCGCTCTCCCTATGCCCACGCGCGCATCAAGAATATCAATACCAGCGAAGCCGAGAAGATGTCGGGCGTAAAGGCTGTCGAGATTGTGCAGAAGCCCGGCAGCGAGATCTATTGGGCCGGAGACGAAGTCGTAGCCATCGCTGCGGTTGATGAACCCACCGTGCGCGACGCCGTGCGCGCCGTCAAAGTCGACTACGAGCAACTCCCGCATCTGGTTATCGATTCCGAGGAGCCGCCTCACAATATCCCGCCAGATACCAGTCCGCTGGGCCTCGATGATCTCGAAGACATGGCTAGAAATCAGGTACCCACCGCTCAGATGGTGAAGGAAATTAACGAGCGCGGCATCACCTTCAAACCGGAAGAGGCTCCGCTGGACCGCATGCCGGCCGACATCGCCAAGGCGGTGAAATCGGCCAAGCAGAAGCCCGCCGAAAAGAAGCCTCCGGCCTGGTACAAACCGGCCGCCGCGGAAACGCAGGGTGATGCGGATGCCGCTTTCCAGGCTCCCGAGGTGGTCATCTCGGAAGGGCTTTATGGATTACCGGTCATCACGCATTGCTGCCTTGAGACGCATGGCGCTGTTTGCGAATGGACCGATAGCGATCACCTGCTGACACACGTGTCCACCCAATACATCTCCGGCATTCCCGGTCAGATGGCGGAGGTCGTGGGCATTCCTGCCGCCAACATTCGGCAAGTGCAGGAGAACATCGGCGGAGGGTTCGGCAGCAAGTTCGGACCAGACCGCTGGGGGATCTACAGCGCGAAGCTATCAAAGAAAGCGGGCGGTGCCCCTGTCAAAATGATGCTCAGCCGCGCTGAGGAACTCGAAGTTGCGGGCTGCCGCCCCTCAGCTTACGCGCGCGTGCGTGTGGCCGCGAAAAAGGACGGAAAGCTGACCGCCTGGGATTCGTTCGGCTGGGGCACTGGCGGGCCCGGCGGCGGCGGTTCGCCCCCCATCCCTTATCTGATTCGCGATCGTGTCCCCAACTATCGCATTCAATGGACTGCAGTCGTCAACAACATCGGCCCGGCTCGCGCGTGGCGTGCGCCTAACCATCCGCAAGCCTGCTTGATCACTATGGCCGCTCTCGACGACCTGGCGCACAAGCTCGGCATGAACCCGCTCGAGTTTTTCAAGAAGAACATCGAGCTGACTGGGCCGCGCGCCAACATTTACATGGACGAGTTTCCTGTCGCCGACGAATTGATGGGCTGGTCTAAGCGTTGGCACCCGCGCGGCGACAAAACACCTGGGCCCATCAAGCGCGGGCTCGGTATGTCCATGCATACGTGGGGTGGGCGCGGACATCAGAGCGAATGCGACCTCACCATCCAGCCCGACGGCTCCGTGACGATCAACATGGGCACGCAGGATCTCGGCACAGGGACGCGGACCGCCATCCTGGCGGTCGCCGCCGATACCCTGGGCCTCACACCTCAGCAGATCACCTTGCTTTACGGTGATACGCGGTATCCCATGTCTGGTGGTTCTGGCGGCAGCACGACCATTGGCGGTGTTTCCTCCGCCACGCGTCGGGCTTCCGTGGACGCGCGCGATGCGCTCTTCCTGAAAGTTGCGCCGGTACTCGGATCCACGCCCGAGCAGCTCGAGGTCGTGAAGGGCCAAGTTCGCGTGAAAGGCCAGGCTTCCAAGGCTCTAAGCTGGAAGGAAGCCTGCGCGAAAATGGGCGCCGTTCCTATCAACGCCCACGGCAAAAACCTCGGCGGTCGCGATCCGCTGATGAACAGCGGTGTCGGTGGTGTGCAAATGGCCGACGTGTCCGTGGACACCGAGGCGGGCATCGTCAAAATCAACAAGATGGTCGCCGTCCAGGATTGTGGCTTGGTCGTTTCGCTAGAAACGGCGGAATCGCAGTGTTATGGCGCGCTAATTATGGGCATCAGTTATGCCCTGTTTGAAGAGAAAGTCATGGACCCGACCAGTGGGCGCATGCTGAACCCCAATATGGAGTTCTATCGGCTCGCGGGCATCGGCGATATCGGCGAGCTGGTCGTTCACATGATGGTCAACAAATACGACGGCCGCGGTGTTATCGGCCTCGGAGAGCCGCCGGTCATTTCGCCCGGCGCCGCCATCAGTAATGCCGTGGCCAATGCGATTGGCGTGCGCGTGCCCATGCTGCCCCTCACGCCAGCTCGCGTGCTGGCTGCGTTGGGAGAGCAGAAAGGGGAAAACGCATGATTCAGTTCGAGTACCTAAGTCCGAGCTCGGTGAAACAGGCGCTTGGCTTGCTCTCCCCTAACTGGGGCGATACCGAAGTCCTCGCTGGTGGGACCGATCTCCTCGGCCTCATGAAGGATTTCGTTCTCACTCCCAAGCGCGTCGTCAATATCAAACACGTTTCCGGCCTGGAGGCGATAAGGAGCGAAGGCGATGGCGGCGCGCGCATCGGCGCCTTGGTCACACTGGACCGCATCGTCGAGGCCGCGCACATCCGGCAAAACTATCCTGCCCTGGCGCAAACCGTCGCCGATGCCGCCAGTACGCAAATCCGCAACATGGCTACCATCGGCGGCAACCTGTGCCAACGCCCCCGCTGTTGGTATTTCCGGAACGGAATGGGCCTGCTGCCAAAGACGCCGGATGGGAAGTCCATGGTTGTCGAGGGCGACAATCGATACCACGCCATCTTCGGTAATGAAGGTCCCGCCTACTTCGTAAGCCCCTCAACGATTGTACCTTTGCTGATTGCTTATGGTGCGCGCCTGCGCATCGCCGGAGCGGATGGAGAGCGCGAGCTAGCGCTCGAAAAATTCTTCCGGATTCCAGGCTCCGATGCTGAGCGCGAGCATGACCTGAAGCCGAATGAGCTTGTTACTGAGATTCTCCTTCCATCTGCAAAGGGTGTGCGCGCCGCAAATTACGAAGTGCGCCAGAAGGCGTCGTTTGACTGGCCGCTGGCCACCGCCGCCGTGGCCTTGCGGATGAACGGAAGCGCTGTAGAGAGCGCGCGCATCGTTATGGGCGCGGTCGCACCCGTGCCTTGGGTTTCGCAAGAGGCCGGGCAGGCGATTGCCAACAAAACCATCAACGAGCAAACTGCCAGCGCGGCCGGAGCGGCTGCCGTCAGTAAGGCTCGGTCTTTAAGCCACAACAACTACAAGGTGAAGCTGGCGGCGGTGGCCGTAAAGCGAGCCTTACTTGTCGCTGTGGGGCAGACGGTGCCTGATCTGTCGACCGCGCAAAGAGGAGGTGGGGCATGATGGCGAAACCCGAGCGCCAACGCTTCGACACGAGTCACCCGCACCTGTGTTCCGCGCTTCGCTGGAAGGGACTCTTCATTGATGCCGAGCGCGACGCTACTGTGCCGGCCTGCAACGACGGTTTGTTCTGGTGCATGCACACCCAGACATGCATCGGACCAGACGGCCAACTGGCCGAGCCGGGCAACTGCAGCAACGCCGTCCGGAAGTGCCATGGCACCGGGAAATGCGGGTGAACCCAGTACCCCACGGTCAGACTATAATTCTGCATTTGACACGGTATTATGCCTGGTCTTATTTCCCAGTGATGCCATAAGCCTGATTGACCGGATGTCGCGAGTATTCGATTTGGACACCGCACAATTCTGCTCTGAAGCCTCAAACTCCGCGCAAGTGACTGTCAGACGGTTCTTCTATCTGCCGGTCAGCGCGTGATCGGCCGAAATATCTATCCCTCCCCATGCCTTTTCCGCGGTTGTGCGCCCCGCCGGTGCGCTCCAGAATGAATCTGTTGCCGGAAGGCCAAGCGGAAGCAAGGCAACGCTACACAAGTAGAGACTGCCGGTAGAGATATACGGCTCGCCGAGTGCTGGCTGATGTCCGGCGAGGCCGATGCGCAACCATCCATCCGCATCCCAAGTACCTGGCGATTCCAGTGTGCGGCGAATTACTAATGTGAGCGCACGCCGCGCTTGCCCGGGTTCGACACTGTCCGGCAGCATATGACGAAGAGCAGCGAGAGCGAGACCTTGAAACGCTCCGCAACGATACGAGAGTGAGCGGCCGATGGCGGGATACGATCCGTCTGGCGCGATCAGGCGCTCCTGGATTTCGGCCCAGCGAGTGAGTCGTGCGCGTGATTTGTCGCGCAGGGTTTTCCACTCGGGACCTTCGTCGCCGACGATGTCGAGCGCCTCAACCAGCATTGGTTGAATGACGAACGAGTTGTAATAATCCCAGTGAAACTCCGGACCGTCCCCATAGACACCATCTCCAACATACCAGTCGCGGTGTTTCGCGATTCCGTCAAACAGGCGCGCGTCATCGCGGCGCTCGCCAGCACGGTGCAGAAACACTTCGACTATTGTGGCAAACAGTTTCCAGTTGTTCTCGCCGGGCCTAATCGTCCGGGAGGACTTCAGCGCCGCGATAAGGTTTGACCTTACGCGCCGCTCGAGGTTCTTCCAAAGCTGCGTTGGCGCGCGCAGCATCCCCTGCGCTAAAAACGCAGCATCAACGAGCGGCTGCGCGCCCTTTGAGAAATTCATGCGGTCGGGCGATGCTGGATCGGTGGCCGCATCAATTGCACCGAGTGCGAGCTCCGCATACCGTTTACGCGCTTGGCCTTCGGCGGAGGAGTCGCCGCCGAGTTCCAGCCACGGCGCGAGTCCGCACACCAGCCGACCGAGTGCTTCGAGGTCCGTGTAGTCGGCCCGATCAACGTGCACCTGGACAGGCATTTCCGCTTTGAGCCTGCGCCGGGACAGTGCATCGAGCACTGGTGTCGCAAGTCGGCCGGCGATGTCGCACCAATAGCCTCGGTCGGCAGTTCCGGAGTTTTCCGAAGAGCCTGCAATTAGGTCAGTTGATTGTGCCGCAAGCGCACGCGTCGCCCCGGTTGCGCTCGCCACTACAGCGAGCTTCAGGAAATCTCGGCGAGCTTTCATATGTATAGATACCATCTTTTCGCCATTGCCACGCGCAGTAAAACCTCCACGATCGATCTCCTCTTCCCCCAAACGCCTGCCTGCTCTACCTTGCCGAGCTTTTTGACCGCGCAGAAATCTCGCCGGTTCAGAAATCTAGCGTTCGACCTGCGCTAGTAAGGAATCTGTGGCCTGCGATCATCTCCGGGATCGGCGCAACGCTCGTTAGGGATCGTCGGTCTCCAGCAGGGCCGTAGAGCGTCACGGTCGTAAGGATAGGGGCCGAGACGTCGGTACATTTCGCTATACTCCGACAGTAGTTTCTATCAGCACAGCGTGGCGACTTATGCTTTGAACGATACCTACGCGCTTAGTCCAACGATGTTTAACAATCTGATCATGGGAATCACCAACCTCAACGCCGGGCCGATACGCGCGACTGTGAATGAGAAACTGAACTGGCAAATCTTGGGAGCGGCGGTGGTGCCCGATGCCCATGTCCCGGCCACCAAGGTCCCGAATATTCATCCATGGATGGGGAAGCAACGGGACCACGATCTGGGGAAATTTGAGTCGAGCCAGGTCCTAATATAATAAGCGCGCCCATTCCTAAATTCTCCGGACCGTACATGAAACGTCGCACCGAGAACATTCGTTGTTTGGTGAATGGCCAATGATCCAGCGTCTTGAAAACTAAGGAACCGTTCCTGCGATCCATGGCCATAGAGTTTTTGCCCAACAGGGCATTATTATTCTAATCTTCGATAGACAGGTGATCAGGTGGTTTCTGCTCGGAGGCTTCCTTGCGCGTAAGATTTATTTACCGACTCGTTCTGCTATTCTGCGCCTTTTGGGTTACTTGCTATTCTTTTGCCCAATCCGTCCGCGTGCCCGCGGTTCCTCTCTTAACGCATGACCCGTACTTCAGCGTCTGGTCCATGAATGACAAATTGACAGACGGTCAAACGCGTCATTGGACTGGCACAGTGCAGCCATTGATCGGGCTGCTAAGGATTGATGGAAAGAGTTTTCGGTGGATGGGTACCTGGCCCCAGTCCATTCCCAGTATTGGGCAGACTGCTCTCGAGGTGACTAGCACACGCACGACATACCGCTTTGAAGAGGCTGGCATCCGATTGGAAGTGGCATTCCTTTCTCCGCTACTGCCTTTTGACTTGGAGGTTATGGCGCGCCCCATTAGCTATGTCACGGCGACGATTATAGCCACGGACCGTGCTTCACACGATGTTCAACTCCTGTTCGGAGTATCACCAGTGTTGGCGACGGACACTCCGACGCAGGAAGTCCTTTGGTCCCGTTCGCGACTGAGAGGAATGACAGTTCTCCGCGCGTCTGATTTTCAGCAGCCAATCCTAGAGAAAGCTGGCGACAACTTGCGGATCGATTGGGGTTCGGTGCTGCTTGCAGTCCCAGACCAGTCTGGGGCCAGCGCCGCGACGGAGGCGAGGGAAACTGCACAGTCAAACTTCGCAGCGGGCAAACCGTTGGTGAGCGATGACCTCGATATGCCACGGCGTGCCAGCGAAGGGGCCCTTCTAGCTGTCTCGTTAGATTTCGGCCACGTGGGCTCAGGATCAGTTTCGCGGCACATCCTCGTCGGTTACGACGATCTCTATTCTATTGAGTATTTGAAACGGTGGATGCGTCCGTACTGGCGCCGAAAAGGTATGACTATAGGCGAGCTACTCGAGACCGCAGAACGAGAGTATTCGGCGATCGACCGGCGCTCGCGAGAATTCGACGAGCTACTGGCCTCCGACCTGCGGCAGGTCGGTGGTGAAGCATACGCCGACCTGGCGACCGTTGCTTTTCGGCAGACGATTGCGGCTCACAAGCTGGTCGTGGATGTTGATGGCCAGCCAATGTTGTTTCCGAAGGAAAACTTTAGCAACGGTTGCATCTCGACCGTGGACGTGATCTACCCTTCTTCGCCGTTTTTCTTGCTCTTCAACGCCGAACTTTTGAAGGCGGAATTGCGCCCGTTGATGGAGTACACGCGAACCGGGCGCTGGCGTTTTCCGTTCGCACCACACGACCTCGGCACATATCCCCAGGCCAACGGGCAGGTGTACGGGGGCGGAGAACGCACAGAAGAGAATCAGATGCCGGTTGAAGAGAGCGGTAACCTGCTTTTGATGTTCACCGCGCTGGCCAAAGTGGAGGGCAATGCTGACTTCGCCAACCGCTATTGGGCGGAGTTACAACAGTGGGCGGAATATCTTCGACAAGAGGGGATGGATCCAGCCAATCAGCTTTCCACGGACGATTTCTCTGGCCACCTCGCACATAACTCGAATCTGTCGATTAAAGCGATCCTGGCGCTGGCAGGTTTCGCAACTTTAGCGGACCAGACGAACCGCAGGGCCGAGGCCCTCGAATATCGCGACATGAGCCGAAACATGGCCGAGAGATGGGTGCAGTTGGCGGGGGACGGTGATCATTTTCGACTCGCATTTGATAAGCCGGGAACGTGGAGTCAGAAATACAATCTTGTCTGGGATCGAATAGTCGACCTCAACGTATTTCCGCCCAGCGTTGCACGGACGGAGTCGCAGTTTTACCAGGCTCACCTGAATGAATTTGGTTTGCCACTTGACAACCGAAGCGACTATACCAAACTGGATTGGGAAGTCTGGACGGCCACGCTCGCGGACAACCGGCAGGATTTCGACCGGATGATGGCACCCCTCCAGCGATTTCTCAGGAAGACTCCAAGCCGGGTACCTTTAACAGATTGGTACTGGACAACTGATGGAAAACAACAAGGATTCCAGGCGCGGTCTGTCGTAGGCGGCGTCTTCCTCCCGATGATTGCGAATCACGAAATGTGGCGAAAGTGGGAGAGTGGCCACCAGAAATAGCTAGCAGCTAGTCCAACCAGAACCAACACGCCGCGCGACTTCGTCCTGCGGGACGACTTTAGTCGCTTTTTCTAAATGGCCAGCCGCTTCCTGTTACATGCCGAGATCTGCCAGCCCGCGTCCAAGATAATAATCTGCTACCGTCGGCCCGCCGAGGATTTTGACGGCTTCTTTCAGCAACGGCACTCCTGTCTGACTCTTGCCTTGCTCCACGAGGGTGCTGCCGAGATCGCCCAATTCTTCGTAAAGGTCCGGTTGTTTCGGCGAGAGCTTAACCGCGGCTTCAAACTCGCGAATGGCTTCTTTGTGCTGGTTCGCTTCAGAGTAGATTTGCGCGCTCAAGCGGTGCATGCGCCAGGAGTTTGGGTCCAGCGCGTACATTTGCGCGTAACTATTCTTGGAAACAAGAAGGTGAGCGCGGCCGCGGTAGTCCAGGATGTTGATGTCCTTGGGGGCGAGGTCGGCAGCTCTATCTAGCGGGGCGACTGCTTTCTGGAGGATGGCCCGCAGCGAGTTCCGTAATTCCCAACCACAAGAGCGCCTCGGCATTTCCGGCGTTAAGCTCGATTTCTTGTTGCAGCGCAGTTCGCGCGTCGTCGAAACGACCCATCTGGTAGTAGGTGATGCCCAGGAACATGTGGCCTGCTGGTATGCGCTGATTCAGAACCAAAGCTTTTTGCAGCGACGCAACCGCGTCGGGAAGTTTGCCTTGGCGTAGCTGAGCCAGACCGAGATCCAGATAGCCCTCCGGGAGGTCCGGGGCGATGCGTGTCACCTCGCGGAAGTAGTGCTCGGCTTCGTCTGCCTTGCCGGTGTGCATGGCTTCTGCACCGGAACGCAGGTTCGCTTTCACCTGGTCATCTTGGGACGCTGGCCGCACGCCGGAGAATGGCAGCGGGCGTGAGGAGCTGGTCCACTCCGCATGTGAAGACGGAGCAATCAGAAGCAGGGCCAATGCTGCAAAGGGAACGGACGTTTGATACTTCACAGGCATTAGGCGAAGGTAGCCGAAGGGAAAATGAGTGTCAAACTAACCTCTATGTTGAGCAGTTCGCGGTGTTGCAATTATCTGCAAGATTCTTTTAACGCTTGGAGAATTGGATTTCCGTGACGCTGGCATGCCGAAATGTGTATTCAAGGGGCGCATTTGGTATGGACAGGCGCTGTTCGCGCGGATAGATCTTTTTCGGCGCTTCCGCGTCGTTTTGATCGTAGATGTTGTCCGAAGATAAGCTCGTGACAACGGCTTCGGACGCGGAAGAAAAGCCGCGGAGCGATATAAGCGCGCGGATGTCCTGGGTCAAGTGGCGATTCACGCAGAACAGGGTGAGCGTCCTGGCATCGTCGCCGAGTGCCGCGACCGCGTCGAGGTAGGGCACATCCGGAATTTCGGGGAGCCGCTTGTCGCCTTGATGCACATTGTAGGTTTCGCTCTGCACGCGAGTCTCCACCGGACGGCTTACCCCGGCGTTTGAGTACATGTTGAAGACGTAATAGGCGGGAGCGCCAAAAACTTGGCTCCGTTTTTTCCAAATCCCGGCAAACTCCATGATCCCGGTCATGTCGGAAATGGGGACGATATCCGCGGAGCGCAATAACATATTAAAAACTCCTGCGGCGCCAATAGCACCGGCCACGTTGTCGTATCGAGGGTAAGTCGCATCCGGAGCCCAAAAGAGCCACTCGGTAAACGCGGTCTTGACGTCCTGGTCCGGGCTCCCGGCGATTTGGTTGTGCATGGCACGTAACAGCCGCTCTAACTGCACCGGCAAGGCAAACGCTGCTTGGGCGGTAAACTCCGCTGAGGCATTCTTCTGGACCAGGTCGCTGGTGGTAACTACAAAATGGGTCGATAAATAGTTGAACGTGCCGGGCGGGTTCTCGAGCTGTACCGCGTTCCAGTCGCGAAACCTGTCTGGATCAGCGCCAGTGGCAATTAAGCGGGCGCTCGGGTCTACGGTGCGAACTGCGTCGCTGAACGACTTAGTCAGTTTTCCGACTTGGTCGCGAGGTGGGTAGCCCACTTGAAAAGCACCCCACAATTCATTTCCGAGTTCCCATGTTAAGCCGCTGTGATTGTCCCAACGTTGATCTACATACCGTGCCCAATCCGCAGCCTCCTCCGGTGTGCCAGTCCCGAGGTTCAACGCGATTTGCGGTTGCGCGCCGATAAGACGGCAAAATTCGAGGAATTCATCGGTGCCGAACTGATTGTATTCCGGCATGCCCCAGGCGAGGTTCAGCATGGTGATACGTTTGTCGCGCGGACCTATGCCGTCGCGCCAGTTGTAGGCCGAAGTGAAGTTGCCGCCAAATCTCAGGAGGGGGATCTTCATCGCTTTCGCCATGGCGATCATGTCAGGATCCATGCCCTGTACGTTATCCGCAGCCATCAACGATGCCAGGTCAACGAGCACGCGCGTGGCATCCCTGACCACCAAAACAAAATCGGACGGCTGAAGGGGCCTGATTCTTCCCTCTGGCATTTCAAGGGTGAACGGATACTTGTTCCATGCATTGCCGCTCAAGTGGATCGGCGCGCGCGCTAAAACGTTTTCGGCGTGATTCCGCTCGCGGATGGAAATTTCAATCTGCGGCGGACCATCGAGATGCTTGACGTAAATGCTTCCCGTGTACTGCAGGATGCGCTGAACTGGCAGGTACACCTGCTGGCGGATGCCAACTTCCTTTTGGGGGAGTCCCATGATTTCGAGCGAGCGATATGAGTTGGCGGCGTCGTTCCAACGCGGCGCATAGCGGTTTCCCTGAGCCGAATCCAGCGGTTCCCAGGGCAACGGCAAGCCGAGCTGAGATGCTCGCTCCAGTGCCGGATTGTCGCGGATCATGGTCCGTAGGTTGTCGGCGCTCCAGAGATTGTCCTCAAAGCTCGGGTTCTGTAGTTCTTCCGCCCACAAACCTCCGTAAATTGAGTTGCCGATTGGCTCGAGAAAGCTGCCAAAGATCGTCCGAGGAATTGTGTAGGAAGCTGGGCGAGAAGCGTCAATGTCAATGGTGGAAACTGCGTTCTGTGGGACGGTGCTCACACTCAAGGTGCACAAAGCGAAAATAAGGATCAACAGATATTTCACGAATTTTTCCACGTAGCAGTTTTTTACGACCCTGGAATACTCCGTGCGGCACTCCGGCCGTGAAGTTGTCGCAAGTCAAGCCGATTGGATCGAAACGAGTCCGAGTATAACGCAGGAGGAAATGCAGCTCTTAGTTTTCTGTTGCGGCAGCCACGTTTGCAAGGACGCGGCGTAACAGGTGAAGAATGGGTGCCGGTCAGGACGGCACAACGATCTGCTTCGATTTTGGCTTTGTCCATTAGCGCCTGCTTGCGGTATGCCCCTACAAGCATGCAATGAAGATTGGCGTTCCTCCGTATCAACCCAAAACCACAGACAGAGGTTCCGCGGAAGCTCTGGATGTGGAGGGCCGATTCCAACCGGATGCGGGGCAAGAGGTGCAGTTCGCGATCAGCGGGCATGGCATGATTGCGGCGGTGGGAAACGGCAAAGACGGCGCGACGTACCAGGGTGACCGGTGCAAGCTTTTCCAGGGACGGGCCTTGGTCGTAGTGCGCACGTCGAGACAGGGCGGCCCGATTCATCTGACCGCCCGACTCCCGGTCTAAGCGCGGGCGTTATAGATATCCAGGCAAGAGCGGCAGGTTCGCGCCCCGAACTGCGTGGACTTAGCCCCGCACGTAACAGAACTCCGCATTTCGGCTGGCACCTTGTGAATGGTTTGCATCACGCGGTTGATGTCAGCTTGCGAGATGAGTGTGGACCTATCGCACCGCGATATATCGCTAACTGCCACAGCCATGGTGGATTATCACGATCGTTGAGCCGCTTTCGTCTTTTTGGCAGGCATTTCATCGCCTACACGCGGCGGTCTTCCGCCGCGCCGTTTCATGAGCTTGTCAAAGGCCTTGAAATCCGCGCTCGCTTTGCGGTCAGCAAAAAACTCCACCGTTTGCAAAGCAGAAAGCTTTTCAGCCACTGCCGTGGCGACGAACTGGTTTATGCTTGTCCTATCTTCCTTGCTCTGTCGCTCCACCGCCCTCTTTAGCGAACGTGGCAACCGCAGCGGGTATGTCATTGTCTCCGTCATCTTCTCATCCTCCCTATCACTTCACGTGGGATCATCACCTCGATCCCGAACCGCGCGGGCACGGTCCCAAAGTCCGGCACGTTGAATGTAACCAATCCGTCGGCCCGCCCATTGACCGCCGTTTCCAGAACCATCTCATCGCTAGGATCCCGCAATTGTGGCCGCCACAGAAAGTGTGTTTTCACCGGCTCCGCCATCGCCACCACCGCATCCAGGAATATTTCAACTTCTCGCTCACTTAATCCGGCTGCCAGCCGGTGCTCGGCTTCTGAGCAAGTTGCTTCATACTCGATGGCCAGCGGGACGCTGACCAACAGCGTTATCTTGCTTTGCCGAGCCGCGCGTGGGCAAGCACTTGGACAGCGGAGGTCGCCAATTCCTTGGAAGCATTAATTGGCCGAAAGGACAGGCGGAGCATGAAATCCATTATTCATGCGCCGCAGCATTTCTTGTATTTCTTGCCGCTGCCGCACGTGCATGGTTCATTCCTGCCGATTTTGGGCTTGGTCTTCTTTATTGGAGCGAATGCTCTGGTTGTCAGAGCCGTACGTTTGCTCTTCGCCGAAGCCTGGGCTGTGCCTTCCACTCGGCTCGGCCTGTCATCTCGAAAGCACGCCCACCACCGCATCTCCTGGATCGTGTCCTCCACCAGACGGCGATGGGGATTGTCTGCCAGTCTGGCGAGAACCCCATCTTTGCCCATCGTCAAGTCGCGCTGAACGTCGTCAAAACCAATGTAGCCGGGGTCCACCAACCTCTCCTTGTACGCCTGCTCGATATCTTCGATAAGTTCCTCTGGATAAATGTCGGAGCTACAGCAAACAAGCTCATCCCAAACGTGGGACCACTGTCGCGCCAACTTGCCTCGCAACAGGTACGCGAAGTACATTACGATTTCCTCTCGCGTCTTTTGTCCGGCGGCGACCAGTGTCACAAGACTGCCCAGAGCTGCACCCCGGGCCCATTGGTCGGCGTCCTCATTCTCGATTACCGACTGAATCCCTTCCAGTTCGCCACCACACACCGAGGCCAGGACCTGGCCCAGGTCGCTCGTGATGAAGTCTCCGCAGAATGAATACTGGAGGTCGCCCGGAAGCAACGCAAGCCGGACCACAAGCGGGTAAGCGCGAGGCTCGCGGAACTGCGCCAGCAAGAACATCGCATACAGATGGGCCATGTAGTCGCCCTCGGCGTCGAGTTGCGCGGCACGGTCCACGACGTCCTGCAGGATGCGGAGAAGTTCCGGTATGATCTGTTCCCGGCAGGCCACGGCCGCTTCGACTGCGGCTCGCGGGAACTTTCCGGTCGCTCTTTCGAGTTGGTGCAGGATCTCGGCTATTTCCATGCAAACCATCCCATCGGGGTGATCTTGGTCCGGCGCGCCTTGCGCTACGGCGGTGCCTGGATTGTGCCATTGTCCTACGAAGGCTTCCGTGTGCCAAAATTGTGCGTGAGGCCATGTTGGCAAGACACAATTGGATCTTCAAGTCGCAAGTTCGTTCCGGAGCGTTTGGATGGAAGGGTTCGCATCTCGCCGGTGAGCGTTTGAAGGCAGCCGTCACAGAAATCAGGAAGCAACATTTACGTAACAGGACGACAAGTCCGCTTTGCACTGTGGCTTCTATTCGGCGCAGTTCTTCTAGTTCTCTTCATTGCGTGTGCGAACGTCGCTAGCCTACTCCTGTCACATGGCGCGGCCCGCGCCAGAGAACTCGCTGCTCGGATGGCACTCGGTGCGGGAAAGAAAAGACTGGTGCGCCAATTGCCTATAGAGAGCACGGTGATGTAGTTGATTTCTGGCTGTTTGGGAATCGCTTTCGCGGCCGTTGCTGATCGCTTGCTATCCGGCTGGCTCCCTCTGATATCCCACGTCTGCATGAAGCTGGCATTGATTCTGGAGTCCTTTCCTTTGTCTAGTCCTTTCATTTTTTGCCGCTTTCATTTTTGGGCTCGTTCAACCGCATTTTCCGGAGGGTATGTTTCCAGCTACGACCGCTACCAAGGGCCGGATACGCCCTCTGCTTCGTCGGGCGTCAATCTCATCCGAGCAGGGGAGCCGGAACGACTGCATAACTTTCCTGACCGATCGATTTTCTGTAGCATGAAGCCTTGAACTGCTGGGCCTTGAAGCAAATGTGCGCGACCAACGCGAAATCGGGGCTCATCTGAAATCAGTAATTGCTTTTTGTTCTTTTCCTAGCATAGTGCGCGACCTCCAAATTGATATGTCCTTTCTCTACGCATTTTGGTGGAAATTGAGTCGCCAGTGTAGAATCCACTGTACCAACGGGAGATTATCCTCTATAAGCTGGGATCTGCGTCATTTGAGACGCGGGTTCCTTCGACATGACATTGAAAGTGTCAAACTCGAAACATAAGATGACTCTGCCCGGCTCCATCCGGGATTTCGTCGAACGGCAGACGAGGCTTCCGCTCGAGAGCCTGTTCGAGGATAGTGAACCGCCCTCTTATCCTTACTGCGAGTACTGGCGCCGGGCCGTCGCGGCCATGCTCCTCTCGGGGCGGATTGCGGCCAAGGATGACGGCTTCCCCAACATGACGGACGTGAACCGGATCTGCAAGGAAGCAAACTTCGATCAATATTTATTCGAAGCGACGAGCCGGTTTCTGGTTGCCGCGAAAATCATCCAGCCCAACAAGCAAGGTTCCCGGTATGAGCCCGCCAAGTTCAGCGATGCTTTTTGGAACCACCAACTCCAACCTTTGCGGGAAACGGCGCGCCAAGCCTTCCTCGAATTGGTCCAGCAGTTCACCTCCTTTCGGGTGTGGCGGCCCACCTTCGCCATCAGTTCAATGCTGGATGGGTTTGTGGCCTTGTTTGCTGCTGCGTTTCAAGACCTGGCGATCCGCAGGGACCACGCCGGCAAGGTCTTCCTTGAATTCAGCAAGCTGCCCACCTCGGACTTGATCGGTCTTGGCAAGCAGTTGGGCCTCAAGAAGTTCCAGTGCGATGCAGAAGGTTGGGACAGCTGGTTGGACGAGCCCGGGCAGCAGGCCTTACTTTCGGCGCTCTATTATTCCAGTTGGGCTTATACAACGGACCACCAGAAGCTGAGCTGGATCTACCTAAGCGATACCGCACGGATCATCTTGGGGCTCGTGGCACCGCCGGAATTGCCGGCGCCGGCCGTCGACTTCAAGGTGCTCCCCAACCTATGTGTGCTGGCCGGTGCGGACCTGCCGCCGGAGAAACTCGTGCCGCTATTCCGCCATTGCAAAATCAACCGCATCGATCGAGTATTCGAATTCCAGTTGGACAAGCGCCAGTTGACAGAGACAACATGGCAAGAGCCGTTGGTCCGGAAGCTGCGCGAAGTGTTGGAAGAATCGGGGCCTCTGCCTGCGACGGCTGACAGCCTGCTTAGGCACAGGCCTCTCGGGGGCGGCGAAATCCGGATTCGCGGCTGCAGTGCGATTGTGCAATCTGAAAGCCCGGAAGTTTTGGATGCCATTCGGCAGCACCGCCGCCTGAAGGGTTACCTGGAGGCGGGGGCGCCGAAGGATTATCTGCTCATTAAGCAACAATCGAATCCAAGCAACTTTATTCAGCGCTGCGAGGAACTTGGGTTTAGAGTCACAATATTGCAGAGCTAGGTTGAAAGAAAGAGGAAATGCCCACCGCCCGGTACGAAAATCCCCTCATCGTGCAAAGTGACCATACGGTTCTGGTCGAGGTGGACAGTCCCTGCTATGTCGAGGCACGAGATGCGCTGGCGCGTTTTGCCGAACTGGTGAAGTCGCCCGAGCATGTTCACACCTATCGCATCACACCGCTCTCGATTTGGAACGCGCGCGCCGCCGGCGTGACGGTCGAATGGATCCGCGAAAGGTTACGCGAGCTTTCCAAGTACGATGTTCCGCGTCATGTCGAGTTCGAAATTGCGGAGTTCGCCGCGCGGTTCGGGAAACTGAAGCTAACGCGAGATCACCGCGGTCTGGTGCTGAGCATTTCGGATGCAGCGCTCGCCGAGGAACTGATTCGCCATCAAACTGTGACCTCCCTCCTGGCCCAGCGTATCGGATCGCGGGAGTTCCTTGTCGAACCGGCAGAGCGAGGCCGGTTGAAACAAGCCCTGATCAAGGTCGGCTATCCCGTCGAAGACCTGGCAGGCTACCGCGAGGGCGAACAGCTTGAGCTCATCCTGCGCAAGGAAACACGAGGGGGGCTGAGCTTCCACCTGCGGGATTATCAACGGGAGGCTGCCGAGACCTTCTATGCAGCGGGAACGGCGCGCGGCGGTTCAGGGGTAATCGTGTTGCCCTGCGGGGCCGGGAAAACCGTCGTCGGTCTGGCGTGCATGGCCCGCCTGCAGACCTCCACCCTGGTATTGACTACCAGTGTCACGGCAACCCGCCAGTGGATCGCGGAACTCATGGACAAAACCACGCTGCCCGGAGAGGCCATCGGAGAGTACAACGGCCACACGAAGGACATTCGGCCGGTGACCATCGCCACCTACAACATCCTCACCTGGCGCGCCGACAAGACCGGCAGGTTCGCCCATCTGGAGCTGTTCGATCAGCGCGATTGGGGGCTAATCATCTACGACGAAGTCCATCTGCTGCCGGCGCCCGTGTTCCAAGTGACCGCCGGGCTGCAGGCCCGCCGGAGGCTGGGCTTGACGGCTACACTCGTGCGCGAAGATGGCCGGGAGGATGACGTGTTCGCGCTGATCGGACCGAAAAAGGTCGACATGCCCTGGAAGGAACTGGAGCGGCAGGGCTGGATTGCCTCAGCCCAGTGCCACGAAGTGCGTGTCGCGATGCCCGAGCCGTTGCGTATGGATTACGCCGTGGCGTTGCCGCGCGACAGGTTCCGCATCGCCGCGGAAAACCCGCAAAAAAGAGAGATGGTGCGGCAGATTCTCGCGTATCACCCCCATGCACAGACCCTGATCATCGGGATGTATGTGGAGCAGCTCCGCGAACTGGCGGAGGAGCTCGAGGTCCCGCTTTTGACCGGAAGCACCCGGCAAAGTCGGCGCGATGAGTTGTTTACGCAGTTCAAAGCCGGCGCGATCCGCTTACTTGCTGTTTCGAAAGTTGCGAACTTCGCGGTCGATCTACCCGACGCGTCGGTGGCCATCCAGGTTTCCGGGACGTTCGGCTCTCGTCAGGAGGAGGCCCAGCGGCTGGGCCGCATTCTGCGTCCTAAGCCGGGCGAGAACCAGGCGCACTTCTACACCCTGGTTTCGCAGGACACGGTCGAACAGGATTTTGCGCTAAAGCGGCAACTATTTCTTTGCGAGCAGGGCTATGAGTATGAAATTCACGATATCGAGCAGTTGCGCCAAAAGCAGCTGGCCGACGAGAGTTGTCCGAAACTTCCTTTCCCGACATGGCGCGGGTCAAATGAATAACGCGCGCTTTTCCGTTCTTGTGGAGAGAGGGCGGCTCTCATGATCGCCACGAATGAGATCCTGGATTCTCTTCTGCCGTTGCTGCATCCCGATGGCCCGGAGTTGCACCTCAACGCCGCCATCCTAGAAGTGGCCGAGCCAGCACTGCTGGCGGAATTGGCCGCCGATCCCCGGATTCGCAGGTATCTGCTGGCGCGCCTTTCCGACACTGTCGTCCTGGTCGACCCCGGCCATACCCGAGACTTAGAGAGCGCGCTGCTGGATGCCGGTCACACTCCCAAAGTGCTCAGAGGAGATTTCCAATGAAACTCGGCCCCGTCCTCCAATCCATGGCCAAGGTGAGCGTCGAACTCCAAGGCTTTCGCTCCGATGAATTGAAACAAGCGGCCCGTTTTTGGGTGGGCAAGGAAGCGGGCTCCTATAACAAAGAAAAGTGCATCGCCGCCCTGACCCAGGCTATGAACGGTGATGATGCCACCCAGCGCGTGCAGACCGCTTTGTCGGAGAAAGAGCGGCAGGTTATGGCCATCTTCACACGCTACGGTCCGACGGTTTCCGGCGCTGTGTTGACGGCGGAAATGTATGCCCGCGGCTTTGTCCAGTCGCCGCCCGAGGACAAGGCTTCGCAAAGTTCCTACCGCTCTTATTGCGAACAGAAAAAAACTGACCTCATCCGCCGATTATCTGAAAAGCTCGTCTTGGTCAGCAACTCTTACGACTTGTATTATTCCAGTTCCTATACTTCCAGCTATCCTCGATTATCCCTTCATCCTGCGCTCATGAAGGCGGTCAAGCCAGCCGCTCCGTTGCCCTGGAGCGCTTCCCGCGTATGCCCTGAGGCCGTGGGAACCGAGCGTCGCTCATCGGCGGAGGTGGCGCTCGACCTGTGGCGGGTTGCGTCGGCACTGCGCAGGATGGGGGCCTGGGCGACCGTCAAGGGCGATTCCCCCTCCAAGGCGACGCGCGCCCGGATGCGAAAAGAGGTGGGTCTCTGCGATGCCGAAAAAGATCCGCTTTCGCCGCCCGATCCGGAGTCGCTGTTCTACGAACTGCTCCACGGCATGGGCTTGCTGAATTTTGGGGACCAGCCATCATGGATCCACGAGAAAGCACTGGAACGACACCTGCAACAACCTCCCGCCGCACAGGCATGGCACTGGGTGCGCGCGTGGCTCCACATGTCGCTGTGGCAGGATGGCATCGGTGTCGTTCCCGACCGCGACAGCGATTACGCTTTCGTTCGTATCGAGCCGGCAAAGCTCGCTCGCGCTCGTGAATTGCTCGCGTGGGCGTTGAGCGGGGTGGCGCACGCGTCCGATTGCTGGCTCGACCTGGAGACCTTTCTGCGGGACCTCTGGCGGGCATCGCAGAAGAATGCGATCGACTTCTACTGCAATGACTTCGCCTGGAATCCGGAATTCGAGATGGCTCGAAAAAAGGAGCAATATCCCGCGGGGAACGACCGCATGCTTGCATTCTGGCTCGCCAGCGAGGCTATCTGGGCGGCGAATGCCATCATGGTCACGCTGGTCACGCTTGGATTGGTCGAACGCGGCCAGACTGCCGGCGGTAAAATCCGCCCGTGCTTTCGTCTGACGGAATTGGGGCGCGTTGTGTTCGGCGCGCCGGAAATCGCGGCTGTTCAAAAGGAGCCAGAGGCGCGTTTTCTTACGGTGCAGCCAAATTTGGATGTAGTGGCGTATCTGGAATCGGCCGATGCCCGGCAGATTTGCACATTAAACCGCTTTGCCGCCGCCGCGCCGAGGGCCACTGGTCCTGTCCAGACCTTCGCACTCCGCCGCGAATCCCTCTACGCGGCTCTGGAATCCGGGATGACATTTGACGAAGTTCATAGTTTCCTGGCCGAACATGGGAAAACCGAACTGCCTGCGAACGTCAATCGAATGCTGTCGGAATGGGCAGTCAGACGCGAGTCGCTGGTGCTGCGGACGAAGGTGGCCTTGGCTTTGGGACCTGCGGAAACCCAGACTCGGAGCCGGGCATTGAATGACAACGTATTTCTGCTGCCTTCGATGACCGTCAAGATAGCTGCCAAAGAATTTGCGGGCTGGACGATCCTGGACCATGAGGACAAGCCGGAACGAACGTGGACCACCGATGAACTTGGCAGCCTGTCGACCAACAGTGGCCACAGTATTTCACAAATACGCCTCGCCTGCATCGCGGACCGCACGGCGACGGGCTGGCAAATTACGCAAAAGTCCGTCGCCCGCGCGCGCGTGAGTGGAATGACGGCCGATCGAATTCTGGAATGGCTGGGCGGGCATCTGACCGCGGGAGTCCCGGCCTTGCTGGAAGTGGCCGTCCGCAATTGGACGGGCCGCCAGGGCGTCAAGCTAAGTCAGGCCCCGTTGCTGCGGATAGTGCAACCGCAGGCAAAGGAGGCCCTGCTTCACAGCGCGACTTTCCGGCCATTCCTGGCCGGACACATCCCGCCGGAATGGTTCTTGATTCGCGAGGAACATTTGAGCGAAGTGCGCGACTTGCTGGAAAGGCTGGGATTTACGATCGGTGAGTCATTGGATCCGGCGCCACTCGGGGCGGCGCAAAACACTGCGAAAGATTCGCCGGCGGCCATTCGTCGAACCAGCTTGATGCCAAAGCGACCACGCCGACCGTGAGCATGACTCCTGGCTGAGGTTAGCAAGAACCTCGTCCATCTGGAATCAATGGATGTTCGTGTGGATCCGCTTCAACCTACATTCCGCACTTTGACAGGGCCGGCTCTCAGCTGAATTCCTGTTCGATATCTATGGTATAACTGTTATACTAGCCGACGCGCTTCGATTTTGACACGAAGAAAAGCAAGAAGCTCCGGGCAAACCCAAAGCGGGGCATCGGTTTCGAGGAGCGCAGGAGATCTTCACGCGTCCGTCCTACCTGGATGCGCGTTCTGATGTTCCGGAACAATATCGCGCGATCGGCTGAGTGGGTGGCCGAATGTACTCCTTGATTTTCGAAATGCGCCACGATTCCGCAGGCGAATACTACCACCTGGTCAGGCTTTGGAAATCCACGCATCAGGAAAGGAAACTCTATGAAGAGCACTCGTAAAAAACCAAGGCCCGTTTCCGTCGATGCCATTGCGCGCCTCGCCGATCGTGGAAAAGATGTCTCTCGTTTTTTCACCAATTCCGGAAAAATAATGCCGCCCATTCAGCGCGTCAATGTCGACCTCACCGCCATCATGCTCAACGAACTTGACGCCACCGCGAAGGAACTCAACATTAGCAGGCAAGCTGTCATCAAGACCTTGCTCCGCCAGGGCCTTGATCGTCACTATCTCGCCAAATCCCGCGCCCGCAGACTCGCGTAGCGTTCCCCTGCTGGTCTGCCTCCTCATTGTCGTCCGGAGCGAAGCGAAGGATCGCACTCGATCCGTACCGAAACCCGATCTATCAACTCCTCAGCCGTAATTTGTGCCGCTTCTTTGGCTGATTTGCTTCCTTGTCTAACTCAGCCGCGCAATGGAAAAAGCAAACACACTAACCGTCGGCGTCTTAGTAAAGGAGCAGAGTTCTCTGCAGATGATGCGCCAATTGCGACGCGCCATCAGAGGCCATTGACCTCCTCCCCGGGCTAAAGTCGCGACTTACGAGCGCCAGCCCAGTGCGTGCGCGCCGTCATCGCCGCAATCTGAACGTCGGTGGAAATGTGGTCTCCCAAAACGGCTCCTGGTCCTGCGGTGCAGCAGGTGATAGCCTGTCTTCTACGCACAGAACACAGTGTATGTGCAGCTTTATTGGCAATCAGGTTACTTCCGCAGCAGAATCTTTCCCAGCCAGGGAACCGGCAATGCGCCCTGGTCCAAGGCGCGGTCGTGGAAGTCGGCCAGCGTGAAGTTCTTGCCTCTGGCTGCTTCATAGGCGCGGCGCAGGCGCCACCATTCGCTGGTACCCACATAATAAGTCGGTAACTGGGTAGAACTAAGCTTGGCCCGCTGCAATTTGCCCTCGGCCTCGGCGCGGGTCTGGAAGGCGTCGTTCATCATGAACGACATGGCCTGGTCGTCCGTCATTTTCATGGTCTGCATGCGGACATCGAGGATGGCATTGCCGACGCCGCGCAGCCAGACTTTCAGGTAGCTGATGCGGTAACGCGGATCGTTGTCGGCAAAACCCTGCTGCATCATGACTTGGGCGATGTACTCGGCCCAGCCTTCGCCGTATGCTCCGTTGCCGAACAGGCCGCGGGCGAGGCGTCGGGTTACAGGCTGGATTTCGTTGGCGTGCTCGGCCTGCACGTAGTGGCCGGGCAGCGCCTCGTGAATGGTGAGCCATTTCAGCACCCAGTTGTTGTACTCGCGCAGCTTCGACTCGGCCCGGTCTTCGGGCGTCTTCGGATCGATGGGCGTAATCCAGTACTGGGCCTCGGCGTTGGGATCGAGCGGCGGGGCAGAGTGGAACCCAGCGACCGAGTAGATGCCGCGCATGAAGGGCGGCGTCGGGATAACCTTTAAGTTGTCGCGCGATTTTAGCGAGACGATCTTCTTATCGATGATGAATTGCCGGATGCTCGCCAGATCGTCTTTCACCGTCTGCACCAAGGCGTCGCGCTTAGGGTGATCATCGGAAATCCTCTGCAGCACCTCACCGATGACCTTGTTCTCGCGTTCCTGCGCGCTGAGGCTCGCGTGGTCGTCGTGATCGGGGAAGTACTGCTTGTGCAGGGGCAGGGCGATCTGGAGCATTTCGGCGCGCGTCTTCTTGAGTTCGTGTTCCGCATCGGCGAGGACCTGGTCGGAGCTGACCGGGGTTTCCATGACCAGGCGGAATTTTTCTGCATAGAGCTCTTTGCCTAGGCGCCAGGTACGAGCGGTCTTCCGCTTCGCCAGATCGTCCTGAAGCCAGCGGGAAAAATTCTTGAGCGCCTCGATAGCCTGAGGCGCGACTTTATCGAACTGGGCTTTCAATTTCGATCCGGGGGGTATGGCAGGGGCAATGGTGTTCTCGATCAGATCGATATTGCCGTCGTTTTCCTCGATGGCGACCTTGACGAAGATGGGGTCGGCATCGACCAGCTGGCTGCGCGCCTGGTCGAGGAAGTGCGGGCTCGCGGCAATGCGGGAGAGGATGTCGCCGAGACGGACGTCCTCTGGCGCAAAGTCATCGGTGAGCGGCTGAAAGAGCGCCCCGCCCAGGAGCTCCACGTAGAACGTGGGGTTGTGCTTGTAATTCTGGATGCGGTCCAATTCGAGCAGGGTGAGGGCAATCTGGTCGTCGATCAGCTGCCAGTCGGCGGCATCCTCGACGCCGAGTGAGGCAATGGGGGTCTCGGTGCGGAAGCGCTCGCGCCACTGCGCATTGACGCGGCGCTGTTCCGCCACGCCCGCGGCACTCATGTCGTCGAGCAGGGCATCGAGCGCGATGGTCTTGCCGGTCTTGGGATCGACGTGATGATGGTACCCGGCCTGGGAGGCCGCGGAGGGCGAAAGTGCCAGCGTCTCGTGAATGAACTCTTCACTGAGCTTGGCGAATTTGGCGTTAGCATCTCCGGATGAATGGAAGGTCTGCGCCATGAGGACACCAGAGATTAGAACACAGGCTGGGACGGACAAGACTTGCATGGTGCCTCGATTCTGGCGGGATGCGGAAAAACTCAGTCTCGCATCTTAGGTTGCGCCCCGAGGCAAGTCAACGAAGACAATCTGCTCGCGAGCCAGGACTGGCGCAGTCTCCGGAGATTCGCGAGACGCTCTAAGCCTGCGTTGCCTCGGTTCATGATGGTGATTCCTCGAAGGGAGGCCGTTGCCCTCAGGAAGCCGGAACTCATCCTAGTTGAGACGCAGGTTGCGCCCGGAATCCATCGACGACTGGAAAACTGTTGGCGTACGACAGACCACCGCGCCGCTAGCCAGCCGTGATTTTGCCCGCAACTTTCCGCACCAAATCGAGATTCACCATCCGTCGACAATTCGGTCCACTTTGCCTCGAAGAGCTCGCTGTGGCCTTCCACAACTCGTATCTGGCCACCTACCTGGATCCTATCCTCTCGAACTCGCCAGCACGAAAAAAAGTATTCCGTTGAGCATACTTTTCATGGCCTAGTACCGATGAATAACCGGATGACGGAGTGGGAAAGTCCCTACTAAGTTGCCGCAGTCCAAGCGCTTATCAAAAAGTGTCTAACGTGGCAGCAGACTTGCCCCACTGCAAGCGTCGGTGACTTCTTTCGGGCTCCCCGCAGTTAGCCAAGGGGCTAACCGCCATCAACGCAAGGGAACGTTTCAAAGAACTGCTCACGGGTGTGGAAGGAAGGATTTTGTGAGAGAACTGCCACAATCTGAGGCTAACGACATGCCTGAAGCCGAGGCCATTCGACTCGCGCTGCAAGGCAATGTTACGGCATTTGAAAGGCTCTATCGGTTGCACCGCCGCCGAGTCTTTACTCTGTGTGTTCGCATGCTGGCAAACTCGGCGGAAGCCGAAGACTTGACCCAGGAAACCTTTCTGACTGTCTTCCGCAAGATTCGGGCGTTTCGCGGCGAAACCTCATTTTCCACTTGGCTGCATCTCGTAACCGTGACTGTCGTGCTCATGCACATTCACAACAAGATGGTCGCCGAAACGTCTCGGGAGGAAACCACAGACAGGACGGAAGAGACTGAAGCCTGTGGTGTGGAGTTGGGCGATGCCGACCTGTACTTCAACAACACCATTGACCGCCACGGTCTCCAGACGGCTATCGATCAGTTGCCCCCCGGATTCAAGCCGCGGTTTGTGCTCTACGACAAGGAAGGCTACGCACACAAGGAGACTGCCGATAGGCGCGGGCGCTCGACGGGCACTTCAAAGTCGCAACCGCGCAAAAGCCGGCGGCTCCCTGAACTGTCTCAGAAAGGCCAAAGCAACGGTTCGCCAGGAAAAACCCGCTCTGCCAATTGCTTTACCTTCGGGGCTGTGCCGCCCGGCAATCATCCCCCGGCCCGCGGCAACAAGATTGTTCCCTTCAGACGCAAAAGATACGCAGCCATCGGTGATTTGAAAAGTGAAATCGATGACTCGACTGCAGACGCTGGCGCAGTTTTTCAGTAGAACCAGCCTCGGCAGAAGAAATCATATCCCTAAGGAGACAATATGCGGATCCTTTCAGATCTGTCTTGGTTGGTCGTTGGTACCGTCGTTGCAGCCTTCTTCATCGAGCTCTTTGTCAGTTTGAGGGCGGTCAACAAAGCGCCGGACTGGCAAGAGCTTGACGACCATGAGTCCGGGGCCCCTGACACGGATCGGGCCGCGGCTGGCGTTCGCACGGAGTAAATCTCGCTGGACGCTGATGCCGTCGCCGTTCAGAAACCCGTGGAGCTACGCTCGCCGGAGTGCCTGGGCGAAGACACGCGCCTCGCCAGCGGAGGTCATTCTCCTTCGCACCTTTTCGTCGACGGCGATCTCCTCAATTTTGAAGAGCGCTGCGGCCAACGGACTAACTGGAACTGGGGAGGGGACCCCACGGAGCTCATCAGGGGAGTTGGGGAATGACTCGAGTGGAAGACCAAGGGCTGATCCGCAACAGAAGGAGCATTCCATGTCGTCCACGGCAAACCAACAACGGGCCCGAAAATCCTGCGAGTGGCTTGAATCTGCGAACCTAATTCTCTCCACAGCTTCGCTCCTCCTCATCTTTCTGTTTTGGCCGCCAGTAGCCCGAGCTCAATTGCTTTCTCCCTTTCCCCACTCGTCTGGAACCATTTCCGGCACCGTGCTCGTTGCGGAAGAAAATCGTCCGGCCGGAGGGTTGCGCGTGCAAGTGAAGTCATTCGCTGGCGGATTGGCCGCCACGGCTGTCACCGACGCATTCGGCCGCTTTCAGGTCTTCGGCCTGGGCTCCGGGTCCTATAACCTGGTTATCGAAGAGCGGGGCTTCGAGCCGGTCGAAGAAACAGTGCAGCTAGGCGGGTTCTCGCCCGATTTGTTGCTTTACTTGAAAAGAGCCCAGGCATTTCGCACCAGTCAAACAGGTTCCAGTGTTTCGGTGCGAGAGCTGAAGATACCGGCCAAGGCGCATCAAGCTTTCGACAAAGGATTGGAACAACTGAAGAAGAATGACCCGGCCGGTAGTCTGGCGCGCTTTGCGCAAGCCGCTGCAGCATTTCCGAACTATTATGAGGCTTACTATCACATGGGCGTGGCGGACATGCAGCTGGGCCGGAACGAGGAGGCCGAGCGTGCCCTCCAAACGGCAATTGATTTGAGTGCGGGCCACTACCCTCCGGCCCAATATGCCTTGGGTATGCTCTTCTGCCAGCGAAGTGAATTTGCTGACGCGGAGAGAATTATCCGTAGAGGACTGGAACTGGATGGGGCTTCCTGGACCGGCCATTATTACTTGGCCGTGGCTGTTTATTCCCAGAACCGCTTAGAAGAGGCTGAGAAAAGCGCTCATGAAGCCATTCTACGGCGGCCTGATTTTCCTTTGAGCTACTTGTTGTTGGCGAAAATCCATCTCCGCAGGCGCGACTATGGAACGCTGCTGGACGAGTTGAATACCTATCTCAAGCTCGAGCCAAATGGCCCTAGGAGTGGACAGGCTCGCCAGATGAGGGAAGCGGCCCGTGAGGCTCTTTCTAAATCCGAAATTGTCCAAGAACCTGTCGCCGTCGAGCGGTGAAGGACCCCCCATCACACTGGTTTCGCTTCTTGCGAGATGAACGGCGAATTTCTCAAGGACGAGGAAACGATCAACCATCGTCTCTTTCCCTCACTCGAAGCGATGTGCAAAACCGCTACAATTGGGATCTAGGCCTATTTGCCTTTTCGAACGTTTCTTCCGAGGTGGTCTTCCCGTCAGCATTTCTTAGAGTCGAAACCATATTCTTGCCATCCTCGGAAATCTTGTTGGTTCTAGTCATAAGAAGTTTTCCGTTTTTCTTAAATGCCACCTCGTCGGTATGCGGATCAGTGAAATGGCAACTGTATAGAATTGTTGTGTCGGCGGCGTTGGGATGATCTTTGCCATCGCAATTTCTTTCGCTCGTGACTCCGTCGGGGCCCGTAACCGTAAATACGTCGCCGTTGCTCGTGTACGTGCTAATGAGTAAGTCGGACTTGTTCCAGTCGCGCTTCCAAAACCCGATAAATGGATCGTCCTTGGAGACGGGTCCTCCACTTCGGTCATACACAAAGGCGACATCCTTATCCTTAGATCCCGGAGGGTTAATGTAGCGGTAGGTTCTCGTTAGCGTCGTCTCATCTGGCGAGAGTTGCCACGTGACCTTGATGCTCGGCTTGCCACTCGAATAACCATCCTCTTGCATGGTTTGATTGCCCGTCTTTCGGAAGCTCGCCTCCCAAGTCGGGCTCCCCACAGCCTTGTACGGCTTCCCATCATAACTGACGATGATGATGTCCGGACATGAACCGTCTTGCTTGCAACCGAAACTCATTTTGATGCCGCCGCCTTCCGGCTCGATCTTCAGCATGGTAGGGTCATCAGGTCCGGGAACCCGCCTCCAGGCACCCAAGATTTTCTCCCAGGGTTTAGCCGTGACTTGCTTTACAGAGTCTTGCGCCGCCCACAGCGTGCCGGTGAGAAGAAGAATTACGAACATGTGTTTCATAGTCTGGTCTCTCCTTTTCTGAAGATCGACAGTTTAGCCAGACTTCCCCCCGAAAGCCGGCATCAGATCACTTACAATGACGTTCGCTGCTCAGTGCGCTCGGCTAATACAGCTCGGCGCTGGCCAGGTCACTACCGTTAGCGCCTCCCGCAATCAGCACCATGCCGTTGTTCAGCAGTGTCGCCGTATAAACGGTGCGCGCCGTGGTCAGGCTGCCCGTGGCGACGAAGGTCCCGGTGGCGGGATCGTACAACTCCGCACTGGCTAGGCTAGCATTGGAGGGGCTAACGCCTCCGACAATCAGCACCATTCCATTGTTCAACAGGGTAGCGGTGTCGAACACGCGGCTGGTATTGAGGGTACCGGTGGTGGTGAAAGTCGCGCTAGCGGGATCATAGAGCTCAGCACTGGCCACGTCACCGCTGGAGCCAAAGCCTCCCGCTATAAGAACCATTCCATTGTGCAGCAGCGTCGCCGTATGCTGCCCGCGGGCGATGTTCATGCTGCCGGTGACGGTAAAGATTCCAGTTGTGGGGCTATACAGCTCCGCACTGGCGAAGATACTGGAGCTAGAGCCAAAGCCTCCCGTTATCAGGACAATTCCATTGTCCATCAGCGTCGCCGTGTGCTGGTAACGCGCAATGTTCATGCTGCCGGTGGGGGTGAAGGTTCCGGTCGCGGGATCGTACAGCTCCGCACTGGCTAAATAGATGTTTGCGTTGCTGCCTCCGGCAATCAGTACCATTCCATTGTTCAGCAGCGTTGTTGTGTGCTGGTAGCGCGCAGTATCCATGCTGCCGGCGGAGGTGAAGGTCCCGGTCGCAGGATCGTACAGCTCCGCAGTGGCTAAGAGGGTGGAGGAGCTACCGCTCGAGCGCTCGCCTCCCACAATTAGAACCATTCCGTTGCTCAGCAGCGTCGCGGTGTGCTGGTCGCGCGCGTTGTTGAGGTAGCCGGTGGGGGTGAAGGTCCCCGTCGCGGGATCGTACAACTCCGCAGAGTTTAGGCTATAAAAGCTGCTACCGTTTGAGCCGATACCTCCCGCAATCAGCACCATTCCATTGTTCAGTAGCGTCGCCGTATGGTAGTAGCGCGCAGCACCAAGCCTGCCAGTCGAGACGAAGCCAGTGGGCCTGACGGTCAGAGTGGTGGAGCCGCTGACGCTTCCGGCGGTGGCGGTGACGGTCACGGTCCCTGCCGCAACAGCCAGGGCCAATCCATGATTGCCCGCATCGTTGCTGATCTGCGCCAGCGTCGCGTCCGACGAACTCCAAGTCACTGAGGCAAGCTGCTGTGTGCTGCTGTCGCTGAACGTGCCCGTGGCAATGAACTGCTGCGTTGTCCCTGGTGATAGCGTGGACGTTCCAGGCGTGACGGCAATCGACACAAGGTTCGGCGGAGTCATCGTGGCCGGTTCATACAGCTCCGCACTCGCTAAGTAACTTCTGCCATTGTAGCCTCCGGCAATTAGCACCATGCCGTTGTTCAGCAACGTCGCCGTGTGATATTGCCGGCCATTGGTGAGGCTGCCGGTGGAAGTGAAGGTTCCGGTCGCGGGATCGTACAGCTCCGCAGTGGCTAAAAAGATTTGGGAGAGCTGGCCGGCCGCAATCAGCACCATGCCGTTGTTCAGCAGCGTCGCTGTTGGCCCGAGACGCGCCGTGTTCAGGCTACCTGTAGGGTTGAAGGTCCCAGTCGCAGGATCGTACAGCTCGGCGCTCGCCAAGTAACCCCCGCCGTGGAAGCCTCCGGCAATCAGCACCTCTCCGTGGTTCAGCAGCGTGGCCGCGGGCAGTTCGCGAGCGGTGTTCAGGCTGCTGGTGGCGGTGAAGGTTCCGGTCGTGGGATTGTAGAGTTCTGCTTCAGATAAGTAACCATCCCCTATAAGGCCCGCACCACCCGCAATCAACGCCGTACCGTTGTTGAGCAGCGTCGCTGCGAAATATTCGCGGGCGTTGATCAGGCTGCCAGTGGCGGTGAAGGTCCCTGTCGTGGGATCATACAATTCGGCACTGGCCAGGAGGCCACCGGCTCCAACGCCACCCGTAACCAGCACCATGCCGTTATTCCGCAGGGTCGCCGTGTGATAGTAGCGGGCGTCGATCAGGCTGCCGGTGGAGGTGAAGGTGCCGGTCGCGGGATCGTACAGCTCCGCACTGGCTATGACACCGCCGTTGTAGCCACCCGCAATCAGCACCATGCCGTTGTTCAGCAGCGTCGCCGTGTGCAGTTCGCGGGCAGTGTTCAAGGTGCCCGTGGCGGTGAAGGTCCCCGTGGCGGGATTGTACAACTCCGCAGTGGCCAAATAACTATTTGACCCGTTATATCCTCCGGCGATGAGCACCATTCCATTGTTCAGCAGCGTCGCCGTGTGACCCAAGCGCGTGGTGTTCAGGCTGCCGGTCAAAACAAAACCTGCTGTGACGGTCAATGCGACCGAAGCTTGCAAAGCGTTTCCATGAAGATCGGATGCTACTGCGGTTATGACTGTCTGCCCCGGCGCCACTGCTATCGCATAGCCGCCCTGATCAATCGTCGCTACCTTAGGCCCACTAGACTGCCACGTGACCCTAGGACTAGAAGGGTTGGGCAGAGGTTGAGCGCTGCCGTCGCTATACCTCCCAATTGCAGAGAAAGCCTGGCTGCTTCCAGCCGGAATTGAAGCATTCGGCGGGCTCACCACAATGGAAACCAACATTGGTGGTGTCACCGTAAGCGTCGTCATGCCTTGCACCGCGCCAGAAGCGGCCGTAATCGTCGTGCCACCCGCGGTGAAGCCGCTGGCCACGCCCATCGAGTTGATCGTCGCCACAAGAGGAACGGAGGAGTTCCACGCTACCAAGCTCGTCAAATCCTGCGCACTGCCATCGATGTATCTTCCCATGGCAAGGAACTGCACCGACGAACCCGCCGGAACCGATACGTTCGCCGGACTGACCACAATGGAAACCAAAGCAGAGGCTACGGTCAGCGTCGAGGAGTTGCTGGTTATTCCGTACAGGCTTGCGCTGATGTTGCTCGTACCTGTGGCAACGGCGCTTGCCATTCCAATGTTGCTGATTATGGCGACTGTAGTATTCGACGAGCTCCAGGTCACCGACGACGTTAAGTCCTGCCTGCTTCCGTCGCTGTAGGTGCCCGTGGCACGGAATTGCACCGCCGACCCGGGTGGAGTAATTCCATTCTCCGGACTGACCGCGATTGAAACCAGTGCCGGCGCTCCGACTGTGAGAAGTGTCGAACCGCACAATGAGCCGGCGCACGCGTTAATGGTTGCCGTGCCCGAGGCAACGGCATAGGCGGCTCCAAGGTTGCTGGCATCATCGGTGATCGTCGCCACCGCGTTATTGGAAGAACTCCAAGTCACCGACTCCAGGGTCTGCGTGCTGCTGTCGCTGAATGTGCCGATAGCGATCAGCCGCTGCGCGGTGTCGAGGGGAACGGTGGGAGTAGCAGGACTCACCGCAATGGAAACAAGGTTCGCCGGAGTCTGCGTGCCCTGTTCATACAGCTCCGCACTGGCTAACGCATTACCGCTACTGTCGGTGCCGCCTGCAATCAACACCATGCCGTTATTCAGCAGCGTCGCCGTGTGCACGTAGCGGGAGGTGTTCAGGCTGCCCGTGGGTGTAAACGTCCCAGTCGCGGGATCGTACAGCTCCGCACTGGTTAACACGCCGCTGGACCCGTTGCCGCCCGCCAGCAGCACTATGCCGTTATTCAGCAGCGTCGCCGTGTGCACGTAGCGGGAGGTATTCAGGCTGCCCGTGGGCACAAACATCCCGGTCGCAGGATTGAACAGCTCCGCGCTGGCTAAGACACCGCTGGACCCGTCGCCGCCTGCCAGCAGCGCGATGCCGTTGTTTAGCAACGTCGCCGTATGATAATAGCGCCCCGTAGTCAGACTACCTGTCGGCGTGAAGGTCCCGGTCGCGGGATCGTACAGCTCCGCACTGGTTAAGGCATTACCGCTATTGTCGGTGCCGCCTGCAATCAGCACCATGCCGTTATTCAACAACGTCGCCGCGTGCACGTAGCGCGCGGTGTTCAGGCTGCCGGTAAGCGCAAAGGTCCCGGTCGCGGGATTGTACAGCTCCGCGCTGGTTACGCTCCCCGTGCCGTTGTTATAGCCACCTGCAATCAACACCAAGCCGTTGTTCAGCAGTGTCGCCGTGGGAAGGTAGCGCGCCGTGTTCAGGCTGCCGGTAAGCGCAAAGGTCCCGGTCGCGGGATTGAACAGCTCCGCGCTGGCTAAGGCAATACCGTTATTGTCGCCCCCACCCGCAATCAACACCAAGCCGTTGTTCAGCAGCGTCGCCGTGCGCACATAGCGGGCGGTGTTCAGGCTGCCCGTGGGCGTGAAGGTCCCGGTCGCGGGATTGAACAGCTCGGTGCTGGCTAAGGCCGCTGTGCCGCTGCCATAGTGGCCACCCACAATCAGCACCATTCCGTTGTTCAGTAGCGTTGCAGTGTGCTGGGAGCGCCCCGTAGTCAGGCTGCCGGTCGAAACAAAGCCTCCGGTAACGGTTAACGTAGTCGAACCGTAGATTGCGCCCGAGGATGCCTGAATGGTGGTTGGACCCTGGCCGATGGCGCTCGCCAGACCCGTGCCGCTGATCCTGGCCAGGCCCGCAGCTGAGGAACTCCACGCCGCCGTCGCGCTCAAATTCTGCGTGCTGCTGTCGGTGTAGGTACCTGTCGCCGTGAACTGCTGTGTGTTGCCGACTGCAATCGAGAGATTAGCTGGCGTCACTGCAATCGATACCAGCGTGGCCGCCGTCACCGTCAGCGCAGCATTGTTGCTCGTCACACTCCCTGATACCGCTTTGATCGTGGTCGATCCCGTGGCGACGCTTGTCGCCAGACCTGCCATGCTGATCGTGACTACCGCTGGCACCGAAGAATTCCATGTCGCCGTGCTCGTCAGGTTCTGTGTACTGTTGTCGGTGTATGTCCCCATTGCCGCAAACTGCTGCGTCAGTCCAAGCGGAATCGTGGGAGACAGTGGTGTCACCGCGATCGAAACCAACACGGGCGCTGTAACCGTGAGCGTTGTTGAGCTGCTGATTGATCCCGACGTGGCCGTGATTGTCGTGCTCCCTTGCGCTGCAGTAGTGGCGAGTCCGGTCGTGCTGATCGTGCCCACGTTTGTGGATGAAGAACTCCACGCTACAGTGCTAGTCAGATTCTGGGTGCTGCCGTCGGTGTACGTACCCGTCGCCGCGAATTGCTGGGTCCTGCCTTTTGGAATTGACGGGCCGGTTGGACTAACCGCTATCGACACCAGCACGGGCGAAGTGACGGCCAGGGTATCGGGCGAGCTCACCGTGCCGGCATAAGCTGCGGATATATTCGTCGATCCTATGGTCTTACTAGTTGCGAATCCCTGCGTCCCGGACGAATTGCTAATCGTGGCGGCCGATGTGTTTGAGGAACTCCATGTCGCGAGATTCGTCAGAACTTGCGTGCTTCCATCGGAGTAATGCCCGGTAGCCGTGAATTGCTGGCTTCTGCCCAGTGGGATGGAAGGGCTCAACGGGGCAACAGAAATGGAAACCAAAAATGGAGTAACGCTCAACAAGGTGGAATTGGACTTCCCTGATGAAGAAGCGGTAATCGTGGTTGTGCCGGCTGCCGCCGTACTGGCTAATCCACTGCTGCTAATCGAGGCCACGGGTGTGTTACTCGATTTCCAGACAACCGACCCGGAAATGTCAGCCGTACTACCGTCGCTGAACGTACCAGTTGCTGCGAACTGCTGAGTAGTGCCAAGCGGAACGGTGGGATTGCCGGGTGAAATCGATACGCTGGTCAGCGTCACCGATTTTACGGTTAAATTTGTTGAGACCGGAGTCGCTCCCGCAATCGTTGCAGTTATCTTGGTGGTACCAGCGGTTAGGGCAGTCGCTAACCCCTTTGTTCCAGTGGCGTTACTGATCGTGGCAATGGCGGTATTTGAAGAAGACCACGCGGTGATCGCGGTGATGTCGAAAGAAGTCCCATTGCTGTAGTTACCCGTGGAAGCGAATTGCATCCTGTAGCTAGCCGCAAGTGAGGGGTTCAAAGGCTGGAGGACCATCGATGTCACAGTGGCACCGTTCACGGTTAGCGTCGCCGATCCCGTTACACCAACAACTGTCGCGCTGATTGTTGTCGCACCAGGTGCTTTCGCGGTCGCAAGGCCCTGAGTTCCAGACGTGTTGCTGACCGTCGCAACTGTTGTCGACGAGGATTTCCAGGTCACTAATTGGGTTAGGTCTCGCGAACTGCCGTCGCTAAGGTGCCCCGTAGCCGTGAACTGCTGCGTCAAACGCACCGGAATGCTGGGACTGCTTGGCGAAACCGAAATAGAAGTGAGCGTTACTTGGGCAGATGTCGCAGTCGCGGAGAGCAACAGCAGAGTTAGGGCAACAGAAAAAATTACAAAGCGCTTCACTAAGATTGACGTGACTGCGGAAATACTTGCTCTGCTGGGTTTCATCTTTTCTCCAAAAAACTGCACCAGGTGGCGCCAGCCTTTTATCTGCACAATCGGGCCCGTTTCAGACACGCCGGGGTGCGCGAGAGTGCCAAGGAAGGCGCTAAGTGCACGAAATGTTCAATTAAACGCTTCTTGTCGAGGTAGTGCCTTTTACTTCCGCTCTACTATGTAATGCGAAAAATGGGGACAAAAAGGGACAAAGCTTGTTTCGAATTGGCAGGCGCATCCGAGTAATGCCGGGATGTATGCAAGTTTTTGTAAACTTGGATGCCTGGGGAAGACCTATGTGATTGTATCGAGGAGGAATATGAGAACCCCGAATTCACCAGTCCCCACGAGGGTCCGGTGGTATTATGCGTGCGATAGGCATAGCGGAGGTAACAACACGGAGGAATCCATAGGGTGCAGCCTGAGGATGGAGAGGTCATTCAACTTCTGGCTCGCTTTCGAGCGGGGGATCGCGAGGCAGAATCCCAGCTGGTACCCCTGGTTTATGCGGAGCTTCGGCGTTTGGCTGCTCATTACCTCAGCGGGGAACGGTGCGACCACACCCTCCAGCCGACAGCGCTGGTTCACGAAGCGTTTTTGCGCATGGCAAGTGGAGGTCAGCCTGAATGGCAGAATCGTGCCCACTTCATTGCCATTTCTGCCCGGCTGATGCGTCAAATTCTAGTTGACCACGCTCGCCACCACCGAACGCTCAAGCGCGGAGGGTCTCGCGAAATAGTTCCTCTTGAGGACACTCTTGTTTTCGTTCAGGAGAAATCAGCCGAGTTGCTCGCGCTCGATCAGGCCCTCGACCGCCTGGCACAACAGGACGAACGCCAGAGCCAGATCGTGGAGATGAAGTTCTTCGGGGGCCTTAGCATTGAGGATATCGCCGAAGTCCTGAAGCTTTCTCCTAGGACGGTTAGGCGCGACTGGACGGTAGCACGCGCATGGCTCCATAAGGAAATTAAGCGATGAAAGAGCAAGAATGAGTCTTTCGCGGCGGATCCGAATTGCTATACCGGGACACAGGCCATGGACCAACAAAGATGGGAGCGGATGAAGGATATCGTTGAGGCCGCACTAGAGCTTTCGCCCGAACGCCGACTCTCGTTCCTCGCGAAAATCTGCGAAGATGACGCGGCGCTGCGTGGAGAAGTCGAAGCTCTGCTCGAACACCATCAGCATGCGGGGAGTTTTCTTGAAGGCAGTCCTGCTCAGGACCTCCACGCTTCGGTTGCCTCAAGGTCAATCGATCCTACATTCTCCCCAGGTGATATGCTTTCGGGACGCTTTCAGATTGTGCGTTTCATCGGCCACGGCGGAATGGGAGAGGTGTATGAGGCAAAAGATCTCGAGCTCGGCGCGCGCGTAGCTCTGAAGACCCTCCGGCCTGAAATATCTGCTGACTCCAGGGCGCTCAACCGCTTCAAGCAGGAGGTCCAGCTTGCACGGCGCGTGACTCACCCCAATGTTTGCCGAATGTTCGACATCGCCCGGCATCACGTCGCGGGGGAAGGTGGAGATTCCAATCTCGATCGAGTATTTCTCACGATGGAGTTGTTGGAAGGAGAGTCCTTGTCCGACCGACTACGCCGTCAACATCGATTCGATCTGGTGGAAGCCTGGCCGATCATCCAGCAAATGGCGGAAGCGCTGCAAGCTGCGCACGAAGCAGGCGTCATCCACCGGGACTTCAAACCTTCGAATGTCATTCTGGCAGATGCTCGCATCCAAACGCGTACGGTTGTAACGGACTTTGGCTTGGCTCGCGCGGTGGCCAGCTCTGCCTCTGTTGGCCACAGCCTGCTTGGGCCCTTTTCAATGACGGGCCAGGTCATTGGAACGCTGGCCTACATGGCGCCAGAACAATTGGAAGGTCGTGAGCCAACTCCGGCAACCGATGTCTATGCCCTCGGGCTGGTAGTGTACGAAATGCTGACAGGCAATACACCTTTCCCTGAGCATGCCCCCTTGGCCGGTGCCTTACTGCGACTCAAAGAACAAGCACCCTCTCCCCGTATGTATTGGTCCGAACTTGATCCCAACTGCGAGCAAGCCATCATGCGATGTCTGAGAACGGACTCGTCCGAACGGTTTCAAAGCGCGCGAGAGGCTGCAGAGGCTTTTGGGACGGTACTGGCAGGACCAAGCAGGCCCGTTTCGGCGAGGCCTGATGCACAAGCTCAGATTGCACCAAGGCCTCCTGCGGGAAAACGCTTCACTTCGACTATCTTGTTGTCAGCCGTTGTGGCCTCGCTTCTAGTCGGACTCAGTGTTTACAGATGGGGGTATCAAAGCCACGTTCGGTCTGCTGCTGCGCGAGCGCATTCTGTCGGCGAAGTGATCGCGGGACTGAAGCCCGTGCCTGAGATTTTCCAACCGCTTGTTCCACCGTCGATTGTCCCCGGCGGATCGGGTTTTGCTTTGACTGTCAATGGTGCCGGCTTTGGACCAGCGTCGGTCGTTCGCTGGAATGGATATCCTATTCCAACAAAATTCATTTCACGCACACGCCTGATGGTGGCCGTTCCGGCAGCGATCGTCACCAAACCAGGCACGGCGTGGATCACTGTCGGAACTGCTTCAGAGGACTCCGCGGCGTCTAATATGAACTTCCTGCCAGTCACCAAGCCAACGCCTGGCCTTTTCTTCACGAGGACCGCCTACACCGTGGGCAACGGGGCCTACAACCTGGCGGTCGGCGACTTCAATCGAGACGGCAATCTGGATCTGGTCAGCGCGGATCGAGAAGCTGGCACCGTGAGCGTACTATTGGGCAACGGGAATGGGACTTTCCAAAAGGCGACAAGCTACGAAGTCGGGCCGTGGCCGGTCGCTGTCGCGGTTGCGGACTTCAACCGCGATGGCAAGCCCGACATCGTCACTGCCAATAGCGACGACCGCACAATCAGCGTGCTCCTGGGCAACGGCGATGGAACATTCCGACCAGCGAAGACATACACCAGCGGCTTGGAGCCAACCTTCGTCGCAGTCGGCGACTTTAACTGTGACGGCGCTCCCGATCTGGCGGTGGCCAATAGCGGCGAGGGAACGGTTAGCATATTGTTGGGGAATGGTGATGGCACATTCCGCGCTGCCGTCAAGTACGGTGGGTTTGTGAATCCCGACGCGGTACAGGTAGGTGACTTCAATGTGGACGATAAACTCGATCTTGTTGTCGCAAATTCCGGATCCGCATCCGTTGGCATGCTCCTTGGGAATGGTGACGGCACATTCCAGTCCGCGATCAACTCCGCCGCGGGTGACTCTCCTTCGTCGATCGCTGTTGCAGATTTGAACGGAGATGGGAAGCCGGATCTGGTGATAGCCAACCGCGACACGAATGCCCTCAGCGTGCTACTTGGCAAGGGTGACGGAACCTTTTTAACCCCTGTTAGCTACAACGTGACCTATTACCCGCGGCCAGTGATCATCGGGGATTTTGACGGAGACGGCAAGCTGGATTTGGCTGTGGTGAATGGCTTCGTCGGAACCGTCAGCATCCTTTTTGGCAACGGTGACGGGACGTTTCAGCGGCCGACCTCCTTCAGCGCCGGCGTGAACCCTTCCTCTCTCGTGGCAGGCGACTTCAATGGTGACGGAAGGCTGGACCTAGCCCTTACAAACTTTGCTGGTCCGGCGACAGTGTCCGTACTCTTGCAGGCTCCCACGGTGACGTTGGGAACCGATGCAAGGGACTTCGGCAGTCAGCCCGTTGGTAATTTGACGGGGACAGCGGCAGCAATTGCCATGTCGAACGCAGGCAGCGCAACGCTCGAGATTCATCGGATTGACGTTACGGGACCCAATCACGAAGAATTTAGCCAGACGAACAATTGTGGAGTCTTCCTTGTGGGTGGATCCGCCTGCATGATTCAGGTCAAGTTTAGGCCTGTGAAAACCGGCTTCCGTCGCGCCATGGTTGTTGTCACAGATAATGCCGCAGGTAGCCCCCATCGATTTATCGTGACGGGCACGGGCACGAAATGAGAGCCACTTTGGAAGTTCTAGACGTCTCCTCTCGGCCAATCCTGTTAGCTACTCCTCCGGGGATCGCAGTGTTTGGATATGCGCCGATGAGTTCACTTTCCTGAAGCTTTTAGCCAAGGAATCGTCTCGGCGGCAAGAATATTTTTCTGCCTCTCAGGTCCGGTTGTCACTCGTGCCGCTGAAGACTACGAGACTACGCACGGACGCCGACCGAATTCCTCATGTTCAGAACGACATAAAGAGTTTTGCCATCGGCAGCAAGAGCCAGACTACCGTTATTGACCGCGCCTGACGTAGTTGGAAGCAGAATGGTGGTATTGACAGAAAGTGTGCCGTCGGGGGCCACATTGGCGACCACGACCCGCCCGTTGTCCTGCGAAGAGTACAGCTGTGTGCCGTCTTTGGAGTACAGCACACCGTCGTAAGCGCCATTGGTTTTGCCCCGATTGAACTGCTGCTTCACTGTCCCGGTAGTTAAGTCGACGATGACGATGGGCAAGGTGGGTAAGGGATAGCCTCCCCCGGTGACCAACGCCGCGGCAGTTTTCTGGTCCGGCCTTACAGCAACGGCCACTGGCCGTCCGTTGAACTTGACTTGCGTTCCGGCGGGGTGACGACTTGATTTGTGGGAGTTACAAAGCTTCCATCGGCCTGCGGCCCCACCTGGTATGTGGGATGCTCCTGCGCGGGAGCTGACAACGGGAGGCTCGTTTATGAATACTTCACAAACATACTGTTTATCCCGCCTCGGCCAGATGAGCTTTCCGGAATTTGCCGGGCGGCGAGCTTCCTAGACTACACGGCGTCATAAGTAATTGCGTATGTGGATGATCTATGGTTTCCTAGGAGAATGAAACCACTCACCGTTGCAGATTCCGAAACCATCATTCTGGCATTGCAAGATGAAATTCGACGAAGTGAAGAATCGCGTTATGACCATCGGCTGCACGGTCTACTGCTGGTGGCCCACGGTAGGACCTGTCCAGAGGTGGCGGCATTGTTA
>Ga0209267_1000208_pt1 | contig 43263 bp, 44 predicted proteins | sample GraSoiAngelo_137_FD_185894 | JGI IMG/M metagenome (GOLD analysis project Ga0209267, IMG submission 185894) | Grasslands soil microbial communities from the Angelo Coastal Reserve, California, USA - 14_0929_09_30cm (SPAdes) (version 2) | ecosystem: Environmental > Terrestrial > Soil > Grasslands ... | reverse complement strand
CTTCGCCAGGCGTAGCGGTTTCTCCACCGCCGCAGCCTGCCTAGGCCTCGAGACTTTCACCATCCTGCGCTCGATCCAGCAATTTCGGTTTGTTCCGGGAACCGGCTGCTCGCTATTGTAGTGGGCATGGCACTGATTTTCGTTTCCCAGAGTTAAACTCAAGCCGGATTAGACCCACAAATTGGATGTTTCTCTTGAAAGGTCCAAAAATTGGGCCGAATTCTCGTTAGGTGCTATGAGTGTCCTCACCACGTCGGAAGAATGCTTTTTGGAGTATTGCGAACTGCGAAAATATCGCGTTCACCGAATTGTTCCGGACATCAACGCCGGACGCTTTCCAGATTACCAAGTCGATACTTCGTCTGGCTCGGTAATTGTCGAAATCAAAGAACTAACTCCTAATGAAGATGACCGCTTGTTCGCCGAGACGCTGAAAGAAGAAGGACGGGCAAGCTACCATCGTGCGATTGGCAAGCGAGTCCGCGGCGCTATTATGGATGCTGCGCCGCAACTGCGTCGCTATCGCGACACACTCTCACCGGAAGTTCTTCTGCTTTACGACAACATTGTGATTGATGGTCGCCGGAGCTGGGGCGGTAACGACCACTTGGATCCCTTAGATTTGGCGGGCGGTATGTTCGGCGCGCCGGTCATGAGATTCTGGCGAGACCCACTTAACAAACCCCCTGACGCTAGCGACGCCAGTCATGGCGGTGGACGCCAGCTCACAAAAACGACGCGGCGATATATAGGCGCGGTCGCAGTTCTTAACAGAGGGACGGCTACTAGTCCGCTTCACATAGACTTTTTCCACAACCCGTTCTCGACGAAGCCGCTCTGGCCGCGCTATTTTCTCCATCCTGACGATCGCCACTACATCAAGCCCGATCATCCTGATGAGTCGGGCTGGGATTGGTCAGAGTTTGTCGGCGAACGCGAAAGCACCTAACCAAGCGATGCAGCGAACCGCGCCCCGCTCCGATGCGTGACCTTGATATAGCTAGAGTCTCCAGCTTGCAGCCACACCCGCTCTCGGGCACGGTCGCTGATCTTGTGTCTCGTTAGGGGGCAGAATCGGATCAACCCGGAAATCACAATGAAATCAGCCCACGTTATATCATCGCCGATACGATGATCGCCTCTCCAAACGTGTCTCAGTCACAGTGCGCACCAAGCCTACTAGGAACATGGCGACTGGTATCATTTGAAGCGCGTGATTCGAAGGGTCAACTTCAGTACCCGCTAGGACAAGACGTGTCCGGTCTGCTCGTCTATGATGCCGCCGGCAACATGTCTGCGCATGTTATGAGGAAGGAACGGCCCCTCTTCGCCGCCAACGATCCTGAGTGCGGCACAGATACGGAAGTCCGAGCGGCATTCGAGGGTCACGCTTCGTATTTCGGCACTTACGCCATCGATCTGGCGAGGCAGACTGTGACACATCACGTTCGGGGTGCATCGTACCCCAATTGGATTGGCAGCGATCAGCTTCGTCATTTCAAGTTCGACGGCTCTCGGCTGTTGTTGTCCACGCCTCCGCTCGTATTCGGTGGCCAATCATTGGAGTATGTGGCGATTTGGGAACGCATCTCATGAGGCAGAGGTCGGAGTGAAATCAAATACCGCCTAACCAATCGCTGAAGTCAACCCAACCATTTGTGTTACGCCCGCGGCGAAATCCGACCCTTTGCTTCAAGTGGCTGGGTGGCTTATCTCTTTCTCGTTAGATCGAAACGATTTTGACTGTTAGCACGAAATGTTGACGAACACCTGAATATCAAAATGAACTGGAAGTTCCTAATCGCAATCATCGGAAGTGCAGTCATCTGTGGACAAACTTCAACGATTGCCCAACCAGCTGCGATCACGTGGGATCGATGGCGCCCGCTTGTCGGGCACTGGCAAGCAGCCGGGAAGGGAACCCCCGGCGAGGGCGAGGGAGGCTTCTCTTTCGCATTCGATCTGCAGAACAAAGTGCTCGTGCGGAAGAATCATACGGATTATCCGGCTGCAGAAGGGCGGCCGGCGTTTTCACATGACGATTTAATGGTTGTTTATGCTGACGAAGCCGCACATACATTTCGCGCTGATTACTTTGACAACGAAGGGCATGTAATTCGCTACACCGCCGGCTTTTCTCCAGACGGTCGAACTGTAACGTTCGTCAGTGACCCAGCGCCTTCACAACCGAGCTTTCGTTTGACGTACGTTTCCAATCCGGATGACACGCTCGGTATCAAGTTCGAGATAGCTCCGCCTAATGCTCCGGACAAGTTCAAAACGTATCTGGAGGGCTCTGCTCGCAAGCGATAGTCGCTTACGGAGCTACATGGATCGGCGGATCTAACCAGCCGATGCAGCCAACCGCGGACCGTCCTTATGTTTATATTCACTGGTTAATGAACGCCACTTGTAATTCGGGCGGTGGCTGATCTTATTCTCGTTAGATGGCAACAGCGCCCATGACTTTCACCGAACATCCGCGTTTGCTCGCGCGCATTGCGGGCGTGTTCTACCTGATCATCACCGCGTTCGCACTATTCGCCTACTTGTATGTTCGCGGCCAGGTGATTGTTCCTGGCGACATGGCTCGAACGGCGGCCAACATCCTCGCGCATGAGCAGCTCTATCGAACGGGCTTCTCGGCCGCCGTGATCGTCGTCATCTGCAATCCACCCATGGGGCTGATCCTATATGAACTGCTCAAGGTGGTGAACCCGCGCCTCGCCCTGCTTGCCCTGGTCTTCATCATCATCTCAACCACCATCGAGGCCGTCAATCTGTTCAACTACATCACGCCTTTGTTCACACTCACCCTTCCGGAATACCGTGGTGCATTTGATCCAGACGAACTTCAGGCTCTCGCCCGCGGTCCGATCCGGCTCTTCGGATATGCCTTTAGCGTCAGCCTGACATTTTTTGGCGTGTTCTGCGCGCTGAATGGGTATCTCATCCTCCGCTCGAAGTTCCTTCCTGCGGTTCTCGGCCTACTGATGATCGTCGCTGGCGTGACTTACTGGATCAACAGCTTCCAGCTCTTCCTCGCGCTGCCGATCCCTTATATTCAGTGGGTCACCCTCATCGCCGAATTGTCGCTGGCTCTGTGGCTCCTTGTTGTCGGTGTGAATGAGGCGAAATGGCGTGCGCGTGCTCAGGCAGTGCAAGACGGCAGCTCAACGCGCTAGCGAGACCTTCGTTACGCGATCCATTTTGGCTTCCGCTTTTCGTTAAAGGCGGCAATGCCTTCGCGGGCTTCTTCCGATTCGCGCGCTCGCATGTGATACTTCAGCGCGAGCTCGACATCGTCTTTCACGGAGCTGGACCAAAGTTCTTCCATTAATCGTTTCGTTTGTGCCAGCGCGCCAGGGGCGCCTTGCAGAACCGACTGGGCAAACTTTTGCGCTTCAGTCATCAAATCGGCATTTGCAACAACACGATTCACGAGGCCGATTTCGTTTGCGCGTTCCGCTTCGATTAACTCGGAGCCTAACAACAGCTCGCGCATGTGCCGTTCGCCAACCTGCCGGCGGAGGAACGTCATCACCAGACCGGCCACCAGTCCACGACGCACCTCGGGATAACCGATCTTTGTCCCTTGTGCTGCGACAACAAAATCGCACGCCGACATAATCCCAGCGCCGCCTGCAACCGCCGCGCCATGTACCGCAGCAATCGTAATGAGACGTGTCTGGCTAATGGCTATCAACGTGTTCGCTACCATCTCGGCGGTCGCATGCGCCTTTGTCTGGTCGGCTGCTTCCTTCAAGTCCAGTCCGGTGCAAAACGCTGCGCCTGCTCCGCGCAAAACTATCACGCGCTCGTCCGGCTGATCGGAAGCGATCTTGATGGCGGCGTTTAGTTCACTGAGGAGCTCAATCGTTAGCGCGTTACGGCGTTCGGGTCGATTGAGGGTAAGAACCGTGACTTGCGGCGTTTGCTTTTCGATTAGGATCGTGGGCATGAGGCGAATGGCGAAATCCGAATGGCGAATGTCGAATTAAACTTGAATAACACCAGTATGGAACACTCCTTTGGATTTCGGCCGCGTGACATATTGCAACAAGCGAATCAAAACGTCACGGGTCTCATGCGGCTGAATAATCGCATCCACCCAGCCACGTGCCGCGCCGTAGCGGATGTCGGTTTGCTCCTCATAACTCTGCTTCACTTTCATGCGGAGCTCTTCCAACTCTTCGTGCGTCGCCTTCTTGTCACCTCGGTCCCGTGCGCGAGCGAGAATCGCAAAGACAGTATCTGACGCCTGGGCTGCACCCATTACGGCGTAGCGCGCAGTGGGCCAGGCAACAATAAACCGCGGATCGTACGCCTTGCCGCACATCGCGTAGTTACCCGCGCCAAATGACCCGCCCACCACGACCGTGATCTTCGGCACGATGGAATTGCTGACCGCGTTCACTAGCTTCGCACCGCTGCGAATGATTCCGCTTTGTTCCGCGTCGCGACCTACCATAAAACCGGTAACATCCTGGAAAAAGACGATGGGCAAGGTTGTTTGATTGCAGTCCATGATAAAACGCGCTGCCTTATCGGCGCTGTCGGAATAAATAACGCCACCCATTTGAATTCCTTCTTTTTTGGTTCTGACCTGCAAACGTTGGTTGGCAACAATTCCTACGGGGCGCCCGTTAATGCGCGCGTACGCAGTTACGATTGTCTTGCCGTAGTCCGCCTTGTATTCGTCCATTGAGCCTTCATCGATGACCGTGGCTAGTAGATCGCGCGTGTCATAATTTTTCTGCCCTTCAAAGCTGATCAGATCATAAACGGTATCCGGGTCCTTCCCCGGTTTGAATGTCTCCTTCGGCGTCTTCGACGTTTTGGATTCTTTCGCTTCGGGCAGCAATCCAACGAGGGAACGAAGACGTTTGAGACAGGATGGATCGTCCTTTTCAAAAAAGTCCACGGTCCCGCTAATTTCGGCATGCATTTGCGCGCCGCCTAGTTCTTCCGCATCGACAATCTGGCCAATAGCTGCTTTCACCAGGGAAGGACCTGCCAGGTACAAGCCGCTTCCTTTTGTCATCAAAATTTTGTCGCAAAGGACAGGAAGATAGGCCCCGCCAGCCACGCAATTACCCATGATCGCGGCGAACTGCGGAATCCCGGCCGCTGAAATAACGGAGTTATTGCGAAAGATTCGACCGAAATCGTCCTCGTCTGGAAAAATCTCATCCTGCATCGGAAGGAACACGCCCGCGGAATCGACGAGGTAAATAATAGGAAGCGAGCATTCAAAGGCTATGCGTTGCGCGCGAATCACTTTCTTGGTTGTTTGTGGAAAGAAAGCGCCCGCCTTTACGGTGGCGTCATTAGCAATGATCATGCACGGAACGCCCTCGACGTTGCCTATGCCGGCGACTACTCCGGCCGCCGGGATCTTTCCCCATTGCTCGTACATTTTGTAAGCAGCCCAGAGGCCGATCTCGAAGAATGGCGACTCTTTGTCGAGCAAGCGACCGAGTCGTTCGCGCACCGGCAGCCTGTTCATCTTTCGCTGACGTTCGTGGCCAGCCTTGCCCCCACCCTCACGCAGTACAGCCTCCTCATTTGCAATGGCTGCGCAGTGAGCCCGCAACAATTCACTACTTGAGGATGCCGAAGTACGAGACATGACGCGAACACGGTTAATCCGCGAATCCGGGTGAATCAAGCTGTAGTCGCAAACGTCGCGAAAAGGAGCGGCGGCTCCCAAGCGCGTTGAATGAAGAACTGAAAAATCGCGTATTACGCGGACAGCGCAGATTCACAAAACAAGGATCAACGCGATCTTACTCACGGAATTCCTCAAAGAGCATCGCAAGGTACTGGAACAACAACAAGAAATCGATTGTCTTAGGCGGAGCTAAGAGAGTAACGAAGCTGATTAAAAGTAAGCGCGAAGGTAGAAACAATGGAACCGGCGGGACTACCCGCAAGCAATGCTGAAGCAATCGATGTTGTAGTTACGGCAGTCCAGGTAGGTACCAAACCTGGATTCAATCTTCGCTTCCTTCCTTGCCTTCTGTAAGACTTCCCGCCGTTTCGGCCTTGAGCATCTCCTCGAATGGCCGATAGAAATTTGCATAGAATGGGTACGGCCGGTCTGCGTTTGCTGGGAGGTAACGCCAATGTTTATACGTCCAGAGCCAGGGAGCTGGGTTCTTTCGTACATACGGTTCAAACGAATTCCAACATGCCTGCGCAATTTGTTGATGAGTCATCCCATTTGTGTTGCTGATCTTCGGATGGAAGATAAGCCTGTAACGCCCATTTGGCAGCGGTTCGCAATGCGCGGGAATGATCGGGACATCCGTGCGCTCGTTCAACCAGGCATGCGCGGAAGTCACGCTTGTTTTTAATCCGAAACAATCAATTGCGACCGCGCCCTGGCTGGGTGGCACGGTGAGATCGACCAGCAGAGCAGTGCGCCCTTTTCGTCGTAGCGCCTTGTAAAGCCGCATGATCCCGCGCTCGCGCGGAATAAACTCATGCCCGGATTGCTCACGAAGGTTTTTGAAAATCGGATCGAGCAATGAGTTCTTAAATTCCTGTGAGATGATTGTGCCTTTTAGTCCTAGGAAACCACTGGCCAGACTAAGCCATTCAAAGTTACCGTAGTGATAGCACGCGGTGATGAAGCTCCGTTCCGGGCCGGTGTCACGCATGGTTTCTTCGAAGTTCTCAAGTTCGACATACCAAAGGAAGTTCAGCGGCGTCAGGCGCGAGCTCCACAGCAAATCAACCATGGTCCGCGCGAAATGTTGAAATGATTCACGGGCAATCTTGCGTCGCTCACGGGCAGATAACTGATCTCCAAATGCGACCTCCAGGTTGCTCAGCGCAACATGGTAGTGATGCCGATCGAGAAAGCTAAGCAACGTTCCGGCCAACTGCGCAAGGCGATAGCAGCTCTTGCGCGAGCATAACGGGATTAGCTTTGTGGCAAGCGAGAGTCCGAGCCACTCCAGCCGGTACCGTGTCCGCTTCCAGCATGAGAGCATTTTGTCACTTTCAATGACGAATGACTAATGTCTAATGACGAAGGAATCTGGGAAGACGAAGTTACCCGCGCAGGCGGTTATTCGTCATTTGGATTATGTCATTGATTCGTCATTCCGATTTTCGTCATTGACCCCGCCCGGGATTCGCTACCGGGGGAAGGCCCTTGCGAAATTCTGCCTGTTGACGCGAGGCTTCCCTCTGCTCGTCCGCCTCGCGTGCCTGCTGCTCGGGACTTGGACCTGAACTACAGCCAAGCAAAAAAAGAAAGAACGCTAATGCAAGTAGAACAAAAAATGACAGCTGTTTCATAGGGAGGATTCAATTATAGTCGTGTCAATCGATACAGCAATTGTCCATGCCTGAGATCCACAGGGATCGGTGAAAGCTGTTTATTCCGATGGTTTATCCGATGCTAGCTTCAGGTAGTCGCGCTCGAGCGTTTTTAGACGCTCAATAATTTCGTTCAACGCAAGTTCGTTTTTCAAATTTATTTGATAATCGATTTCCGCACGAAGTCGATCCTTATGAGACTGCCGATTCTGCGACATTAAAATGATGGGTGCTTGGAGGATGGCGAGCATGTTAATCGCAGTACTAAGCAACAGGTAGGGATACGGATCGAAGCCGATGTAAAAATAAAGAGCGCTGTTTATCAGCACCCACAAGCCAAAGAAGAACACAGCGGCTGTTATGAATTTCCAACTGCCGCCAAACTCCGCGATGATGTCCGCGGCCCGGTCTGCAAGTGTACGCTGCGCGGCTTCCTCCACATTGACATTCCGCGTCACGCTATGACGCAAAAGCTCATCAGTGTGCCGCAATCGGTTGGCGAATGCAGTGAGCAATTCCAGCGCGACATCCGGGCTGCTGCGCACGAACGAAAGAAAATGCTCGCGCGAAAGTACAGCCAGCCGGGCATCTTCCGCGACGATCGCATCCGCGGAGCGCCGTTGTCCGTCGAGTAACGCCATCTCGCCAAAGAAATCGCCGCGGCCCAATTCGGTTAGCGTCATGTCGCGTCCATCGGTGCCTTGCACGCAAATGCGGACTTTACCCCGCTCGATCAAATACATTGCGTCTCCCTCGTCGCCGGCACGGAACAAAGACGTTTTGGCTTTACAGTCGATGCTCTCCAGCAACTGACATAATTTCCGGGCCGTCTCGTCATCGAGCGATTCGAACAACGGCACATGGCGCAGCGTGTCGATGGTCATCGGCGGTCAGATAATAGCGATAAGATGCGTCTGCGAGAAGCGTCAATTATGACGAGGTGTCGAAATCCGAATGACGAAGGAAGAAAGACAAAAAAAACAAAGCGCGGGTTGCTGGTTAGTCATTTGTCATTCCGGCTTCCTTCGTCATTCGGCATTTCTTTTAGATCGCTTCCGATCTGGAATTTTACTATCGCCAGGGGTTGAAATTCCAAATCGTACAAGTTACAACGAAAATATGCTTCACCTCATTTGGTATCTCTTCGTCGGCTTCCTCGTAGGTTGTGTCGCCAAGGCGCTCATGCATATGCATCTATCGATCACGTGGACGGTCGTGCTCGGTATTGTCGGCTCGATCATCGGCGGTGCGGTGACTCACCTGTTTTATCCGCCCAGTGCAGGGGGCAAATTTCATCTCGGAGGATTAATTGTATCCATCATTGGAGCGATTCTCGTTTTGTATATTTGGCACAAGTTCAGATTGCAATTGCCACGCGGATAGAACGCCTCGGGAACGACCCCCGAAGGGTCTCGGGGTCGCGCATACGACGGCTGGAGACCGGTCATTCCGTGTAAGGGCTCAAATTGACTTGGATCGGTTCGACTTTAGGTTGGGATTGCGCTCGCTCGCGCTTTCCGAATTGTGAAAAGCGTCCTCTTTGTCTGTACAGGTAATATCTGCCGCAGCCCGATCGCGGAAGGACTTTTTCGCCGCATGCTTGGGAACCGAAAAGACATCGAAGTTGTTTCGGCCGGTGTACACGCGGTACGCGGCCAGCCGCCAAGTCTTTATGCGGTCGAAGTCTGCACAGAAGCAGGGGTCGACATCAGCAATCTGCGCAGTCAGCCGCTTACCGCGGCGCTGGTCGATCGGGCGACACATATTTTTGCCATGACTGGCGCGCATCTTGAGACAATCCAAACGTTGTTTCCTCACGGCGCTGAAAAATCGTTTTTGCTTCGCGAATTTGAAGAGCCCGGAACCACGGTATGGCGCGATGTGCCAGACCCCATCGGGCTTGGTCGCGAAGTGTACGAACATTGCTCTCGCATCATCAACAACGCCCTACCGAGCGTCCTTGCGTTCGTCGAACAGGGTGAGCTGGTGCGACCTGGTGCGGCCCGCGCACGCGAGCTATCTTCTTATCCGATGGATCACCTTCCTCACCGCATCGAGACTGGATCGACCAGTTCGAAACCTCAGCCCCGTTACGGCGACGCTTTGCGCAGAGTCGATCCGGAAATCTTCGATGCCATCATGGCAGAGGAAAAACGCCAGCGCGAGAACATCGAATTAATTGCATCCGAAAACTTCACGAGCCGTGCAGTGATGGAGGCCCAGGGCAGTGTGCTGACAAACAAGTATGCCGAGGGCTACCCGAGAAAGCGCTGGTACGGCGGCTGTGAGAATGTCGATATTGCCGAGCAGTTGGCCATTGATCGCGCAAAACGATTGTTCGGCTGCGAACATGTGAATGTGCAGCCGCACAGCGGCGCGCAAGCGAACATGGCGGTCTACTTCGCGATGCTCAAACCGGGTGACAAGATTCTGGCCATGAATCTGGCGCACGGCGGGCACCTGACGCACGGGCATCCCGCGAATTTCTCTGGCAAATTTTACGCCGTCTCGCAGTACGGCGTTAGCGATAAGACAGAGCAAATCGATTATGACGCGTTGCAGAAGCAGGCTGAAGAGGTTCGCCCGGCGATGATCACCGCCGGCGCCTCAGCTTATCCGCGTATCATCGATTTTCCGCGACTGCGTCAAATCGCGGATTCCGTTGGCGCAGTGTTGTTCATCGACATGGCTCATATCGCAGGTCTTGTAGCAGGCGGCCAGCATCCCAGTCCGATTCCGCACGCACAATTTGTCACGACCACCACGCATAAGAGTCTGCGTGGGCCGCGTGGCGGTATCGTCATGTGCGAAGAGAAATTCGCCAAGCAGATCGATGCGACCGTGTTTCCGGGTGTGCAGGGGGGCCCGCTCATGCACGTGATTGCAGCAAAAGCCGTTTGCTTTCATGAAGCGCTCCAGCCGCAGTTCCGCGAATATCAACGGCAGGTTGTCCTGAATGCTAAAGCGCTTGCCGCCGGCTTAGCCAAACATGGTTATCGCATCGTCTCCGGCGGCACCGATAATCATTTGATGCTCGTCGATCTTCGCCCGAAGGAAATTAACGGCAAAGAAGCACAGGAAGTTCTCGACCGCGCCGGCATCACAGTAAACAAAAACGGCATACCGTTCGATACCTATCCAATCTTCAAGCCGGGCGGCATCCGCATCGGCACGCCTGCCGTTACCACGCGCGGCATGAAGGAAGAGGAAATGTTAGAGATCGCAGATCTCGTCGCCGAAGCGCTCTCTAATCGAACCGACGCCGATGCGCTGGAGAAGGTGCATCGAAGGGTCCTTGACTTAACGAGAAGATTTCCGTTACCCATCTGACGGCCAGTCATTCCGAGCGAAGTCGAGGAATCCCGTTGCATCACTGATGATGGCGCAGCCGGATCTTTCGACTTCGCGGAGTTTATCCTGAGCGAGTGAAGCGAGGCGAATGGGCTCCGCTCAGGATGACGATGGCGTTGTGATGCAAAATTTTCGCTCTACCTAAGCGGCGAAAATCTGCGTAGCTTGCGTTATCCATGAACCGAGCAGCTGATCAACCCGAACCAAATCCGCTGCGCGAAGGTTTATCCGCGCGCGCCGTGCCGCAGCCATGCACAATTGTGATATTTGGAGCCACGGGCGATCTCACTCATCGCAAACTTGTTCCCGCATTGTATAACCTCGCCGCCGATGGCGATCTCCCGCCAGCCGTCGAGATTGTCGGCTTCGCCCGCCGACCAAAAAATGACGACGAATTCCGGCGCGAACTCGAAGAAGCCACGCGCAATTTTTCGCGACAGACCGTGCGCGATGAAATCTGGAAAAACTTTGCGCAATCGATCTTTTACCATCAGAGCGAGTTCGAAGACGAATCCGGTTACAAAGCGTTGGCTAAACGTCTCGATGAAATCGATAAAAACCACGGCACCCGCGGCAATCGCCTTTTTTATTTTGCGGCTTCTCCCGATCAGTTCGAGCCGATTCTCAAGCATCTTAAGGCCGCCGACTTGAACCAAACCCGCAAAGGAAGTTGGGCTCGAGTAATCGTTGAAAAACCGTTCGGGACGGATCTCGCCTCAGCGCGAGAGCTCAATCGCATCATTCGCAATTCCTTTAGCGAAGAACAGACCTACCGAATCGATCACTTTCTGGGGAAGGAAACAGCGCAGAACATCCTTGTGCTGCGCTTTGCAAACGCGATCTTCGCGCCGCTCTGGAACAGGCACTACGTCGATCACGTCCAGATTACTGCAGCGGAAACGCTCGGAGTAGAGAATCGCGCCGGGTATTATGAACATGCGGGTGCACTGCGCGACATGGTTCAGAATCATCTGCTGCAGCTTCTTTGCCTTGTTGCAATGGAACCGCCTACGGACCTAAGCGCCGACAGTATTCGCGATGAAAAAGTTAAGGTCGTGCGATCCCTGCGTCATTGGTCGCGCAACGAAATCGCCGCCAACGTGGTGCGCGCTCAATACTCTAAGGGGGCTATTAACGGTGAGCCGGTCGTAGGTTATCGGCAGGAAAAAAACGTCAACCCGGATTCACAAACCGAGACGTTCGTGGCGTTGCGGCTTTACATCGATAACTGGCGCTGGGCAGACGTGCCGATTTACATGCGCGTTGGGAAACGGCTTCCAAAATCGGCGACGGACATTTCCATTCATTTTAAAGAGGCGCCGGCGGTTCTGTTTAACAAAGATTTGCGTGCTTTGAACGTGCTGGTGATCCGGATTCAACCGGACGAGGGAATCTCGTTAACGATTCACGCCAAGGTTCCTGGTACAAGTTTTCGCATCGAACCCGTAAAGATGGATTTTCATTACGGAACCTCTTTCGGGAAAGCGAGTCCTGAAGCGTACGAACGTTTACTGCTCGATGCGATGAGCGGCGATGCCACGCTCTTTGCGCGCCGGGACGAGGTCGAACAAGCGTGGGCTTTCATCGATCCCATCGAAGAAGCCTGGCACGCAAAGAAGGATGCGCCCGAGTTATTCTTCTATCCCGCCGGCTCGTGGGGACCGGAAGCCGCGGATGATTTACTTGCCGGTGACGGCCGCGCGTGGAGGAGGCTCTAACCCATGCCTGCTATCGCCGAAACATACTCGTTAGGCCTTCCGGTCGAGGTAAGCAAAATAGACCAGGAGCTCAAAAAACTTTGGCAAGAAAGTCAAGGCGCAGCGACCCGCGCTTCACTCGTTAACCTTGCTGTTTACAGCGAGAACGCAGGCTCTCTAAACAAGAATACGCAGTTGATGGCGAAGATTACTGAGAACCACGCCTGCCGCGCCATCGTGATCGAAGCCGATTGCAAGGCACAAGAAAACCGGGTGGAATCCTGGATCAGCGCGCACTGTCATGTTAGCCGCGCCGGGAGCAAGCAGGTTTGCTCGGAACAAATTTCATTTCTGCTTAGGGGCGGTTGTACGACCTTGCTGCCAAGCATAGTTTTCTCGCATCTGGATTCCGACCTGCCGTTTTATCTCTGGTGGCAGGAGGAATTCTGTGATCCGATGGATCCGCAACTTTGGGCGTGGGTCGATCGAGTCATCTATGATAGTCAGGGCTGGGAAGATTTTAGCGCGCAAATGCATTTGTTAGAATCTGCGGAACAAGAAGCCAATCAGCGGATCGTGCTTTGCGACCTGAATTGGACGCGCCTTGATAATGTTCGTTTCGCGCTGGCACAATTCTTTGATCATCCCGCCTCGCATCACCATTTTGCCAAGATTAACAGCGTTCGAATTGATTTTGCGCCTGGGTTCCGATCGACGGCCGTCCTCTTTGCCGGCTGGCTTGCAGCGCAACTAAACTGGCAAGGTGAGAAAACAGAAGCGGCGAATAAGTTTTCATTTGTCAGTTCCTCTGGCCGAAAACTCGATGTTGAGCTGCATGAACGGCCTGGAGAACCGATTGGCGAAGTTGCCTTAGCAACGCCCGAAGTGGAATTTCTGGTGGCTCACGCCAAATGCGGAGACCTCCTTGAAGTGTCACGCGGAAACCCGGGCGAAAAACGCACACCTCAATTGATGCCTGCAGCGAAAAATGATCCAGTGAGTTTGATGAGCGAAGAACTGATGCGCGGCGGCCCGCATCACGTTTATCTGCACGCAGTCAATCGCGTCCGCGATTTGCTGTAGCGGCGGTCTGTGACCGCCGGCTTATGGGCCGAGAAGGCGTCGGCGCTCATAGAGCGCCGCTACAGAAGCAACGCACACAACTCGCGTACGTTCTTCTCAATCGAAAAGAGCTCTTGCGAGCGCTCGTAGCCCGCCTGGCCAAGTTTTCGCGCTAGCGACCGGTCGTTAGTCACCTTTTCAATCGCGCCAGCGAGCGCCACTGCATCCTCCGGTTGCACCAGAAAACCCGTCTGGTTATCAATGACCATCTCTGGAATCCCGCCGACCCTGGTTGAAACGACCGGCAACCCGCTCGCCATCGCTTCCATGATGACTGTGGGCAAATTGTCCATGCCACCGTCGGGCTCGGGTACGCTCGGCAGTACAAAAGCACTCGCGTTGGCGAGATGTGCCCGGAGTTCATGTTGCGGTTTCGGGCCAGGCAGTTGAATACGCTTTTGCAAAGCCAACTCCTCGATCTGCGCACGTAACTGATTCTCGAGCGGACCCTCGCCGAAGATGTCGCACTGAAACGATCTTCCGCGTTCAACGAGCAGTGCGCAGGCGCGAATCAAATTGGCAAAGCCTTTTTTGATGATCAAACGACCAATCGCGACAATCGACGGCGGATCGGAGAAAAAAGTTGCGCGTCCGAATTCGGCAAGGTTCAAACCATTATAAACGCGATGGATTCGATCGGCGCGCTCTGGAAAACGCTCCCGTAGGAATTTCTCCGCGTAATCCGTTTCAGTAACTACTACGCGCGCTGCCCCAACCATTTTGTCCAAGCCGATCTCAAACTTACTTGGCGCAAAAATGTCGTTGGCGTGTGCGGTGAAACTAAAGGTGATTGGAAAAAACTTGGCGATCCAGAAAGCCGTGCGCGCTGCCATGCCCGCGAAGTGCGCATGAACATGACCGATCCCCGCCTCCTGCAAGCGCAGCCCGACATGAACAGCCTGATAAAGGCGTAGAAAATCGGTGCGGCGGCCCCACTCATCGAGAGAAGCGACAATTTCTGGAGCTAATCTTCCTTTTTTCGAAGCTCTCCGGACGTCATCCAGTAGCTCCTTTTCCTCGGGTAGATAATGCACACACCGCACGATGCGCGCGTCCCAATCCTGAGCTGGCTCGTCTTTCGGATTCCGGATTGAGAAAATTGGCGGCGTAAAGCCTTGTCGATAAAGCTCTGCGACCTCGCGATAGCAAAATGTTTGTCCGAAAGAGGGAAACCGCTCAAAGAGATAAGCGAAGGGCGTCATCAGGAAATGAAGAGGTTCTTTTAACCACGAATCAACACTAATAAACACGAATTCATCGGTAACCTCGGTCCCACGACCTCCACCTTCATTCGCGTCAATTCGTGTCCATTCGTGGTTGATTTCTCTTCACCGGAATCGGTTTCCCGGTCTCGTCAACAGCGACGAGAGTAAAGACACCATGTGTGACGCGATGATCCTCACCGGTCATGAAACGTGTTACCCATACCTCTACCGGGATTGTCATCGAGGTTCGTCCGATTCTATCTACCCGCGCATAACATCTAACTGTGTCCCCTACACGCACCGGTTGGAGAAACGACATTCCTTCCATTGCCACCGTAACAACTCGTGCTTGCGCGGTTTTCGCCGCAAGAATTGCACTGCCCAGGTCCATTTGCGAGGTCAACCATCCGCCGAAAATATCTCCATTCGGATTGGTGTCCTTAGGCATGGCAATCGTTTGAATAACCAATTCGCCTCTGGGTTGCTCGGGCATTTGGAATCTTTTAACCACGAATGAACACGAATAAACACTAATAAGAAAACAGAAACGGATTTACCCGCGAATAACACGAATTCTCTTCTGTTTCCCGACGTCCTGTCTCGTTCCGGTGATTCACAGGCTTCTTTTTAGTCATTCTTTCGTCATTTTAGTGATTCGTGTTAATTCGTGTCCATTCGTGTTTAACTTCTCTTACAAGATGAGCATGCAATCGCCGTAGCTGTAAAAACGGTAACGTTCGCGAATTGCCTCCTGGTAAGCGCCAAGTAAAAACTCGCGGCCAGCAAACGCACTTACCAGCATAAGCAAAGTCGAACGCGGCAAATGAAAATTGGTTAGCAGAACGTCAACGGCGTGAAATCGGTATGGCGGATAAATGAAAATGTTTGTGGCATCTTCCTGTACCCTCAGCTTTCCACTTTCGCGCCCGGCCGCTTCCAACACCCGGACCACGGTCGTACCCACCGCCACGATTCGCTCGGCCTCATTGATCCGGTCGGCAGCAGAATGCGAAATGGAAAAGCGCTCAGCATGCATGCGATGATCGGCAATGTTCTCTGAGCGCACAGGCAAAAACGTTCCTGTCCCGACATGCAACGTCACAAATGTGTGCGGAATCTCGCTTAAAATCTCTGGAGTAAAGTGAAGACCTGCCGTTGGCGCTGCCAGTGCACCAGGCGTATAGGCAAAAACAGTTTGATAACGCGTTGCATCGTCGATGTTGGATTCGCGTCGAATGTAGGGGGGCAAAGGCATCGATCCGCCAGAATAAAGATCGATATCTTCGTTTAACACTACGATGCGTTCGCCATCGGAGGTGATTTCCTCGACGCACAAAATGACATCACCGATTTCTGCTGTCGTTCCTACCCGCATTTTTCGGCCTGGGTTGACGAGACATTTCCATCGCCTGGGGCCGAGCCGTTCTAGAAACAAAAACTCAATTGCGCCATCGTTGGAGAATCGCCGGGCAGGCAGCACTTGGGTATCGTTCAAAACAAGAAGATCACCCTGCTGTAAAAATGTTTTCAGTTCGCGGAACTGTCGGTGCTCAATCGCTTGCGTATCACGGTGCAACACCATCATTCGCGAGTCATCACGATGCTCGGGCGGCCGCTGTGCGATCAACTCCCTTGGCAAATCGTAATCGTAATCCTTCAGGTGGGCGCTCATCTGGTGGCTTTGAGGTTACTGTAACGCTCAATTTGTTGCACGAGAGCGATCCCTTCGCTCCCCTCCTGGCGAACCTTCCCGCGATGACAACTGGTCCCCCATAGTTTCGCTTTTTTTAACTCACAAGGAGGCGCATATTTCCTAGGATGGACTCACCGAACCGCGATGCGGTTGACGAACTACTTCAGACCTACGGCGAAACGGGCGGCATCAACTACCTCGACGCTGCTGCCACCCTCCCCTCGCGTCTCGCCATTGAGGCGGCGTGTGCCGAATTGATGAGCCTGATGTTTCCCGGATTTCGCAGCGAAGCGCTGGTGAGCTCGGAAGATCTCGCCGACACCACTCGAACTCGCATAAGAAATCTGCACGCGCGATTGAAAACAGAAATTTGCAGAAGCCTGGGAAAAATCCCGCCGAACGAAGCGATAGAAGCAAAAGCGGACGAGGTGTTGACTGCATTTCTAAGGGATCTCCCATCTGTGCGCCGACTTCTTTGGACAGACATCGACGCCGCATATGAGGGCGACCCAGCTGCGAGAAGTTATGAAGAGATCATACTCGCTTATCCCTCGCTCGAGGCTATCGCCATTCATCGAATGGCACACCTGCTTTACGGCAAGGTGCCGCTGATTCCGCGCATCATGACCGAATGGGCGCATAGCCGCACCGGGATCGATATTCATCCCGGGGCGGAAATCGGCTCGCATTTTTTTATCGATCACGGCACCGGTGTGGTAATCGGTGAGAGCACTGAGATTGGTTCGCGTGTGAAACTTTATCATGCCGTCACGCTGGGCGCGCGCAGCTTTCAGAAAGACGAACACGGCAAAATCAAAAAAGGCGGAAAACGCCATCCAACCGTCGAAGATGACGTGACGATTTACCCGGGATCAACGATTCTGGGCGGCGAAACTGTCATTGGTGCAAGATCGACAATTGGTGGCAACGTTTTCCTGGTCCAAAGCGTGCCCCCGGACTCGCTCGTGTATTACGAAGAGAAACAATTGCGAATTGTGCCGAAACGAAAACACAAACCAGCTACAACCCGAGATGAATTTCGCGAATGAAGGACGCCAATCCTGTAGCCGGGGCAAGGGCGTGTATCAGTTGGTAGGGCGCGACCGCCGGGCGCGCCGGGGCAAGGGCGTGTATCCGCGATTACAAGCATGAGCATGAGCATGAGCAAGAATAAGAGGTAGAGGTAGGGAAAAATTTATGATTTACCTCGATTACAACGCAACTACGCCGCTTTGCGACGCGGCGCGTGAGACGATGCTGCCTTATCTCGACCGATTCTTTGGAAATCCATCAAGCGTGCATGCAGCCGGTCGCGAGACGCGGGCGGCCATCGATAACGCGCGCGACAAGCTGGCCGGGTTCCTGCGCGTAAAACCGCACGAACTGATTTTCACGGGTGGTGGCACGGAATCGTGCAACCTCGCCGTGCTCGGTCTCGCCCGGTGTCCATCTTCGCCCGGCGGTCACATCATCTCGAACAAAGCGGAGCATCACGCCGTCCTAAACGCGCTGGAATATTTGGAAAAGCGCGAAGGCTTTGAAGTGACGTGGCTGGATGTTTCGCGTGATGGAATCATCGATGTTGATAAACTTGCTGGCGCGATTCGGCCAGAGACCAGACTCGTTTCGGTCATGACCGCTAACAACGAGACAGGTGTAATTCAGCCGATGCGAGAAATTTCGAGAATATGTCGCGAACGCGGTGTCCTGCTGCACAGCGATATGGTGCAATCGTTCGGCAAGATCGATACCGACTTATCCCTCGTCGATGCCGCCAGTTTCGCTGCGCACAAGTTTTACGGACCCAAAGGCGTCGGATTTCTTTTCCTGCGCAGTGGTCTCTCGATCCAGCCGATCATGTTTGGTGGCGCCCACGAAAACGAGCGACGGCCCGGAACAGAAAACGTTGCCGCAATTGTGGGAATGGCAGCGGCCGCAGAATGGACATTGCGCGATCTCGAGACGGAACAGCAGCGCGAAGGAAAATTGCGGGACGAACTTTGGACGCGAATTGCGCAAAACGTACCGGATGCAAAAGAAAACGGCGCGGCCGCGCCGCGCCTGGCAAACACACTGAACGTGAGTCTGCTCGGAATCGACTCCGAAATGCTGCTCATCGCACTCGATTTGGAAAGCGTGTGCGCCTCCAGTGGCTCGGCCTGCATGGTGGGATCAGTCGTTGCGTCGCACGTTCTGCTCGCCATGGGTCTGGCGATGGAGAGCGCGCGTTCTGCAGTTCGATTCTCATTTGGTAAATGGACAACTGCTGACGAAATCAAAGCGGCTGGAGACGCGGTGCGGAAAATTGTCGATCGCCTGAACACGCGAAAGAGCGCGTATGCCGTTGCTTAGGCAGCTGGAATTCGCGTTTCGTACTGTAGCCGGGATCGCTGATCCCGGCCGCTTTGACGCGTTCCTGGATGCCGGGGTCACCGACCCCGGCTACAACGACGCCGACCGAAATCTCAATCTTGAAGAGACAGCGCGGGAATTATTACGCTCACTCGGCGCAGCGCATATCGCTGCCGACCTTCACGTTGAATGGAATCCACGTCTCAAAACTGCTGCCGGACGCGCTGATTGCCGACAGAGACTCATTTCGCTAAATCCGCGGCTAGTCGAGCATCCCACCGAAATCGATCGCACTTTGCGGCATGAGCTAGCGCATATTCTCGCCCAGTTTCGGGCTGGCCGAAGGAGGATTCCACCACACGGCGGCGAGTGGCGGCAGGCCTGTGTGGACTTAGGGATCGCCGACGAAAAACGCTGTCACAATCTGCCGTTTCCTGCGCAAATTTACGCCGCGCGATTCGTCTATCGCTGTCCGAATTGCCGTCAGGAGTTCCCGCGGGTCCGCCGCATGCGCAGGGCGGTCGCCTGTCTTGCCTGCTGCCGCAAACACAACGGCGGCGAGTTCGATCTGCGTTTTCGGTTAAGAATCCTGCGCTCCTGTTAGCTTGTCATGTCGAGCGAAGTCGAGACATCTCTCGATGTTTCCGACCGCAGCGTGATCAGAAATAATTAGAGATTCCTCGACTCCGCTCGGAATGACAAAATTTGAAAAGTGTCGCTACAGTTGAATGATTCGGGAGCGTTAGGACTCTATCGTATAGCAATTAGAAGCGGCGGCTTCGACACACTAAATTGACAGCGCCTGCCGTTTCGAATCCGGGGAACTGGCTGTGATAGTTTCGGGCCACTCCGACGTGACCAACGAAAATGACCATCGGCATCGGCAATCGCGCAAACTGTAAACGGGCCTTCGCCAGTGATCATGCCGCCACGCATTCCGTGACCCTCAACTCGTGCGTATGGAACTGGGCGACCGTGCACGTCGATTACTCGCCCAGCGTAACGGGTCGCACATCCGACCAACGCGAATAACAGCAACACTGCAAAAGAGGGACGTGCGCTAAATGTCGGTATCGCTCTTAGCGGCTTTCTCCCCACGCAATTTCGCCTGGATGAACATGTCGATGTCGCCATCCATCACGGCTTGCACGTTGCTCGTTTCCGCTCCGGTGCGGTGATCTTTCACCATTTGATACGGCTGAAAAACGTAGGAGCGAATTTGGCTGCCCCAGGCGATATCGCCTTTCTCTCCATATTGCCGGTCGATTTCCGCGCGCTTTTTATCCTGCTCGATCTCGTAAAGCTTCGCTTTCAACATTTTTATCGCCAACTCGCGATTGCGTCCCTGGCTACGCTCGGCCTGACAGGCGACCACGATTCCGCTCGGCTTGTGAAAAATCCGAACGGCAGTTTCCACTTTGTTAACGTTCTGGCCGCCTTTTCCGCCGCTGCGAAACGTGTCAATCTCAAGATCGGCAGGATTAATTTCTATCGGAGCGGTATCAGCAATTTCGGGAACAACATCGACGCTCGCGAACGAAGTGTGGCGCCGTTTGTTTGCGTCGAACGGAGAAATACGCACCAACCGGTGCACGCCGCGCTCGGCCTGAAGATATCCGTACGCATACTCGCCGGTCACGAGCAGAGTGACGGATTTGATGCCGACTTCTTCGCCCTGTTGAATGTCCACGGTCTGAGATGTGAGCCCGCTTCGTTCGATCCAGCGCTGGTACATACGAAGCAACATATCGGCCCAATCACACGATTCGGTGCCGCCTGCGCCAGAGTGAATCGTGAGAAATGCATTCGCGCGATCGTTTTCGCCTGAAAGAAACTGGCGCAACTCAAATTCATCGAGTTTGTGAACCAAACGATCATGTTCGGTCGCGACCTCCCTCTCCGCGTTAGCGCGAGCCGTGGGCTCGCCTTCTTCCGCAGCCAACTCATGTAACGCACCGAAGTCCTCGATCTCGCGTTCCAGTTCTTGAAATGGATTGATCAGCGAGCGCAGTCGGGAAACTTCCTCGACATCGGCCTGAGCGCGCTCGCGATTCGACCAGAAATCGGGCGCGGCCATGCGCCCTTCGATTGCAGCTAGATCTTTCTGGAGCTTTTCGACGTCAAAGAAACCTCCGCAATTCGCGGGCACGCGATTTCAAATCCTCGGCATCGGGGATGGAGACTTCAGTTGACATGCGCAAAAAATAATTCAATTCCCAGCGAATCGCAAAGGGCGTGACCCTTATCTGTGCGAGTTGCCAGTTTTTGATTTCGCGGCGCGCGGGGGCTCGAGACGGAAAATTGTTTCGCCATCTTTCATCAGATCGAGACGATCTCGCGCAACTGTTTCCAGATAGGTTGAGTCAGTCTTGAGCAGATTGATCTCGCGGGTCTGATGTGCGAGCAGATTTTGTTGTTCGTTTACCTGTTGTTGCAGATTATCGATCTCCGCACGGCTCTGCGTTAGTTTCTTGTACGGCGGAACGAACAAGCTCACGATCACCAACCAGATCGCCAGGACCAGCAGAACGCGCAGAGTTCGGTTTAGCCGCTGCCACACGGTGGTTTCACGGCGCGCGCGGAAATCGGCGTAAGTCTGATCCACTTAGCGCATTGTAGCGCCGTACACCGCTTTGTCACCAAGTTCTTCTTCAATTCGCAGGAGCTGATTGTACTTGGCGATCCGATCGCTGCGGGAGAGCGAACCGGTTTTAATTTGACCAGCGTTGGTCGCCACCGCGATGTCGGCGATCGTGGAATCTTCCGTTTCGCCGGAGCGATGACTGATGACGGTTGTGTAGTGGTTTTTCTTCGCCAAATCGATTGTGGCCAGCGTCTCAGTTAGTGTGCCGATCTGATTTACCTTGATCAAAATGGAATTCGCGACGTGCTCGGCAATTCCTCTCCGAAGAAATTCTACATTCGTGACAAAAAGATCGTCGCCTACGAGTTGGATCTTCTTGCCTAGTTTTGCGGTCAGTTTTTTCCAACCGGCCCAATCATTTTCGGCGCAACCGTCCTCGATCGAAATAATGGGAAACCGTGCGCAAAGCCCGGCATAGTACTCGACCAGTTCGTCGGCAGTTTTCCTTGAGCCGTCCGATTTTTTGAAAACGTAAACGTTGTTTTTGCTATCGTAGAATTCGGAGGCAGCCGGATCGAGAGCGATAAATATCTGTTCACCCAGCTTGTAACCCGCTCTCTCGACAGCTGTCGAAATCGATTCGAGCGCGTCCTCGGCGGAACTGAGATGGGGCGCAAATCCACCTTCATCGCCAACCGCAGTGGAAAGGCCTCGGTCTTTCAAGACAGATTTGAGCGCATGGAAGACTTCCGCGCCATAACGCACCGCTTCTGAAAAACTTGGAGCGCCACGCGGCATGATCATGAATTCCTGAAAATCGATCGGCGCATCAGAGTGCGCGCCTCCGTTCAAGATGTTCATCATCGGCACGGGCAAGACTCGCGCCTCAAGTCCGCCGAGATAGCGGAACAGCGGCAGATTTTCCGCGGCGGCGGCAGCGTGCGCCACTGCCAGCGAGACCCCGAGCAGCGCGTTTGCGCCCAGGTTACGTTTGTTAGGCGTGCCATCGAGTTCAATCAGCTTCTTGTCGATCTTCGCCTGATCCAACGCGTCCCATCCTTTGAGCGCCGGTGCGATCTTCTCGTTAACGTTGGCGACCGCTTTCTTGACGCCTTTCCCGCCGAACCGATTCTTGTTCCCGTCGCGCAATTCCCATGCTTCATGTTCGCCCGTGCTCGCTCCGCTCGGTATCGCCGCGCGTCCGAGTGCGCCGCTTTCAAGACATACATCGACTTCAATGGTCGGATTGCCGCGTGAATCCAAAATTTCGCGCGCGTGAATTCGGCTAATGCTGGTGCGTGCCATACTCTCTGCGCGGATTAGAACAGCTTTGCCCGAATGAGGCAAATCACCTTCATTCCTTTCTTGTACAATATGTAACAAGGAACTCACCAGGATGGGAATCAAAAGAGGGGCCCAGGGAGCCTTGATCAAGGCGTGCGAGATTCATATTGGCAATTTCGCTGGGACACGCATAATCTCAGCGATGATTCGTTTAGCCGGATTAGGCGCGATTGTGTTGGCGGGCGGTATCTTGGTTACGGTTGGCGCGGAGACTGGGCATATTCCTGCCGACCAACTGGCAAAAGCTTCTATTACCGATTCGATGAGCATTCCTACCCCCGGTGAACTTTTCGCAGCGCTCGAAAAATCAGGCAAAACAAACTGGGCGGGTCAATATCGCGGACCGATACCGGTGACGTACAGTAACCGCGCGCAGATCGCCCTGAACCTCGGCGGTTTGATTGCTGATGGCTTTATCGCCGTGGAAGCAAAGGATGGTCAGCAGGTCAAGAATATTGGATCAGACATCATCAAACTCGCAAAGGCGCTCGGCGTCAGCGAAAAGTTGCTTGGTCGCGGCAGCAGTATCAACGAATTTGCCGAAAATAACGAATGGGACACGCTGCAGGAAGAACTCGAAGCGACGCAGAACGAAGTAAAAGCCTCAATGCAATCGCACGCCGATCAGGACCTGGTAATTTTGGTAACACTCGGTGGTTGGATTCGAGGCACGCAGGTAGTCACCTCGGCGATTGTGCAGAACTATAACGAACAGAGCGCAAAAGTTCTGCGGCAGCCGGCGCTCGTTCATTTCATGCAGTCGAAAATCAACGAAATCTCGCCCGAATTGCGCAATGAACCGCTGGTCAAAGACGTCAGTAATGAGCTCGGCAAAATTGAAAAGCTGGTTTCCTCCCCTCCAGGCAAGACACCTGATATTGAAGAAGTGCGCAAAGTTAACGAAGCGGTCGGCAAGATGATGCAGGAAATAGAAAACAAAGAAGCGCCAAAATGAAACGCAGTTTGCTGATTCCATTATCGGTTCTTGTGCTGGCTGTCAGCGTCCCTGCGCGCGGAGATACAGATGCCGAGGTGCAAGCGCGCAAAGACGCCCTCGACGTTGCCGCGGCGTTTTCAAACGACGGTTTCAAAATCCGAGACGGACATTGGTGTGGAATCGTCAAACCGCATGATCATTCCCTGGTCGCGGTGAACCTGTACGCAGGAAACCAGTATTGGTTCTCCGTCGGCGCGACGGAACCGGCAAAGAAGGTTGCGGTCAGCGTCTATGATGAGACGGGAAAACAGGTGACCACGGAAAGTTACGATAACGGGGAAAAAGCTGCGGCCGGTTTTACGCCATCGAGCAGCGGTCAGTACTTTGTTTCGGTCGATTTGCTCGAAGGCGGGGAGGGCAGCTTTTGCCTCGTTTATTCATACAAGTGAACCGATGATGCGTGTTCGCACGCGCTGCGTTGCCATCAAGTAGTAAACATCAGCAGCTCCCCAGCAGGCCGATGATTTCGCTCCAGGTTTTCTATGAAGGAAATGTTCAGGGCGTCGGGTTTCGCTGGACCGTGCTTCATGCGGCCAAAGGCTTCGACGTAACCGGATGGGTTCGCAACCTGCCTGATGGGCGCGTGGAACTTCAGATTACAGGAGAGGAAGATGAAGTGCGCGCGTTGCTTGACTGCATTGCGCGAGGCGAGCTTCACTCGCTAATTCATAAGCAAACCGAAAACAAATTGGAAAAACCAGTTGCCGCCCGCGGCTTTGAAATTCGCCATGACTGACTCGCCGCGCCGTAGCCGCACGGAGGCGGGTCCAGCAGTCGCCGTTCACGGACTAACAAAAACATTTTCTGTTCCTTTACATCCCGCTCGCGGGATTGTCGCCGTGAAGGACCTCAACCTTCGCATCGAACCGGGCGAAGTGTACGGGTTGCTTGGGCCGAATGGCTCCGGCAAAAGCACAACCCTCAAAATAATTCTGGGGTTGGTTTCCCCAACGCGGGGGCGAACGGAAATTTTTGGGCGCGACAGTCGTCTCGTGGAAAGCCGGGAAGCGGTCGGTTTTCTGCCCGAAAATCCGTACTTCTACAAGTACCTTACCGGTGAAGAAACGCTGCGTTTCTTTGGGCGTCTCTGCGGGCTGCGGGGCGCTCGATTAAAGGAACGCATAGACGAATTGCTAGAACTCGTCGGTTTGACGAAAGCGCGTAAACGACGGCTGGGCGTTTATTCCAAAGGCATGTTGCAACGCATTGGCCTTGCACAGGCATTGATCCATGACCCCAGACTGGTAGTGCTGGATGAACCGACTGCAGGAGTCGATCCGGCGGGTTCAAGGGAGATTCGCGATTTGATTCTCGATCTGAAACGTCGCGGAATCACCGTGCTGCTCTCCTCGCATTTGCTCGCGCAGGCACAGGAAATTTGTGACCGTGTTGGCATTCTCGCGGATGGCGTGCTGGTACGTGAAGGATATCTGCAGGAGTTGATCGCAATCGAAAATCAAACCGAGCTCGTCATTGCCGACGCGTCCGTTCAGCTCGTCAATGAAATCGAATCGGTCATCAGCCGGTCAAACGCAAAGCTGATCGAACGTCGAAAATCGACGACGACACTGGAGAGGTTGTTCCTGGAGGCGACGGCTAAAAATGACGAAGCACGAATGTCGAATGACGAAAGAACAAAAAAGCAGAAATGACGAATGACGGAAACGATTTGATGCTTCAACCTCTCAACGCTTCAACGTTGGCAAGGCCGCATCGCCCTTTCTCTATCTCCCGGATCCTCGCCATCACATTCAATACGCTCACCGAGCTGACGCGCCTGAGAGTCTTTTATGTGCTGCTTGTGTTTGCTCTCCTTTTGATCGGCAGTTCGATCTTCATGGCGCAGTTCTCTTTTCAGCAGGAATTCCAAATCCTAAAAGATGTTTCGCTCGGCGCGATCTCGATCTTTACGTCGCTGCTGGCAATCGTTGCGACTGCCCGCCTGCTTCCGCAAGACCTCGAAGACCGCACGGTTTACACGATCCTCGCCAAGCCCGTGCCCCGCTTCGAATACGTGCTCGGGAAAATTGCGGGAGTTCTTCTACTGCTCGCAATCAGCACGCTGGTGATGAGCGCGGCGTTTCTGCTGGTTTTGTACTTGCGCGAACAAGCCGTGATCCATGCCACGTTGGGACAAATGTCCGGCGCACCGCCTGAACAAATTGCCGATGCGCTCCGGGCAATTCGATCTTCGGCCCTTAACATCGACATCTTTCCCGGAATCATCATCATCTATCTCAAAGCATGTTTGCTTGCCGCGCTCACGCTCTTCGTTTCCACATTCGCAACCACAAACATTTTCACGATTGTGGTAATGGCCTTCATTTATTTCATTGGTCATTTGCAGGCCACTGCGCGTGAATATTGGCTCCAGGAACACAGTAGCGGACTGCTTACCCGGGTCTTTCTCGCAATCGTCGCCTTGCTGTTTCCGGACTTGCAGGCGTTCAACCTGGTCGATGATATCGTCGCCGGTACGGCCATTTCATTGGCGCTCTTCACAAAGACGGCAGCGCTTGGCATTTTCTATACGACGATCTACACGCTGCTGGCGGCGTTCGTGTTCTACGGGAAAGAATTATGATTCGGGTTCTTGTCGTGCTGGCGATTTTGGTTTCGCTCGGCGCGCTCAAATTGCCGATTGAGCACGATCTGGCGGCGCAGCATCGCCACGAACATTTTCGTGGCGTCGAATTTAATCTCGATCTTCGCGAAAAACTTGGGCAACTCGGTTTCATTGCCGCGTTGAGCGGATTTCGGGCGATCGTCGCTGACGCCCTTTTCATTCAGGCACACGTCGCATGGGAACGCACAGAATGGGGCCGGATATTGTTATTGTTCCGGCACATCACAACACTACAGCCGCGGGTGCTTCTGTTTTGGGACACGGCCGCGTGGCACATGGCTTGGAACGCAAGCGTGGCAGCGATGAACGACCGGTCCCAGCCGCGTCTTGCACTGCGAGTCAAAGCGCAGCGCGAATATTTTGCCCTGGGTAAGGATTTCCTCGAACATGGAATCCAAAATAATCCCGATCGCCCTCAGCTCTATGAAGCGCTGGCCCGCCTTTACAAGGAGAAGTACAAGGATCACGAGCGCGCTGCGGAGTTTTACGCCAAGGCAGCGGCACTGCCCGATGCCGCGACGTTCGACCGGCGTTTTTCAGCCTATGAGCTTTCCTACTGCGAAGGACGCGAGCGGGAGGCCTATGAGCGTTTACGGGGGCTTTATGACGAGGGCGAGCAGGAACGGCTGCCCACTTTGATCACGCGCCTGAGATTTCTCGAAGACAAACTCAAGATCCCGCAGGATCAGCGAATTCCGGGTAAAAAAGGCAAATAATCACGTTTTAGGTCCTTGAAATATTAAATCTTTCGAGCGTCAGAGCGCTTCCGTGGTAAAGTTGCAGCTTTTTAACGGTTGAACAAGCTCCATGCGCTTCGCAATTTTCAGCGATGTACACGGTAATCTCGAGGCATTAGAAGCCGTGCTGGCTGACGCACGCGCGCGTAAATGCACGCGTTTCGTCTGCCTGGGCGACGTGGTTGGCTACAACGCCAACCCGAGAGAATGCGTGGAACGCGTTCGCGAGCTGGATTGCCCGGTCGTGAAAGGCAATCACGACGAGGCGGCGTCGCGGCTCTCGCCTCCTGGCGATTTTAATGAAATCGCAGAGCGTGCCATCGCGTGGACCCGTGAGCACTTGAGTGACGAGCACAAGGAGTGGTTGCGCGGGTTACCGCTGCAGACCCGTGTGCACGATTTCACCATCGTGCACGCCACGCTCGATACACCGGAGCAGTGGGGCTATGTGTTTAACAACCTCGATGCGGCCGCGAGCTTTACCTATCAACGCACGAACGTTTGTTTCTTTGGGCACACACATGTGCCCATGGTGTTTGTTCGGGATGAAAACGTCAGGCGGGAAAGGATCGAGCATGTTCGCATCGAGCCGGCCAAAAAGTATTTCATCAACATGGGCAGTGTGGGTCAACCGCGTGATGGAAACTGGCGCGCAGCGTACTGCATTTACGATACGGAGAACAACTTGGTCCAACAGTTTCGCATAAAATATGATCTGGCGGCCGTGCAAAAGAAGATTGCAGAAGCGGGTTTGCCCCGGCTCCTCGCCGAGAGGTTGGCGATTGGACGTTAACGCGAGACCACTGACAAAAGACAACAGACCACTGCCGCTTCAATACTTTAACGTTTCAACGTTTCAACCTGAATCCAAAATCGATACTAATCATCAAGCCGGGCTCACTCGGTGACATTGTTCATACGCTGCCAGCAGCCGCGCTGCTTCGTGAAGCGCATCCGCACGCGGAGATTACGTGGGTTATTGACGCTGAGCTCGCTCCACTTCTCCGCGGAAATCCTGACATTAATCATGTTCACTTCCTTCCACGCGGGAAACTTCGAACCCTCGGCGCGCCGACGAGTTTGCTTCCGTGGTTAAAGAAGAGCGGTCAGATCCATCCCGATCTTGCGATGGACTTCCATGGTTCGCTACGAAGCGTTCTCATCGCAAAAATCAGCGGAGCAAAAGAGATTTACGGGATGAGCAATTCGCTCGCAGGGAAGGCGTGGTTCTACGATCGCGTCGCCCAGGTCAATCGCCGTAGTCACCCTGTTGAGCGCTATCTAAAACTGGTGGAATGCGCCGGCGCCACGATCGGCGAATCGCTTCGATGCTCGGTTCCAAGTGGCGATCCGCTGCCGCGCTTCGATGCTCACCCGCCATTCGTTCTTCTTCACCCCTTTGCTCGCGGGCATGACAAATCGCTCTCAAATGCAGTGATCGAGGAATTTTGCCAGTTGCTCGCGCCAACTCGCGTGGTCGTGGTGGGACAAGCGCACAACAGAATCAACACACCGGAAAATTGCATTGATCTGACCAGGCAAACTTCACTGCTTCAGTTAACCTGGCTTATTCGGGTCGCACGATTTGTCGTAAGCGTGGAGAGCGGCCCAATGCACATTGCCGCGGCTGTGACGCCTAACTTGTTGTCGATCCATACCTGGAGCGATCCACTGCGCATCGGCCCCTACAATCCCGACGCCTGGGTTTGGAAACACGGTCAACTCTACCGCGTTGGCGACCTTGAAACTGCGAAAATTCGAAAACGGGGCCGTGGTTTCAGACGTAAAGATGTCGCATCCGTGGTCGATTTGATTCGTCCGCGGGTGCCTATCGATCCGATGGTCGCTTAAGCTTTCAGGGCGCCCACGGGTGTGCAGCTCAACTTGCGTTAGCCCGGATTCGTTGCGTTAGAACAAATTCGGCAAGCGCCAAATCCCGCGGATAAGTGATTTTGAAATTTAAGTCTTGGTTTGGAACCAGAATAACTTTGCGACCGAGCCGTTCAACCGCTGAAACCTCGTCGGTAACCGAAGCGTTCTCTGCGTAGACAGCTTGATACGCATCCTCGATTAAACGCCGCTCAAAAACCTGCGGGGTCTGCATGGCATAGAGCTGATGTCGATCGACTGGACCGGCGACGAAAAATTCGGCGTCAGCATATTTGAGCGTGTCGCTGACCGGCTCAGCCAGGCTGGCAGCGGCGTGCATCCGGCATTGCTCGAAGACGCGCTCGATCTGTTCCGTCGTGATCAATGGGCGAGCAGCATCGTGAACAGCCACGTATTTCGCACCAGCCTCGAGATGATTCAGACCGGCGCGAACGGAATCCTGACGATGTTTGCCGCCGGGAATGATCGACCGAACTTTTTTGAAATTTCCATCGCGAACGATTGCTTTGATCTCATCGAGTCGATCTTTGCGTGCGACGACAATGATTTCGCCGACACAGTCGGCCCGCTCAAATGCGTGGATGGTATACGCGATGACCGGTCGGCCGGCGATCGTCGCAAACAGTTTGTCGAAACCCATGCGGCGACTGTCACCGGCGGCGACGAGAATGGCGCTCAGCATGATCGCGACGTAATTCGTTGAATCGTTAAGTCGTTAAATCGGATGCCGATTCACGAATCTCGGTTCTCGGATCACGACCCCAACTGCTTTTGCACTTCCGCGCTCAGGGCTTTGCCGTCAACGCGGCCTGCTACTTTCGCCTGCAACGCTTTCATCACCGCGCCCATTTGTGCTCGCGAGGTCGCGCCTGCTTCGGCAATCGTTTCGCGCACAACTTTCGAAATTTCATCCGCGCTCATCGGCTGCGGCAAATATCCGTTTAAGATCGAGAGTTCCTCCTTCTCTTTTTCCGCCAGTTCGGCCCGCCCGCCTTTCTCGAAACTCTCGATGGAATCCTGGCGTTGCTTCGCCTGCTTACGGATGACTTGCGCGGCCTCAGCGTCGTTCAGCTCCGCTTCGGCGCCTGATTTTGCGATGGCCGCGTATTTCAAGGCCGACTTGAGCATTCGCAAGACGCCAAGTTTTGTCGTGTCCTTGGCGCGCATCGCCTCTTTCAAATCGGAATCCACACGTTCTTGCAGTATCATTCCTCAAAGTTATGGCGACAAAACGCAGTTGTCGACGTTGTAGCGGCGGCTCTGTGAGCCGTGCTTTGATACCGCCACGGAAAACGCCTCCATACAGCGAGGCTACAATAGCTTGGCGCACTTGCGAACCGAGTCTGCGTCAGCTACCGAAATCACACTGACGTCTCCTCTATTACGCCGCAACAATCCTGCGAGTACGCCGCCGGGCCCCAGTTCAATAAAGAAATCGCAACCGAGTTTCGCCAGGCGCTCGATGCAATCGAGCCAGCGCACCGTGCCGGTAACCTGGTCTTGAAGCGTGCGACGAATTTCTATCGGAGTCCGCACTTCGGCACCGGTAACGTTGCTGATGACGGGAAAACGCAGGGGTTGCATCGGAACGTGTTGAAGCGCCGCGCCAAGTTGTTCATAAGCGCTTTCCATCAAACGCGAATGATACGCGCCCGCCACGTTGAGTAATGTCGCGCGACGAATTCCGTACTCTCTGGCAACCCCGACCGCTGCTTCTACTTTCGCGCGTTCGCCCGAAATGACGATCTGTCCAGGTGCGTTAATATTCGCAACATCGACATCCTCATCAGCCGCGAGTTGGCGGACATCATTTTCGGCCCCACCGATCATCGCCGCCATCGTGCCGTTGGTCATGGCGCAGGCTTCATCCATCAATTCGCCCCGCCTTTGCACAAGTCTGAGTCCCGTCGCAAAATCGAATGTGCCCGCCGCCGCGTGTGCCGTCATTTCGCCTAACGATAAGCCGGCCGCGCCGCCGATGGGAAATTCTCCAGCCAATTCGCGCAACATCGATAAACAGGCCAGTCCATGAACAAAAAGCGCGGGCTGACAATTCGAGGTCTTGGTCAGATCTTCAATCGGTCCCTTCCATGCAATCTCGCTTAACTTCCGCCCGAGAAAGTCGTCCGCTTTCTGAAATAATTCGGCCGCTGTAGGAAATTGTTCCGCCAGGTCGCGTCCCATCCCGACGGCTTGTGCGCCCTGTCCTGCAAAAAGCAGCGCGACTTTCTTTGGCACGCCGTTTAGTTAATCGCGTTCTATCATCAGCGCGAGCGCGTTCTGCGGGGTAGCACACGCGATCCGCGTGTTGGTTTCGGCGTCGCGCCGAAACGGACTTTTCATAATGTTTAGCTTGGCACCAGAATCCCGAGCGGCGGAAAAGTTCGCGACGGCGAGACACCGTCGCCAGACACGCGGGACGCGTGCGCTACCCAACCGAAATTGCTTGCATGCGCTGGTCCACTCGCCAGCGTAAATGTTATCCTTTTTGAACCTTGTAACCTTTTAACTTTGTAAGTTTTTTCATGCCTTTCACAACGCGTGAGATTGAATCGACTGACCCGGTGACGCGAGTGGTGGCAGCGGAACTGCACCACACCGATGACGATATCGGCGAAAAAATGGTTCTCAATATGGGCCCGTCGCACCCGGCTACGCATGGCGTGTTGCGACTCGTGCTCGAACTCGATGGCGAGATTATTACCAAGGCGACACCAGATATCGGTTTCCTGCATCGAGGCGACGAGAAAATCGCCGAGAACATGCAATACAACCAGTTCGTCCCCTACACCGATCGGCTCGATTATCTTGCCCCACTTTCAAATAATGTAGCTTACGCGCTGGCCGTGGAAAAATTGATGGACTGGGACGTCCCGCCGCGCGGCAAAGCGATTCGCACAATTTGCTGCGAAACATCCCGCATCTCTTCACATTTGCTTGGTATAGGCGCGATGGCTCTCGATCTAGGCGCGATGACAGTTTTTTTATACACATTCACCGAGCGCGAGAAACTTTATGATCTTTTCGAGCTGTTGACTGGAGCGCGTTTCACCACGTCTTACACGCGGGTGGGCGGACAGATACGGGATCTTCCGGAGAGCTTCATTCCGCAGCTCAAGAAATTCCTCGATGAATTCATTCCGAGTCTGGACGAATGCGACAAGTTGCTCACGCGTAATCGCATTTTTGTCGATCGGACAAGGGACGTCGGGGTGATCTCAAAAGAGCAGGCCATGGCGTACGCGCTTTCGGGTCCAAACCTGCGAGGCAGCGGCATCGAGCACGATTTGCGGCGCAAACATCCCTACCTCGATTACGCACAATACGATTTTGACGTGGTGATAGGCAGTGCCGGAGACTGTTACGATCGCTATTTGGTGCGAATCGAGGAGATGCGCCAAAGCGTGCGCATCCTGCGTCAGGTAATCGATAAATTGCCGGATGGGCCCATCAATGTAGCCGATTGGAAAAACATGGCGCCTCCCAAATCGCGGGTCATGACGAAGATGGAAGAGTTAATCCATCATTTTATTGTGGTGACGGAGGGACTCGACGCGCCGCCAGGCGAGATTTACTTCGCAGCGGAAAATCCAAAGGGCGAGCTGGGCTTTTATATCAACAGCAGAGGTGGCGGCGTACCTTATCGCTTGAAGATTCGCGCGCCGTCATTTGTGAACCTAAGTATCCTCCCGGATCTCTTGCCGGGTTGCATGGTCAGCGACGTGCCAGCTGTGCTGGGCAGTCTGGACTTCGTCATGGGAGAATGCGACAGATGAACATGCTGCGATCCATTTCTCGATTTTTGCTCGTCCTCCTGCTTGCGCTTGGAGTTTCGTGCAGTCCGGGCAAACGCATCACGAAGGCGAACGTGGAGGAGGTAGAAGAGGGAATGTCGAAAAAACAAGTGGAATCAATCCTGGGACACCCCACCTCCAGTCCCAGTGAAGATCTCGGTATCATGAAAAAAACGACTTACGTTTACCGGCAGGGTAAAGATTCGGTGACGATTGTTTTCAAAGACGACAAAGTGCAATCGAAGGAGAGCACATTGTCCCGTTAAATCTGACACCATCGTGGACTCGACGAACACGCGTGTTCCCGCCGAGTTAGAGCGGAAAATGGATGCGGCAATCGCGCGATATCCGCACGATCACCAGCGGAGCGCGGCGATGCCGCTGCTCCATTTGTGGCAGGAACACTTCGGTTTTATCAGCGATGAGGCAGTAATCTGGATCGCAGCGAAGCTCAGCCTCGAGCCAATTAACATTCTCGAGCTGGTCACCTTCTACCCGATGTTTCGTCAGGAACCGGCGGGCAAGACACACATCCGTGTTTGCCGAACGCTCAGCTGCGCAATGGCCGGCAGCTATCAATTAATGGAAAATCTATGCGCGGCGACTGGAATTGACCGCGAACGACAGGGTGAAGGAATGCATAATCCCATTTCCGTTAGTGCCGATGGCAATTACAGCGTCCAGTTCGTTGAATGCCTCGCGAGCTGCGGCACGGCGCCTGTTTGCATGGTGAATGAGGATCTGCACGAAAACGTAAATCGAAATTCCGCGACCGATCTTCTCAAGGAAGGGCGGTCTCTAGTCCGCCCCACCCCAAGCGGCGGACTGGAGACCGCCGCTCCTTGGGCTTCATCTCGTCACTCCCTGGAGCGTCGATTGATTTTTAAGAACATCGGACGCGAAGATTGGACAACCGACATCGATTGTTACCTGCGCGGCGGCGGCTACGAGCAATTGAAGCAAGCGCTAACGATGTCGCGCGCGGAGATTGTCAATAAAGTCAAGAACTCGGGGTTACGCGGTCGCGGTGGCGCGGGTTTTTCATGCGGCCTGAAGTGGAGTTTCATCAAACCGGACGAAAAACGACCGGTATACCTAATCTGTAACGCCGACGAGTCCGAGCCAGGCACGTTCAAGGACCGCTACATCATCCATGAAGATCCGCATCAGCTACTCGAAGGAATTCTAATCTCCTGTTTCGCGTTGAATGCGCGCACCGCCTACATCTATATCAGAGGTGAATTCCCGGAAGGCGCAAAAATCCTTGAACGCGCCATCGAAGAAGCGCGGGAACACAATTTTCTTGGAAAAAATATTCTCGGCTGCGGATTCGACGCCGAGGTTTACATCCACCGCGGAGCAGGCGCTTATATCTGTGGCGAAGAGACTGGCCTGATCGAATCGCTTGAGGGCAAACGCGGCTATCCGCGAATCAAGCCGCCGTACTTCCCGGCCGTGCTGGGTCTCTACATGTGCCCAACAATCGTGAACAACGTGGAAACACTTTGCCATGTGAAACACATCATCGCCATGGGCGGCGCGGAGTATGCCCGGCTAGGCCGGCCTAATAACACCGGCACAAGAATCGTCTGTGTGAGCGGAGACGTGCAGCGACCCGGTTATTTCGAAATTGAAGTGGGCACAGTGACCATGGGTCAGCTTATTTACGAAATGGCCGGCGGATTGAGACCGGGCCGAAAACTCAAGGCAGTCATTCCGGGTGGCAGCTCCGCGAAGGTTCTTCGGGCTGATGAGCGATTCAAACTGAAACAGCGCCAGCCCGACGGATCAATGACCGAACGCGAGATGTCGATTAACGAAATCCCAATGGATTTCGATTCGCTAACTGCAGCCGGTTCAATGGCCGGTTCCGGAGGTGTCATCGTGCTGGATGACTCCCGCGACGTGGTTTGGGTGCTCAATAACATCAACGAATTCTATGCTCACGAAAGCTGCGGTCAGTGCACACCTTGCCGTGAGGGCTCGCTTTGGATGAAGAAAATCACCGACCGCATGTTGCGCGGCGGTGGTGTAACAGAAGATCCAGACACGCTAAAGACCATCGGCGATAATATCGCCGGTCGTACCATCTGTGCGTTTGGCGAAGCTTGCGCCTGGCCGACGCAAAGTTTTGTCCAGAAATTTCCCGAAGAATTCGCCGCGCGCGCTCAAAAGCCAATGCCGCCGCCGCTGCCGCCTGAATATACGTCGGACGAGCTCGTTAAAGAGGAGTCGATTCCTACAGTTCCCATGGCCCATGATCCAGGCTGGGAAAAAGCGGGAGCCGCAGGAATGATTTAGAGTGAAATCTCATGCTCCTGCTCGTGATCGTAATCCTAATCGGGCCTTTTCGATCATGAGCATGAGCACGATTACGAAAAGATAATGTCGGATCAAGCGCCATCATCGCAGATGCTAAACGTCCAGATCGATGGCGTGTGGCATCAATTTCCAAAGGGAACGCGCGTAATCGAAGCGTGCGAACGGGTTGGCAGTTATGTGCCACGTTATTGTTATCACAAGAAATTGAGCTCGCCGGGCAATTGCCGGATGTGCCTTACAGAAATGGGATTTCCAAAACTCGGCCCTGACCGCAAACCGGAGCTTGGTCCGGATAACAAACCGATCATCAACTGGATGCCGCGACCGCAAATTTCCTGCGCCCAGGATGTCGCCGAGGGAATGGGCGTCAGGACTAATTCTCCCTTAGTGAAGGAATGCCAGCGCGGCGTGATGGAGTTTCTACTCATCAATCATCCACTTGATTGTCCCATATGCGATCAAGCGGGAGAATGCCGGTTACAGGAGTTCAGTGTCGATTTCGGCACGAGCAAATCGCGTTTCCTCGAAAACAAAGTCAAGAAACCGAAAAACGTTGTGCTCGGGCCGCGCGTTAGGCTCGATGATGAGCGCTGCATTCTCTGTTCGCGCTGCATTCGTTTTTGTCAGGAGATCGCGCACGATGATGTACTCGGGTTTGTCGATCGCGGTAGTTATACGGTGCTGACCGCGTATCCCGGCAAGCGGCTGGAAAATAATTATTCGCTTAACACGGTCGATATTTGTCCGGTCGGCGCGCTCACTTCCACCGATTTCCGTTTCAAGATGCGTGTCTGGTTCCTGAAGGAAACCAAGAGCATCTGCACTAGTTGCGCGACGGGTTGCAACACGGTTATCGGCAGCCGTGAAGATGTGATCCATCGACAGACGCCACGTGAGAACGATCACGTCAATTCATGTTGGATGTGTGATTACGGACGGCTGAACTTTAAGTATCTCGAAGCTGAAAACCGTTTGCTCGAACCGCAGATTCGTTTCGGGGAAAAACTCATCCCCACTGACTGGTCCACCGCGATCGCGCAAGCTGCGCTTCAGCTAAAAGGGTTCTCCGGTTCGGAAATTGCCATCATTGCTTCTGGCCGGATGACGAATGAAGAGCTTTGGCTCACATTGCAGTTAGCGAAGTCGTTAGATACGCAGCGAATCGACATTGTCCCGCGCCGCGAGCCTGGTGATAACATCCTGCTCAGCGAAGACCGTAATCCAAATACAAATGGCGCGCGGCTCATTCTTGGATCGAAATCTGAGCCGGGCGCGAACCTGCTTGCGATCGCCGATGCCGTGAGAAGTGGAAGAATCAAGGCGCTGGTGATTCTGAAAGAGAACACAATGCATTTGGGCATACCCGTTGAAGAACTCGCGCAGCTCCCTGTGTTGATCATGATGAATGTTTTGCCGAATGAGGCGACCGAAAAAGCGACGGTGCTTCTGCCTGGGTGCGGGTTCGCCGAAAAACGCGGTTCGATGGTCAATGGCAAAGGCCGGCTGCAACGACTAAATCGCGCGGTACGGCCGCCCGGTAACGCGCGCGACGATTGGGAAATTTTACGGGACTTGCTCCAGGCAATCGGCGGAGGGGACTCTCTTCTCTCCATCGACGATGTTTTTCGCCGAATCAGCGAGACGGTCCCGCAATTTGCCGGGTTGACATTGAGTAAAATCGGCGACCTCGGCACGCACATCCTGCAAATGGACGAATTGCCGCCGGCCCATCCCAGCGACGATGAGAAAATCGAGCAAGCCGTCGCAATGCAGGCAAGACGCCGCGCAGTCCCGCCAAGATCGCCATGACTCCGGAATCCTTTCTCATCATCACTTCCCTGCTCAAGATCGTCGGGATCCTCTTTATCGTGATCCTGCCAATGGTTTCCTATGCGGTTTACGCCGAGCGGAAGGTCAGCGCGGCAATTCAGGATCGGCTGGGACCGAATCGCGTCGGACCGGCCGGTCTTCTTCAGCCAATTGCCGATATGTTCAAATTGTTGCTGAAAGAAGATTTCACGCCACGCGCCGCAAACACATTTTATTACTGGCTGGCGCCCTGTCTGGCGGTGATGCCGGCCATCATCACCATCGCCGTTGTTCCTTTTGGTAGCACGCTCTTCGGAGTCCCGATGGTGATCGCCGATGTGAACGTCGGAATTCTGTTTGTCTTCGCCATCGCTTCGCTTGGCGTTTACGGGATCGTCATTGGCGGTTGGGCGTCGAATTCCAAGTATCCGTTTCTAGGAGGGATTCGTTCCAGTGCACAAATGCTCTCTTACGAACTCTCGCTCGGTCTTGCTGTTATTCCCGTTTTTCTGCTGGTGGGCAATTTGCGTCTGACCAGTGTGGTGCGTTATCAAATTGAGCACGGCTGGTTCATCGCACCGTTCATCGGGGACTGGACGAACCCATGGAAATGGTTGCTCACCATTCCGATGATTGTTTCATTTATCGTTTTCACGATCGCAATTTTTGCCGAGACGAACCGGCTGCCATTTGATCTTCCCGAGGCCGAGCAGGAGCTGGCGGGCGGTTATAACACCGAATACAGCTCGATGAAGTTCTCTCTTTATTTCCTGGGCGAATACGCAGCCATGATCACTGGATCCGCTGTGATCGTGACTTTATTTTTTGGCGGCTGGCATCTGCCGGGAATTCCCGATGGATCGCACGGATGGATCTTCGGCCTGATCAATATCGCGGTCTTCTTCGCAAAGGTCGCCATCATCATTTTCTTCTTTATGTGGGTGCGATGGACCCTGCCCAGGTTTCGCTACGATCAACTTATGCGTCTCGGCTGGCTCTTCTTCTTCGAGATCGCGCTGGTTAACATTTTCGTTGTCGCAGCAATTGTGCCTTTCATTCAGTAGCCACGCCAAATAACTTCACCCGCGAATCACGCAAATCCCGCGAATATTTTTTGAGGCTTCTGTTTCATAAACTTTTCGCGTCAATTCGTGTGATTCGCGGGCACCCTTAATCATGGCCATCACCGTTTCACGACCAAAGCTTAACTGGCGCGAGCGATTGTATTTGCCTGCTATTGTCGCTGGGCTGGCGATCACATTTAAGCATTTCAAAAACCTGCTGCTGGGACGCACCAAGGTTACGATGCAGTACCCTGAACAAAAATGGGACGGCAACCTGCCGGACTATTATCGCGGTGCACCCGCGCTTGTCCGCGATGAAGATGGGCGCGTGCGTTGCGTGGCATGCCAGCTCTGCGAATTCATTTGCCCGCCACGCGCGATTAAGATTATTCCGGGCGAAATCGACTCAACCGATCGGTTCGCCAAAGTCGAGAAGTACCCTGAGGCGTTCGATATCGACATGATCCGCTGCATTTTTTGCGGAATGTGCGAAGAAGTTTGCCCCGAGCAGGCGATTTTTCTGCGCAAGGACTACGCGATCACCGGTTTTACGCGAGCCGACATGGTGCATCACAAGGAAAAGCTGCTCGAGATCGGTGGAGTGATGCATGGCGTCGTACTGAAATGGAACAAGAAGAAATGAGCAGTACCTGGTTAATGGAGTGTTGGAGTAGTGGGGTGCTGCTCGGGGACAGGAGTTCATCGCTCCGTTACTCCACTACTCCACTACTCCAATAACCGATGTCGCCGTTCCTGTTTTGGATCTTTGCTTTGCTGACGTTGATCTTCGGTGCAGCTGTTGTCATAAACCGCAATCCCGTGGCGAGCGCCCTGAGCTTGGTGGTGTCATTTCTGGGTCTCGCAGCGCTCTTCATGTCGCTCAACGCCTATTTCATCGGGATCATTCAGGTGCTGGTTTACGCCGGCGCCGTGATGGTGCTTTTTCTTTTCATCATCATGCTTCTCAATCTGCGCGCCGAAGAAGCGCGCCGGATCAATTGGCTGGCAACAGCGGGCGGAGTTGCCGTCGCTCTGATTCTATTGGGTCAGATCTTTTCTGTAATCAGCCATCTTAAATTCGCGCAAAATCCCTTTCCGCCATTGGCTGGATTGACAGTCGACGATGTTCGGAACATCGGCGCAGTCCTCTTTAGGAATTACAATCTGCCATTTCAAATCGTCGGCGTTCTCGTCTTGGTGGCGACGGTTGGTGTGGTGCTTTTGAGCAAACGCGAGCCTCGCTAGTATGATTACACTCGGCGATTACCTCATGGTGAGCGGCATTCTCTTCGCGATCGGGTTCGCCGGAGTGATGCTGCGCCGCAATCTCATCATCATCTTCATGTCGCTTGAGCTGATGTTGAACGCGGCAAATCTGTCGCTCGTTGCGTTTTCGCGATTCCGCGTCGGTCCGACCGGACTGCCGGATTACAACGCACAAGTGTTTGTCTTCTTTATCATCACTGTGGCGGCGGCCGAAGTTGCTGTGGGCCTGGCAATTCTCGTTGCTCTCTACCGGGCACGCCAAACGACGGATGTGAAAGATATCACCAGCCTGAAATTTTAAGCCCGCGAATCACGCGAATTAACGCGAATGATCACAATGACGAAGCACGAATGACGAATGACGAAAGAAGCCTGAATGTTCAAATGACGAAGGCGCACAGTGCATCTTTTTGGCATTTGGATTTGGTCATTCCTTCGACATTCGATATTCGTCATTCGTCATTTCGCAGATGTGTCTCTCTGAACCATTCGCGTCAATTCGCGTGATTCGCAGGCGACTAATCCTATGAACTCATTGTTGCCATGGATCACTCTCCTAGCCCCGCTATTTAGCGCGGTCGTAATAACGCCTTTCACACTCCGATGGAAAGCGGTGAGCAGTTTTATTTCGATTGGGGCAGTGCTCGTCAGTTTTACGTGTAGTTGTTTGATCTTCACGCAGTCCGGCATTGCCGCTGCTGAGTTCGCCTGGATCGATATTAGCGGCGCCTTTAAGGTGCCGTTCGGCTTTACCTTGGATCAACTGAGCAAGACGATGCTCGTTCTGGTTTCCGGGGTCGGAGCAACCATTCATATCTATTCGCTGGGTTATATGCGGGACGACGAAGGGAAATCCCGTTATTTCGCTGCGCTTTCGCTCTTCATGTTCGCAATGCTTGGAATTGTTCTCGCGAATAATTTCGTCATGCTCTTCATCTTTTGGGAATTAGTCGGCTTTACGTCTTACGTTCTGATCGGCCACTGGTTCTATCGCGACGCAGCCGCCGATGCGGGCAACAAGGCCTTCATCACCACTCGCATAGGTGATTTTGGATTCATGATCGGAATCCTGATGGTTTGGATGGCGACTGGCTCGATCGTTTTTTCGGAAATCGCGCCACGGATACCGAGCCTGGCGAGTCACCCGGCATTTGTCACAATCGCCGCGCTTTTGATCTTCTGCGGGGCGGTCGGCAAGTCGGCGCAGTTTCCGCTGCATGTTTGGTTGCCAGACGCGATGGAAGGTCCGACGCCAATTTCCGCTTTGATCCATGCCGCGACGATGGTCGCTGCTGGCGTTTACATGCTGGTCCGTGTCGCGTTCGTCATTCAAGCGTCACAAACTGCGCTTTTGGTCGTTGCATGGATCGGCGCGATCACTGCGGCGATGGCCGCGTTGATTGCAACACAGCAGAACGACATTAAACGCATCCTGGCTTACTCAACGCTCTCGCAACTTGGTTACATGATCATGGCAGTCGGTCTCGCCTCGAATGACGCTGCGATGTTTCATCTGTTCACCCATGCGTTTTTCAAAGCGCTTCTATTTCTCGGCGCCGGCTCAATCATCCTAATGCTTCATCACGAGCAGAACATCTGGAAAATGGGAGGGCTTTCCCGGAAGCTCCCTGTGACATTTTTCACTTTCACGATTGGCGCGCTGGCCTTGATAGGCTGTCCACCTTTTAGCGGATTTTTCAGCAAGGACGCAATCCTCGCACTCGCCTACGAACGCAACCTCCCGATCTTCATCGTAGGATTGTCCACAGCGTTTCTAACAGCCTTCTACGTTGTGCGTTTACTGGTTATCGTCTTTTTCGGAGACACACGCAGCGAAGTCGCACGCCAAAGCAAGGAATCACCGCTCGTGATGACGGGACCGCTGATTGTGCTCGCAATTTTCGCCGCGCTAGGCGGGTTTGGATTTTTCGCGCGAAATTTTCTTGCACTCCCGATGGAGAAGGGAGTCACTTTGTTTGTTCCTGCCCTGGCGTTCGGTGCGCTGGTCGTGGGGAGCGGGTTGGCGATTGCGATTTACCGCAACCGAACAGGCGAACCAATCGATGTCGAGGTTCTACGCCAGAAGTTTTATTTCGACGAGATTTACGCCTGGCTGATCAATTGGACACAGGAACTGCTCGCGCGCGTCTCGGCCTTCTTTGATCGATGGATTATTGATACTGCCGCAGTCGATGGAAGCAGTCGCGGAACCTGGGGAATCGGGGCACTCCTTCGACTGATTCAGGTGGGGAATCTGCAAGCCTACGTGTTCCTGTTCGGGCTAGGTGTTGTCGCCGTCATCTACTTCGCCGTCTTTCGATCTTAGATTTACACCCACGAAACACGCGAAATGACACGAACAGAAGAAAAAGCAGAATTGATTTATAAGGAGGAAAGCTACTCCATCATCGGGGCCTGTTTTGCCGTCTACAAGGACAAGGGGTGCGGTTTCCACGAGCCAGTTCATCACGAATGCCTGGAAATTAAGTTGGAATTCCAAGGGATTCCATTTCTCTCAAAGCTGCCGCAAACATTGCAATACCGTGGTCACGCTTTGGCCCAAACATTCAGTCCGGACTTCATTTGCTACGACAAGATCATCCTTGAGATTAAAGCAGTCTCTGAATTGATTGAGGAGCATCGCGCGCACGTTTTGAACTACCTCGCCGCAACGGCCTGCAGGCTGGGTCTGCTCGTGAACTTCGGCCATTACCCGAGAATGGAATACGAGCGCCTCTTGCCTAGAACTCTTGAACCTATCGATCTTCGTCTCTGAAAATTTCGTGTCTTTTCATGTGTTTCGTGGGCAAATGGATTTCTAAGCTATTCATCCTCCGCTAATGGTTCTTTTCGTAATCTTCTGCCCAATCATCGCCGCCATTTTGATCATGGCCGGCGCACCTGCCCGCAAGGCGGCGTTAGTCGCATCGGTTTTGGCATTTGCGGCGGCGTTGTTTCTCCTGGCGTTTTTCGACCAGAGCCAACGTGATTTTCAGCATGTAACCTCGTTTACGATATCTCCGGAATGGCACCTGAGCTTCACGACGGGAATCGATGGCTTGAGTCTCGTAATGATTTTACTGGCCACGATCGTCACGCTGGCCGCCGTATGGTTTACCGGAACGATTGAGAAGTATGAAAATGCGTTCTATGCATGCCTCTTGTTCATTTCAGGCGGCGCTATCGGCGCTTTTGCCTCGATCGATTTATTTTTCTTTTATGCCTTTCATGAGCTCGCGCTAATCCCCACATTTTTGCTGATCGGGATCTGGGGCAGCGGAAATCGTGTCGCGGCAGCGTGGAAGATCACTATTTACCTGGCAATTGGCAGCTTCATTCTGCTCCTCGGCCTGATTCTCCTTTATCAAAGTTTTCCCGTCGCGGCACGCAGTTTTGACATTCGCGCGCTGAAGGCTGCCGCCGGCCTCGGTCAGATTTCGGCGGACGCACAACGTCATGTTTACCTGCTGTTGCTTATCGGTTTTGGAATTCTTATTTCGCTTTTTCCATTTCACACGTGGGCGCCGGAAGCGTACGCGTCGGCTCCAGCGCCCGCGGCAATGCTGCATGCCGGAGTACTAAAAAAATTTGGCTTGTACGGTCTGTTGCGGCTGGCGATTCCCCTACTCCCCGAAGGCACACATCACTGGGCCAATCTGCTCGTGGTGCTGCTGCTTGGTAACATTATCTACGTTGGTCTGGTCACCATCGCGCAGAAACGGCTCGATTGGATGCTTGGTTACTCGAGCGTAATGCATATGGGTTATATTTTCCTGGGAATTGCGAGCGCCACTATTCTCTCCACGACCGGCGCCGTTGTGTTGATGTTTGCTCATGGACTTTCGATTGCCCTCCTGTTTGCCTTGGCAGGAGAACTGCGCAAGCAAACGGGCACGTTGGTTTTCGATGAGCTGGGCGGGCTTGGCAGAGTGATGCCCTTTGCCAGCCTCGCTTTTGGCTTCGGTGTATTTGCTGCGATCGGCCTGCCTGGTCTTGCGAATTTTGCCGGGGAAATCATGATCTTTTTCGGCGCGTTCAAGAACGGCTGGGAGATGGCTCACTTTCATCTCTTCCAAAT